>ERZ1740058.293-NODE-293-length-42015-cov-13.124285_pt1 | contig 42015 bp, 27 predicted proteins | sample MGYA00581745_ERZ1740058 | MGnify/ENA primary metagenome ERZ1740058 (study PRJEB43018, sample SAMN04849742) | marine metagenome | isolation source: floating plastic debris | place: Pacific Ocean | collected 2008-08-30 | study: EMG produced TPA metagenomics... | reverse complement strand
CATCACCCCATCACCCCATCACCCCATCACTCCATCACCCCATCACCCCATCACCCTGCCACCCTCACACTCCGCCACCCTTTCCCCGTTCGGACATCCCCCCGCTGTTGCTTGAGAAGATATGGACTAGGCTAAAGTCAAGACATCAGCAGCGGTCGCTCTTCTAAATCAAAGTTCGCTGAAGTTAAGCGTCGGCACCGGACGCAAGCAATGGCATGAGGACAGTCGCGTGTACCCAAGGGGATCAAACAATTATCAAATCAACTTTTCGGGGCTAGGGTGTTGGCTCACGGTGATTGCATTTGCTTGGTTGTTGGGAGCTATTGGATTAGGTTGGGTAGTCAAGTCAATTGCAGTGCTGTTTGTGCTAGCTTTGGCAGCCCCAATATTAGCGTTTGTCGGATTTCGCTGGTGGCTCAAGCGTAATTTGGTCGAGGGACCCTGTCCCGTTTGTGCAAGTCCGCTGGCCGGCCTCAAAAATACTCAGACAATTTGCCCCAACTGCCGCACTCAAATTCAGATTGTGCAGGATGGCTTCGAGCGATATACGCCTGACGGCACAGTAGAAGTGAGTGCAGTGGATGTCAGCGGCGGCGCTGATGACGCAGTCGAGGTCACAGTAGAAGTGCTGCCGCCAGCCGAAGATTAAACCAACTTGAATTTAGTTGGCATCGGTACCGAATTTTATCTGGCAAAAGGAAGTGGCAGGCTCTCTGGTCACTAGCTGGCACAGCATTACTTTTTGGGAACGCTCTCCCATATCAAATTTTGATAAATTGCGATCGCCTGTTCGGCAATCGCCTCCCAACTGTAGTGATCTTTAGCACAACGCTGGGCGTTGAGGCCGCGCTGGGCGCGCTCTTCGGGCTGCTTGAGGGCGTCCCGCAGTTGAGTCGTAAGGGAATCGATGGTGCAGTCGCAAATCCAGCCGGATTCGGTGTGCTGAATCGTATTCCAAATGTGGACTTGATTAGAGATCACGACGGGCAAGCCGGCCAGCATGGCTTCGGCAACGGAAATGCCAAAGTTTTCATAGTACGAGGGCAGGACAAATAGGTCAGCAGCCTGCAGCAGGGCAGTTTTGAGATCGCCGGAGACAAAGCCGGTGAAGGTAACATGAGATCGCAATTCTGAGCGCTCCACTCGCTGATGTACGGATTGCTCATACTCCCGATCTTGAGGGTTCGCCCCGCACATCACTAAATGAAAGTCGAGACCTTCATGCTGCAGGATTTCCAAGGCAGGCAGCAGTAGGTCAATGCCTTTTTTGGGATCAAGGCGCGACATAAAGAGGATAAGCGGGCGATCGCGAGGAATCGCAAAGCGATCGCGGGCGTCGGCTGCAGCAGCGGCTGGCGGCAGCGGCGTGACGCCCAGCGGCAGCACAATGCCCGAAGTCTCGGTACCAAAGCGCTCCGAGACCTGTGCTTCTTGCTCACTCGTGAAATGGATGGCGGCGGCTCCGGCCAAGTTGGGGCGTTCTAAAACAGCCGCATAGAGTTTTTTGATTTGCCGCTTTTTACGCAAGTCAGCGGGATCGAGGGTCCCCAAAGGCCGCATTAAATAAGGAACGCCCCGCTGCCGTAACACTGTGGCCGCGAAGGAACTGACGGGCGAGAACAAGGCGTGAACGTGGGCAATGTCATACTCTTGAGCGTGGTTCCAAAGCCAGCGCAGCAGATTGAAGGAAAATTTGTAGCGGCGAAAGGGGGAACAGCGAAAATAATAAACTGTGTAGTTATCTTCTTTGACAGGCTGGCCAATAGGAACTTCAAGGGGCGCTTCGTCGACATCGCCGTTGGAGTCGGTAGTAATAATCGTCACTTCCGTTCCGGCCGCTGACAACGCCTGGGAAAACCCGCGCACCATCTGGCTAGGGCCACCGTAGACCAAGGAAATCGATGGCACAATATGCAGGATTTTGAGGGGCGGCGTCATGCCACGAGCTCCTTGTAAAAGTCCAAAGCTTTTTGAGCCAGGGCGCGGTTCGTGTACTGCTCCATCGCCAGGTCATAGCCGCGTTTGCTGAGGCCAGTGTAGGTGGTTGGCGATTCCAGCAGGGTGCGGATGCGGTTAGCCAATTCATCGGCATTGCCCTCGGGGAAAATCAAGCCAGCATCGCCAATGACGTGGGGTATTTCACCGGAATCAGAGCCAATAACGGGGACCTGACAGGCCATCGCTTCAATCAGCACGTGACCAAACTGCTCTTTCCAGCCAGCGGCGGTCATTGTTTTGAATTTGTAGGTGGTTTCCGAAGGCAAAACCAGGGTGGACATCAAATTGATGTAGCGAGGTACGTCGTCGTGAGGGACGCTCTCTACCCAGCGCATGCGATCGCTGATCCCCAACTCTGCCGCCTGTCGCTGCAAATCAGCCTTCAGCGGCCCGCGTCCCAGCAGCAAACATTTCCAAGAGCGGTTTTGCGCCTGGAGCTGTCCCAAGGCTTTCATCAGCGTGAGCAGCCCTTTTTCTTCCACAAAGCGACCGACAAAGCCGATAACGAAGTCGTCAGCACCGATCGCTAGCTGCTCTGCTAATTCCGGCTGGGACTGCGGCCGAAATAGGGTTTCATCAACGCCCAGCTGAGGCATAACGCGAATCGGGCCGTCGTAGCCGCGATCGCGCAAAATATCGGCGCCATCTTGGTTGCCAGAAATGATGCCGTCAGTGCCGGCTAGGTTATATTTTTCCAACAGCGAAATGGGAAACTTCAGTTCGTAGGGCAGGTTCCACCAGGTAAAAAACAGCAGCTTGGCATTGAGTCCAAGCAATCGGTTGAGGGTGATCATCTCAGCGTAGGCTAAGCCTTTGGCGCCCTGTTCCACTTGAATAACATGGGGGCGAAACTCTCGCAGCAGCTTCACCAAGCCCCAGCCAAAGGTCAACAACCCTTGGTTATTTTGGCTGAAGTTAGCGATCGGCACTACCCGAAAGCGGCCCTCCTGCCATGGCGCTTTTTCAATCAGGCGATTTTGCACGCCGCCCGGTTTCCACTTCTGGGGCACAACGACCGTAACTTCCACCCCCGGCTCTTGAGCTAGGGTGCGAAACTTTTCGCAGTTAAGATCAACGATGTAGGTGTGGCTGGCGACCAAGACTCTCATGGTCAGGTTCCTCTCAAAGGCAGCGGGCAGCTAGTACTGGGCGGACAAGGACATGGGAGCATCGGCAGGCGTGGTGTAGATGCGATGCCGCTTGCCGGTTTTAATCAGTGTGCCAACGGCATCTAAGAAGCCCAGGCAGTAAAACCCAAAGCGAGTCACGATTTTGATGGGAGAGCCGCTCTTGTTGCAGGGCGGATGACCCAGTACATGGCAATCAAACAGCTTGCCCCAGAGTCGCAGAGCTTGTCCTAGGGAGAGATTTTTCAGCCCCATAAGGAAGTGGTTGTGGTAGAAGGTGATTTGATACGCCAGCGATCGCGTGCCGATGTCGTGGCAGCCGCCGGTTTCTTCCCCCAAATGGATCAGGTTAGCTGCCGGCGAATACCAGACGATGTAGCCAGTTTGCCGCAGTCGCAGACAGAAATCTGACTCTTCACGCACGGCATTGCCCCGAAAGCGCTCATCGAACCGCAGGCCGTGCTTGTCGAATACGTCACGCCGAAATGACATATTGCAGCCCCGCGCACTAATTACCTGCTGCGGCTGTGTCGTGTGCACCAGGTCAATGTGATACCAAGCGATGCCGGGATCCATGGCCTCCGGGGGCAGTTGGTCAATCGTCAGATCGGGATCATCACCCAGCTTCATGCGATCAAAGACTCGTCCAGCCACAGCCCCAACTTCAGGCTTGTCCATTAGGACTTGGGCGTGGGCCTTGAGATATCCTTTGGGCAGCTCTACATCATCGTCGATAAACAGAATGATGTCGCCGCGCGATCGCTCTACTCCATAGTTCCGCGCCCCAGGCAAGCTCGCCCAAGACAGCGGATAGTACTGAATGTCGCCGCGCTGTGCCATGGACTCTAGATAGGCTTGGGTCTCAGGTTGGTGGTCCTGAGTTTGATCCACCACAATGACTTCATAGTCGGGATAGTCCTGCTGCAGCACCTCAGCGATAGTGCTACAAAGCACGGCTTCGCGCTGATAGGTCGGCACGATGATGCTAATTGAGGGCCACTGCGTCATAAAAATAAAGGGATAGCGCCTTTGGATAATGAATTAAGCTCGTGCCTAGTGTTCTCAAATTTTCGTGAATCTAAACAGGGCTCCCAGTATTTTTCTGAAAAGTCCAGCCCCATGTCGTCGTGCAAGTCATGAAAGTGAGGGGATCATAACTTTGACTAATCTTGACCACGCCAATGGCTATTCGCCGCTGGCTAGCTCCCATGAAATTTCTGTAAGTCCCTGAATACAATCTTTTGAGCTGTTTTTGGCCAGGCTAACAAGAAGTCACCGATTAGCGTCTAGGCGCTTGAGCTGTCACTAGCTCTGATAAGGAATGTAAGGAAAAAACACATTTTGACAGACTTTCTAAGTGGCGATTTCAAAGACTGTCATCATTTGACCAATGGTAATGTAGCTATGCTCATCAAGCTTGACTACAAGGTATGCAGCAGGCGTGATGATGGCTGCTCTGCGAGTATTTTTCACCAAATCGACGACGACGCGCCTGCAATAAGAGCATTTTCTTGCCATAGCCTCAATCTTCCCATTTCGCTGCTTTATGAGGCTGTGGCTGGCGCCCTTTCCGACTAATTAGGCTTGTAGCCGCCACCAAATTTTTACTTTGCTTTTCATCCATCTTTTAATTCCAGGGGCTGTCGCTAAATCATCGTCAACGCTGCCCCCAAGCCATTAGTCTTTCTGCATTTGAACATTTCATCATCCTTGATCCCAAGGGGGTTCATTCCATGACTGACCTCAACACCACGACTCAAGCTGTCGGTTCGCTTTTGCCAAACCCTGATCCCCACTGTGCCACCGGAGTCTGCGTCTGCATTCACGGGCATTTTTATCAGCCGCCACGGGAAAACCCCTATTTGGGGGCGATTGAATCTCAGCCAGGAGCCGCTCCGTTTCACGACTGGAATGAGCGTATTCATCATGAGTGCTATCGCCCCAACGCCTATGCCCGCATTTTGAATGAGCAGGGCGAAGTCATCGACATCGTAAATAATTTTGCCTACATCAGCTTCAACATCGGCCCGACGCTAATGAGCTGGCTGGAGCGCCATGATCCCGAAACCTATCGCCGCATTTTGGAAGCCGATCGCGCCAGCTGCAATCGCTTTGCCGGCCATGGCAATGCGATTGCTCAGGTTTATAACCACATCATCATGCCGCTGGCGAGCGATCGCGACAAGCGAACCCAAATTCGCTGGGGTAAGGCAGATTTTGTAGCGCGCTTTGGTCGTGATCCCGAAGGCATTTGGTTAGCCGAGACCGCCGTGGATTATCCGACCCTTGAAGCGCTAGTGGACGAGGGCTTCAAGTTCACGATTCTGGCGCCCTCTCAGGTGCAGCGCTGTCGCCCCATGCCGAATAATGAGTATCCTGATCCCGAGTGGCATGAGGTAGGCGGCGGTCAAATTGATCCCACTCGGCCTTATCGCTGCTATCTGCCCAGTTTGGATACCCAGGGCGATCGCCGCTACATTGATATCTTTTTCTACGATGGCCCGATCTCGCGGGATATGGGCTTTAACGACGTACTGGGCTCTTCACAGCACTTTGCCGGTCGCGTGGGCCAAGCAGTGCGCGGCGATCATCGCCCGGCTCAAGTTATCAGCGTGGCCACCGATGGCGAAACCTTTGGTCACCATCGCGGCGGCGCGGAAAAGACCTTGGCCTATGCTGTTACCCAGGAATTTCCGCAGCATGGCTGGACGGTGACCAACTTGGCCTATTATTTGCACTGCAATCCACCAACTTGGGAAGCCGTGCTCAAGCCAGTAACGGCCTGGAGTTGCTCTCACGGGGTCGATCGCTGGCAGGATGACTGCGGCTGCGGCGGCGGGGGGACGTGGCATCAACAGTGGCGACGCCCGCTCCGCGACGCCCTCGACTGGCTACGAGATCAACTAGCGGAAATCTTTGAGCAATATGGCACTGGGCTGTTCCGCGATCCCTGGGCAGCGCGCGACGAATATGTGCAGGTGATACGTCAACGGACGGCCCAGAGTCGGCAGCGGTTTTTCGCCCAGCACCAAATCCATGAGCTCGCTGATGGCGAACAGGTTGAAGCGCTGCGGCTGCTGGAAATGCAGCACCACGCACTGCTGATGTACACAAGCTGCGGCTGGTTCTTTGACGAGGTCTCGCGTCCTGAAGGTACGCAAATTTTGCGCTACGCAGCGAGAGCGATCGAGCTAGCAGGGGAGGTCAGCGGCGTTGCCCTCGAAACCGAATTTATTCGTCGCTTAGAGCCAGGGCTCAGCAACGTTCCCCAGTTTCAAAATGCGGCAGGGGTTTATCGGCAGTTGGCGATTCCCTCGCAGGTCAGCCTGGAGCAGGTGGTCGCCCACTACGCCATCAGTTCGCTGTTCACGCCTTATCAGACGGAGCAGCGATTGTACTGCTACACCATTTATCAGCACGACTATCAGATCCAGCATATGGGGCCGTTATCCCTGGCGGTAGGCCGTTTGGACGTAATGTCTGATATGACTGGCGATCGCTCTGATTTGAGCTTTGTCGTACTGCATCTAGGCGGCTGGGATTTCCACTGCAGCGTCAGTGGCTTCCGGCGGCGGCTCGACTACCAGCGAGCCAAAGAGTCAGTATTAACTGCCTTTACCAGCGGCAGCGCGGCCCAGGTCATCCTCGCGATGAACGCCGACTTTGGCGATCATGCCTACAGTCTGCAAACCTTATTCACCGAGGAGCGACACCGCATTATGCAGCTCCTCAGTCGAGATACCCTGCAGCGATTAGATCAGCTCTATAGCCAGGTTTACCGCAACAACTACAGTTTGATCAAAGCCTTTCAGCGGGATGGACTATCGGTGCCCCAAGAGCTGCAGGTGGCTGCCGAAGTGGCCATCCGTCATCGCGCCCTGGAAAGTCTGAAGCTACTAGAGCAGGAAACCAGTGATCTCAATGGCGAACCGCTTTGTCGTGGGACCGTTCACCTCATGCAGCTAGAGTCCATCGCTCAGGAGGCGAAGCAGTTTCAGTGTGACTGTGCGATCCCCGAGGGGCAGCGGATTTTAGAAGGTATTATCTGGCGATCGCTGCGCCACTGCCTGAGTCTGCCGCAGGAAGAACATCTGGCGACGGACACAGAATGGTTGTGCCGATTAATTGCCCTTGGGCAAGACCTCGGCGGCATCTCGCTTGTGCGATCGCAAGAGCTGTATTGGCATCACATGACCACGCGACTCCATTCCCAGCGCCGACAGGCAGCGACCCAAAATGCATCTTTGCTTAAACCTTGGTTGAAGCTGGCACGTTCCCTAGCCATTGATCCCCAGGCCCTGCTGGCCAACGAAGCTAATTTCCACCAGCTCACTGTCAGCGATTAGGGAGCTGATTTTTCAGGATTTAACTGACCAAAATACTGACGGAATCAGTACTTTGGCAGTCTTATACTGATGCTTCAAAAGACGACTATAGATTTCACTTCCCTACTCCCTATTGCCCAATCCCCAACTCCTCTGACATGGGTAGCTCCACGACAGAGAACTAGTATTAGTCGACCACGCGGGATTGTGTAACCTTGATATCGCGCTTGCTGTCGTTCGTCTTATTACCGTTTGTCTGTAATGTTGTAATGTCAGCTTTCCAACTAATAGCCGTCGCTAGTTTCGTTAGAACCAAACGGTGGGCCATTTGGCGATGGGGCTAGGCATTCGAATTATCACTGGGTGCACAAGCTTGGATGGCTAAAGCCATAGCATAGGGCTTGCAACCCTTGGTACGGGATCACCTGGCGGCTGATGCTTGTACAATTTTTGCGCCTTAATTTGTACGAGTTCTCTTTCTTAGAGCTACGAAGGTTGAAACTGGCGGCGGCAGGGTGAAAACAGTTTCAAATCGACACTCTCAACTCTAAACTTGAGAATTGGTATCGCCAATATGAAGGAGAGACCGCAGTGCATTTGTTGATTCCGGCGGCTGGTATCGGCCGTCGCATGGGTAGCGATCGCAATAAGTTATTGTTGTCGCTGCAAGGACAGCCCATACTAGCGTGGACGCTGCAGGCAGCGGCGGCCAGCCGCAGCATCACTTGGATTGGCCTAATTGGTCAGGCGGCGGATCAATCTAATCTGCACGCTATTCTCAAGGCGATCGCCCTAACTAAGCCAGTCGTCCTGATCCCCGGCGGCAACACGCGACAAGAGTCAGTGTACAACGGCCTGCAGGCGTTGCCCCTAGGGGCAGAAAAGGTCTTGATTCATGATGGCGCACGGTGTTTGGCGACTGCGGACCTATTTGATCGCTGCGCAGCTGCATTGACCACTTGTCCAGGGCTGATTGCGGCGATTCCGGTCAAGGACACCATCAAAATTGTGGGAGCTGATGGAGATATTGAAGCAACGCCAGATCGCAGTCGCCTTTGGGCGGCGCAAACCCCGCAGGGCTTTCACGTGGCGTGCCTGAAAGCGGCCCATGAACGAGGAAAAGCAGAGAACTGGTCAGTAACGGATGATGCCGCCCTGTTCGAGAAAGTAGGGCTGCCTGTCAAAATTGTGCTGGGCGAAGAGACCAATCTGAAAGTAACCACGCCTGAAGATTTGAGGATAGCCGATCGCATTTTGAGCGATCGCCAGGTTAAGGCCCAGCATGACTAGCCTAGTGGTAACCTGCCGCTGGCGCCCCTGCCGTTGGCAAATGCTGCAGCGATCGCCAGCTCAATTGCAGCTATTCACGCTCAAAGGTACTGTGAATCATGTTGACGGTTGAGCAAGGCCATGACTCCAGATGAGGTTTTCCGTCGGTTGAGCTGCACTCTAGCGGGCACCTTTCAAAATCGCGATCAGGCCTTAGCAGATCCCGTTTGGTATGTGCATTTTCGACTGTGGTCTTATCCTACGCAGCTATTTGCTGAAGACAGCGTGACCTTCTTTTTGGAACAGGCCAGTGCTGGATTTAAGCAAGCGCCCTATCGGCAGCGAATCTTGCGGGTTCAACGAACAGCAACAGGCGCTTCAGTGGAATATTATGGGCTCAAAGATGCCTCGTTCTGGCAGGGCGCCACCCAAACTCCAGAGCGGCTACGAGCCCTTGCCATCAATGACTTGCAGCCGTTGGTCAAGAGTCAACTACAGGTGACGACGGTAACGGCAGGTGACACCACTCGGTTTGAAGCGCGGCAATTGCCGGGCGAGCGATGTCAATTTGTAGTCAATGGTGAAACTAAGTTTGTCGAGTTAGCCTTTGATGCGATCGCTCCACAGCCTAACAGTCAAAGTAGCGCCGCTTTTTGGATGTATGACCGAGGGTTTGATGCCGCCAGTGAAAAACCGACATGGGGAGCCGTCCACGGGCCATTTAAGCTAATTAAGATTGCCGACTGGAGCGAGAAACTATCCCTCTGTGGCTAAAGACTGCCGCCATTAGATTGCTAATATTTTGAATGCGAGAATTCCGACCCCTGACTTATGAAATCAGGTCAAGTGCGATAACGCTTATTCTCCAGAGTTTCCAGCCTTCATTGATGACTTACATTAACTGGCCATCTGCTTAGGATTGCCCTGCAGCGCGGCTTCCTCAGTTTCATAAATCTCAAATACTGAGTCCATCATCGTGACTTCAAACACGAGTTTGGCTTCAGGATGCACGCTGCAAATGCGGAAGCTGCCCTGCACTTTATCAGCATCGCGCATGCCGGCGACCAGAGAAGTTAAGCCAGAGCTATCAATAAAATTCACCTGGCTCAGATTGATGACGATGTGAGGACTCAACCGAGAAATGCAGTCTTGGAGGTTCAGCCGAAATTGCCAAGCCGTGGTAATGTCTAATCGACCCGTTGGAGTGATGACAATGACTTGTCGACCATCTTCAGTCGTGTGTGTTTTTTGATCCATCTGAGTATCTGGAATACCTCCGCCTTAAAATGCACCACTCTCAGGCCAATCTAACAACATAAGCAAAAATCACAAGGCTTGAACCGCCTCAGATAACGCCGACTGCTGATAGCTTTGATGGCCAGCGCCAGAGCAAGACAGCAGCCAATAAATACCTTTCACAAATCGAACTTTGCATAGTTAGAAGATGGCGAACTTAACCACAGAGAATTATTGGATTATTTTACGAAGCGACATCAGAATGCCCAAACATTGACCAGCGATCGCTCGTCAGGTTAACGGTTAGCTGAAAATTTATGCATCGCTCAACGTCACCATATCGCATTCTTTTTTGAAAAGCTCCCCGGTCTAATCGTTTTTAATCGTAGAAAGTTCACCCTCATGTGTACTACCGCCAATCCACCCGACACCGGGCGAGAACTGAACGTGCCTATGCAATAAAATTTACAAACTAAATTGGCGTATTCAGGTGATTTCAGCAAAATTTTTCTTTGAAAATTAATTGTGCCCAATCCCTTCCCAGCTATTTGTTATGGGTCTAGTCGTGCGGGCTTAGCAGGCTGATGCACAAATTTCCAGATTTTTCATTACTTAAATGTAAACGACTATTGCATTGCCGTTACAACCTCGGAGAACTGAGGAAATCAAGCAAACCATCGTGATACGATGCTTTTCATGAATTTAAAGATTCGGGAGGAAAGCTCTTGACCCTGCGAGTTGCTGTTGTCGGAGGCGGGCCAGCCGGCTCCTCTGCTGCTGAAACCCTAGCCAAAGCTGGCATTGAAACTTATTTGTTAGAACGTAAGCTCGATAATGCTAAGCCCTGTGGTGGAGCGATCCCGCTTTGCATGGTTGACGAATTTGATCTACCTCCAGAGATTATCGACCGGCGGGTGCGCAAGATGAAAATGATCTCTCCCTCCAACCTTGAGGTCGATATCGGCGGTACGCTTAAGCCTGATGAGTACATTGGTATGTGTCGTCGGGAGATTTTAGACGGCTTTTTGCGCGATCGCGCTGCCCAATCGGGAGCTCAGCTAATCAACGGCACAATGCAGAAGCTAGAGCTGCCCCAAACTGATAGCGAGCCCTATACGCTGCACTACACTCAGGCCAGTCCCAATGGCTCAGGGAGTAATAGCAAAACGCTGCAGGTAGACGTTGTCATTGGTGCTGACGGCGCTAATTCTCGCGTGGCCAAAGCGATTGATGCTGGCGACTATAAATATGCGGTGGCTTTTCAAGAGCGGATTCGCATTCCCGACGACAAAATGGCCTACTACGAAGACTTGGCCGAGATGTATGTTGGCGACGATGTTTCCCCAGACTTTTATGCTTGGGTTTTTCCCAAGTATGACCACGTAGCCGTGGGTACGGGCACCATGCAGGGTAATCAGGCGAAAATCAAGGCGCTGCAGGCTGGCATTCGTAAGCGGGCAGCAAAGCGCATCGAAGGCGGCGAAATTATTAAGGTTGAGGCGCATCCCATTCCTGAGCATCCTCGCCCACGGCGGGTAGTGGGGCGGGTTGCTTTAGTCGGCGACGCCGCCGGCACCGTCACTAAGTCTTCAGGCGAGGGCATTTATTTTGCGGCTAAGTCAGCTCGCATGTGCGCGGAAACCATCGTGGAGTTTTCTGAGGCGGGACAGCGGATTCCCACTGAAGCGAATCTCAAGGTTTATCTCAAGCGTTGGGATCGAAAGTATGGCCCCACTTATTTTGTGTTGGATCTGCTGCAGCGCGTTTTCTATCGCACTGATGCCACCCGCGAAGCCTTTGTAGAAATGTGCGCCGATATTGATGTGCAGAAATTGACCTTTGACAGCTATCTGTACAAAACGGTGACGCCCGGCAATCCGCTGACGCAGCTGAAGATTACGGCTAAAACAGTCGGTAGTTTGCTGCGAGCCAATGCCTTATCCTACACTCGCTCTAGCTAAGCAACGAAAGCATATTGACACACTCCCCCTTAGCCGTGGCGACCATTTCGCCACGGTTTTTTGATGATGGCAGTGTGGGGCAGTTTGATAGGGGCGTTGTTGCAGAGATTGCGGCGATCGCATCCCCACCCAATCATCGAGACCATAGGGATCTTTGGAGTACTGCGCGATTTGCCGAAGAGAGTAGCGGATATCGAGACAATTTCCAGGAAATCTTCTACGTGCTTCGCAGCTGTTTTAATCCTGAAACTCATAAGCCTGCAATCCCACTGGAGACATTTTCAGTTCGGACGCGCTTCCTGATGCCGCTCTTGCAAGCGAAAAGGCTCGATTCCTTGACGGGTGTTTTGGTTGCCACCTTGATAAACGAGATACAGGTAGATTAAATAGAGCGCCTATTGGCAAAGCTTTTCCAGTAGTGCAGCCTGTCCCCAGGGAACCGGAGATAAACTAACCGCACTGTGCCCAGTTCCGACTTTATACACTGAGAGTTGGCTTCCTATCGCAGTAACAGAAGCTGCTAAGAGGCTAGACCTCGAACAAGGTTGGAAATAAGAAAATAAAGCCAATTTTCCAAAATTTTGACCAAGCTATTATCAGCCAGACTCCGCTCAGCCTGGCAGGCATTAATGTTGGGCATCTATTGACCGCCAAAAAAAGGATTAAATCATCCAGTGGCCTCTGAACATCAGTTTGTACTTGACTTGACTGTCGCCTTGGGGGCCTCTGCCGTCAGCGGCTTTATTGCCAATCGCCTACGACAGCCCGCGCTGTTGGGATATCTGGCGGCGGGATTGCTGATTGGCCCCTCGGGGTTTCGGCTGCTCAACGATGTTCAACAAATCGAAGACCTGGCTGAAATCGGGGTAGCTTTTCTCCTGTTTGCCCTAGGGGTCGAGTTCTCTTTGGCAGAACTGCGGCGGGTGCAAAAAATTGCCCTGCAGGGCAGCCTGCTGCAAATGGGCATCACCACGCTGCTGGTGATGGGGGTTTCGCTGGCGGTGGGGCTGGCCACGTCATTGCTGCAGGGGATCTTTTTAGGCTTTGTGCTGGCCCTGTCATCGACTGCCGTAGTGCTCAAAATTTTGACCGAGCGGGGAGAAATCGCCGCTCTCCACGGTCAACTAATGCTGGCCTTGCTGATTGCCCAAGATCTGGCGCTAGGGCTGATGCTGGCGTTTTTACCAGCCCTTGACCAGCCCCAGCGGTTTTGGCTAGTCCTGGTCGTAGCGGTGCTGAAGTTTGCCCTATTTTTGGGTGGTGCCAGCGCCATTGGCCGCTGGTGCATCCCTCGCCTTATGAGCACCGTTGCCGCCACCGAAAGTCAGGAACTATTTTTGCTGACGATTATCGCGCTCTGCCTGGGCATCGCCTGGATTACCTCTACCCTTGGCCTCTCCATTGAACTGGGAGCCTTTGTCGCCGGGCTGATGGTGGCCGAGGTGGACTATTCCGAACAGGCGCTGGGGCGCGTACTGCCGCTGCGCGATACCTTTGCCTGTCTCTTTTTTGCTTCGGTGGGCATGCTGATCGATCCCCAAGTCTTGCTAGACAACTGGATTGTCATCTTTGGTCTGGTGACGATTGTGATGGTGGGCAAAGCAATGATTATTTTGCCAGTGATTCTGCGATTCGGCTATTCCTTTAAGACAGCGCTGCTGGTAAGTGTAGGGCTCAATCAGATTGGTGAATTCTCTTTTGTGCTGTCGCTGCAGGGGCTGAATTTAGGTCTGATTGATGAGCAGCAGTATCTGCTGCTGCTGGGCACGACGGCCATCACGCTGGTGCTGACTCCAGCATGGATTAACAGTGCCCCCTGGCTGACCCAATTGCTGCAGAAAATCCCCTATTTTGATCGCTGGCTGAGTCGGCGGGCCGAACCACAGCTCCTCTCGGTGCCCGAGACCCTGGCCGATCATGTGATTGTGGCGGGATATGGGCGAGTGGGTCAGGTGATTGTCAATATTTTGCTGAATCAGGGGTACACCGTATTGGTCATTGAAAATAGTGAAGCGGCTATTCAAAAGCTGCGGAATCGGCGTATTCCCTACATCTATGGCGACGCTGATGCCGAACAGGTGCTCGAAAAAACCCATCTAAACCGGGCCAAAGCGCTGGCGATCGCCCTGCCCGATCCAGCCAGCACGCGCCTGCTGCTGCAGCGTGCCCTTTCGCGATCGCCACGCCTCGACATCATCGCGAGATCGCACACCGACCGCGAGATCGACCTGCTGGCTCAAATGGGCGCCCGAGAAGTTGTGCAACCCGAGTTTGAAGCCGCTATGGAATTAGGTGCCCACCTGTTGCGCACCTTGGGAGAAGACGCCAACGGCATTCAGCAGGTGTTAAATAATATTCGTCGCGATCGCTATCAAAGCGTACGAAGTTAGAGAGAATACGGCGGCAAAAAACAAGAGTAGGCACATACTGATTCTGTATTCCTAATGCGTTTGCATATCATTCTCAACGGTCTACCGAGCCCATGATGATATCAATGCTGCCAAGAATAGCCATAACGTCAGCCAGCTTCACGCCTCGCAGCAAATGCGGCAAAATCTGCAAATTGTTGAAGTCAGCCGCGCGAATCTTAAAGCGCCAGGGAAAAGCGTTGTTATCACCCATGATGAAAACGCCAAGCTCACCCTTGCCGCTTTCGAGACGCACGTAATGTTCACCGGATGGAATCTTAAAAGTCGGCGGAATTTTCTTGCCCGCAAACTGATAATCAAAGTCGTTCCACTCTGACTTTGGACCTTCCGACATGCGTTTGGCCTCTAGATTTTCATAGGGGCCACCCGGAATCTGTTTACAAGCCTGGCGAACGATTTTCACCGACTCGCGCATTTCAGCCACCCGCAGGACATAGCGAGCCATGCAGTCGCCTTCAGTGGTGTATTGAATGTCCCAATCAAGCTCGTCGTAACACTCATAGTGATCCACTTTTCGCAGATCCCACTTAACGCCCGACCCTCGTAGCATCGGACCGGATAGCCCCCAGGCGATCGCATCCTCCCGAGAAATTACGCCAATGCCTTCAATGCGACGGCGGAAGATAGGATTGTTCGTAATGAGTTTTTCGTACTCGTCTACTTTAGGGAGAAAGTAGTCACAGAAATCCAGACACTTATCAATCCACCCGTAGGGTAAGTCCGCGGCAACACCACCAATGCGAAAATAGTTGTTGTTGACCATGCGCTGGCCCGTAGCCGCTTCCCACAGGTCATAAATAAGTTCGCGCTCGCGGAAAATATAGAAGAACGGTGTCTGGGCACCAACATCAGCCAAAAATGGCCCTAACCACAGTAAGTGGTTAGCAATGCGGTTTAGCTCCAGCATAATGACGCGAATGTACCTGGCGCGTTTAGGCACATCAACATCGGCAAGTTGTTCCGGAGCATTCACGGTAATAGCTTCGTTGAACATGCCAGCCGCGTAGTCCCAGCGGCTCACATAAGGCACAAACTGGACATTAGAGCGGCTCTCAGCAATTTTTTCCATGCCGCGATGCAGATAACCAATGACCGGTTCACAGTCAAGAACATCTTCGCCATCCAAGGTCACAATCAGGCGCAGCACCCCATGCATAGAAGGGTGATGGGGCCCCAGGTTGATGACCATGGGTTCGGTTTTGGTTTCAATGCGTGTCATGAATCCATCTGAGAGAGGTCAACGATAAAGGCGATCGCCATAAGCAATACGATGATTATTAAGTCAGTTTTGCCTTTCAGCTCAACCCACAACAAAGATTGCGTTTATTAGCGAAGAGTTGCCTTCTATTAATATAGAAGGTCTGATACCAGAATTTCTAATCCTGCTCATACCATTCGCTTAGGCGCAACATTATGGTTGCCTATGGGGTGTGGTGAGGGAGTGGGGAAGTGATGAGTGTATGGCCTGACAGCATTCAAGAAAGGTGGAGTCTGCCCGGAGGGCTTTGGGGAGGAACGAAGAGCGAAGACCTGAGAACCAAGGGCGAAGAACCAAAAACTCAACCCCAAAATTGCAAATCCGAAATTGCCAATTGAGCCAAAAGCGAGGTATCCAGAATCGGAATGACGGAAGAAGCGGTAACCTTTCATCATGTGCCGGTAATGCCTCAGCCGGTGTTGACCGGATTAGGAGCCTGCCCCACATCAAATGATTTGCGGTGTTTTTTGGACGCTACGGTCGGCGGCGGGGGACACAGTGATTTGCTGTTGCAGAGCGATACGCAGATTCAATTAGTCGCCCTCGATCAAGATACGATCGCGCTGCAGGCGGCGCAGCAGCGACTGGCAAAGTATCGCGATCGGGTTACTTTTTATCACACCAATTTTGGTAAATTTACGCCTGATGGCCAAAAATTTGCCGGCATTTTGGCGGATATTGGCGTTAGTTCAGCTCAGCTTGATACGCCCGAGCGGGGCTTTAGTTTTCGGCAAACTGCTCCCCTCGACATGCGCATGAATCAGCAACAAACGATCACAGCTGCCGATATTGTGAATCACTGGGATGAGACCAATTTGGCCAACATGATTTATGCCTATGGCGAAGAGCGACTATCGCGCCGCATTGCTCGCAAAATTGTGGAACGGCGGCCTTGGCAGACAACGACGGAGTTGGCGGAGGCCATTGCCCAGTGTGTGCCGCCGAAATATCGCTATGGCCGCATTCATCCAGCGACGCGCACTTTTCAAGCATTGCGCATTGCCGTTAATGCTGAACTAGAGGTGCTCAAAACCTTTCTGGCGATCGCGCCGGATTGGCTAGTGCCAGGGGGCCGCTTGGTCATCATTAGCTTCCACAGCCTAGAAGATCGCATCGTTAAACACGCTTTTCGCCAAGATGACCGTCTGCGGATCATCACCAAAAAGCCCATAGTTGCCACTGAGGAAGAGATTCAGGCGAACCCGCGATCGCGATCGGCAAAGTTGCGGGTAGCTGAGCGTCAGCCCAGCGAGAATATCGATTGAAACGCAAGCATGACCGCGATTAGCTGGCAAAATTTACTAAAAAACGCTGCTTATCCCTTTTTTTGGAGTACGTTGTTTAATAGCAAAGGTCTCTGGTTTACGGCGCATTCATTTTCCTCCGGGGCGATTTATGGACATTCAGAGGATTAGCAACCTAGGTATGCATAAGCTGTCCCCTTTGCGGAAGATGGATTTACACTCAAAATGGGAAAACTGAGGCACGCTTAATGGCTGCTAGGCCCTTGCCAATATCAAGGCCTTGGCTTTCCATCGTTCTTTACCAGGACTTTCCCGATGACTTGGGAAGATGACGGTCAACTTAAACTGATGGTGGTGGACGACGAGCCAGACAATCTGGCTTTGTTGTATCGAACTTTTCGGCGCGACTTTGAAGTGTATGCAGCTGAAAACGGTTTCAAAGCGCTGGAAGTGCTAGAGTCAGTCGGAGAAATGGCTGTCATTATCTCTGATCAGCGCATGCCCCGCATGAACGGGACAGAATTTTTGAGCCGTACCGTAGAACAATTTCCCGATACCATTCGCATCGTCCTGACTGGCTACACCGATGTCGAAGATTTGGTAGAAGCCATTAATTCTGGCAAAGTATTTAAGTACATTACTAAGCCCTGGAATCCTCGCGAGTTGAAAACCGTAGTGACTCAGGCCGCGGAAACCTTTCGGGTGGTTAAACAACGCACTCAGGTTTTAACCCAATCTCTAGCCCGTGAATCGTTTTACAACGAGGTTATGAGTGCTATTCGCGAATCGCTGGACTATGACAGCATGCTCCAGACCATTGTGACCACTTTGGGTAAATCGTTTAATGCTGTCCACGCGACCCTATACGCCGTTGAAACAGAGGAGCAAGGTGCTGAGCTTGACAAGGGCCGCAGCTTTAATCAGCTACAGTCGGATGCTTTGAACGTGCCTTTAGCCAGTCACAGTCTTAGCCTCAGCGAAAATGTCTTGTCGTCAGGTAATTTCAAGGTAGACACGGTAAAGCTGGACTCACCGCTAACATCACTAGCGGTGCCGCTGCGTTACCAACAGACGACCTTAGCGATCGTAATCTTGTATCACGTTGCCGAAGACGACGGTTGGCTTGATGCCACTGCAAAGCTCCTCAACAGCGTCGCGGAACAAATCGCCCTGGCAATTTCGCAAGCCAAGCTTTATCAACGCATTCAGATACAAACACAGCAGATGCGGGCGGAGCTGGAAGTCGCGCGACAAATTCAAACCAATCTGTTACGACAAAGCGTTCCTGACATCGAGAATATTCGCGTCCAGGCTCGCTGTTTGCCCGCCAGAGAGATTGGTGGCGACTTTTACGAAATCTTTTCGCATCCTCAAGGACATATTTGGTTAGCAGTTGGCGATGTTTCAGGCAAGGGAGTCCCAGCAGCGCTATTTATGGCCAGTGCGATTTCAGTCTTGCGGCGTGAGCTCTCACAGGAGCGATCGCCCTCACCGGAAAAGGTGATGCAAAACTTGAATCGTAGCCTGTGGGATGATCTCGTCAGCAGCAACTGCTTTATCACGCTGGTGCTGGTCTGTTATGATCCGCGCACTCACAAACTTTGGTATGCCAATGCGGGCCACATTTATCCTTTAGTTTGGTCACGATCTCACATTGATGATCCCGCTGCTGAGCCCACCTATCTTAAAACGCGGGGAGTGCCGCTGGGCATTCTGGCTGACTGGCAGGCTAACGCGGGTGAACTAGAACTGTTGCCTGGTCATACGCTGCTGATGACCAGCGATGGACTAACGGAAGCATCCTTAGCGACCAATGGCGCTGACGGCAGCACTGCAATGCTGCAGCAAACAGGCTTATGGAAATTGCTGCAAAGGCAATCACATCCTCTCGAATTAGACCAGTTGCTGCAGGTGATTCAAGCCGGCAGTCTTGAACAGGAAGATGACCAGACGGCGCTGGCATTGGAGGTGTTGGCATGATGCAGACTGAACTGCACATTCCCAGCGACCTGAAGTTTTTGCCCATCATTGAAGATTGGCTGTTGGGCATGTTGCGCGCTGAGTTGGGAGAGTGGGGGGAATGGCCGAAGTGGGAAAGTCGACTGCGGTTAGTCATTGTGGAAGCCTATTCCAACGTAGTGCGCCACGCTCACCGCAATCAGCCGCACCTGACAGTGGTGCTCAAATTAGCTCTAGAAAGTGAATTTTTGAGCTTGGAAGTCTGGGATCAAGGCCAAGGGTTTGACTTGAAAACATATCTGCCGCCCGTGCCGGAGCGCCGGCAGGAAGGCGGTTATGGCTGGCTAATTCTCAATCGTCTGATGGACAAAGTGGAATATCAGACTGAATTGCCAGGCGGCAACAATTGTCTGAAGCTACAAGCCAATTTTCCCAATAACTACTCAATGTCCTCCCTCTCATCGCCGCCCGTCCATCCCTATCCTCCAAGTCCTTGGAACTGAAAGAGATTTTTAAGCGGGCGGTGCCGCCCCATAGCAGGCGAGATGGGGCTGTTGAGTGGCCTTCGTAGCTAACCAAGCCCAAAGCTGATCACCTTGAGAAAAATGCCACCATTCATTGGGATGTTGCTGAAAACCGGCGGCTTCCATCACCACTCGCAGTAAATCTCGATCGCACTGCACCTGTTGACTCTGGTCATCAAGTTGGTCTTGAAAGTAATTGGGGTGCGATCGCGGTGAAATTTCATCAATGGGGGAGCCCATATCAACTGGCCGACCGGATGCGTCCATTAAAGTCAGGTCAATCGCGGCCCCCGTGCTGTGGGGCGGCGGCGTTTTGGGATCAGGACTCGGCAAAGCCCAAAATTGATACACCGTCTCCATCAGCGCTTGTTTTTCCTGGTCAGACATTTGGGCCAAAGCTAGCCCCTGCTGCTGAGCTAGTTCCTGCGCCGTATATTCCACCATGAACTGCTGCACGGAGAGGGGACGATAGGCGTCAAAAAGCTGCAGGCGCCAGCCCGGACGCCGCTCTTGCAAATTTTGCTGAGCCTGCAGCAGCGCTGCAACCACAGATTTTCTCAGCCAGTAAGGAGAGCGATCGCCATAGGGAGCGCCCAACGCTGCATAGGGATGGGGCGTTATCACCGCAAAGGTTGCCAATGGCAGCGGCACCAGCGGTTCACCGCATTCTTCGATGGGAAGTCTTTGATAGGGCTTCATGGGTAAGTCCTGATACCGCAGAATTTCTATGGTGCGACCGTCGAGAAGCCAAGTCAATCAAAGCGATGGGCGACTTCACCGGCAGCAAAACTACGGCGATGCTGATATCGCTTTGTTCACCGTCCTGCCGTGTAGCCATTTGGGTGCGACAGATTGACTAAAATGGGTGCATCCCAATTTTTCCATTGATTAATGCGATCGCTCCAACGATGCCTGACATTACAGCTTGCTTGAAGATAAAGGGTCCACACTAGACAATACTGATAAATTCACCATGACCTTATCCTCACCGCCCCAGCCGCGATCGCCAGCAACCTGCTCCACCTCAACGAAGGAAACCGAAGAGTCGATCTTGCTGCGATCGCTGGTGCAGATATTGGTCAGTGTCGGCATCGCCTCCGTTCTAGTGGCGGCAGCGGGAATCACCCAAGCGTCCTACTGGAATTTGCTGGCGATTCCGCTCAGCGCTTTGGGAGGGTACTGGAGTTGGCGAGCTCGCCGCCGCAAGAATATTGCCGTTAAATTTCTAATTGCGTTTGGCATGCTGACCGCATTGGGAATTTTTCTCGCAAAAATGTTGGATGGCGAGGGCGATACTCGCATTCGGCTAGCAGAATTGTTAATTCATCTGCAGGTGCTGCACAGCTTTGATATGCCGCGCCGCAAAGATTTGGGCTACTCCGTCGTGATTGGTTTAATTTTGCTGGGAGTGGCAGCCACGATCAGTCAATCGCTGACGTTTGCTCCCATTTTGATTGCGTTTTTGGCGATCGCCCTGCCCGTACTCATGCTCGACTATCAGTCACGGCTACAACTATTGACCCTGCCCACTGGCGTCAACTGGCGATCACCGCTGAGAATTCGGCAGGTGGCCGGACTGCTGCTCTTGACGCTCGGCCTCGGACTTACCATTTTCATTTCCTTACCGCGACTGCCAGGCTACCAGATTCGTAACTTTCCCGTGAGCACAACGGTCGATTTTGAAGGGGAATTCAGCGGCGATCAGATTGTGAATCCGGGCCTTTCTGGTAACCAACTCTCACCTGACTTGGCCGAACAGGATGACAGTGAAGGGGATAGCACTACGATTCAAGGCAATGCGCCAGCGCAAGGCCCAGGTGAGTTTAGCGGCACGAGCTACTACGGCTTTAGTCAACAATTCAACCAAAATTTACGGGGCGTTTTGGAACCGCAGGTGGTCATGCGCGTGCGATCGCAGGCTCCAGGTTTTTGGCGAGTGCTGGCCTTTGACCGGTACACCAGTCAGGGTTGGGCCATTTCTCGCGAGGATGAGGTGGAAGTGTTTAAGCGATCGCTGACCTCTTTTCGCACCAAACTGCCCATCGCCGCCAATAAATCGCTGATTTACAACTCGCGCGGGCGCCAGCGAGAAATTGTCCAAACTTACACTATCGTCAATGGCTTGCCCAATTTGATTCCAGCGCTCTATCAGGCCGATGAGCTGTACTTTCCCACCCGTGAGGTGGCCATTGATGCCGAAGGTTCCCTGCGATCGCCGATTCCCCTGGCAGAGGGGATGACCTACAGCGTGGTATCGAAGGTACCCTACCGCGATCGCACTCAGCTACGCGCCACGCCCCAGGACTATAGCGATGAAATGCGACAGGTTTATTTGCAGGTGCCGCCAGAGATTCGCGAGCGGGTGCGCCAACAGACCGAAACCTTACTCGCCCAGTCGCCGCAGCCGCTGAATGATGCCTATGAACAGACTCTTTACTTAGCTCAGAGTCTCAAACAAAACTACACCATACAAACGGCACTACCCTTTTTTGCCGAAGGTGAAGACTTGGTGGAGTCGTTTCTTTTCACCTATGAAGGTGGCTATCCGGACCATTTTTCTACAGTGCTGACGATAATGTTGCGCAGCATTGGAATTCCAGCGCGGCTGGTCACTGGCTTTGATACCGGTCGATTTAACCCGTTTACCGGCTACTACGTCGTCAATAACACTGACGCCTATGCCATTACCGAAGTCTTTTTTCCGGGATATGGCTGGTTCGCCTTTGACCCGATTCCGGGCCACGAACTCATTCCTCAGTCCATTAAAGACAGCCAAACGTTTTCGGTGCTGCGCCAATTTTGGAACTGGGTAGCGGGCTGGTTGCCCACCCCCGTCTCAAGCTGGTTATCTGGCGTTTTCACCTGGCTAGTGGCCAGCCTGTCTCGCTTAATCCGTTTCTTTAGTGAGGGGATCATCGGCTTTTTGGCCGCTATCATGACGCTAATTGGACTGGGCTTTTTGGGTTGGCTGGGGTGGCAAGGCTGGCGACACTGGCGACTCAACAGACGCTGGCAAAAGCTGCCTCCAGTTGAGCGTTTATATCAGCAAATGCTGTCCTGGTTGGCAGCGCAGGGCCACCCCAAACATCCCACCCAAACGCCGCTGGAATACGCGATCGCCCTGCGTCAAACCCCTAAATTTGCCAAAGGGGAACAGGTGATGGCGATCGTACAAGCCTATATGCACTGGCGCTACGGCAGTGCGCCCACCGATCCCCAAGCATTGCGACAGCAGCTTCAGGTTTTGAAAAATTTCCGATAAGTTGTTTTAACAGTGACAATGGCGGTCTTGAGAAAGCCGGTCCTGATTAGCTGAAACCTTTATGGGCTCACGAGCAAGATGCCGGCCTCCCCATCGCCCTTGTATGTTGAGAGCAGTAGCGCTAGACCGTATCCCCTAGCCGCGCTGATTCATTAAAAAGTCACCGATACTATCTGTCCACAGGGACTGATCAACCGTGACTAGTAAGCTGTGGCCGGTGTTGGGAAACACGACCAGATCTTTGGGGCCCGGCAAGTTGCCATAAATACGATTAATTTCGTCGAGGCTGGTCCAGCGATCTTGTTCGCCGTGCAAAATAATAGTCGGCACAGTGACAGACTTGGCGTAGTTTGCCGGATTATGGAAAAAGCCGTTGTAACCATGTTGAATGCTGCCCCACAGCACTAACAGCTCGGCAACGCCGGTAGTGGGAAAGTCTTGAGCTTGCATGCGGGTTTTGACCGCTGACATAAAGTAAGCAAAGGGCATCTCTAGCACAGCGGCGGCGGGCTGCAGACCGTTGGTGATCGCCTTCATAATTGCCGCACTGCCCATGGACACGCCGTATAGAACGTAGGGTGGGGGCAGCCCGATTTGTTCCGCGTGGGCCATCGCCGCTGCGACATCTTCGGCCTCGCGCATCCCCAAGGTTGTGGTGTTGCCGCTAGAGCCCCCCTGTCCCCGAAAATCGACCATTAGGGTGTGATAGCCCAACTGATTAAAGATGCTAGCGGGCAGCATTAGCTGATGGGCTTTGTTGCCGCCGTTGCCAGGGAACAGCAGCACCGTGCCGTTGGCTTCGCCGTAGTAAGGAATGCGCCATGCTTCTAGCCATTCAGTCTCATTGATAGCGATGCGTTCGGTAGCATAATCAAGCCCAAACTCTGCCGGCTTGCGGGCATTTTCGGGTTTGGGGGCAAAGGCCAGCCCCGGCAGCATCGAGTCATTGTAGTGGGTGAGGGTGTAAGCGCCAAAAAAGGCCAGTCCATTCACCAAAACTAGCAGCACGCCGAGAAAAAACAGCAGATAAACGCGGGTTTTGGGGCTGAGCAGCCCTGCCGCAAAGAAGGCCACAAGACCGATGCCCGCGAGCCAAAGGGCAATCGTGATTAGAGGCAGTTGACTGAACGCGAAGCGGCCATGAGGTTGCAGCCAGAAAAACGCGATCGCCCCCAGCAACAACGCGCCCCACGCCAAAAAGCCAACCTGCAAACAGACTACGCGAGTTCTAGACCGAGAGCGAATCATTGCACCTTTCCCTAATGGTTAGATCGAATCCAGGCGCTGGGCTTTGAGCAGCAAAGAATTAACCACGACGGTGACTGAGCTGAAGGCCATCAGCCCTCCTGCCACAGCAGGACTGAGGTTAATGCCATAGGCTGGCAGAAGCACGCCTGCCGCCGCTGGAATGCCAATCAGGTTGTAGGCGAAAGCCCAGGCCAGATTTTGTCGAATTTTAGCAACAGTTTTTTGACCCAGACGCAAAGCTTCTAAAATTCCGCTAAGGCGATCGCGCATCAGCACCACGTCGGCCGCTTCAGCGGCGATATCAGTCCCTGAGCTAAGGCTGATGCCCACGTCGGCTTGGGCCAGTGCGGAGGCATCGTTAATGCCGTCGCCCACCAGCGCCACTCGACGGCCCTGAGTCTGCAAATCGGCCACGGCTTGGGCCTTGTCGGCGGGTAACACTTCGGCAGTGACTTGGTTAGCAGGCACTCCCACCGCCTCAGCAATCGCCTCAGCCACGGCGGCGCGATCGCCCGTTAGCAGATGCACGGAAATTGACTGCTGCTGCAAGGCGGCAATGGTCTCAGCGGCGGCGGGGCGGAGCTGATCGGCCACCGCAATCAGGCCCACTACGCGATCGCCCATCGCCACGTAAACTGCGGTCTGTCCTGCTGGCATCTGTGCCATTGCTGTAGCCGCTGCTTCAGCAATATCAAGGCTTTGTTGAGTTAGCCAGCCGGCCTTGCCTAGCCAAACGGACTGCGGCTGCTCCTGCCAGACGACGGTCGCGGCCACGCCCAGGCCAGCCTGGGTTTGAAAATCGGTGACGCTGGGAAGCGAAAGATTTTGATCGGCAGCGGCCTGCTGAATGGCGATCGCCAGTGGGTGCTGGGTGCCGCTTTCGACGGCGGCAGCAATGCTAAGCAGATCGCTTTCACTGAGCGCCGCATCAATTACCTGGCAGGCGGTCACCTCGGGTTTGCCCTGGGTCAGAGTGCCGGTTTTGTCAAAGACGACGGTATCGATCTCGCTTAGGGTTTCTAGCACGTCCCCGCCGCGAATTAGCAACCCGTGCTCCGCCCCCATGCCGGACCCCACTAGAATCGCCGTCGGCGTCGCCAGCCCTAGCGCACAGGGACAGGCAATCACCAGCACCGCGATCGCCAGTTTCAAACTCACCAGCAGCGTCGAGGACTGCAGCGTCATCTCATGGCTCGCGTGAACCGTTCCCAGGGCGCTGTGCATCACGTCGGGCCAAACCGACAGACCGATAAAGTACCAAAAACAAAAGGTCAGCGCGGCCAGCGTCAGCACGCCATAGGTGAAATAGCCGGAAATAATATCCGCCAGCCGCTGAATCGGCGCTTTGCGCGTTTGGGCGGATTCCACCAGGCGAATCATTTGGGCAAGGACAGTCTCGCCGCCAGTTTCCGTTACCTTGAGGGCGATCGCCCCGGTCTGATTCAGCGTGCCGGCCACGACGCTATCTCCTGGCTGCTTTTCCACCGGCAGGGATTCTCCCGTCAGCATCGACTCATCCACCGTGGTTTGTCCGGTTTCAATCAGCCCATCCGCCGGGATCGTTTCCCCCGGCAGCACTCGCAGCCATTCTCCCGACTGCACGGCACTCACGGGAATTTCGACTCCTGGTTGGGTGCTGCCGTCGGCGTTGGGCATGCCAATCAGCCGCGCTTTGGCTGGCTGCAGGGCAATCAGCGATCGCAGCGCATCCGTTGCTCGAAATCGGGCCCGCTGCTCTAGCGTGCGTCCCAGCAAAATAAAGCTGAGCAGCATCACCGGCTCATCAAAAAAGCATTCCCAGCCTAAATTAGGCCACAGCAGCGCTACCACGCTGGCCCCGTAGGCACTCAGCGCCCCCAGGGCCACCAACGTATTCATATTGGGATTGCCGTGGCGGCCCCCCTGCCAGCCATCCACTAAAATCGTCCGTGCGGGAAACAGCAGCACGACCGTTGCCAACATAAAGTGAAACCACAGGTCGCTCAGCACTGGCACGGTGACCCAGCCGAAGTGATGCAAATGACCAATAGTCGAAAGCGCTAGGAGGATTAGAGCGATCGCCAGCCGTCCCGCCTGGTCTCGATTTTCCTGCTGCTTACGCTCCAGCCAGTCCGTGAGTCCACCATCGCTGCCAGCATCCCCAACAGCAGCCCGTAACTGCGCTGGAAAGCCATTTTGGGTAAGGCGATTAGCCAGTTGCTGAGGATCAATCGCTTGGCCAGTCGCCGCCTCGACCACCGCCACTTCCGTAATTAAATTTACCGTGGCGCTCTGGACTCCGTCGCAGTCCATCAGCTGCTTTTCCACTGTCCGCACGCACCCAGCGCACATCATGCCGCTGACGTTAAAAACAAGCGATCGCTGGTCAGATGCCGCTAGAGCGTCATCCTGAGTATCTTGAACTGGAGTCGATGGCGCTTTAACCATAAATCTCAGAGAAAATTTGATTGCTGTGCCAATATGAGCCTAAGAGGTAACCCAATATGACAGGGCGAAATATTGCGTTTTCTTCGTGTTTGCTGCACTCGCCTGGGAAAGTATCAACATTTGTCGGCGACGAGTGCCAGTTGCTAAGGGGCTCCTATCGTTTACTGGAGCAACCTTAGTGCTGAAAGCGGATAAGTCTTCAGTGAGCTTTGCGGAGCAGGCGCGGTCATGCCTGTCCTCAAAATATTTCGACTCTAATCTAAATGAAGCGCTTTAAGCGATGCTGCCGCGTTTGCGGGCTTCTTTGTAAGAGGTGCCCACATTTTCCAAGCCAGCGCGGATCATTTCCCGCTCTAGCAGGGCAAAAAACCGGGTGCGATCGCCCCCGCGCACGACCGCTTGATTATGGGCTTCAGCCAGCGCCACCGGATAGCCGTAGCCCTTTTGCACCTGAGTAATCACCATTTCCAAGGCCGAGTCTCGCAGCGGTTTACTCAGGGCAACCCACTCGGGCATTTCCACCCGCGCCACCTCAGCACCCACGTGAACGTAGCAAAAATAAACTCGGTGTGGACCATACTCTGCCAAAATCTTGACCGAGCTGCGCCATAGCGGCCCCCGCTGTCCCGGTTCAAGTTGGGTGGCGGCCAGGGCGACATCTCGCAGCGGCGCAAATACTTGACAAGGCGCGCGATCGCGATCGTCAGCGCAGTGAGTTTGACAATCGGGCGCTTCAAACGGACAGCTCTGCAGCCGCAAAAAGTTCAGCGCTTCGCCACTGCGGGAAGCGCTGACGTAGCCCACCAGCGGAATACGAGCGCTGCGCAGCTGTTCCCAAGCATCGAGAATTGGTGGCAGCAGGCGATCGCGAGCAGCCAGCGGTAAGTCATCCAGAAACCAATAAATCAACGAGCCGTCGGTGAGCGCCAGCGTCGGCGGATAGCGTTCCTCCGGCTGGGTTGCCAGCGCCAAGTCAGCCAGCACCGCTGCCTCGGAAACGGTGCGGCGATGGCTCATCCATTCTTCTGTGCGAATGCCCCACTGCCGCGAAACATACAAGTCTTCAGGGCGATAGACTACCTCCGGCAGGCTGTCCAACAGCGGAAAGCGACTCTGGCCATAGTGCAGCACAATGCGTCCCACATTGAGTAAATAGCAATAAGCGATTTCGTGGTGGCTGGGAGAAATTTGCGAACCGTCCGTGGCGATTACTGTGTGAGCTTCGGGAGCGGCTTGAATATCAATGCGAGTATCTAAGGGCTCTATCGGGCAGGCCATGGCAAAAGGAATGCGATCGCGCCAATTTTCCCACTGTTCTAGCAGTTCTTCCTGCTGCGCCTGGGCCCGCTCCATCAGCTTGGTCGCGATGGTGACTCGCCGTCCGGCTGCTTCGGCCTCTTGCTGCAGGTGATAACTAATACCCTGCATTTGCTGAGCGAGCTTCATTAAATCCAACATGGCGACTTTTGGCTCACCTGAGAGGGCCAAGCGAATTAAGAGATGAGTTTGAGCACATCTCAAATACGCCCATACAAACGTTTGTCAGTATGCTTGAACTATAGCAGAATTTAAGTGTAGACGGCGCAACACCCATAGGCGGCAGGCAATCATTGATCTACTCCGCCAGCGCCCTTTCTCGTCACTCGGTACGAGCACGGCCCTTTACCCCAACGTTATCTTCAGGTTTTCCAAGAGATATTTTTGCCCGCTCGCCATTCTTCTTTTTACTCACCAGCCTTTCGTTAGGAATTAGGCTCGTTTATGCTACTGATCGGCAAAGCCAGATGCACAACTTCACAGGCATAACCTTCGCAGTCGCTGGGCCATGTTTCGACAATCTCTAAGCCAGCACGACGATACAGCGCGATCGCCGGCTCGTTGCCTGCGATCGCGTGGGTCCATGCCCCTGGGCCAATTTGCTGCAGGGCACATTGCAACAGTTGCCAACCAATGCCGCATCGTTGAAACTCGGAGTCAACATACAGCCAAGTAATGTACGTACCATTCCAGGCAATAAAGCCGATAATGCGGTCAGCGTGGCAAGCTAACGTCACCTGGGAATCGAAGAACTCGTCAACTGCCGCCACCTCAATCATTGGGCGAAACGCTCGTGAGTCGACACCTCCCGCTGCCAGCTCTTGAACCCGAGCGACATCATGAATGCGGCACACCGTTGCCCAGTCCTCGGACGTGTATGGGCGCAATATCAGGGCATTAATCAGAGTCTTGGGTGAATACAGCATAGTTCAGCAGTGCTTTAGGGTAGTGCTATCGGGGCGGCATGATTGAAGTCACTCACATCTTGATAGATAAAGGTTTCAGCCTGCAGCAATCAATTCCCGTCTGGCGAGACTTTGCGGCCGGCGATCGCCGGCTTCAGATACTGAATGACCTTTAATCTACTTATGTAGAGCTAAAGCTCGGACCTCAGATGAATTGAGAATCACTAGAGTCATCAATCATTCCGTGAAATTACGTGAATTTTTATGCAAAGCTAAAGCTCGGACCTCAGATAAGTTGAGAATCACTAGAGTCATCAATCATTCCGTAAAATCACGTGAATTTTGACGATTTTTCAAGGCTGCTGAAGTACAAAAAATGACTTAAACTCATGGTCTATAAGCTGGTTTGAGCATTCTTAATATTTGGGAAATATGATCCCTGAATTCGCGTGTAAAGTTTGCTACCGTCACCAATGATGTCTGTTGGCAGCCCCGATCGGAACCGACTGTAAGACTAAATTTCAACCAATAAAAAACCGACAGGACTCCCGTGTGCCCGTCGGTCTGTGTGTGTTCCCTGTAGATGACTCGGCTAGAGTTGAGTCAGTCTCAGTATGTTTATCTACGTAGATTTTTCCAAGGATCTTTATCACTCGGCAGAGTGACAAAGATCACACCACTTTTCAAATCAGTTAATCTCACTGTTTCGCACCTCGCCACAGTGTTAATTGGGCAATTTCAACGCTTAGCATTTCAACAATGAAAGGTAGAATAATGCGGTTTCTATTTAGGTCAGGTTACCCCTATGGCAGTGCCGTTTTCTCCCGATGAAATCGCCTCTGAGGGGATCAAGCCTGATGAATACGACGAGATCGTGAGGCGGTTGGGGCGGCACCCTAATCGAGCCGAGTTGGGCATGTTTGGAGTGATGTGGTCGGAGCACTGCTGCTACAAAAACTCCCGACCGCTGTTAAAGCAGTTTCCGACTGAGGGCGATCGCGTGCTGGTCGGTCCGGGGGAAAATGCCGGCGTGATTGATGCGGGTGACGGCCTGCGCGTGGCTTTCAAAATTGAGTCTCACAATCACCCATCAGCGGTGGAGCCATTTCAGGGGGCGGCGACCGGCGTAGGCGGTATTTTGCGCGATATTTTCACGATGGGGGCGCGACCCATTGCCGTGCTGAATGCCCTCCGGTTTGGCCCGTTGGACAATCCCCGGACGCGACGCATTTTTAGTGGCGTGGTCTCGGGCATTGCTTATTACGGCAACTGTTTTGGCGTGCCGACGGTGGGGGGCGAGGTGGCCTTTGACGTGGCCTATGCGGGCAATCCGTTGGTGAATGCCATGGCGATCGGCCTGATGGAAACGCCCGAAATTGTGAAATCGGGAGCCTCGGGCATTGGCAATCCGGTGCTATATGTCGGCTCCACCACGGGGCGCGACGGCATGGGTGGGGCCAGTTTTGCCAGCGCGGAACTCACAGACGAATCCCAGGACGATCGCCCCGCTGTCCAGGTCGGCGACCCCTTTTTAGAAAAATCCCTGGTGGAAGCCTGCCTGGAAGCCTTCAAAACCGGGGCCGTAGTGGCGGCACAAGATATGGGCGCAGCGGGTATCACCTGCTCGACGTCAGAGATGGCGGCCAACGGCGGCGTTGGGGTGGATGTCGATCTTGACTTGGTGCCGAGCCGCGAAACCGGCATGGTGCCCTACGAATACCTGCTGTCAGAGTCGCAGGAGCGGATGCTGTTCGTCGCGCACCAAGGTCGTGAGCAGGAGCTGATCGACATTTTTGAGCGCTGGGGGCTGCACGCGGTGGTCGTTGGCACAGTGATCGAGGAACCCATCGTGCGCATCCGGTTTCACGGTGAAATTGCGGCGGAAATTCCTGCGGGGGCGCTGGCGGACGACACGCCGCTCTATCATCGGGAGCTGATGGTTGACCTGCCCGATTATGTAAAAACGGCGCGCCAGTGGTCAGAAGCGGATTTGCCCCAGTGCGATCCCGCTGGCCTGCACCTGCCTCAAGGCCCGCAAACTTGGACAGACGTGCTCAAAACGCTGCTCGATAGCCCCACCATCGCCTCCAAACAGTGGGTCTATCACCAGTACGACCATCAGGTGCAAAACAACACGGTGGTGCTGCCCGGTGGGGCGGATGCGGCAGTGATTCGCCTGCGACCGCAAACGGGCGACCAGGCCGCTGCTTTTGTAAATACCCGCAAAGGGTTGGCCGCTACGGTGGACTGCAACGGTCGCTATGTCTATCTCGATCCTTACGAGGGGGCGAAAGGGGCGATCGCCGAAGCCGCTCGCAACCTGAGCTGCGTCGGAGCCGAACCCGTTGCCGTCACCGATAACCTCAACTTTGGCAGTCCGGAAAAGCCCATCGGCTATTGGCAACTGGCGGAAGCAACGCGAGGTTTGGCGGACGGCTGTCGCGATTTCAGCACGCCGGTCACGGGCGGCAACGTCTCCCTCTACAACGAAACGCTCGACAGCGACGGCAAGCCAACCCCGATTTATCCCACTCCCGTGGTGGGTATGGTGGGCCTACTGGACGATGTTACCCAAGCCACGGGACAGGGCTGGCGACAGGCTGGCGACACGATTTATCTATTGGGTGTCAAACTCGCAGACTCCGCCGCCACCGATTCGGTCACGCTGGGCGCATCGGAGTATTTGGCTGTGGTTCACGCCACTGTCGCGGGACGCCCGCCCAAAGTGGATGTCGCGCTCGAAAAATCGGTGCAGGCTGCCTGTCGTCACGGCATTCGCCAGGGGTGGATTCGCTCGGCCCATGACTGCGCAGAGGGCGGTCTGGCCGTCGCCTTAGCGGAATCTTGCATGGGTGGTCAAGTCGGCGCCAGCATCCAACTCCCGGATATCGCCTCCCACACCCGCTGGGATCGACTGCTGTTTGGCGAAGGGGGTGCCCGCATTGTGGTGTCAGTTGCACCGGAGGCGATTGCCGATTGGGAAGCCTGTCTCACCGCCAATCTTGACGGGCACTGGCAAGCGATCGGTACGGTTGGGCAAGCTGCTGACCCCCTGCAAATCACCTCCGTTGATGGTGAAGTGCTGATCACGACGACCATCTCAGAAATGACCGCCGTGTGGGAAGGCGCGATCGCCCGCCGCCTGGAAACGGCATAGTCCGACGATTACGCCATACTAAAGAACAGCCGACTGCATGGATATCCCATCATGACGTCATCAACTTGGCCTCTATCTCTCACTCCAGAGCAAGTCGCCGCGTTTTGCGATCGCTGGCAAATTGTTGAGATGGCGCTATTTGGTTCCATTCTGAGAGAAGATTTTCGTCCAGAAAGCGATATCGACATTTTGATCAGCTTCTCTCCCGATGCGGTAAGGGGACTGCTAAAGCTAGCTCGGATCAAACACGAATTAGAGGATTTGCTTGAGCGTCCTGTCGATCTCGTGGTTAAGCAGAGTGTTCTGGACAGCGATAATTGGATTCGGCGACAAAATATTCTCGATTCAGCCCAAATTGTCTATGCAGCGTGACACCGCCTCTCTGCTCGATATCGCCGGAGCCGCCCAAAAGATTTTGGCTTTTTCGGCAAACATCAATTTCACCGATCTAGCAAATAGCGCCGAAAAGCAGTCAGCAATTTTGTATCAGGTCATTGTCATTGGCGAAGCGGTCAAGCGATTGTCGCCAGACTTTCGAGAACGATATCCTGACATTCCTTGGCGGGCGATCGCTGGTATGCGCGATGTTTTGGCACATCAATATGACAAAATTGACCTCAAGGATCTTTGGGCTGTCATCACTACAGACATTCCACAGCTCTTGAGCATGATTCAGCCGCTGCTGCCTGACACCTAAATGATGTCGGGAATAGACAGACGGCCTTCAAAGCACTGAGCAGTCAAGTGCTGTTCATCGTGCTTTGAAGTTCCTCGGTTCCCGTTGTCTACACCACCACGCGGCCCTCAGCCCGACCAAACTGGACAAAGTGCTCAAAGCCGCTAGAGAAGGCTCCGGCCTGCACCGCTGCCGCCACATCGGCGTTGCCATCGAGATACGTAGCCTCATCAAAGAAATTCGACGGGTTGCGCCCTTCCTGCTGGCCAAAGCTGATGAAATGCTCGAAGCCACTAGAGAAATCACCCGCCTGCACCGCTGCCGCTACATCCGCGTTTTGCTGCAGGTAAAAGGCCTCTTCAAACAGCAGGGTCGAGAGCCGCCCTTCGTCATCGCCAAACTCGATAAAGTGCTCAAACCCACTGCCAAAGGCTCCATCGTCAACAGCGGCGGCGACATCGGGATTGCTCAGCAAATAATCGCCGGCATCAAACAGCGCACTGGGGTCGCGATTTTCGAAATGACCGAAGTTGAGATAATGAGCCAGACCGCTGCTAATAGTGCCGTCGTTGACGGCAACGGCGACGTCCGCATTATTTTCGAGATAAAAAGCTTCGTCAAAATAGGCGCTAGGGTTGCGGCCTTCATCGATGCCAAAGCCGACGAAATGGTCGAAGCCGGTGGCAAAAGCGCCCTGTGCAACGGCGTTAGCGACGTCCGCATTTTCCGCTAGATACTCGGTTTCATCAAAGAGTTCGGCCAGTTCTAAGCCGCCAATTTCCGTATTGAGGAAGGGGGAGTTACTGGCTGCTAATTGGCCATTATCCACCGCTTGGAACTGCGCGAACTGCTCAAAGGTAAAGACGGCCAGGTCTGAATTTGCCTTAATCGTGCCGAAGATGTCGTTATTGTCTTGCTCCGCACCGAGGCCATTGAGATCGGTGTTGCCGTTGGCATCGCCCGCTGTGTTGCCCGAAAAGATCACATTGCCTGCCGTGGTGACCGTGGGCAATGTTGTCGGCATGCCCTGATTATTGCCATTAACGTTAGTGGTGGACTGCATGGCAAAGATGGCCCCACCAATGCCCTGACCGTCATTGGCTCCGCCAGTGCCGCCGGTCGCCGTGTTGTTGGTAAAGCTGCTATTGATAATCTCTAAGGAGCCGCTGCGAACAAAAACGGCCCCACCCAGGCCCGCACCACTGCCGCCATCAATATTGTCACCATCACCGCCGCCAAAGCCAGCTAAACCAGTTGAACCAAAGCCCAAGTCGCCACCGCCGCCGCCATAACCACCGAAGCCCCCATCGCCCTGATAGCCATAGCCACCGCCGCCACCGAAGCCGCCAGCGCCACCATTCCCGCCGTAGCCCTTGCCGCCACCGCCGCCAAAGCCGCCAGCGCCACCAGTTCCATTGGGGTTGTAGTCACCACCGCCGCCAAAGTCGCTAGGCGCACCCGTCCGATAGTTGCCATTGCCGCCGTAGGCTCCCGCATTATCGGCACTACTGGCAAATAGGCCACCGCCACCATAGCCGTTACTATTGCCATACATCCCGCCGCCACCATCGCCACTGCCAGCGCCAGTACTACCACCCACGGCTTGGTTCTGGTCAAAGGTGACGTTATTCAGGGTGACATCGCCATCATAGATAAAGAGTCCGCCCCCCATCCCGGCCCCGCCGCCACCGTCCACCCCGGCATCACCGCCTTTTGCTAAGCCATTGGTAACTGTGAGGTTGTTGAGGGTCACGGTGCCTGATTTCACAAACAGGGGACGAAAGTCGCCGTCGGTATCCTCATCGGTGCTGCTGTCACCGTCGATGGTAAAGCCGTTGCCGATGATCTCAATGTTGCTGTTTAGCAGGGTGGTCATCACGCCATCAATCTGCACGTTGGTTTGCAGGGTGATGGTGTCGTCGCTGCCGGTGGGGTCGCCGCTATTCAGCGTTTCGCCATCGGTGTTGGCCTGCAAGATGGCCCAGCTCAGGGTGCCTTCGGTATCGCCGAGGCCATTGTCGGTTGCTTGGGTAACGTTAAAGTTTGCCATGGTCAAAAAGTTTCTTGTAAAGGGGCAAAGAGAGATGCTCAAAGGCAAACGGCAGATGGCGTCACGGGCTGGTGAATGAGCCGCGGGCGATCGCCTGCCGTTTCTTTGGCATTTCAGAAGTCAGAATGGTGGATGCAACCGAGCTAGCGTCAACAAGGTGGTAAACCTTGCCAGAAATTGATCTGTTCTCACCGGGCCAAACGTTCAGGAGAATGCACCTAAGATCGGCGCAGGAACGAAGCCCTGTTATCGGTACAGCGGCCACAGGCGATCGGTTTTAAATCAGGGAAATTTCGCTGATAGTTGCCTTAGAGCTCTCTGTATTGCTTGAGCGTGAGGAGGCGAGGGCAACTAGGAGATCATGCTGTCGCTAAACTGATCGCAGAATGCGAGTCCCAGACTTTACAGGAGCATTTTTATCTCGGGCTTGAAAGCTCGGGGGTGTCGAGGGCACCGTGATGTCACGCCCTAATAGCCGTAAAGAAAGCGGCACTAAACGCTGGTATTGCCGAAAGTGGCTGACGGTTAGACCGTAGTTGTGCAAATCGACAAATTGTTGAGTCACTCGGTCAAATACGTGCTCACGGCAGCACCCCTCTAGCTGAAACCCACCGCTCTCCAACACCTTTTGTGCCGGTCGGTTATAGGCATAGGTCGAAGCGTAAAGCTTGTTCAGGTTGTAACCATTAAAAGCCAAGTCAGCTAACATCAGCCCAGCTTCAAAGCCATAGCTCAGTTGCCGTCGCGAAGTTTCAAACAAACCTACGAGGTATTCGGCCCGACGATGCAGAGATGAGTGGTCGGCCAAGGCGCAGAGGCCAATGGGGCCGTGGCGACGATGCACGATCATCAGCTCAAGATAGGTTTCTTGCTGGGGAGGAATTTGCTGTCGCTGCACCAACTGCTTGTGTACCGCAGCGACACTCGTCGGCATATCATTCAGTCGAAACAGGCGCATAAACTCCCGCTGACTAAAGCCCCGTTTATACAAAATTTCGGCATCGTTGGGTACCGTGCGGCGCAATTGCAGATGACGACTCTCATGGAAGATGGGGACAGACTGCATCATGATGCCGACTCCGCTTTGGGTTGCGGCAACAGACCCGGATAAAAGGTCTGGTAAAACCAGGCATATTTCTGCTGCAACTGCTGCTGAATGCGCGGTGGGATGGCATGGGGCCGGGGAGAGGCAATGGCGGTCCGCGTCGCGTGGGGATATTTAAAGCGGTAGTAGCTGTCGCTTTCGTGGGGTTTGACCGTCAGGTTCTGCGGGTCAAACTCGGCTTTGGGGAGTTGCAGCCATTCATAGACGCCCTGCATAACTGACACGGGTTCTTGCATCAGGTGCTCAAACACCACGTAGTAAAGTCGCTCTTGCAGTCCGGTGCTGAGATCTTGCAGCGCTTCGAGAGAGCCTAGTGGTCCGCCCACGACTCCCGTATCGGCAAACAGCTTATCGGCTCGCCCGTACCGCGATAAATTTGCCAAATGATCAGGAAAGTCGAGCAAAATCGTTTTTTGGTGCTGCGCTTCGATTGAACCCACAATTTGTCCCAGCTCGCGCACGCACACGACCATGCGAAAGTTTGGATCAAGCTGCGCCACCGTTTCGATATGGTTGAGCCAGCCACGATTTTTATCCACCACCCACGCTTTGTCCGTTTCGGCAAACCAGCCATTCATAAAGCCTTGAAAGGCATTCATCAGCCGCTGATAAACCACCTCAAACTCCACATCAAGCTGAGCGCGAAGAAAGTCGTTATCACTGAGGTGCTGACGCAACCCGACCAAGGCTTGACTCAGCGGCGAGCTGTGGCCGGTGCAGTAAATATCGGGATGATGCCCCAAAAGTTGACACAGCAGCGTTGACCCGGCGCGGGGTAACCCCGTCACGTAGATGATCCGTTTTTGCAGCATGGATAGTTTGCTCACTTCCCACTCATCCTCATCAGCAGGAGTAAATCATTGGCTCACCCAGTGTTGCCTGCTCACTCAGCAGAGTGTATCTCAACTGCGGGGGCGATCGCTAAACCGCCATGCGACCCTCGGCCCGACCGTTTAACACGTAGTGCTCAAAGCCGCTGGCAAACGCACCGCTCGCCACTGCTGCGGCCACGTCGCTGTAGCGCTCTAAGTATGTACTCTGGTCAAACGCCGCCGACGGGTCGCGCCCTTCAGCCTGACCAAACGAGAGGAAATGATAGAGACCCGCCGTAACGGCACCTGACTGGACGGCAACCGCCACATCAGGATTTTGCTGCAGGTAGAACGATTCCTCAAACAGCAGCCCGTTAAGTCGACCTTCCTCGGCCCCAAACTCAATGAAATGCTCAAAAGCGCTGTCTAATGCGCCTGCCTCTACCGCCGCTTTGACGTCAGAGTTTTTGAGCAGGTAATCGGTGCTGTCGAAGAACGCGCTGGGGTCACGATTTTCGCGATGGCCAAAGTTTAAGAAATGCGCAATGGCGGTGGTTTGCCCACTACTGACCACGGCTGCCACATCGGCATTTTGTGCCAAGTAATAGTCAGCATCGAACCAATCAGACGGAGCACGGCTCTCGTTGATGCCAAACAAGACAAAATGTTCAAAGCCGTAGTTGAACGTGCCCTGCTGCACCGCTAGCGCCACATCGGGGTTGTCGTTGAGGTAGTCAGTTTCGTCGAACAGTGGAGCAATGCGCAGTCCGCCAATTTCGACATTGAAGTCCACCCGCGAGCTTTGATATGCTTGACCGGCGCGAATTGCGGTGTACGACACCCACTGCTCAAAGTTGAAGACACTCGAGATCGCTGAGCTGGGCGCAGGACCAGTTGGGGGCGTTTCGGGAGGACTGGTGGGGGGCTGATCGTTATCAGCAATCGCAATTGTCTGACTCGTCGTTGCCCCTAGCAGCAATCCTGCTGAGGGATTGCTCAGCGATAGCGTGGCGGTTTCCGCCCCCTCGACCAACGCATCATCTAAAACCGTGAAGGTGGCAGTGCCGGTGGTCTGCCCATTGAGAATCGTAATGACGGGATTGCTGAGGTCGTAATCGCTGGCTGTGATGTTGCTGCCTGCGATCGCCAAATCGACCGTTTGGTCACCATTGACCGCGCCATCGGCGGTGGCCGTCACCGTAATGATTGTGCCTGCTGCCTCCGTCCCGCTGTTGGCACTGACCGCCAGATTCACCGTTTGAATGTCGTTGTCCGCGATCGCTACGATGACAGGCGCGAGCGTAAAGCCGTCATATTTGGCGTCACCACTGGTCACTGCGGCGCTGATGCTGCTGGTGTGGTTGCCCTCGATCGCCCCATCATCCACCGCTGTTACTGTTACCGTTTGAGCCTGATCCCAATCAGCTGTGGTAAACATCACTGTGGTTTTGTCTAATTGGGTTTGCGCATCGGGGGTGAGGTTGATGGTGACGGTGTCAGTCGGCTGCGTGTCGAGTACCAGGGTGTAGCTATCGGCCATGCCGCCCTCAGTCACCGCAGTGCTACCGCCGGATTCAGTGAGAGTAATGCCGGCGGTATCGTTATCAACCGTGGTGACGTTTACCGTTTGATCCGCGAGGGCGTCAAAAGCATCGTCACTGTTGGCATCCACGACGCTGATGATTAATGTGTTGGTTTGGTCCCCATCATCGCGATCATCATCCACCCCGGTCACTGTGACGGTTTGGGCCTGATCCCAATCGGCTAGAGTAAAGGTCAGGGTGGTGGGAGTGGAGGTTGCTTCATCACCGGCTTTAGACTTCGTTTTGGTGGCGATCGCCAGCTCGACATCCGAGAGGGGCTGCGTATTCAGCACGACGATAAATGTATCCGTTGTCCCGGACTCGTCCACTTGCGTCATGCCCCCCGACTCCACAATGGTGAAGCCAGGGCTATCGTTATCGGTAATGGTGAGTGTGGTGGTGGTTTGGCTGCCCAGCGTCAAATTGGTCGGATTTTGCAAACCCAGCACTAAGGTCTCGTCCCCCTCAACCGCTGCATCATCCGTCAGCGGAATCGCCACGGTTTGGCTGGCTTCGCCATCGGCAAAGTTCACCGTGAGGGGAAATCCGGTGTCGGTGTAGTCACTGCCGCCGGTGGCCGTGCTCGTCCCCTGCACGGCCACCTGCACCGAAGCTGCCCCAATCGCACTGCCTCGCGTCACGGTCACCACATTGCTGGTACCGTCGCCCTCGCTGCTGGTGTAAGTCGCCTGGGTAAACTCTACGCCAGGCAAGTTGGCTGCACCCGGAGTAGGGATCAACGCAGCAAAGCTGCTGGTGTCGCGCAGACTGCCGCCCCCATTGGGAATCCGCTGTAGAGAGTGCGTGTCTTTTTCGCCGTTGGCATCTTCGTTGAGCTGTCCGCCAGCGGTAATCAGCGGTAGCAGTCCGGCATCATCCGCATCATTGGTGTCATAGACCACCGCATCCACCACGTTGGCGGTGCTCACCGCCGTTCCGTTGGAAAAGTCTGCGGCGTTGCCTACATGCAGTGCCACCGCATCGGCCCCATTTTGCAAGCCATCCGTCGTAAACTCCACCAAATCCACATTGGCAACCGCCGCGCTACCGATCACGAAATAACCATTGGCATCGGTCGTCTGACCGTCTAAATCAATGGCATCGTAAACTTTATCGCCATTGCCGTTGTAGAGCACCAGCACCAGCCCATCCAGGGCGGTGTTGCCCGCGCCGCCGTCATACAACTCGATGAATTCCAGCGCATCAGTGCCAGCAGTATCGGCATCAATTTCGTTGATGATGACAAAGGGCTGACCATATCCCTGCAGATCAAAGGTGTAGATACCTTCGTCGCTGTCGTTACTGGCGACGGTGACGGTGGTGGTGTGAAAGCCCGCTGCTGCCGGGTCAAACGTGATGTCGAAGGTGGTGCTGCCGCCAACGGAGGCAAAGCTCGCGGGTTGTGCACTAACAGAGAAATGGGTGTCGTCGCTGAGCTGCACCAAGGGACTACCGGACAGCACGAGGTCGTTGCTACCCAAGTTGTTAATAGTGAAAGTTTTAGTAATGCTGCCAGAGGCAACCGCCTGGAAGCCAAAGTTAGTGTCGTCGGCTGTGCTCGGTGTCGTATCGCCATCAGCGATGGAAACGCTGTTGCCCTGAATGTCGATTTCGGGGGCAATTTGTAAATTAACGGTGACGGTGCTGGCTGTAGACGTACCGCCGTCGCCATCCGTCAGCGTGACTTGTACAGACCGCGCCGTGATGTCTGGGTTAGGCACGTCCGTATTTTGATACTGCAATGCCCGCAGCAGTGCTGGCACGTTGGTCGGCGTAGCATTGGCATTTAGGTTAATCATCAGATCGCTGCCTGTGGCGATCGCATTTGCCAGGGTGCCAACCACCGTGCCCGCGACAGAAACGGTAGACCCTGCTGTGGTGCCAGACAGCGCAATATTGCCCGTAGTGTCCAGAGTAAGTAAGTCTTCGGTGGTCACGCTGTTGGTAATTGCGATCGTCAGCGTTCCTCCGGCAAAGTCATTGGAATCAATGTCGTTAACGGCACTATCGCCGCTGACATCGAGCAGGGTGGCCGCTTGCCCAACGGTGTGAGTCACGCTGTCACCATTCAAGTTGGCAATAACTGGCGCATCGTTGACTGCATTGACGGTGATGGTAGCCGTGGCCTCAGCGGCGCTAAAGGCACTGGTGCCTCCCGTTTGGGCAGCATCAACACTGGTTTCGCCATTGGCAGAACCGTCAGTCGTATCCCAGGCGCGGAAGTTGAGGGTGGCGTCGCTGGTGTAATCGGTATCAGGGACAAAACGCACAAGGGTGGGTGTTTCGACTGCGATCTGATTGAGGCGGAATTCGCCGCGAGCCGAGGTGGTGTTGTCGCCCAAGAAGAGGAAATTAGAAGTGTTATACGGGTTCAGCCCCCCATTGGTGTTGCCGGAAGTATAGTCTTGCAGGGTGCCGGTCAAAATGGCGGTGCCGTTGGCCGACAGAGTGTAGCTGTTGCCCTGCACCGCCAGACTGTATTGCACTTCTTTCGTCGTGTCGAAGGTAACGGTGTCGGTGGTAGAGGCAATGAACTGGTTCGAGCCATCTAGGGTTTGAGCAAAGATTTGTCCTGCTTGGAAGGCGAGTTCGACCGCTTTGCTCGTGTCTTGGCTGACCGCAATGACGCTGAACCCAGCGCGGGGTCGTCCCGACTCTACGACTTCTGACACCACCTGGGCGTTAAAGGAGAGAGTGTAGCCCGCTGTGCTATCGAGAGTGGGAAAATCAGGTGCGCCCGGAAGGGCGTCAACTGGATTGAAGGTGCCTGCGATCGGGTTGAAGATGTGATTGCTGTAGCCTGCATAGATATCTTTATCAGCAGTCGTGTCTACGGTGACGCCGACGGTTTGCTCAGTCTCTGTATTAGCCAGGGATGGTGGTGTACCGAGAATGACTGAGGCAAAGGCAAAGTAACCCTGATCGTCTGGCCCTGGGTTAATGGTGTTGAAGCCGGTGTAAAGGGAAGTGGCTCCCAGGGTGACGGCGTTGGTATTGCCGACGACGCCAAAGGCCGCCCAGGTGGCGCCGCCATCAGTGGAATATTGCCAGGTGCCGTTGGTGTCATCGACTCCCGTAACGGCGATGCCCAGCGGATCAAAGTCGGCGTCGGTGGCGCTGGTTAGTCCTGCCAACAGTGCGGCGACAGTAGTGCCGGGGTTGCTGGCGTCAAGCACGTCTTCAGCAATTGCAGTGAGGGTAGTATTGCCCGTCACTGTGGGGGCAGAGTTGGCATTGGAAAGAATATAGGCCTCATCGGTGGCGGGTTCCCCAGCGGGGAGGGCGTTGCCAGCGGTGTCGGTAATGTCTTGTCCCACAGCAAGATCGAGGCTGACGGTGCCGTTTAGACTGGCGAGGTCGCCGCCATCGACAGTGATGTCCCAGGTAGTGCCGCTGCCGCTGACACCACTAATGGTAGCGGTCGTGCCGTTGACTACGAAGTCTGCTGCATCGACATTATCTATCGCTTCATCAAAGGTGGCGAGAAATGTGAGAGTGTCGGCATCGGTGGCCTCGGTGCCGGGAGTCTGGCGAGTAAAGCTGGTAAGGGTGGGAGCCACGGTGTCGGGCACCGTAATAGTGCCAAAGATGTCTTTGTTGTCTTGGTTGGCACCGACACCGTTAGTGCCCGAAGTGCCGGTTTGCTGGTCGGCCTCAGCGGCGGTGCTGCCGGAGAAGGTTACACTGCCAATCGTGGTCACCGTGGGGAGAGCCCCAGGTTCGCCCTGGTCATTCATGTTGGCGTCGAGGGCGGCCTGAGTAATAGCGAATATGGCCCCCCCCAGCCCCTGACCATTGTCAGCATGGTTGTTAGGTTCTCTACTCTTTCCACCCTGTCCACCTGTGGCAGAGTTATCGGTAAACCTGACCTCAGTAAGATTGAGAGAGCCACTGCGCACAAAGATAGCCCCCCCTAGACCGGCACCGCCCCCCCCGTTGACAGGAGCGCCACCATTGCCGCCGCCGAAGCCCCCGTCACCGCGTCTATTCGCCCCACCGCCGCCGAAACCACCGTCACCACGGGGACCACCGCCGCCGCCAAAGCCGCCATCGAGCGGGAAGACGAAGAGACCCACCAACCCCACCAAACCGCCGAGCCGCCGCAAAAAACAAGCAACCCCCACACCCCAACAAAACAAAACA
>ERZ1740058.292-NODE-292-length-42087-cov-12.419942_pt1 | contig 42087 bp, 36 predicted proteins | sample MGYA00581745_ERZ1740058 | MGnify/ENA primary metagenome ERZ1740058 (study PRJEB43018, sample SAMN04849742) | marine metagenome | isolation source: floating plastic debris | place: Pacific Ocean | collected 2008-08-30 | study: EMG produced TPA metagenomics... | reverse complement strand
CAAAGGCTTGCCGGCTCTACCTCCCGCCATCTTCTAAACCCGTCGAACTCACGTTTCTTAGCGCGAATGAGCACAGACCGAAGTCGATGGGAAACGCAACAGCCATTGCTAGGTACTGATTTCTATTCGCAAATGCCATATTCTCGCCACTTTGGCAAAGTTTTTTGCAAGAAGCCTTCGGCTAGCTGCGTGGCATAGGGAATCAAATCTTCTCGCTTAGTCAGGGGCTTATTTTGTTGCGTTAAGCCTTTGCCTAAAGACAATAAACGGTCCGTCAAAGCGCTACCTAATTCAGCGGCCTGGGCCTGAGGCTGATTAAAAGTGGTGGCTAAAAAGATCAGATCAACGTCGCTGACGGTCAGTACGTGGCCCAAGCTGCTGGCGATCGCAAATCGGTAGGGAGCGCCATTAGCTGTCGCGATCGCAATTTGGCGATTCAGCGATAGAGCCGGAGTGCGATCGTTAGGAGGCTGATAAAAGGCAATTTGTCCCGCACTCAACATAAATGACAAGGCTTGCATCATGTCTCCCAAGGCCAGAGGTTTGGCCGTTGGCACCTGCATCAGTTCTCGTGCCGTTTTGGGTCCACTGCTCAACTGTTCATAAAACTGGGTATAAACTTCTGACTTACCTTTGAGTTCACCCAGGGATGTCTTGAACTTAATTTCTTCACTTTCTGGTGGCCGGCTAATTAACGCAAATGACAGGTCTAAGACAGCTGCTTGTCGCTGCAGTGACCACATTGGAGCCGCGCCGCGACTGAACACATCACGCCGAAAGCTCTGGTTGGTCAGCGTGTCAATCATGACTTCCTGCACAACTGGATCGGTATAGCCTTGCAAAATATCCTTAAACTGCTGAGGCATAAAGCTGCGGATAAACAAGTCACCTAGACTAGCGGTACCCACATAAGAAAGCTTGGCTGGGATCAGTTCTTCTACAACCTGATCAAACCAGCGCGGGTACCAATTATCGTGCAGATATTCCTGCACCAGGTAAGCGCGATCGTGCTTGGCGACTTTATTCAGCATGGCTTTCATGCCTGGCAGCATCTTCACCATGCTGGCTTCAGCGTCAGTCAGCTTCTGCAGACGCTGAATTCCCGTTTCAATCGCCTTAACCGACTCTAAGCTTTCGCTGGTCTGCCACAGTCGCATCAAATGTTGAATCGGGTGTGACGAAAACCAAGCAGGCAGACTATTGTAGCTTAAATACACCAGTGCTCCGGCTCTAGACGCCCGGTCAATTAGCTGAACGATCGCCCGACAGACATCCTGCTGCAGCCACGAATAAATACCGTGGGCCGTGATGTAGTCAAATTGGCCCCAATCAGTCGGCCACTCTGCCGCCAAAGCGACGAAATCAGCCTCCTCAAAACGTACGTTCTTCAGCCCCGCACTGGTTGCCAGATGACGGGCGTGGGTAATGTGAACTGGGTTAAAGTCGATGCCTAAAAAGTCGTGATCGGGATTCAGCGCCGCTAACAGCGTCAAGCCATATCCTTGGCCACAGCCCAACTCTAGATATCGCCAGGCCCCCGAAGGTGGTGTAATCGAGCGGCTCAATGCGACGTAGGCAAGCCATTCTGGACTGATTTCGCGATAGTATCCGAAAGTGTAGCCCAAGTCGGTGTTGTAGCCAGAGGACCAGGTAGACATCGAGGCTGAATTCCATCCATGCACAGCCATTACAGTTTAGGCACGGAATTTAAAGCTGCAACCATCAGCGACAGACTTTCAAAGTTTCTACAGATTGAGCGCGATCGCCGGGGAATATTCAACAACTGCGTAGTGTTGGCTGCTGACGGCTATCAAAATGTCAATCAACAAGAAGCTTTACGGCGCTCTTCGCAACCGGATCCCTCCGTAGTGCTTGCTTCTATGGTGAGGACTCAGGCTTTCTCCAGCCATCGCCCCAAAATCCTGATGTGGCCTTCCCCGTTCTGTTAGCAAAGGGTTGCTGTGTCGCATCGGCGATCGCCTCACCGTTCGATTAGATTACGCTTCATTTCCGCCGACGCTGATAATGATGACAATGGCGGCACTCAATAAGAGTCAGGATTTTTATTCTTGATAAGTCGGCAATTGTTCTCGATGGGCACTGCTAATTTTGGCAATGACTTAAATGGCTCGCCGTCTTGTCTTAACAAAACTGATGACGGCTGTCACTATAATCGATTCAGGTTGCCGATGAGACGAAACGGATGAGTTGAGTTGATAAGATAGCAACCTGCACGTTTAGTTTGACCGTAATCTGCTTTGTCGATGCTGCTTCGGTCGTCCATCGTTTATTTTGTGGCTGTATGACCTCGTCTCAATCTTCACGTCCTCAGCGATCGCCAGTCGAAGTTTGGCAGCTTGCCCAAAACTTTTTTACCAGTGAAACCAGCCTGTATATACTCAAGCGGATATTGCAAGCAATATTGACGCTGTTTTTGGCCTCTGTCTTCAGCTTTTTTATTATTCAACTATCACCCGGAGACTTTCTGGATTTATATCGGCAAAATCCACAAGTTTCCCAAGAAACCATTCAACAGCTTGAGCAGCAGTTTGGCCTTGATCGCCCTGTTTGGGAGCAATATTTTCGCTGGCTGTGGCAGGTACTTAGCAGCTTTAACTTTGGTACCAGTTTTGCCTATCAGCGTTCTGTGGCAGAAGTGCTGTGGGAACGGATTCCTAACACGCTGCTGCTGTCAGTATCATCGATTGTGCTGACCTGGGCGATCGCGATTCCTTTAGGCATCATCGGCGCAGTGAAACAAAATCAAGCGCTAGATCAGGTACTGCGCGTGATTAGCTACATGGGACAGGGGATTCCCACAATCATTACCGGATTACTGCTGCTGTTCTTTGCACAGATGACTGCGCCGCTGTTTCCCATCGGCGGCATTACCAGCATCAACCATGCCGATTTGACCTGGTACGGCAAAATTCTTGATGTGGGTTGGCACTTAATACTGCCAACGCTGGCGTTAAGCATCACCAGCTACGCCGGACTTCAGCGCATTATGCGGGGGCAGCTGCTGGATGTCCTACGGCAGGACTACATTCGTACCGCTCGCGCCAAGGGACTGCCCGAAGATCGCGTCATCTACGTTCACGCCCTGCGTAACGCCATCAACCCGATGATTACTCTACTGGGATTTGAGTTTGCCAATATTCTGGCTGGCGCCTTTATTACCGAAAACTACTTCAATTGGCCAGGACTGGGAAGACTCATCCTGCAAGCGGTGCAGGCTCAGGATTTGTACTTGGTGATGGCGAGTTTGATGATGGGTGCCGTGATTTTGATTATCGGCAACCTGCTGGCAGACATTGCGCTGACTTTCGTTGACCCCCGCATCAGGCTTTCAGAAATGAGCTGAATATTGCGAGATTCAAAATTTATCAGCATCACAATTTATTCATTGCTCCTAGGCAAACACGCTACCGCCAGCAAACATTCCCTGCAGCCTTAGTCGTTTGAACAAAAACGTAGAAATGTCTGGCAGCCGTTGGCTTGGACCCCAACCTTGGCGTGCCTTCTAGCGATTTTTCAAAATTCAATTATTGAGTAAATCACCAAGGGCTGAGATGGCTGAAGCCGTATTTTGCTCTTGTCTCGCCCTTAATCCGCAGCGCGAGACAAGAGCGCATATTATGATGGTTTTATAAGCTTAACTTTTGTAAATTATTTTGACTTCGGCTGTCAGACCTTCCCAAACAATTTCCCCCGCGACCGCCTGGTTTGCCCTCGATATTCTTTGGCAGGGCGATGGCACGGTGGTGCAGCAAGGACTACCCCACGACCAGCTTTCGCCCGCTTGGCAAATTTTACTGCTGGGCGATGGTTCGCCGACGCGCCACCTGCAACTGCTGACTCGTGAACGCACCGACGTAGACGTGCTGGATATGTCTGCTATTGGCCTGGAGCCTGACAACGCTCCCAAAATCGTTGAAGCGGTTCCTGGGCCTCGGTTGCGCCGTCAGGTGTGGCTGCGCACGGCCTCTGGGCAGCGCTTGGCTTATGCCACCTCCTGGTGGGAAGCCAGCCACGTAGATGAATACCTACAGAATCGCTCACTGCCGATTTGGGCCAGCCTCAGTCGCATTCGCGCAGAGCTATATCGCGATATTCGCGGCATCTACTACGGTCATTCACAGCCGCTGGAGATTGCTTTTGGCGAGCGGGGGCCGTTCTGGGGGCGGCACTATTTGTTTTGGCACAACGGTAAACCTTTGACTCTGATTTATGAAGTGTTTTCACCCTATCTAACTCGCTATTTGGGACCCATGCGCGCTGAGGAGCGACCTCCTGCCTGATGTCCGCCAGCGGCTCACGTCTGCAGTTAAGAAGATTTTTGGAAAACAAAATAGCCATCGTGCCGTGCGCTATGGCGTACTGGCAGTACCCTATAAGCGGTCAACCCTGGCTCTATCAGCGGCCAAAATGCGGTGTGCAGTTCTGTTCCGGAAATAGTCGCTGTAGGGATTGCGGCGTTTTGCCAGGAGTCGGCTGCATAGATGAATGGTTAGCGAAAACCAAACAGTTTTCAGCAGTCGTCGCCGCTGTCAATGCGCTGGAGGGTCGGTCGAAGAAAAGCGCGATCGCCATCTGATGCACTCGGATGCTGTCATTGGCTGATAATGTGTCGTCCAGGGGCGCACTCTGTGCAGCAATCAAAGCGGCGGATACTCCGACAAATTGACTGAGCGGCGGGGGCTTATCAGCCGTGCTGAGGGCGGCGAGCTGGCGGGCTCGGGCCAATTGTAGCCAGGGTCGCCATTGCTTAGCCCGCCCTGGATTCTGGCTAATTTGCTGAATCATGGTAAGCGCGTCCGACCAGTTGTCTCCACTTAAGCGCTGCTGGAAAATGGGCCACAGTTCATCGCTCCACTGATTCACTGTGGGTTGTATCTGTCGCCAGCGATACGTCTCCGATGACATTTCGCTAGCACGAGCGATCGCGGTGGCTCGCTGTTTCAGCGCGCCCGTTTTCCAGAAGCTCTGAGCCTCATTCCAAAGGCGAATCGCTTGCCGTTCAGCCTTAATTTGTTGAGCTAATGAAGTCAACTGGGGCAAGGGTGCCGCCGTATGGCTCAGCGCCTCCAGTTGCCATAGCAATCGATAAGCGGTAGCCCAATCGGACTGCTGCAAAGCGGTTTGAGCCTCGTTATCTAGCCTTTGGGCAATGGCTTGCTGGTGCTCTTTGAGATGTTGAAGTAACCTTTGCGCTTCGCTGAAGCGAGGACTACTTGCTGGAATCTGAGCCGTTAGCACAATTGCCGTACGCCAATCCTCTGCCCTGGCGGCTGCTTGCGCGTCGTGCAATGCTGAGTCAGACCAGCGATTCAACCACTCTTGCCCCTCGTTAAACAGCGGCTCGCTAGGCTGCCATTGGCCAATCCAAGCTAGCCCTTCAGCTCGGGCCGAGGGATTTCCCGCCGCGATCGCCGTTTGTAAACAGGTCAGCCGACTGCGAGTAGAAGCCTGTTGGTCCAATGTTGAACAGTCCGGCGCCGGCGGCACCGCAGCCAAATTGTGAAATGCCCACCCTACCAGACTCCCCGTCGCGCCAGTGGCGGCCAGCGCGCCGACCAGCCACGTTGCTGTCAGCCCCTGCAGCGTCGTTGCCAGCAGTTCCCAAATGGATGCGGCTAAATCGGGCTCAGACTCTACAATGTCCCAAACATAAGCGTTTTGGTGGCCAGATGAACGAACCGGACCGATGGGCTCAGACTGTAGAAACCGCTGCCAGCCTGCCAAACCGTCATGCTGCGGCACAGCCGCGCTGCCAAGATCAGACGCCAAGTCAGAATGAGGAGATACCATTAGGCAATGTGCGAGGGGCTGATATTTCTTTCCTGCAAAACTGAGGATTTACCGGATAAAGCATTAAAAATGCACAATACGCAAGGCCGAAAATTCCAGTCCCATTTCAACTCTGCGCTTGCAAAAGCAGGCATTTATAGCCCTCACCACTCACTTCCTATTAAGACAGGACAGCAAGCCATTTCTGCCACAGGCCACGTTCCCGAGTGGCTAAAGCTATCTTCAATTTGTGAAACAATGCTGGCCCTCCGTAAGCCGTAAGTGACTCGGGGCCTGTGTTAGCCAGTTCAAAATCGTCACTTCAAAATCCCAAATCGGTCTGCTTGTTTAAAATCCAGCGCATGGTGTGTCGCGCCGACGCCACCTCAGCTATTTTTGGCTATTCTGCATCATCATCTCCCCATCGATTTGAGGGTTGTAGAGATTGGTGCCAAAGGGCTTGAGCCAGCGCTTTGCAAAGGCCGTTTCCAAGACAATGGCGCTGCCACCGAACAGAACCAAGCTTTCCCCGCAAGCCATAAAAATTGGCCAGAAATTGAGTTGGGCGATCGCGCTATCAACATCGACTTGAGCCAGCCCGCGCACAAGAGTGAACGCTGTGACGACACCAGTTTTGAGTTGGGGATTTGAATCCTGACGAACAGCATAGCGATAGGTGAGTGCGAACAAACTGCCAGATAGCGCCGCGATCGCTAAATTGGCCAGCAGCGTCCAATCGGTTAGCTCGGTGAACAGATGACGGATGGCAACGGCTTCTATTGAATGGGAGAAGCGAATCGCTAGCAGTAGGCCGAGGCTGAGCAAACCAGCGGCTAAGCCACCCGCGACAGCAGCTTTGGCTGACTCCCATCGTTCCGCCGGGGTAAAAGGAGAAAGATGTGGCATTTTTTAACTTACGGTGGACTGCAGAAATCTTTGCCTTATCATGATGTATGCACTGTGAATTCTTGCTTTAAGAGAGTTATGGATATTTTGACTTTAGGTTGGGTTTCCCTATTGGTCGTGTTTACCTTTTCGCTATCGATGGTTGTTTGGGGCCGCAACGGCTTTTAAGATAAGCCTCTAGTTGGATTATTTGGGTAACTGAATTGAGGTGATGGAAACAGCGTTTCAAAATCAGGCTTTCTCGATTTTGGCAATTTTAGCTGTGTTGCTAATGGTGACGGTTACTGGCGGAGTGGTCTATTTAACGGCGGCGGAATGGCGCGATCGCCGTCGTCGCAAGCTGGATCAAGAAGCCATTGCACCGAAGTCTAAAAAGCCTCGCAAGAATGCCCGGAAGCAGAAAAACAAATAGTCTCCAAGCCTGCTGAGTTTGTGACCACTTCATCAAAATTAAACGCGCTTTCTCCAGCCCGCCGGCTGGCGTTTGATGCTTTAAAGGAAATCTATCGGGGTGGGTATGCCGATGTAGTACTGCATCGCCAACTTGCCAAAGTTAAACTGAACAAGCTTGACCGCAGCTTTGCCACTGAGCTTGTCTATGGCACAGTACGCCGCCAGCGGACTTTAGATGCTTTGATTGATCAGCTGGGCAAGAAGCCCGCTCAACAGCAGCCGCCAGATTTACGCGTGTTGCTGCACCTAGGGCTGTATCAACTGCGGTTCTTAAACCAGGTGCCCGAGTCGGCAGCAGTCAACACTACGGTTGAGCTGACGAAAGTGGTCAGCCAGGCTAAGTTTTCGGGCGTGGTGAATGGCATTTTGCGGCAATATATTCGGGCACGAACAGGGGAACGCGATCCGCTGCAGTTGCCTAGCGATCGCGTTGCGGCCATCGCCACTCAACACAGCTATCCTGATTGGTTAGTAGAGCTGTGGTTAAGCCAGTTAGGAGAGACCGAAACCATTGCCCTATGTGAATGGTTCAATCGACCTCCAGCGATCGACCTGCGGGTCAATCGGCTAAAACTATCCCGTGCTGATTTACAGCAGCAATTAGCGGCACAGGGTATCGAGGCTCAGTCTCTGCCCCATTCACCCCAAGCTTTGCGCCTGCCGCCTGCCGTTGGCGCCATTCAGGCGCTGCCTGGCTACGCTGAAGGCTGGTGGACGGTGCAGGATGCCAGCGCTCAGCTGGTCGGTCATTTGGTGAATCCCCAAGCGGGGGAAGTGGCGATTGATGCCTGTGCTGCTCCTGGTGGCAAAGCCACGCATCTGGCAGAACTTATGGGCGATGAGGGACTCGTCTGGGCCTGCGATCGCGCTGCTTCACGCCTGAAAAAGGTAGCTCAGAATCTGCGGCGCCTGCAGCTCAACTGCGTACAGACTTGCACGGGCGATAGCACAGCAATTACGAAGTTTGTGGGTGAGGGCGATCGCGTGCTGGTGGATGCTCCCTGCTCCGGCCTGGGGACGCTGCATCGTCATGCTGATGCTCGCTGGCGACAAACGCCCGACTCCATTACCGAACTCGCCCAGCTTCAAACTCAACTGTTGGAGCAAGCCGCCACCTGGGTCAAGCCCCGAGGGACCTTGGTCTATGCCACCTGCACCCTGCATGCCGCTGAGAATGAAGCCGTGATTCAACGGTTTCTCGAAAGTCATCCCCCTTGGCGAATTTACCCACCGCAGGCCCATGAACCCGCCGCCGCGTTTGTCACTGCAGCCGGATGGGTGCAGGTCTGGCCCCACCGAGCCCACATGGACGGATTTTTTATGGTGCGATTGAGAAGAGAATAGATGGGAGTGAGGAGTATACTGCGGGGGGAATAGCGGAGCCTGCCCGGAGCGCTGGGGTGATGGGGTGATGGGGTGGCAGGGTGTGAAAGTGGGTGGGGAATCTAAAAGCGAAGAGCGTAGGGTTTTGCCGGCGCGAACCAGAACCCAGAACCAGAAACGCTTTTGCCGTACTCTATAGGGCTCTGCCCTGCCCGCAGAGTATTCCGAACCCAGAACTCTACACACTGCTGATCAAGCCGCCAGTCCGATTGCGGGCATCAGGCGATTTTCTAAATAGACATATAGCCCTTCGTTCGCTGCGAAGTAGATGTGTAGGCGATCGCCCTGCTGCTCTGCCGAGACGATATCCGCTCGATAGTGGGGCGTCACCAGAAAGTTCAGCCAGTCCGCCACTTCTGAACAAGGCACCTGTAAGCAGCCCAACCGCAAGCCATCCACCTGATCGATCCGAAAAGTCACTGCCGGCATCATTGCGCTACCTCTTTTCAGTACAAAAGAACTAATTTATTCTCCATCAGTGTTCCTGTTTGCGCAAGGCGATCGCACAACCTGTTACAGTCAAATCCCATCATAGGAATTACTTCGCAGCACAGTCGTTTCTTGTCTCAAACATCGCCGGCGCGTACAATTGCTGGTGCTGCTTATGCCCATCACCATGACGTCACCGCTGCTGACTCTAACTGCTTCGCCGCCCCATCAACAATTGGCTGTGACGCTGCCGCCCGCAGGTGTGGCTTTAACCGGACGAATTCGGGTACCCGGAGACAAATCGATTTCTCACCGGGCACTGATGTTGGGGGCGATCGCCCGAGGCGAAACTCGGATTCAAGGACTATTGCTGGGAGAAGATCCGCGCCGTACTGTCAAATGCTTTCAGGCCATGGGCGTCGAGATTTCCGATTTAGACGCTGAGTGGATTACGGTGCGCGGAGTAGGGCTGGGCAATCTGCAAGAGCCTGACGACGTGCTGGATGCGGGTAACTCTGGTACCGCGTTGCGGCTAATGCTGGGACTGTTAGCCTCCCATCCCGACCGCGTGTTCACCGTTACAGGAGACGGTTCGCTGCGATCTCGCCCCATGGGCCGAGTCATTAAACCGTTGACTCAGATGGGGGCCACAATCTGGGGCCGTCAGGGCCACACGCTAGCGCCATTGACAGTGCACGGGCAGGCGTTACGGCCCATCCACTATCATTCGCCCGTGGCCTCAGCCCAAGTGAAATCCTGCGTATTGTTGGCGGGATTGTTGACCGCCGGCGCGACTACGGTAACCGAGCCAATTCAATCTCGCGACCATAGTGAACGGATGCTGCAGGCTTTCGGGGCTAGTTTGACTGTCGATCCGGCCACCTGCACTGTGACTGTCAACGGCCCGGCTACTCTGAACGGTCAGACGGTGATTGTGCCCGGAGATATTAGCTCAGCAGCATTTTGGCTAGTCGGCGCTGCTATTACCCCCGGCTCTGATCTGGTGATCGAAAATGTCGGCGTTAATCCCACTCGCACCGGCATCTTAGAGGCACTGCAAGCCATGCAGGCGGACATCACCCTCGAAAATGAACGCCTGGTAACTGGTGAGCCGGTGGCGGATTTACGGGTGCGCTACGGCCCCCTACAGGGAGCCACCTTCAGCGGTGATTTGATTCCCCGCATGATTGATGAAATTCCCATTTTGGCCGTTGCTGCGCTGTTCGCTAAGGGGGCAACGGTGATTAAAGATGCCGCTGAACTGCGAGTAAAGGAAAGCGATCGCTTGGCAGTCATGGCTGCCGAACTCAATCGGTTGGGGGCCAACATTACCGAACTGCCGGACGGCCTGGAAATTCCCGGCGGCTTATCGACCCTTCGAGGCGATCTGGTGGATAGCTTTACTGATCATCGGGTGGGCATGAGTCTGACCATTGCAGCACTGCGATCGCAAGGTACCACGACGATTCAGCGAGCCGAAGCCGCAGCCGTTTCCTATCCGGCTTTTTTCGATACATTAGAGCGCGTCATTAATTGACACCAGAAGGCTTGTGAGATTGGCACTATGACAATTTGGGATTTTGTTAGTGTCACGATTTATTCGCCACACGACTTGGCGAACTTTACCATCGTGCAGTGAAGTCGCCAAGGCGATCGCTATCGAGACAGCCTTTCAGATACTAACTTTGTCGTGAACTTTGCCAAGTCGCGGGATCAATATTCCCAAGCAAAAGATCATCACCCGCGACAAGGTGCCGGCTAAAATTGCTAGCGCTCTGTTTTTCCCAAGTCAATGATGCGGCAAAGGCGGTGGCTTCGATGCAAGATTTTTGCGGCGGCGTCTCCCAATCTACCCAAGCCGCCTTGCGATACATCGAATTTTTCCGAAGCGATCGCGGCTTTTCGACAGCACGCGGCAAATCACTCAGACCGTTCCGAGTAAGGCCATGGCGTTTTGGTCTTTGCTATGGTCCTATGAGGTGAACAGATTGGCTTCCGCGATGCGCCGCCGCCGCAGGCCAGCTTCCGCCGGCGTGCCAGGATTGCGATATTTAACAAATTGTTCCGTCACCCAGGCCCGATCACGCCAGCGATTGGGGGAATCAATTACGCGCGTAATCGACTGAAAGTTATTTCCGCGATAAAACCCTTTTCCTAAGTTATAGGCAAAGCTGTAAAGCGCCCCTCGCTGGTTATCGTTCATTTGGCTCCAGGTGGGAATGCGCTGCATCACGTCCAGAAGCTCTTCTTCAACGTGATCAATCAAGTACCGTTCGGCCTGCTCCCGCGTAACGGTATCGCCTCGCTGCACTTGGCGGCCATCCGGGTACTTTATGGTGCCATAGCCAATGGTCGGTACTCCCCAACCGTGGATTGGGTCAGCGTAGGCATTCGCGCGAAATCCTTCAAACTCCTTAATGAGATTGAGACCTGACTGGGGAATCTTGCTGCCGCTGGTGGGAGGCTGAACAATCGGCTTAGGGGGAGCCGGTTTCGGCGAGGGCTCAGGACCGGTGGATGACACCGTCATCGCCCGAGGATAATCGCTGCGAGTAAACCATGAGCGAATGGCCGAAATATTTAAAACCTGCTCACTGGGATTGGTGGAAGAAGGATACTTTGAAAGTCGAGAAATCCAATATCCACCTTCCATCAGGTAAATCGCCTTGGGCGTTTCTTTAATCCAGGTCCCCATGTCAATGCCTCCTGTTGTCGGTCGCTAGGGTGATCTAAGTGTTTTAGCTTGAATGAGCGATCGCCGTGTTGGTCACATACAGCAAAACTGACCGGCTTTCCTCAAATATCAGCACATTCACTTCACTATTGCAGCTGATTGAACCGGCTTCGCCACAGTTATCACTTCGTTAGAGTCTTCCCCGACGGTCGCCATAACTCAACTGCTGACATGCCATACGGGCATTCACAGCGGCAGAGATAGTTGGAAATTCCAGAGGTTGCGACCAGCAAAGTGGTGACTGTAATTGAATTGCCATCGCCCACTAACCAGCATCCTGGTGCAGGGCGATCGCCCTTTCAACGCCTCAATTTCCGAGTTTCGGCAGCATTCGTCTGATTTAGTTACTGGCTATTCAAAATGGACGCGGGCACCAGGTAAGCCAGCATCTCGCAAATAGTTGCTCCACTCCTGAGCAATGCCATGATCGTTATAGGGTCCAACGGCAATGTGGGGGCCGCGAGGGGCTGTTCGAGGGCGCACGAGAGTGCTGGGAGCCCCCAAGGCGACAACTTGATTAGCAATGCCCTGTAGCTCAGTAGTGTCGCCGGGCACGACTACGTAATAGCCTGAAGGCAAACTCTCATTGATGATGGTTGGGGCATTGAGCGGCGGTGGCGCAACGGTATTAGATAAGGGGGGAACCGCTCCCGAGGGTGGCAAACTAGTAGCTGTGGTAGGTGAGCCTGCGGTGCCAAAGGGCGCGGCCTGGCCAAACTCAATTGATGAGGGCGTTGCCGCTACGGTACCAACCGGCGACGATGGTGGCACTATGCCTGCATTGGGAGAGGTTAACGTGTAATCAGCCGGCGACGTTACAGCAAGGGGCGTACCGGCATAGTTAGTGGCCTGCACATTAGCTCCAATGCCAAAGTTAGCTAATTCATTGGCTCGATTCTGAGCATTTTGATAAGAGCTGAATCGCCCGGCTTGGATCAATGACCGACCACCAACATAGTTCACAAAAGCTCCAGGCTCGACCTGACGTACTTGCTGCAGCAGTGAATCGCTGCTGCCATCAATCAGCACTATGTATTGCTCGCCAGAGGTAGGCGCAATGCCGTCGTTGGTGGGCAGGGGCGGCAGCGGTGTAGGCAAAGCTTGAGCGATCGCGTTGGGTTTGGCGTCAGTGGCCATCAGGGTCGTGGCAGGGCTGGGCAAGGCGATCGCGGCTGTCAAACAGCTACCGGCAATTAACGTTAACAAGTTAGGCGATGGCAGTCGCGTTAAACTACCTGAGCGGCAGTTGGGGAATGCGACCGAGAACCAGTGGCAGAAATGTGATTTCATCAGATGTGATCAGCCTAGAGCTGAGGGCGAGACGATACTTTCACGGTTAAGCTATGAGCTGACCTCGGCCTGCCTACGAACAGTCGAGGCGGATGCTAGCCTAGGATAGTTACATTCATCGAAAAATTCCAGGCTTTTTTGAAGATGAGCAAAATTGTTGTGGGCCTCTCTGGAGGGGTCGATAGTTCTGTCGCTGCCGCAACATTGCATCATCAAGGCCATGAGGTCATTGGTTTGACCCTGTGGTTAATGAAGGGTAAAGGGCAATGTTGTTCAGAAGGCATGGTAGATGCGGCGCGGCTCTGTGAGGAGTTGAATGTGCCGCATCACATTGTGGATAGCCGCGACACCTTTCAATCAGATATTATTGATTACTTGGTTGAGGGATATCAGGCGGGCGTGACACCACTGCCTTGTTCACAGTGCAATCGCTCAGTGAAATTTGGCCCGATGCTGGCTTACGCTCGTGACAAACTAGGCGCCGACGCGATCGCCACCGGTCACTACGCTCGCATCCGATACAACGGTGAGACCCGTCGCCATGAGCTGCTGCGAGCTGTTGATCACAATAAGGATCAGTCTTATTTTCTCTACGATTTACCTCAAGAGATGTTGGGATCGCTGCACTTCCCCTTGGGAGAACAGACCAAAGCGGCAACGCGACAAATGGCGGCTCAGTTTGGGCTACACACGGCAGCTAAACCCGAAAGCCAAGATTTATGCTTGATTGAGCATCATGGCTCGATGGGGCAGTTTTTAGAAAAATATCTGGCTCCTAAACCTGGGGACATTGTTGATACGCAAGGCCATATTCTGGGTCGCCACAGCGGTGTGCATAATTACACCATTGGTCAGCGTAAGGGATTGGGGGTTGCCGCTGCCCATCCACTATACGTGGTGGCTTTAGATGTGGGGCGCAATCAAGTGATTGTGGGCGATCGCGCTAGCGTACATTATCCAGAATGTACCGTTCACCGCGTAAACTGGGTGTCGATAGTGCCACCCACTCAACCAATGACGGTGACGGTGCAAATTCGCTACCGTTCTCAACCGGTGCCGGCAACTATTTGGCCCCTGCCTCAAAATAATGAGTCAACGCCAAGCCGAGTCAAGGTCGTGTTCGATGAGCCGCCGTTTGGCGTTACTCCAGGACAAGCGGCGGTTTGGTATGACGGCGAACGGGTGCTTGGTGGCGGTGTCATTGAGCCGTTGCCGGTGCAGGCGCAAGTGGCGGCAGCGATCGCTCAAACCCAGGTCCCCAATTAACCGGTGCTTTTCTTTGAAAGTGGATTGCTCTGAAGGCAGGGGGCATACTGAGCACGTGTTTATTTCAGTCCATAGAGGTTGGTATTTTGACTTTATCCCCCGATGTCACCACCGCCCACGGTGGTCCTTTAATTAATCGCATTGCTACCCCTGAGCAGCATCAAATATTTTTAGAAGCGGCGGCATCCATGCCTCGCATTACGCTAGATGAGCGAGCAGTTTCTGATTTAGTCATGATCGCCATTGGCGGCTTTAGTCCCCTGCAAGGCTTTATGGGGCGGGCTGACTATGACACTGTGGTAACCGACATGCGGTTGGCCAACGGATTACCCTGGGCGATCCCCGTGACGTTATCGGTTACGGCGGCGATCGCCGAGCCCCTTAAAACTGGTACCCAAGTACGGCTGGATGACGCTGACGGTCGCTTTATTGGGGTATTAGAGCTGGCCGAAAAATATTCTTATGATAAGCAGAAAGAAGCGATCAACGTTTATCGCACCGATGAGGAGAAACATCCCGGAGTCAAAGTTGTTTACGACCAAGGAGAAATTAATTTAGCCGGGGATGTTTGGCTATTGGAACGTGATTCGCATCCATTATTCCCGAAATATCAAATTGATCCCCTGGTATCTCGAGCTATGTTTGCTGAGCGAGGCTGGAAAACTGTGGTAGGGTTCCAAACTCGTAACCCCATTCACCGGGCCCACGAATATATTCAAAAATGTGCCTTAGAGATTGTTGATGGCTTATTTTTACATCCATTAGTAGGAGCTACCAAAAAGGACGATATCCCAGCTGATGTGCGGATGCGCTGCTACGAAATCATGATGGAACACTATTTTCCGCAAAATCGCGTGATTTTGGCGATTAATCCCTCTGCAATGCGGTACGCTGGCCCCAGAGAAGCAATCTTCCACGCCCTTGTGCGCAAAAATTATGGCTGCACACATTTTATTGTCGGTCGTGATCATGCCGGGGTTGGCGATTACTATGGAACCTATGATGCTCAACACATTTTTAATGAATTTGAGCCGGGTGAACTAGGCATTACTCCTTTGAAGTTTGAGCATGCTTTTTACTGCACTCGAACCAGCACGATGGCTACTACTAAAACGAGTCCCAGCTCACCAGAAGAGCGGATTCACTTGTCCGGCACCAAAGTCCGTGAGATGTTGCGCCGGGGTGAGCTACCCCCGCCCGAATTTTCGCGGCCAGAAGTGGCAACAGAACTGGCCCGAGCGATGCGGGTCGCCCAAGAAGTCTAGAAAAGGAATGACCCTGCTGTGACGCTGGGACGACGAGATTTTTTGCAGCGCTTGAGTGCCGTTCTCGCCGCGCTTGGCGTCACTGACAGTTGGTTAGCGGGTTCAGTAAAGGCTTACCAACAAGCCTTTGCTGCTTCTGGCCGCTGCTTTGCTTTGCTCATCGGTATTGATGACTATGCCGCCAACGTTTGGAAAACGCCGCCCGATTTGGAACGCGATGCCTTTTTGCGGGGGGCACTTACCGATGTTGAGCTTCAGCGCGAGCTGCTGATTAATCGCTTTAACGTCGCCCCTCAGGACATCCTGACATTAGCTAACGCTGATGCCACGGTCAGTCAAATTTTGGAAACGGCCCAGACGCACTTAATCGATCAGGCAAAGGCAGGCGACACCTTGTTTTTGCATTTTAGCGGCCTGGGGGGCGAAGCCTATCTTTCTGGACGCGGGCAAGATAAGCCTTTACCAACGTTAATTGCTGCCGACAGTGGGCTGCCCGAAGCAGAAACCCTGGTTGTTGAAGATCTGTTTGAGGAAAGTTTGGCCCAACTTTTTGCGGGGCTGCGCGGGATCAAGGTGTTAACGGTGATTGACGCCAACACCGCGATGTATCCTCAAATCTGGCAGGGTAATTTTCGGGTGCGATCGCGTCCTATGCCGTCCACTGGCGCTTGGCAAGCGCCTTTCAATCGCCGCCTCAAACGACCCAGCAAGTCATGGCAGCAGTTGACTGCGAGTTGGCCAGGTATTTTGCTGCAGCCGCAAATTACTGAAGCGATCGCTTTGGAAGGCGACTGGGCTGGCTTTAGTGCGGGCCTGTTTACCTATGCACTGACCCAACAAATTTGGACTAGCCTGCCGGCGCAGCGGCAGCAGTGGTTTATTCATCGAATTGATCGCAAACTGGCAGCTTGGACGGGCACCGACCGGCCTTCACAGCTTCTGAGCAAGCAGTTGAGCAAACGACCTGGCCTGCCGCTAATGTCCGGGCAGTCGCCGAAACCAGCTGCTGATGGCGTTGTTAGCACTGTAGACAGCGTCAATCGTACCGCCACCGTTTGGTTAGGTGGACTACCCTCTTTGCTGTTGCCCTATTGTGACTTGGGACTGCGCCTGCAGCCGCTGCCAACACTGCCCGGACTAATCTCTATGCCAGAGGGCACATTGGTGATCAAGACTTTAGACGGGCTGCGGGCCAAGGCTGCTGTAGATAATCCACAAAAACTGCCGGTGGGCTCTCCAGTCATTGAAATTGAGCGCCGCTTTCCTAAGGAAATTGCCCTGGTCATTGCTCTTGATCCAACTTTGGAGCGCATTGAGCGCGTTGATGCCACCAGTGCCCTTTCCAGCCTGCCGTACATCACCACTACGGTTCCGGGCGAACAGTCAGCCGATTGCCTCTTTGGCAAAAACAGTGCGGTGCTGAAAAATGCAGCACAAGTGCCTGAGCAAAATTCTGATGGTGCCAATATTGCTGAAACTGACACTAACCAAGATCTTGAATTGCCAGGCTATGAATTGTTTACGCCTGATGGCTCTCTCATTACCGGTACCAATGCTGAGACTGAAGAAGCGGTTAAAACAGCCGTTACCCGACTGACTGGCACACTACGTAGCCTTTTAGCTGTCAAGATGTTGCGGCTAACGGCTAATACCGTATCTTCGCGCCTACCCGTGCGGCTGTTACTAGAAACCCAAGCGCCTGATAGTCAGCTTTTGCTACTCGAAGAAACGATACGATCGCGGCAGATTAACAATCGCGACCTCAGCAAGCTAAAACAGGTGAGCTTTACTTCACTGCCTCGCGATCGCTCTGAACAATATCAAATTCGCTTGGTCAACTCGGGGACAGCGCCGCTGTATTATCTGCTTGTCACCGTTGTCGAAAAGACCCGACTGTCCGTGTACTGTCCTCCTTTGGACCTGGCGGAAAACGGCGAGCAGAACAGTCAAGCGATCGCTGCGGCGAGTGAATTACCTGCTGGTAGCACTGTTAGTCATCCACAACTGCCCGACAGCGCCTTTTCGCTACAGCCTTTACAAACTACTGAGCTGTTTGCAATCGCCACTACCCAAGCCTTATCTCGAACTTGGAAGGTAATTCGCACGCCTGAATTTCGTTATCGGAGCGATCGCTGGGCCACCGTGCCAGAACCGTTGGCCATGACCCAGGCGCTCTTCCAGGATTTGCACAGCGCCAGCAACGCCTTCGTCGAGGATACCGATAGCGATAAAAACAGTATTCTGGCTCTTCGCTCTGAAGCTTGGGCAACTCTTTCCATCTAGCGCAAAGTTGACCTGCAGCTTGTATCAATCAGACCATCCTGATCGAAAATCGAGACTTGATCCAGGCAGAATAATAAACCTGCAAAGACGATTCATCCACTCGCTAGCGGGTATGGGAACTGCGATCGCTACATCGCAAACGGATTCCAACCGAAAAAAATTAAGGCAGCGAGCGACCCCGATACAATTCCGTAGCAGCAAGCTAATAAATCCACAATTGATTCCTGACGTTTAAAGCGCCAAATCATAAAGGCTAGCGTTGAAGAATAGATTAATTCTTCTAGAGGAAAGCTGACAAACCTTATATTGCTATCTAGCCAAAAGACCATCAATGTCCAAAAGATAAAAATAATAAAATTGTTGATAACTGGTGCTTTAGCGTGGTTAACGGGCAGCTCTAAGCGAGCAACAAAAGCTAGATAAATTGCAATAGTAATGGGGAAAGCGGCTGCCGCTACGCTGCGAATACCGGCTAATTCAGATTGTAAAAATGCTAATAGGATACTTGATGCCATCTGATACAAAATCAAGCCCATGGCAAGGCACAGAGCCACAACACTAACAAGTGCTTGGGGACCTTTTAACCACCGATCGCGCTGCTTTCGTCTAACAATCATAAAGCCCTAGCTTCCAGCTAATACATAGAATTTTATTCAAAGAGCATCTCAATACTTACTAAATTTGCAAATAGTAAATTCAACAATGTTCGCCAGCGTTGCCATTCTGCCCGTAAGCAGGACATTTATGCCAACAGTTAAGAACTAAGGTGTGCTCTTTGCTCAGAATCCCTAAATCTTTTGAAATTCACATCTCTCTAGAGAATTAATAAATTTACATTACGATGAATTTTACTTAGGCTTTCAATCTTGAAAAACTAGCTCAGAGCAGTTCGAAGACGAGCCTTTTCTAATGAAATATCTCGCACTCGCACACCCACCTTGGCAACCACTGGAGGACCCTGAACATTTAGCAGTCGGCTTTTGATGCTAAATGTTCGAGGTCCCCTGAAGAAGCGAACGAGTCGATAAAGACCTACACTTCCATCGGTACGTTGGCTTCCGCCGGCACGCTGTAGCGATAAATAGCGGCCACTGGTGCGGTACTCGGCATATCGTCTAGGGGCAATGTGTAAACCGTGCCGCCCTGGAGAAACGTTTGCACTGCAGCCAAATCCAGCAAATCTGCTGACTGAACGCTGCTGCCTTCTTCAACTTTGCCGGAAGTTGCATCAAACTGTCCCCAAACATGGGCATTTGCCACAACAAAAAGGGTGTCAATTTGGCCTCGATGGGCGGTAAGCACAACGCTGCTAACCTCGTCGCTAGCTTGCTCGGTATCTCGCAAGCTTTTGTAGTTGGTCAATGCCTCTTGGTGCGATCGCTCGATTAAAGCGGCAACTTTAGGCCAGGCGGCATCTCGTAGCTCTTCTGGCTTCGTCACGTCAGGATTTCCTGCAATCCTTTCATCCAGCAAATGAGCGTAGGTATTGACGTCCTTATAAATAGCGTGGACTGACTCTACCGAAGCAACCACGAGAGGAACCTCCTCAGCACTGAGATAGCTCTGCAGTTCTCGGTTGACTTGAGTAAGAAACCGGCGGATGTCACTATTTTCATCGTCCGTACCCGCACCCTGGCCGTGATATACCGGCTGGCCACCACCGCTATTGCTGCTGTGATACTGCAGTTGTTTCTCTGGGTCGTCGTACTTGAGCGCTACGTCTAAACTTGTCGGAACGCCTTCAATGTCGACTTCGCTCACCTGATAGCGTGTAGCTTGAAAGAAGCGGACTTTATTCTGACTGAGAGCCAAAATGTAAAAGTAGCGATTGTCGAAAAACAAAGGTAAGAGAGGCTTGAGATGAAAGCGATCGCTTACCGTCACCAACGTCTCAAAACTCAGAGGTAAACGGTAGATGCGGGTTTCCTCGGGCGTTATGAAAAGCGTCAAGCCATGACTTTGGTAACGCCAAAAATTTTCGTCTTCAATCAGCAAGGCTGCCGTGGATAAGGTCGACTCAGCTTCAGTTTCAGACATTCCGGCCTGAACAAGCTTATTTTCTGCTTCACTTAAAAGATTTTTTAGCCGAATACGATCCTGCTGAACTTCTGACCCTGCCATGTGGGTTGGCAGGTAAGTAGAAATTGAAAAAGGTTGCTCTAATTCGCCTAGTTTGCGAAAAACTGATTGAGATAATAGCTGCATAATTGCGTCTGTTTCATTTCTTAATAAGCTATCTAGAAATGCTGCTGCTTACTTCTATCTCTAGGTTGAGCCAGACGCTAAAAGTTGAGTTTTCTATCTTAGGGTAGAGTCGCTTTTTTTAGCTTATTGAGTAACCTTAATGGTCAGTTCTGGATTGAGGAAATGTGAATGAAATCGATTCGCTGGGCGCTATTACTCCTAACAATTAGTGTGATGACATTGAGTACTGCCTGTGGTGGTGCTGAAGTGGAAACCGAATCGCCTGAGCCAGCTGAGGGAGTAGAAGAAACGACGGGTGACGATGCGGAAGAATTTGAAGAAGAGCCAGAAGAGCTAGAAGAAGATCCAGAAGAGACAGAAGATGAGTAATTGAAGCCGTCACGCCATCGTGACTGATTTGTCAGATGGTTAAACTATTGTTCGACCATCTGATTATCTTTGCAGCTAGTTATCTTTGTGGGATTGCTAAGGTAAGTTTTTAGTTAAACTACGCGCAAACAGTATGGTTATGAATTAGTGCATTTAAAGCTCATTTAAGACTTATTTGGGAACCTAAAGTCAAAAGAGTAGGTCGAAGCCAACATCAAAAGTAAGCACTTTAATGACGCTGATATCGCTGCTTATATAGCCGTTGAGCAATCCAAAATATTATAAGTGTGACTGTAGCTGCTAGGACTAATTTTGAAATGGGAGCGATAACAGTTTGTACTTGCTCGAATCGATTACCGAGGAAAAAACCGGCGATCGCTAATGCACCAGTCCATATGGCTGTGCCAATGAAAGTGTATAGCAAATAAGGGATGAGCGGCATCTGACTTAACCCTGCTGGCACTGAGACATAGGTGCGAATGCCGGGAATGACCCGACCAACTCCAACAATCCAAAAGCCGCCGCTGTGACGAAAAAATTTCATGGCTTTTTGTATGTCCTGGGGCTTAAGCGATAGCCAATGTCCATGCCGCTCAATCCAAGCCAATATCTGTCGTTCTTCGGCCAATCGTCCGAGTACGTACCACGCCAGCGTTCCTAGCATTGAACCGCTTATCCCTGCCGTAATCGTCCAGCCAAGGCTTAACGCTTCACTGTCGCTGCTAACAAATCCAGCTAGCGGCATAATAAGTTCTGAGGGAATTGGCGGAAATAAATGCTCAAGTATCATCAGGCAAAAAATACCCCAATGACCTAATGTCTCAATCCAAGTTGTAATCCAATTAAGCATTAGTCTCAGCTGCGAAGTGTGTAAATAATATTGAACTAGGAGCTTTTATCGATCAAGCCATTCTTGAAGCCAATAGTTTGTTTCACTGCATTAGGACACGTTGAAAAGCTAAATGGATGAAAGCTCTTGCAGGATTGACTAGAAAACACGTTAATAAAGTGTAGGCATTTAACGATAAGTTAGCTTCTATCGAATGGATTATATTATTTTTACTTTCATATCTCCTCAAGCCTTTCGAAGCGAATTTTTTAGAGTTTCTGTGAGAGCGAAGTAGCGTAAATTCTTAGAAAAAGATTGTTAGAGAGGGTAAGAATATTTCTAATGAATAAGGTTTACGGATTGAGGAATTTTTTTGAGAAAAAGTGAATTTACTTCCAGTAAATATGTTTTCAAAGCTAGATATTTATCCTGATCAATTAGATTTGCGTAAACTGAAGCTAGTTATTGAGACTAAAAACCGAATTACTTTTGAGGATTGGTCCTTTCAGGAAAGTGAATTGCCAAGATATTTTTGTTTGAAAATACTAATATCCTTGAATAACCAAGGATATGTTTTTCCGACATTCTTGAGTGCGATCGCCCTTTAGCGCCTAAACTCAATGGATGATGGGTGCTACCGAACCATATTTCGACGCGATGGCTTATACACTCCGCTTCAAAATCGATACTTGGCTTAAGCAAGCCAAAGTGCAGGCTACTGGATTGCCTGATAGCCAACGACAGTTTGTGAACGCCAGAACCGTATTGCCGGTGAGTGCGTTCACCGTGGACGGCAACCATCTGCGAGTAACGCTGGGCAAAGATGATCGTGGCGAACAACTTTTCTTTAAAGGTCGGAACACCTGGTTTGTTTACACTCCTGCTGCCGATCTTTTGAATAATGGGCAGGTGATTAATCCCAATACCCGAACGCCAACAAATACCTCCCAAAACAATCGCTCGCCTTACACCCTGCGGATCGATTTGGATACTTGGCTTAAGCAAAGCACCGCTCAAAGCAGCACTCTGCCCGATGACCAAAGGCAATTGGTTCAAGCTGGGACCACACTACCCATTTCCAGCTTCGAGGGCGCTGGTCAATTTCATCTGCAAATCATCCTTGGCGTTAATGAGCAAGGGCAAGCGATTTCCTTTAAGGGGCGCCGCACCTGGTTTGTTTATCGACCAGCAGTAGAAGTTCTTAGAGATGGAGCGGTTGTGTCGGTGCCACCGCCGCTGACCAGGGGCCCACAATACACCCTAAAAGTTTTGCAAGATACCGTTCTGAAGCTCAGTACGGCCCAGAGCTCAGCGCTGCCCGATTCTCAAAAGCAATTTATTAGAGCCGGCACCAGTTTGCCCATCCAGAGTTTCGCGACGGCTGGGTCTTCTCATCTCAGAGTTGCCTTTGGCCTTGACGGAAACGGCAAGCAAATCTTCTTTAAAGGGCGTAATACGTGGTTTGTGTATCGACCGACGGTAGAAATTCTGCGAGATGGAGTTTCTATGAATCGGTCACTAGCGGGTAAAAGAATTGTGCTGGATCCGGGACATGGCGAGATTGATTTTGGCGTTAACGATCCGGGAGCGGTTAATCGAGTTTTGGGACGTAACGAGCGCGATGAGGTGCGTAAGCAGGCAATCATTATCAGACAGGTTTTAGCTGGTAAAGGGGCGAACGTTGCCATCGTTGAGAATAATACTCGCATGAGTCTCAGACAAATCGGGCAGGCGGGCAGCGGGGCCGACTGTTTTGTGTCGCTGCATCTTAATGCGTTTAATCGCCAGGCCCAGGGGCACGAAGTGTTTTACCACACTCAGGGCACTAGTACTGATCGACGCTTTGCCGACCTCGTGAATCGAGCCTTGGCAAACAGTCTGAATATTCCCGATCGCGGCACTAAAAGGCTGGGACTCGCAGTTCTGTCCGGCGTCCCGCTGCCCACACCGGCAATTTTGACCGAAGCCTTTTTCATTGATTCAGTCTCCAGCGCCGCCACACTAGACCGCTGGAATACGGCGGCCGCCAACGCGATCGCCCAGGGCATCACTCAATTTCTGCTGCAGTAAGGCCATCGCCAGTTTTACCGCCGCACCATCATCAGTTGTTGTCGCCGACCCAGTCCCACAGGCAATCGCTTTAAATGCTGAAACTGCTGACCGATACCAAAAACCTTGGCTATCTTTGAAACAAGTTTTTGCCGAGGCGAGCGATGCAGGCATTGAAAGGATTCTGGCAGTTTCTCAATACCGACGTGCGCGACATTCCTTGGGGAGAGCTGGCCGAACAGGGCATCGACGCCGTCACCGCCACCAGCGACTTTGGTGAAACCCTGCGCGAGCAAGCCCCCAACCTGAAGCGGCTGCAGCCCCATCTGAAGCAAGTTGAGCCGTTTCTGCAAACGCTGGAATCGCCCGTGACCCAGCTCGCCGTCTCCGGCCTGCCCTTTGTCTCCATTGGCATTGGCCTACTGCGGATCTATCTGGATTTGTCGAAAACTGATCCCACTTACGAAAGCGCTGTGGCCATCGCGGCTCAATTGGCCTATCTGCAGAGTTTAGAAGCGGCTTTAAAGCGGGTCGATGACGACACCGTGAAAGTTAAGCTGGAGCAGGTCTCACTGCAGACGTTGATTGAGCGGCAGGTGGCGAAGTTAAAGGCCGATCTGACCAAACGAGAAGCGGAAACGGTGACCAGCCGCTTTCGGGAGTCGGTGCTGGCGGAGCCGTTGAGTGAGGCGCTGCAAGCGGTTTTGCAGCAGGCGGGACTCGATCTGGCGACGGCTCGACAATTAGGGGAACGCATCAAGTGGGAGACCCCGCGCTATCTGCATCGAGCTATTGCGGAAGCGGGAGACAGTGTTGCCCCCCTGGCGGCGGTTTATCGCTCGGGAGGACAAGCCACCATTGAGCGCTACGATAGCATCGAGACTTATTTAGCAGAGAAAATCGCCCCCTTACCGCAGCAGCAGGTGTTTGACGAAGCGAATCCTCGCGTCACTTTTGCGGATCTGTATGTCGAACTCGATGTGCAGCCGCTGACCCAGTCCGGTGAGGTTGACGACGAGGCCGAACCCGTCAATATTCACGCTTGGGCGCAAGGAATCTTAGACCAGGCGGATCAAGAGCCTGACCAGCCGCGCCGGGTGATGTTTATCGAGGGGGAAGCGGGCCGAGGCAAGTCGGTGTTTTGTCGCATGCTGGCGGATCGGGTGCGGCGGGAGCTGGCCTTTGCCTACATTCCCATCGTGATTCGTCTACGGAACCTGCGGGAACTGGCCAACAATCTGACCGAAACCCTGGAAGACTGCCCCGATCTCGAACAAGTGAGCTTCGTGCGGGGAGATAGCGACTGGCTGGCAGATCGCAATACCCGCTTTTTGCTGATTTTGGACGGCTTTGATGAGCTACTGCTGGAGGGGCGCGCCAGCGGTGGCCTGAAGGAATTTTTGCAGCAGGTGGCGGACTTTCAGGTGCGCAGCCACCATCAGTGCGTGGTGACGGGAAGACCGCTGGCGCTGCAGGGAGTAGACAAGCTGATTACCCAAACTAAAAACCTGGCGCGGGTGCGGCTCGAGCCCATGGGCGATCCCCTGCGGGAGCATTGGCTGACAAATTGGCAAAGTTGCTTTGGGGCAGCGGAAACCGCCAAATTCAGCGAGTTTTTGCGGGCGTGCCCGAGCGATATCAATGACACATTAGCGCGGGAGCCGCTGCTGCTGTATTTGCTGGGGCGGCTACATCGGGAAGGCCAACTCACTAAGGAAATGTTTGCCGGGACGGCAGCGCAACCCGGTAGTTCCACAGCGGCGAAAGTGTGCATCTATCGAGAATCGGTGAACTGGGTGCTAGCTAAGCAGCGCCAGGACGAAAACCTGCGCCTCGCAGGGCTGGAGGATCTGGAGGATTTGCGGGAGGTGTTGCAAGAGGCGGCGCTGTGCGTGGTGCAGTCGGGTAATGAAACCGCCCGAGTGACCATGCTGAAGCAGCGCTTTCAGGATACGGCCAACCCGGTGAAGCAATATTTGGCGCAGTCTCAGGTCACGACAGGGCAGTCGGACGAAAAAGCTTTAAACAATCTGCTGACGACGTTTTACCTGAAGCCAAAGGAGGGGGAGCGGGGCTCGGTGGAGTTTGCCCATAAGAGCTTTGGGGAATATCTATTGGCTGAGCGGCTGATTTGTGCCTTTGCCGACTGGACAGAACGCAACAAGCGCCAGCGGCTGGTGATGGATGAGGGGACTGTGAATGCCCAAATCTATGATCTGCTGGGTTACGGCGGCCTGAGTGTCGAGATTGTGGCGTATATGTTTGAGCTGTTGAGCGAAAGTGATATTGACCGAGTTCAGCTCTTTGAGCGACTGCACAGCTTTTATCAGCGCTGGCACGAGGGTGAGTTCATCAATCAGGGGCCGCTGGATGAGCTACCGCAGCAGGAAAATTTGCCCCTGAAGAAAATGCAGCAATTGCGGAATCAGGGGATTCCCATCGGGCTCAAGCAGGTAGACGTGTTTGCGGGACTGAATGTGCTCATCCTTTTGTTTAAGTTGCATGCCCAAGCTCAACCTAGCAGCTATCCTCACATACCTGAAGGCGCTCCTGCTCCGGCCATTACCTTTTACCCCTGTGGCACCCCCGGTACTGAAACCTTTGATAAATACCGGCTGCTCAACCTTATTCATGGTTCTGATTCCCTCGGTGTTGGCACTTTTACCCACACTGTTGGGCCGCACCTGGCTCGCGCCAATTTCACTCACGCCGAGCTCTTTGGCGTCGACCTCTTTAACGCTGAACTCTCTAGCGCCAACCTCAAACACGTCAATCTCAATCGCGCCTACCTTGTTCATGCCTACCTTTTTGGTGCTGACCTCTTTGGCGCTAACCTCAAACACGCCAACCTTAAATACGCCAAACTTATTCGTGCCAATCTCTCTTTCGCTAACCTGAATCGCGCCAACCTCAATCTTACAGACTTCGACTCTGCCATTTTGTTTGACACTCAAATCAGTAGTGCGCGAAACCTATGGCCAGAGCAGCTTGAGGGGACAATGCCACCACTACTGTGTGGCACCACGTTGCCTGCCGATATCGCCCTTGACCCCAATCGCGACTGTGCCCAACTACCCCAGGTGCTGGCTGATCGCTATCCTGGCAGATTTAAATCAATAGAGGCGGCAGCCGAGTATGTGCAGCAGCAGGTGCCGTCCGCTGAGGGGTAGCCCGCCCACTGCTGCGGCCTTGTCATCGTGTCCATCACCAACGCAGCCAAAGCGGCATAAACATTGGTGTGAGTCGGGTCAGTTCAGATCGCAATCTCAGTTTGGCAAGCCTCACTCTCTGAAGTCATGCCACATTGCCATTAGCGATCGCACATGATGAGGCTTCCAGGCTGATAACCTCGTTAGTAAGATAGAAGCATCGGTCGTTTGAGCCAGCAATGAGTACGAATGCCACCCCTCAAGCCGAGATTTTACACCGGTTGAAACAGCACCAAGCTGATTGGCAAGAACGCTATGGTGTGACTCGCATCGGCATTTTTGGCTCCGTTGCCCGTGGTGCAGCGACTCCCAACAGCGACATCGATATTGTGGTTCACATGACGCCCGACCTGCTCCAGCGGGTGCGTCTCAAAACCGAACTGGAATCACTGTTTGGCAAATCAGTGGATGTGATTCGCTATCGCCCCAGCATGAATCCTTACCTCAAGGCCCGAATTGATCAAGAGGCACGGTATGTATAACCGTTCGCTCCTGCTGGAATTGTTGCTGGAAATTGAAGAAGCGATTCGTCGAATTGAACGGCGCTTTACCAACATTGATTCCCCTGCCGACTTCACCCGCAACGACGCAGGGCTCGATCGCCTAGATGGCATTAGCATGATGCTGATTGCCATCAGTGAAAATATTCGCCGCATTGAGAAAACGACTGGTCATGAATTGCTGGCAAAGGAGACTAGTGTTGACTGGGAAAGTGTCAAAGGTATCCGCAACATCCTGGCCCACGACTACTTCGATATCGACGCTGATGAGATTTATGTCATTTGCAGCCGTGACTTGATGAACCTGAAGCAAGCAATATCTCTGCTTCGGCAAGCTATTTTTAACTAGCCCCATACCATCAGGAGTCGTGCTATGGTCCAAGTAAAAGTCTTCTACGAGCCAGAGATGGAACTGACCGTATTCTGACAAAGCCCTCGTCCTAATCAGCTCTGCACTGAGCTAGGGGATGGGGGCACCCTTATCAAAGATGCTGACAGCGGCGAACCCATCGGCCTGGAACTGCTAGCCTACAAACCCGGTGATGCCCGTTTCGATTCTGTCAGTGTGGAGATTGGCGCAGCCCAGGCTGCTGCTTAGTCGACCTCGCCATCCCTGCAGGCTGCGATACCTGAAGACTTATTCTGGTAGATTCAGCGCGATCGCCAGACCGCACTGAATATATTTGTGGGCGAGTGATCTGCACAACTCTATTGACAGTCATTTGGCGCCCACCATAGCGCTCGATCATGGTTTGACGAGAAAATCTTGGGAAACTTATCAAATAAAAGAGCCTGCTCCCCATTAGCAGAAAATATTGCAAGATGCTTCAAAATGGCTACATCAGCCAGTTGAATAGCGCGACCATCAGCAAAAGCGCCCCTGCCAACGCGGCAGTGCCTAGCCAGTCCACTTTGTTTGATGCCGGTTGGGAAGCGGGATATAGCCAAAACCCCATGACTTTGGTGACTAACGGCATTACTGCCCAGGTCAGGATCGAAGAGGTGATGAGGTTGTTGATAATCATGGCGCTGGGTAAAGACCACCCCTGCAGGATGCCTAACGCCCCAAATATCAGCGACTGGATCATTACCACCGGATACAACCCCAGCACCACGGAAAGGTTTTGCTTCCAGGCGGGGGGCCCGAGGCCGAATTGTTCGCTGCCGCGCTGGCGGGAAAACCAGCCTTCCAGCCCCGTAGCAAAAGACATAAAGCGATAGGACGAAAAGACTTGACTGCCAGAATCAATCATGGATTCGCGATCGCGGGACTTCAGCCACTGATTGAGATGTTCCGGCGTGTCGAAATGCACGATGGAATACCATTTCATCTGCTGTGACCCATGCACGGGCGAGCACAAATCAGTGCGGATATAGCCTTTGTAGCCGCGCGCCGACTGGGTGAGCTTGCGGTGCCACCAGCGAAACGACAGGCCCTTGCCGCGCTCTACAGTGTGCTCAACCACTAAGCTGGCAAAATCCGGTTTTAGAGGCGTGTTAGTCATTAATAGTTCTGCTGCTGGTCTTGCTGATAATAGGTCTGAGCTTGGCCAGACGATCGCTGCTGAGACTTACTGCCCCCCATATAGCCATCGGGCGAACGAGGTTGATTACCCTGAGCTTGCTGATCTGGCGACTGAATTGACAGATACTCCAGCTGCACCCACCCTTCTGAATCGGGCGTCTGTTCAAACTGGATGCGGTTCCAAACGGTACCGCCATTGCTGCCAGTCTGCTCCAAAACTCGCACCGCATCGCCATTGAGGCCATAGCCGATACGTGATTTGCGGGTATCCGGCTGCGGGTAAATATTGATTTCCATGTCGGGATCCGGCGCGACTAAACTCGCCGGTTGGCTCATCGCCTGATTGCTTTGATATTGGCTGCTCTGAGAGGAAGCGTCAGCGGGCGCCGCGATCGCTGGGCCAGCGATCGTCCAGAACCACAGGCTCAGCAAAATACCGCTCATTATGCGCCACAGCATAGGCATAGCCTTGACCTCAGAGAAATATCAGCAAACGGAGAATTGATGAAGATGGGCCGCGATCGCAGCCAGGTTCAAAGGGCTGCTGTGATCAAGATCTAATACTCTCACAGCTAGGGATTTACGCGCTTAGCTGAGGATACAAAATGGCCATAAGAGCGCTCAGGGATCGGTACTTAAATAAACGGCCTGAAGCACGAAGTGACTGTCAGGGTTTAGCAGTGCTAAACCTCAACGACTGGGTACGCTATTTTTATGAAAATCCCTTATCCCAATGGTCTTTAGCACCCAGTGATAACGCGCTCTAAGACGAATAGCGAATCATCCGCCAAGATGCTTGCAGTCTCCATCAGCTTCACCGCTTCGGGCTATGGCGACAGTAACGATCAAACCCCTTCAACATCAGCGATCGTCGTCCGAAAGCAGTCATGTCCATAAGCCGAAACCTTGTCTCGATCATCGACTCAGACATCACTCAATCAGTTCTGAAAACTCCGGGTTTCTGGATAGACGGGGTTAAAGAGTTTTGGCCTGATTGATTCCCCTATCTTAGGAAAGATGCCATTTAGGTCTAAACAATTCAAAATAAACAGTATCAATCGCTACATTTTTGAACGTATGGCCTTCAATCACGACAAATCAACGGCTCAAACTCCGGTCAATCCAACGCGGCTGCCCTGGGTTGAATCCCTGAAGCACCACCTCAAAGCTTTAGGTCAGTTTATGACGCATCATCCCGACTATCAGCCCGCTGAAAAGACTCGCTCAAAACCCCACTATTCAACGCTAGCCAGAGTTTCGCCGTTTTGTCCGCCGATGGTTGAGCAAAAGGCCTGGCTAGAAGAACAATATCGCGCTCCCAGCTATCCCACTGACTAAGATACGGCGCTTTTTCGCTTACTCGTTGAATTAGCGCTAATGGAACTCAGCAGCCCACTTGTTGACGTTGGCAGTTATGGCTGTCTGGCCAGACAAAATGAGTGCAAGAATACCCGCCACCGGTGATGTGAGCCTGGTTCAAGGTCGGAGTGGAAGCTTTCATTCAATATTCTTGTTTTGTTAAGAATTGAAACGTTCTTTGAACAGACTTATTTGCTTTGATTTGGGCGCTCCCGAAGCGAATGAATTCCTTGTTTAGACGTGCAGTCAGTGATTTTACAGTCATCACTGACCGGTGCCCCGCATGCGGTCTGAGGAAGAAATAGTATTGGCCTTTACAAAAGCTTTGTAGCCTCATTTGTATTGTCAGGAAAATTCAATGAACGGGCGAACACTTGCACCCATTCAGTGCATTGGTAGCGGGCAACGGTGCGTTATTGCCGGTGCCGGGGTTTAGGTGGCCTGTTCAAGCTGGCATGGAGGACAGAAATGACTCAGAGCGAAGCTAAGGTCAATTATTCTCAGGGGGGACCACCAACACCGCCGGAATACAACGATTGGCAGGCGAAAATTGCCAATTATTTTGATTTCGCCGGCTACAAAACGTGCTTTCGTACGGATATTTTGGCGTGACTGACCACCTTTATGACCATGGCCTACGTCTTGGTCGTTCATCCGCTGATTATGTCGGATGCGGTGTTTCTGACTGAACCCGGTGACTTGTTTCGCGAACTGGTGGTAGTCACGGGGATTACGGCTGCGATCGGCAGCTTGGTCATGGGTTTTTACGGTCGCTATCCTTTCGTGCTGGCCCCCGGCATGGGCACCAATGCCTTCTTTGCCTACTCAGTGGTACTGGGCCTGGGGATTGACTGGCGGGTTGCTCTGGCCTGCGTTTTGGTGGAAGGAGTAATTTTTATTGGGCTGACGGTGACGGACGTGCGTCGTCATTTGATTACTGCCGTGCCCGCCTGCATCAAGTCAGCGACGACAGTGGGGATTGGCCTATTTCTTGCTTACATTGGCTTGGCCAGCAATACCGAAACGGGCGGAGCGGGGCTGATTTTGGCCAATGAAGTGACCAAAACCACCTTTGGCAGCTTTCGGGAGCCCGCTACCCTGCTGGCGACTTTTGGCATTTTGATTTCGGCGATGTTTATGATTCGCCGCATCAAAGGGGCGCTGCTGTGGGGCATTGCCGGCACCGCTATTCTTGGCTGGATCTTTGGCGTGGCGACGCCGCCCAGCGGTATTGTGGCCGTGCCGGTATTTCCCAGTAACTTGTTTGGCGCTGCCTTCACTGGATTGGGCGGCATCAACGCCGGCAATATCATTGATTTCGTTGCGGTGCTGCTGGTGCTGCTGTTTGTCGACTTGTTTGACACCATCGGCACGCTGATGGGGGTCGGTACTCAAGCGGGCTACATCGACGAAAACGGCGAACTGCCGCGGGCCAACCAAGCTTTGTCAGCGGATGCGATCGCCACAACGGCGGGGGCTGTCTTGGGCACTTCGACCGTCACTACCTTTGCCGAATCCGCTTCTGGGGTAGCGGAGGGTGGCCGGACCGGCTTTACGGCGGTTACGGCGGCGGTAATGTTTTTGATCGCGCTGTTGTTTGTGCCCATTTTTGAGGCTATTCCGGCATTTGCAACGGCACCGGCACTGCTGATTGTGGGCGTGCTGATGATGTCTGGGGTGATGAACATTCGCTGGGGTGACCTGACAGAGGCCATTCCTGCCTTTGCCACTATCTTCTTCATTCCATTTGGGTTTTCGATCGCGGCTGGACTGTCAGTGGGATTAATTCTCTATCCCTTTACCAAAATGGTGAGCGGTCGGACAAAAGAGGTCTCCCTCATCACCTGGATCTTGGCCGGCATTTTTGTTCTGCGCTTCGTCTTCACGACCCTCCGCTTTGGCTAATTGAGCCAAAGGTCGTTCTCTCGGCGGTTTTGGCATCATGCTCTAGGAAGGCTGCAGCGGTAGGTTGAGCGATCGCCCTTTAGGCTTTTTAGGTTCAGCCAGCACTGGCCAAAAACCGGGCAGAGTCGTTCTCCATTGACTTTTCTAACCAAAGTCTCATGTTAAGTTAGCGCATCTGAAACGCTGCCAGGCTTGGCCAGCGGGCCAGCAGCTTTGCTCCTTGCCCCTTTTATGTCATCGGAAAAACATGACCGATTCTTCTACTCCAGCGATCGAGGAAAGTACTGAAACCAGTACTTTAGAGCGAATTTCTCAGTCGCCATTGTTTTTGGTTGCGCCTTTTTTCTTCCTCGGCACGGCCATGGTAGCGATGAAATTCATCTTGCCCCACACGTCACCGCTGTTTTTGGCCGCGTTTCGGCTGTTGCCGGCGGGCGTCATTATTCTGGTCTTGGCAGCGGTCCTAAAACTGCCCCAACCCAAAACGTTCACCGCCTGGGCGTGGATTCTCTTGTTTGCCGTGGTCGATGGGGCGCTGTTTCAAGGATTGCTGACCACTGGATTAGTCAATACTGGAGCCGGCATCGGGGCTGTGCTGATTGACGCTCAGCCGTTGGTGGTGGCCGTGCTGGCACGGTTTTTACTGGGCGACAAAATTGGGCCTTGGGGCTGGCTGGGATTGGCGATCGGCATCGGCGGCATTTGCCTCTGCGGGCTGCCGGCGGAACGGATCTATGCCCTGTTAAATGAAGGCGTTCCGGTGGGCAATCTGGCGGCTAATCTTCAGGAGCTGCGCTGGTCAGGCTTGGCCAACAGCGGCGAACTTTTGATGCTTTTGTCGGCGCTATCCATGTCTTTTGGCACCATTATTGTGGGCTATGTGAAGCGCCACGCTGACCCGATTGTGGCAACTGGCTGGCATATGATTTTGGGCGGCCTACCCTTGATGGCCTTGTCTCTAGCTTGGGAAAGCAATCAAACAACGAACTTGCTGACCGGCGATTGGGTGGGACTGCTGTACGCCACGATCTTTGGCACGGCGCTGACCTACGGCATGTTTTTCTTTTTGGCAGCCAATGGCAACATGACCAGCGTGAGCGCCCTAATTTTTCTCACGCCGGTGTTTGCCTTGCTGTTCAGCAGCCTCTTTCTGAATGAGCAGTTGACACAGCTCCAGTGGATTGGCGTGGTTTTCACCTTAATAAGTGTTTACTTAGTCAACCGACGACAACAAATTGGGGCCGCGGCGACGGCTTTAATGGCCCGCCTCAGACCTACAGTAGAAGATGGTCAAATGCCGGTCGTGGGTTCACAGGCGATGTCGGGATCTGGAGAAGCCGATGTCGTGGGGTCTGAAAAATAGGCGCTAACAAGTCCCAACGATCGCTCAACTCTCTGGAAAGCGGCGATCACGCTGGCTATCGGCGGTGTTTGGCTGACTATTGCACCTTTTCTTTAGGAGGAATTTAATCGTATGACTCGTCGTTTTTTTGCTGCCGTCGCCGCAATTACGGTGGTATTTTCCCTGCTGCTAGGCTTTGCCAGCCCGACGCTGGCTGCTCAGCAATCAGGATCAGAACAAACAGAGCAAGCCAATCAGACTAATCAGTCCAATCAGACTAATCAACAAGAGAGCTACAGCCAAACCCAAAAAGGGTTTAGCTTTGCCAACAACCAGGCCAATCAGCAGCAATCACAATACGAGCAAAATTCTCAGAATGAAGACCAAAATCAGCAGCAGTCCTATCAGTCGGAACAGGACTAGGGTTGACTGATTAGCTGCCCGGGCTCGGTTCGCCATGCCAGCGATCGCCGGCATGGCGTTACGTAAGGTAAATCATGAAAGCGATTCGCGGTGCCTTCCTTGACTTTGTCGATGACCCCTTTTTAGTCGCGGAAGCGAAAAGTGTCCGATACGTGGCGGACGGCTTATTGGTTATTGATGAGCAGGGAAAAATTCACGACTTTGGCCCCTATGAGGCTCTGAGCTCAACCTATGGGGAACTGCCCACAGAGTGGCATCGCGATCGTCTGATCATGCCGGGGTTTATTGACACCCACGTGCATTTTCCTCAAATTGCCATGATGGCTGCCTATGGCGAACAACTGCTGGAGTGGCTGTCGCGCTACACCTTCCCCACCGAACTGAAATTTAAAGATAAAGACTACGCCCGCGAAATCGCCGACGTATTTTTAGACGAACTGTTGCGCCACGGCACCACCACCGCCTTGGTGTTTGCCACGGTGTTTCCGCAGTCGGCAGAGGCTTTCTTCGAAGCGGCTCAGGCGCGTCGTTTACGCATGATTGCGGGCAAAGTGATGATGGATCGCAATGCCCCCGAGGCCCTGTGCGACACGGCTGACGCTTCTTACACCGAGACCAAAGCCCTGATCGAGAAATGGCACGGTCAAGATCGTCTGCTTTATGCCGTGACGCCCCGATTCGCTGTTACCTCGACGGCGGCGCAACTGCAGGCGGCTGGCAAGCTGTTGGCCGAGTATCCCGACGTCCGCCTGCACACTCACCTATCTGAAAATGTCAGTGAAGTGGCCTTAGTCAAACAGCTATTTCCAGAAAGTGACGGCTATTTAGATGCCTATGATCAGGCTGGTTTAGTGACCGATCGGTCGGTGTTTGCCCACGGGGTACAGCTAACCGATGAGGAATTTACTCGGTTGTCTGAAGCAAAAGCGGCGATCGCCTTTTGCCCCACCTCCAATCTCTTTCTCGGCAGCGGCCTGTTTCGCATTGAGCAGGCCAAATCCTCGCAGCATCCCGTCAAAGTTGGGCTGGGTACGGATGTGGGGGCAGGCACTAGCCTCTCCATCTTGCAAACTATGAATGAAGCCTACAAAGTCGCTCAGTTACGGCAGCAGGCACTGTCGGCGTTCAAGGGTCTCTTTTTGGCCACCTTGGGAGGCGCCAGGGCTCTGGGCTTAGAGGCGGCGATCGGCAGCTTTGATTCTGGCAAAGAAGCGGATTTTGTCGTACTCAATCCTCAAGCCACAACGGTGCTGCGTTTACGTAATCCGCAGCCTACGGCAAAAACCATAGAAGCGGTCGCAGAAATCGCCTTTTCATTGATGCTGCTGGGATGCGATCGGGCCATCTCCGCAACCTACATTCTTGGCGAAAATAGAAAAAACTGAGATTGGAAGCGTTTACTTATCGCTCCACCCTCGCAGTGATTTTTGAGGTGGCATCAAACTAGATCGGCAAATAATCCATTGAGTCTTAGTCTTTGTAGGATGGATTAGCGCAGCGTAACCCATGACGGATAAATAGATTTCGTCTCCTACTGCCATTACTTTCAAAGACTAAATCCTGATGTTAAAAGCGGTTTAACCCTAGCTGATTTTGCGATGCAGGTGCAGCAATGTCTGATTTTGAGAGTACTTTAGCTTTAATTGATAACGCGCCCTCAGAGTCCGCATAATAGATGAGGCTGATTTGGTTGATTTTTCATGTTTTGGAGTCGCGTTCGACAAGCGATTTACGCCGCCGCAACGATCGCTGGCGTCATTTGGCCAGGCTATTTTCTGGCGCAGTTTATTACGGCAACTAAGGCTGAGACAATATCTACGCCCTTGGATGTCTTTGATTTGCCGACTTTTGTTGAGCAGGCGTGGGTAACTGCGGCGTCCAGTTTTGTGGCCGCGGATTTAGCCATTGTGCTTTTAATCGCAATTATTTTTATGGTGAGCGAAGGCCGACGGTTAAAGCTGCGGCTTTGGGGGCTCTACATTGGCCTTATTTTTCTAATTTCCTTTGCCTTTGGTTTTAGTCTCTTTATGTTCGTCCGAGAGCGGAAGCTGGCGGCGTCACTAGAGCCGGCTGAAACGACGGCTGAGGCACTATCGGCGTAGTCGCTTAGCTGGTCAGGCAAAATGCAGTAAGCCATGTCTGCCAGGCGTTTTGCAATAAATTGCCTCGATAGCTGTGGTTACTCCCACATGTGACCACATTTTATGGGGCGGCTTTGGGGCGGTCAAATTCTACATCTGATGAGCTGTATTGTTTTGGATGGCTCGTGCGGCGGGAGTTTTGGCTCTTGTCTCAGATCATTGAGACAGGCGTGGCTATGCCGATCTCATCCTGTTTCTGGCACCAGCGGGTGATACTCCCTCGGCAAATTAAACAAATAGTATTTGGAAGCTTGTTTTTGGGTTAGCGAATGTCTAAATTGCGATTGGGCTTGGAATGGTTCTTGAATCCCGATCATGTGCCTTTGCTCGTGGGGCAGGAGCAGGGATGGTTTACGGCGGCGGGACTGGATTTGGAGTTAGTTGAGCCCGCAGAGCATGTTGATGCGATCGCGGAACTGCAGGCTGGAAAGCTCGATATTGCCATCACTGAACCGGTCCATCTGGTGGAAGATCGCGGCCAGGGTCATGCGGTGGTGGGGTGGGCACGTTTTTTGCACACCAACGGCGGCGTCATGTATTTCACGGGACGCGGCATTGAGCGGCCCAAAGACATGCTGGGCAAGCGGATTCAGTATCCTGGGGCACCTTCGGCACTGGGCCGGGCGATCGCCAAAACCATGGTTGAGGCCGACGGCGGGACCTTCACTGAAGCGGCGATTACCTCGGTGGACAACGGCTTTTTTCACACTGATGCTTTGGTTGAAGATAAGGCGGATTTAGCCACGCTAGTGTTCTACAACTTTGAAGTCATTGAAGCGCGTCAGCGCGGCTATGATGCCCAGTTTTTTGCGCTGAAGGACTGGCACATACCGGACTTTTGCCAGCTAATTTTGATTGCGACACCCGAGCTATTGCAGCGGCGACAGGCAGACCTGCAAACCTTCCTGAAAGTATTACGGCGCGGCATTGACTTTATTCATCAAAATCCCGAGGCGGCCCAGGCCATCTATGCGCAGCGCACCGGCGCTTATTCGGGCGATGCCATCGGCAAGGCGATTTATGACGCTACAGTGCCCTGTTTTACCAACGACTTTTCGATGAGTGCAGAATACTACGATCGCCTGCAGGCTTGGATGCACAATACTGGGCAGATTCCTCAACCCTTATCAGCCAGCGACTATTGGACAAACGCCCTCGCGCTCTAGTCTGCTGTTGAGGATTGACAAATAAATGATGACGGCTCCCAAGGCGTTTTCCTATAGTTTTATCCGGAAGCGCTAACGTGGAGTCATGAAACCATTAATTGAACTCCGCCAGGCCAGCAAAATCTATGGCATTGGCAATACTGAAGTCCGAGCTTTGTGGAATGTCAACCTGGTGGTGAACCCAGGGGAATACTGTTCGATCATGGGGCCATCGGGTTCTGGCAAATCCACCGCCATGAATCTTATTGGCTGTCTTGATCGCCCGACAACCGGCGAATATTATCTCGACGGTGAGGACGTTGCCCGCATGGAGGATGAAGCGCTGGCCCACATCCGCAATCGAAAAATCGGCTTTGTGTTTCAACAGTTTCATCTGCTGCCCCAGTTAACGGCGCTGGAAAACGTCATGTTGCCCATGGTGTATGCGGGGATATCCGGTGAAGAACGGCGCGATCGCGCTGCCGCAGCCTTGGGCCGGGTCAAACTGGCTGACCGCATGGATAATAAACCAACCCAACTATCCGGGGGCCAACAGCAGCGAGTGGCGATCGCGCGGGCGATTGTCAATCAACCGCTGCTGGTGCTCGCTGATGAGCCAACCGGGGCGCTGGACTCCCATACGACCCGCGACGTGCTCAGCATCTTTGACGAGCTGAATGGGACGGGGATCACCGTTGTGATGGTGACCCACGAGCCCGATGTGGCCCGCTTAACCCGACGAATTGTCTGGTTTCGCGACGGTGAAGTTGTCGACTCTCATTTGACGCCGGACGATATCGGCTCTCTGACGGCCACGGTCTAAGGCAGCTTCTTATGTCAACAATCTTGCGCCATCAAGGCAGAGCCGGCCAAATATCCTAACCACCGTCAATTCTGTCTTTAGGAGATTTCTGTGAATAAAAATACCTATCCTCCAGTGCGTCACGCTGCTCTGACAGCACCCTACGAAGGGTAAATTCTTTCCTGGAGATCCCCTTGATGCTCTTGGGATACTACGAGTTGCCGGGGATGTGGTCATTTCTAGCGGCTACCGTCCTGACGCAGTAATGCTTTTACTTCTGCCGTTTGCCTTTAGCCTTCATCCTTTTGCTATGGCTGCCTGTCGTAAAGGAATTTTGATGTGGAAAGTGGTGCCTTGCCCGATGTGTGAGTCACAGCTGAGGCTGCCGCAATGGTGCTCGGTGATAATTTGATAGCTGATGGAAAGCCCAATACCAGTACCTTTGCCGATGGGTTTAGTGGTATAAAACGGTTCAAAAATTCGATGTCGCTTTTTTTCTGGAATGCCGGCGCCATTATCGGCGATCGCAATATAGATATCTTCAGAAGGCAGGACTGCCGTTTTCACCGCAATGGTGGGTGAAGCACTCTGGTTTCCCGCTGTAATCTGCTCTTCCAGGGCGTCAATGGCATTGCTGATCAGATTCATAAATACCTGATTAAGCTTGCCCGCATAGCATTCCACCAGCGGTAGATCGCCATAGTCGCGCTCTAAAAGAATTTGCGGGCGATCGCCATTGGCCTTCAAACGATGCTGCAAAATCATGATTGTGCTTTCCAGGCCGTCGTGCAAATCCACCGCTTTAATGTCGGCTTCATCCATCCGCGAAAACGTTCGCAGCGACATCACAATGTTTTTGATGCGTTCTGCCCCGATCTGCATTGACTCTAAGAGACGCGGAAAATCAGCGCTTAAAAAATCGAGGTCAATTTCTTCAATTAGGTTGGCCAAGGCCGCAGGCGGTGCGGGATAGGTGGTTTGATAACGCTCAATCAAAGTCAGCAGGTCGTGGGCATATTCCGCCGCATGGGTCACATTGCCGTCAATGAAGCTAACGGGGTTATTGATTTCGTGGGCCACACCCGCCACCAGTTGTCCCAAACTCGACATCTTTTCGGTTTGCACGAGCTGAGACTGAGTGCGCTGCAGTTCTGCCAGGGTGGCCTTGAGATCGGCTGCCTGTTGCCGCGCCCGAATGGCATTTTCGGTTGCCTCTTGATAAAGCTCTGCTTGGCCAATCGCGATGCCAACTTGCCCTGCCAGCGCCGTCAGCAATTCTTTTTCACCAGCCGTCCAGTGACGCGGGCCGCGACATTCATGGGCGATTAAGAGACCCCAAAGCTGTTTTTGCAGCAAAATCGGTGCGATCAGGTTGGCCTTCACCTGCAGTCCTTCAAGAAATTGCACATGGCAGGCGTCAAGACCGGCTTGGTGAATGTCATCAATTGCGCGAATGCGGCCGCCGGCATACTGCTCCGCCAATCCTGCGGGGAAGCAGTTGTCCATGCCCGTCAGACCGAGGGTAGACTGCCAAGTGGGCTCTACGTCTTCGACCATGACTTCTCCTGTCCAGTCAGGCTTGAAGCGATAAACCACCACGCGATCAGCAATCAGCTGACTGCGCACCGCCTGCACCGTGGTTTGTAACAGGGGCAGCAACTCCAGCGAGTCACGAATCTGGGTGGAAATACGGTTAATCAGTCCTTGACGGCGAACCAACTCCTGCAGCCGTTTCTCAGATTCCTTACGACGGGTAATGTCGGTTAACACTCCATCGATGAACTGTACGGTGCCGGTGGCATCGGTAATCGGCTGCCCCGTTTCTAGGATCCAGCGGGTGCTGCCGTCGGCATGCTTGAGGCGATACTCGACTTCGAAGGAGCGGTGCCGAAAAATGGCGTCGGCGATTTCCTGATCTAGGCGATCGCGATCGCTCGGGTGAATCAGCCGCCAATTTGCTTGGGTAACAGAATAGTCAACCGGGTAGCCGGTAATGTCAGCGATCGCATCGCTTTGAAACTCCAAAGTCCAGTCTCGGTCAGCCCGACAGCGATAGACCGCACCCGGAATATTGTTGATTAGCGTCCGATTGCGCTCTTCGCTTTCTTTAAGCGCGGCCTCGGCCAACATGCTATCGGTAATGTCGACGACCGTGCCCATCAGACCCGACATTAGGCCGTCAGAATTATGCCAAAGGCCACCGCGCTCTTCGACCCAGCGAATCGTGCTGTCCCCCAGCAGCAGCCGATATTGGGTTTGATACTCCACGCCAGTATTGATGGCTTGACTCACGGTTTGCTTCAGCTTAGGGCGATCGCTGGGATGCACATTCTGTAAATAAGCATCAAACGTGTCGCAAAAGCTGACGGCAGAAGCCTCAAATAAGGTGCCAGGTTCGGTCGTCCAGGCCATTTGATTAGTGGCCATATCCCAAGTCCACACGCCCGTGCCAGAAACCTGCAGCGCCATGCGCAACTGTCGATCATTCTCGCGATAGGCCGCTTCAATATTTTTGCGATCGGAGACATCGAGCAAAACGCCGCAAAAAACGACGTCACCTAACTCTTGCAAAATCGGCATGGCCTCCAGATGACACCAGCGCAGTTCGCCAGTCAGGCTAATGATGCGACCTTCAAACTGCCAGGTACTTTGCGTTTGGGCAGCAGCATTCAGCGTCTTCTGAAAGTGTTGGTAATCCAAAGGGTGAATGCGGTCTAAAAAAGTTTGCCCATCCGCCATCAAATCGGCTGGGGTGAGCCCGGTCAGCGCTTGGATGCGATCGCTAACAAAATCAATAACATAGCCGCTGTCGAGCACTCGCAACTGGATCAGCACGCCGGGAATCGTTTCGGTAATGGTGCGAAATCGAGCTTCGTTATCGGCGATCGCCTGTTCCATGACGGCTTGCTCAATGGTCGCCACCTCTACCTGTTTACGAGCGGTAACATCCGTCATCAAGCCATTCCAGATCAGTTCTCCAGAAACCAGGATTTGAGGCCGAGCGATCACTTGCAGCCAGCCCACTTTGCCGTCCGCCTTGTAATATCGACCTTCCCATAGCCACGGTGACAGGGTGTCTGCCGATGCTGACAGAGATTGATCCAGCTGAGGCCGATCTAACGGGTGAATCAAGGCCAGAATCGGCTCGGCATTGATCAACATATCATTCGAGGTAATGCCGAATATTTCATCGGCTCCAGGGCTCACAAAGGCAAACCGGATTTGGCCTTCAGGGGAGCGATGGAGCTGATAAATGACTGCCGGAACATTTGCCAGCAGCGTCTTCAGCTGAGGCATTTCCCAGAGGTCTTTGGGTGCGAAGTCAAAAGCGCCCTCGGCTGAGGGCGCCACCGGCTGCAGATAGCAGATGACAAATTGGCCGTCCTCAGAGGGCTGGGGTCGCCGAATAACCGTGCAGCCGCCAGCGGCGGGCTGAATCGTTACGGTTGATGACTGTAGGGGCTGATGACCGCCATGCCACCGATCATCATCCACGGCTTGCAGGCGCTGAGCCACTTTTTCCGAAAAGATATCGGCCTCCGTCATTTGCTGCCAGGCTTCTGGCGATCGCCCCAAAAGCTGACCACAGGCTTGGTTGATAAATATCAAGCGGTGCTCGCGATCTTTGATGTATAGAGCTGTAGGCACGCCGTCCAAAGCTTGGAGCCAGAGTTCTGAAGCCGCTCCTGCAAGGTGCTGACGGTCATTAGCCATCGATTTTGAGAGGTTATTGGCCATAGCCTGTGAATTCTAGTTGCGATTACGCCGGTCGAAATTGCCAGACTCAACTTTGGTAGATGACGCACCTTATTTTGATGCTGAATTATGGATGTGCTCTCGACTTATGCCTCAGCCCGCTTTTACCGCTCAATTCTGGAGGCAATTGAATTCGCTCATCTCCAGGACTGGAAGAGTGGAGAGCCAAAATCGGATTGCGACTGTATCAGTCTTAAGCCGGTATCCGTGGTTCTGACCCGAGGGTTAATTGAGATTTACCTGACGGTGCCTAAGTCACCCCGAATCAGAATGCTCTGACCAATCGCTTATAGGAAATTTAGACAGAGCTATGCAGAGCTATATAAATGGGCTAGAGATCGGTCTGCTTGATGACTCCTACTAGGGCAGGATGTATTTCTAGGCTCAATACTTTGAATACTGGTCTGGATGACTCTAAACTGCTGCGGCGATCGCGGCTTCTTGACGCTACGGTGGCACTCATGTTCCTCACCATCTCTACATTGTCTTTAATATCCCCAGGTTGTGACAAAAAGATGCGATGGATGGGCAACTTTCGCCGGTTGATCTAGGAGCCTGTCCCTACATGGCTGACCTTGAGCGCAAGATGAGGTCACCCGCATCGGAACGCCAAAACTCCTCGTAAACTAAGAGAGGAAAGAGTTAGCGAGGCGATTGCGGGCTGGCTTTGCTGGCCTGAGGAAAGTCCGGGCTCCCGAAAGACCAGACTTGCTGGGTAACGCCCAGTGC
>ERZ1740058.291-NODE-291-length-42099-cov-6.581058_pt1 | contig 42099 bp, 37 predicted proteins | sample MGYA00581745_ERZ1740058 | MGnify/ENA primary metagenome ERZ1740058 (study PRJEB43018, sample SAMN04849742) | marine metagenome | isolation source: floating plastic debris | place: Pacific Ocean | collected 2008-08-30 | study: EMG produced TPA metagenomics assembly... | reverse complement strand
TAGAAAGTGTTTGTTAATTGTTTGGTTATTAGATTTGGGAGAGTCGCCGAATGGCGACTCTTCTTTGTTTATAGAGGGTATCTATTAAAAAAGCCAGCAGGAATGATCCTCTTCAAATGAATATTTGTATCTTTATCATCTAAAAGTGGCTCACAAACCCTCCAAACTATGAAAACCTTCAAAGTAGGCACTATTTTATTGCTCAACGTAGTATTCTTATTAGGAAGTTGGCATCACTCTGAAAGCTGTGGTTGGTATCCAGAAGAAAACGATGCTTGGCGATTTTTTGATGCTACCTTGGCCCAACAACCCACCTATCGGCCGCTTTATTTTAGCTTTGATCGCTTGTATAGCTACGATTGGGATAAGCCAGAATATACCCACAACGAAAACTTACAAACGTGGCAAAGTCACTTTACCGCGACCTACAAACGAGATATTCCGTTAGCAGCTATCCGATCAGTTATTTACCAAACCAACTTGACGGATCTGACAACCATCAAAGAAGCCATCAATAATAAAAATGCGTCAATCCCTGCCTCCTTTGAGGAAAACCAACTTGTACAACTTTGGCAGAAAAAAGGTGAAATAGACTACATAGACTACCTAATACTGGCTAAGCAATGTGAGCCCTACGCTGTAGAAGGTAATCGCTGGGATAATGAAGAGCTACCAGTCGCCGAACGTACACCCATGCAAGCGCTCATAAAAGAAGCCAGTACGAGAAGTGAACAGGTTAGAGAAGAAGAACTTAAACTACGATATGCTTATCAGGCAGTACGTATGGCGCATTATGCTGGCGATTACAGGTCAGCCTTAACGCTCTTTGATCGTCTAGTAGGTAAAGAACCCATCGAACATTTGATTTACTACTGGACGCTGGGACACAAGGCAGGTGCATTAAGAAGGCTAGGTACAAACGACCCTCAAGCAGCTTACTGGTTTTCTTTAATGTTTGATAAAACTACCTCTAAGCGCATCAATGCCTATTATAGTTTCCATATCGACAACGAAAAAGAGTGGCAAAAGACACTTGCCTACTGTAAAAATGCCAACGAGAAAGCTACCCTGTACTTTTTAAGAGGCATTAAACCGTATAGTAATGCCCTAGAAGAAATGAAAATGATTCGGCTGCTTGCACCGATGTCACCTTACTTAGATGTACTTTTAGTAAGAGAGCTTGCTAAACTAGAAAAAGAACTTGTACCCAATGCACCCAACTATCCAGCCGCCAGTTTAGCTTATCTGCAGTCACTCAAGCAATTTGTCGTCGAGATTGTCCGTAAAGGGAACCGAGAAAACAAAGCCTTGTGGATACTGGCATTAGGTTACTGCGATTATATGAAAGGAGACACACAGGCCGCTCGTAATACACTTAAAAATCTACCTACTAGGACGCTTACCCCACAGGTAAAACGACAGATGCAGAATTTTGAATTGATGTTTCAACTTAGCGAGCTAAAACAGATGGATGCTTCTACTGTAGAAAGTCTATACCAAGAGATTGAACAAACCCAGTACAAGCCCCTCAAAAACTTGATGATACGTACTTTTCATCAATGGTATGAAAAGCAAGAAGCGCCCGCTAAAGCCTACCTCTCTTACCACGGACAGTACGATCTAGATAGTAAACCTACTTTGGAAATGATCGAAGCTGTACTTTCTCTCATGAAGCAATCTTCTTTCACTGCCTACGAAAAGGAACTGCTTGCAAAAGTGAAGAGCGAAGCATATTTATTAGAAATGAAGGCTACTATGCTCTTACGGGCAGGAAAATTAAAGGAAGCTAAAAAGCTGTTGCTAAAATTGGGAGATGAGCAACTGACAAAACGTACTGGAGGACCGATTACAACCGCCTACATTAAAGATTGTTTGTCTTGTCACCAAGGGGAAACTTACACACGCCTTGATTTCATCAACACTGTAGAAGCGCTTTCAAAGCAAGCAACACAGCAAGATAAAGTGGCTGCAGAAGCCTATCTGAAATTGGGGAACGCCTATTATAACATCACTTACTTTAGTCACGCTTGGCAATTGATGGCTTTCTTTAGATCAGGTTCAAGTATGACTGAATATGATTACACCAATTGTGAAAAACCATTGGAGTATTACAAACAAGCCATTGCATTGGCCAGCCGACTAGGACTGAAAGAGCTAGCAGCAGAGGCTACTATGATGGCGGCCAAATGTGAGCAAAATCAATACTACCTTGCCAAAGGGAAAAAGCGGAGCTGGGAGTATACGACTCCTACATACACCACCTATCGTACTTACTTTCAACGCCTCAGAACTACTTATTCAACCACCTTTTACTATCAAAAAGCACTAAATGAATGTTTCTATTTTGATCATTACGTAGGAAGGTAAACTCTATCTCAATACAAGCCTCCATGACTTACCAAGAGACGCTAACCTATTTATACGAGCAATTGCCTGCTTTTCAACGGATAGGGGGAGCTGCCTATAAAGCCGACCTAAAAAACATTACTCAACTCTGTAAGCTACTCGGGAACCCACAAAAGCAGTTTCCAAGTGTACACGTAGCGGGTACAAACGGGAAAGGCAGTACTTGTCATTTTTTAGCCTCCATTTTACAAGAAGCAGGCTATCGGATAGGGCTTACAACCTCCCCGCACCTGCGATCTTTCACTGAACGTATTCGGATCAATGGTCAAGAGATCGCGGAAGAAAGTGTAGTGGCTTTTGTAGAAGAAATACAGCCCCACCTACAAAAAGTTCAACCATCTTTCTTCGAAATAGCGGTAGCCATGGCTTTCTGGTATTTTGCCCAACAAAAAGTAGAGATCGCCATTGTAGAAGTAGGATTAGGAGGTCGCTTAGACTCCACCAATATTATTTATCCCTTACTCTCTGTCATTACAGCAATCGGCTACGACCATCAGCAGTTTTTAGGAAATACACTAGCAGAAATTGCCGCTGAAAAAGCGGGGATCATCAAGTCTGAAGTCCCTGTAATCATTACAGAAAAGCATCCTGAGACAAGACCAGCTTTCGAGCAGAAGGCTATCGCTGAAGGTAGCACACTGCTTTTTGCAGAAGATTTTTATGAAGTAACCTACGGACTTTCGGGATATTTTAGCGCAAAAAACAAAATAACTTTAAAAAATGAAGTGTATCAATTAGGACTGTCAGGTCAATACCAAGAAAAAAACTTAGGAGGTGTACTAAAGGCAATAGACATCTTACAAGCACAATTTCCTGTAGAAGCCACACATATCCAAGCAGGTTTGGCAAAAGTAGTACAGAACACAGGTATTAAAGGGCGTTGGCAGCTTCTACAAGAACGTCCTACAGTTGTTTGTGATACCGCCCACAACGAAGCAGCACTCAAGGTGGTAATGCAGCAAATAAAACAGCACGCCTACCAGCAGCTACACTTGGTAATGGGTTTTATGAAAGATAAAGCAGTAGATAAACTGCTTGATTTACTTCCCAAGCAAGCACATTACTACCTTTGTCAACCTGCACTACAACGCGCCTTGTCCGTAGAGGCTCTGCTACAGAAAGCGACAGAAAGAGGCTTGCGGGCTACTACACATCAAAGCGTAGTAGAAGCCATACAAGCTGCTCAAGAAGCAGCCCAACCCGATGATTTCATCTATATAGGAGGAAGTACTTTTGTAGTGGCCGAAATTCCCAATTTATAAAGATTCATTCAACTCAAAAGAGCCCATAAAGCGGGTAATTTCTTTTTGAGAAGGAAAGGTGATATTTTTGATAATAAGAATTTGATAGAGTCGCTTATTCACAAAAAATATCCGCCAAGCATAGTAACTTTTTTCAGGAGAGCCTATGAGCATATCTACCCCTTGATGACCTTGTAAGGTGATGGCTTCCTTCTTACCAATTTCATTTTCCTCAAAATCACTCAAAATACCTGCTACGGCTTTCTTTAAAAAAGAGGTAGCGGTTTCTTGGGCAATTTCCTCATCTGTAAAATCTCTGTAGAGAAGAATGTAACGCTCTGTATCTGCTTCATTGGCATACAGATAGATAACAGTACCATCGGTAGAGTCAACGGTGCGCTCTGGGGGATTCGGAAAGGTGAGCGTGAAGCGTTCCTGCTCAATTTTAGTAGGGGCAAGCGCAGGAGTTAAAAGGGAATCATCTGTCAGCAAGGTGATTTCATTGCCCAGCGAGTCTATTTCCGTTTTTAAGCTATCTTCGGTAGAGGGCGACTCGGTAGTATCAGAGGCATCTGTACAAGCACTGAGCCAGCCAAGAAGAATCCATATGATGCCAAAGAAATATTTCATAGAATAAGCTTAAGATAAGAAGGGTTATAAAGGTTTGATACGAAAAGCGCTCGTTTGTATAAGCCCTCCCTGAAAAGAGCGGCAAGCAGTCTCTTCCCAAACTTCTTCAGAAAAACAAGTTTCATAAGGCCAATAGTTGCTAGCCTCCAAGGGGCAAAATAAACGACAAACGCTATACATAAAGTTAATAAATCTCTTTTTCAATGGTGCAAAATTCGCATTGGCTGAAAAGTCTGTGAGGAGCCACCAGCCATCAGCTTGTACATACTTACTGAGGTGAGCCACTAAATACTGCGCTTTAGGTATTTCGAACAAATCTATAAAAAAAGGGGTGATAATCATATTATATTTCTGGGAAGGTTGAAAATGAAAAGCATCTTCTTGCCAAAAATGCACCTGACTAGCATTTCGCAGGCGTTTTTGCGCTTTTTGCATCATCTTAGGGGAGTATTCTACAAAATCAATTTGTACAGTAGGCTGGCGCTGCAAAATTTGTGAAGCCAACCAACCCGTTCCTCCTCCCAGTAAGAGAATACGATCATACGGTTGAATAAGATACAAAAAATAGGCAGTCGCTTTTCTGATATTCCCCCAGAAGATACTTTGCATCATTACGTCATAAAAGGGGGCTAAGCGATCAAAGCCTACAGGTGTTTGTACAGAAGAACGCCTCATAACCAAAAGAGTACACAAGGGTAAAAGAAAATAGCATCAGCCAAGGCACGATACGATTCGTGGTACTTGAAGGCACGTCTATAATACAAAATAACCGCTAAGGTAACCGTCATAAGCCCGATTAGTAAGAGTAAAGCCAATGGAACTCCCTGCCAAATACCATATAGTATGGCACAAGCTTGTAAAAAGAAAATAATCGAGATGAGCTGGGTAAGTCGGTATTCTCCCAGTTTTCGAGCCAAGGAGACTTGATTATCCTCCTCATCAGAAGAGCGCTCAAAGAAAGAGATGAGCAGTAAATTACTATACGCTACTAAAAAAACTTGTAAAAAAGGAGCAGAGAGTAGTAACGCGCCTAATGAGGTATCACTTTTACTAAAAGCAGGCAAACTTACTCCTAACGTATACACAAGCGCTGTACGGGTCTCTTTATGAAAGATAAACCAATGTTGGAGCCGATCAATCATCGCTAAACCAAAATGCAAGAGAACAAGCCCACTTACTAATAAACCGTAACGAAACGTAAGCAAAGGGAGGTACATCCAAGTAAGCCAAGCGGTGAGTACAAGAATGAAAGCAGCTACTGCCAAGATTCTTTCAAAATAAAGCTGATGAAAAAAATGCCGATAGGTATGTGCGGTGTGGGTAATTCTGTAAGCATCCATTAGATGATCGGCTGTGTAGATTAACCAGACGGTTAAACCCAAAATACCATATTCTACCCAAGGGATCGTTACTTGCGTGTAGTAACCAAAAAAATAAGCCATTATGCCTGCGCCCAGCGCTACATCAATACTTAATACACGTACGTAGCGATATATATGGAAGAGCCAATGCATAACGTGGGTAATAGTGCAATTTTTGGTAAAAGACGACTAAACTACAAATATTTTTCTCAAAATTTTATTATTGTCGTAGTTTCACTTAACTTTGTAATAAGCTTATCCAGAAAGACCGAAGCAATGGGGCTGATGACGTCTTGGCAACCCCACTCTCCCTGAGCAGGAAGGTGCCAAATCCCACCTGAAAATAATGCATTATTTTACAGGAAGATAAGTAAGCGATCCCCCATACTAGCGATTTCTTTGTAAGCGACTGAAGTTAAGACGACCTAGTATGTTTGCACTCAACCATAAAGAAGAAGCCTTCGATTTAAGAAATGCTATTTATTTAGCCAAGTTATCAGGCTTAGCGTATTACAAAGCGGATTATATAGCCACCCAGTTGCCTGAAAACACCTTATTGTGGTCGTTTGAAGAACCTAGCGACACAACAGGACATAGTACGGAAGTGTTCGTAGCAGGTGATGCAGAAACCCTTATTATCGTGTTCAGAGGTACAGAGACAAATAGTAGCGCTGACTGGGTGAACAACTTAGACAATCGCTTGTACCCACAGTTTTTAGGACATGTACATCAAGGTTTTTGGGAAGCCCTACAGCAAGTATGGGCGCTTTTACTGGCAAAGATTAACCTTTTCCAAGACCAGCAGCAACGTATTTGGCTAGCAGGACATAGCCAAGGAGGTGCATTGGCTATGCTTGCTGCACGAAGTTTGATAGAAGCCAACATCCCTGTACAGGGTGTTTATACCTACGGGCAACCCAAGGTAGGAGATATGCTCTTTGCTAGTAACTACAACACGGTGTTAGAAGAAAATACCTTTAGAATATATAATGCAGAAGATAAAGTGATACAACATCCCACAAAGCTTTACCACGCGGGAACAGGCGTGAAGCTAGAGATAAACGGAACATTTCAAATAGAAAGTGGTTTTAACCTATTAGAAACAAGTAGCGGAGGACTAGCCAATTTACTAGACTCCTTGTTTGACTATGCGACCGACAACCATCAAGCACATCGTGTAGAAGCCTACTTAGAGAGATTAGAAAAAAGTTATTGACTATCTAAAATATGCCAAGAACAGCTTGTGTGCTTATCAAGCACTACACAACTCATTAAGAGGCAAACTACTGAGCAGTCATTTGCCTACAAGTACCAAGTATATTGAAAAAGATAAACCAGAGTTATAAACTATGATAGCGAATATTCACGAAGCTTTAAAAAAACGTATCCTAGTCCTAGACGGTGCAATGGGTACGATGATCCAACGCTATAAATTAGAAGAACATGACTATCGTGGAGAGCGCTTCAAAGACTTCCCGCACGACCTCAAAGGTAATAATGATTTACTTTCCCTTACCCAGCCACAAGTCATCAAAGATATTCATAAAGCTTATCTTGAAGTAGGAGCAGATATCATAGAAACGAACACTTTCAATGCCAACGCGGTGTCTATGGCCGATTATCATATGGAAGCGTTGGTGTACGAGCTCAACTATCAATCTGCCAAAATTGCCAAAGAAGCCGCTGAGGAAATCACCCAACTAACACCCGATCACCCTCGCTTTGTAGCGGGTTCTCTAGGACCTACTACTAAAACAACTTCACTTTCTCCTGATGTCAACAATCCTGGCTATCGTGCCATTACTTTCGATGAACTGGTAGAAGCTTACGCCGAGCAACTCAAAGGTTTAGTGGAAGGTGGTTCGGATGTAATTCTAGTAGAAACCATTTTCGATACGCTCAATGCCAAAGCAGCTTTGTTTGCCATTGCGCGTATGCAAGAGCAATTGCAAGCTGAGCAAAGCACTTGTAACTGGGCCAAGCAAGATTTTGCGGTGATGGTTTCAGGCACCATTACCGATGCCAGCGGTAGAACCCTCTCTGGGCAAACCGCCGAGGCTTTTCTTATTTCTGTCTCTCACCTCAACTTACTAAGCGTAGGCTTCAATTGTGCATTGGGAGCAGATTTACTAAGACCTTATGTAGAAGAAATTGCAGAAAAAGCACCTTTCTACACTTCCGCACATCCCAATGCAGGCTTACCGAACGCTTTTGGTGAATACGACCAAACAGCGCAAGAAATGGCCACTATCATTGATGATTTCCTTGAGAATAGTTTTGTAAACATCATTGGAGGTTGCTGTGGTACAACCCCCGACCACATCGGGGCGATCGTAGCGCTTACTAAAAAATACAAGCCGCGTACCATCCCTGCACAAAAGACTATCGCTCAATACAGTGGCTTAGAAGCCCTAAACGTCACCGAAGCGATCAACTTTATCAATGTAGGAGAACGCACCAACGTGACGGGTTCTCGTAAGTTTGCTCGACTTATTAAAGAAGAGAAGTACGAAGAAGCCCTCGCGGTAGCCCGTAGCCAAGTAGAAGGAGGCGCGCAGGTAATCGATGTCAATATGGATGAAGGGATGCTCGACTCAGAACAAGTGATGGTGACTTTCCTCAACCTAATCGCTTCAGAGCCTGACATCGCCAAGCTACCCATTATGATTGACTCCTCTAAATGGTCAGTCATAGAAGCGGGTCTAAAATGTGTGCAAGGTAAAGCGATTGTCAATTCTATTTCCCTGAAAGAGGGAGAAGCTGATTTTATTGAGAAGGCTGAACTGGTTAAAAAATACGGGGCAGCGGTAATCGTGATGGCGTTCGACGAGCAAGGGCAAGCAGACTCTTACGAACGTCGCATAGAAATCTGCGAGCGCGCCTATCGTATTTTGGTAGAAAAGGTAAATTTTGCTCCTCAAGACATTATTTTCGATCCCAATATTCTCACTGTAGCTACAGGCATCGAGGAACATAACAACTACGCGGTAGACTTTGTGGAAGCCACTCGCTGGATCAAGCAAAATCTTCCCTACGTGAAAGTATCTGGTGGGGTAAGTAATATCTCCTTCTCCTTCAGAGGGAACGACGTAGTACGTGAGGCGATGCACGCTGCCTTTTTGTACAAGGCTATTCAAGCGGGTATGGATATGGGGATTGTCAATGCAGGGCAGTTAGCCGTGTATGAAGACATTCCTAAAGATTTACTAACCCTAGTAGAAGATGTCCTTTGGAACAGAAGAGAAGATGCCACCGAGCGCTTAGTAACCTTTGCAGAGCAAATCAAAGACAAAGGTGGGAAGCAAAAGGTGCAAGACTTGAGCTGGCGAGAAGAGCCCGTCACAAAAAGGCTCTCTCACGCGCTTATTAAGGGAATTGTAGACTATATCGAAGAAGATACAGAAGAAGCCCGTCAGCAATATAGTAAACCCCTAGAGGTGATAGAAGGTCCTTTGATGGATGGGATGAACATTGTGGGTGATCTGTTTGGAGAAGGAAAAATGTTCTTACCACAGGTTGTAAAATCAGCACGGGTGATGAAAAAAGCCGTAGCCTACTTGCTCCCTTTCCTAGAAGCAGAGAAAGAGGCCAATCCCGATGGACAAAGCGGCGCAGGGAAAATACTACTAGCTACTGTAAAAGGAGATGTACATGACATTGGAAAGAACATCGTAGGGGTTGTACTGAGCTGTAATAATTTCGAGGTAATCGATATGGGCGTGATGGTGCCTGCCCAAAAAATTCTGGAAAAAGCACGCGAAGAACAAGTAGACATTATCGGACTCAGCGGACTCATTACCCCAAGCCTTGACGAAATGGTACATGTAGCGAAAGAAATGGAACGACTCGATTTTGATGTCCCTCTACTCATTGGTGGAGCTACGACCTCTAAGTCACATACTGCCGTGAAAATCGACGAGCATTACAAAGGTGCAGTAGTGCACGTGTTGGATGCAAGTAGAAGTGTGCCTGTAGCCAGCAAGCTCATTAACAAAGAAACAACTACTACCTTTAAAGAGGAAGTAAAACTAGACTATGAGAAGATACGGCATGACTTTAAAAATCGTAAGCAAACCAAAAAGTATATTTCTCTTGAAGCCGCACGTGAAAATAAAGTAGCGATCGACTGGGAAGCCACCCAAATGCACCAGCCTGCCTTTTTAGGAAATAAGTACTTTATCGATTATGATCTAAAAGAGATTGCCAACTACATCGACTGGACGCCTTTCTTCCAGACTTGGGAACTAGCAGGTAAGTATCCACGAATCTTGGAAGATGAGATTGTAGGAGAGGAAGCTACCCGTCTCTTTGCTGATGCACAGGCCATGTTACAACACATTATCGACCAGCAGTTGTTGCAAGCCAACGCTGTTATAGGTTTTTATCCTGCCAACGCCATAGAAGACGACATCGTTTTATATGATTTCGAAGAAGAAGCCTTGGTAGAGGCTTATCCAACGGAGAATAATACCTATAAACTGAAAGAAACGAAGGAAAAAGCCACCCAAGACAAACAAAAGGCACTGCCTTATGAAAAGCTGACTACCATCCATACCTTACGGCAGCAAAATCAGAAAGCAAAAAAATTACCGAACTTTGCCCTAGCAGATTACATTGCTCCCGTAGAGACAGGGAAAACAGATTACATGGGCTTCTTCGCCGTTACAACAGGGATTGGGATAGAAGCGTTGGTAGAAAAGTACGAGAAAGATCATGATGATTACAACAGCATTATGGTGAAAGCCATCGCCGATCGCTTGGCAGAGGCTTTTGCTGAGCTGATGCACGAGAAGGTAAGAAAAGAATACTGGGGCTATGACCAACATGAACAACTCAGCAACGAGGAACTGATCAAAGAAAAATACAAGGGTATTCGGCCCGCACCAGGTTATCCAGCTTGTCCAGATCATACTGAAAAGAAGACCATCTTCGAGTTGCTTCAAGCAGAAGAGAAAATTGGTTTAAAGCTTACCGAGACTTTCGCAATGTACCCCGCAGCAGCGGTGAGCGGCATGTACTTTTCACATCCAGCCGCCAAGTACTTTGGTTTAGGTAAAATTGCCAAAGATCAAGTAGAAGCCTATGCAAAGCGTAAAAAGATGAGTGTTGAAGAAGTAGAGCGATGGTTAAGCCCAGTTTTGAGCTACTAAAAGTAGAAAAGTTGTATATTATTGATGAAGTATTGTTCTTTCTTGAAAAAGTAGCAAATATGTAACAGTATTTCAAGGAATAATCTTTATATTGACCCTGCTTTTACCACCAAATTAACCAAAAAAATGTCAGAAAACGTTAACAACGAAAGTGCGAAAACAGCTTCAGCGAGTGAAGCCAAAAATGTAGCGCTCATTAGCTACATTTTCCTATTAGGTTGGATTATCGCTTATGTGATGCATCAAGGAAAGCCCTCTTCTTTTGGCGCTTACCATTTAAGACAAGCCTTCGGCGCTCACTTATTAGGTTTTGTTACCTCATTCCTTGCGTTCCTACCCTATGTAAATTACATCTCTGGTTTAATCTCTATTGCCTATATTGTTCTCATTGTGATAGGGGCGATGGCTGCTAACAAGGAAGAAAGAAAGCCACTACCTGTGATTGGTAGTTTTGCTGAAAGTAACTTCGATTTCATCAAAGAAAACTAAAGCTTACTGTTATACATATTCATTGCATCATTCAATAACTTGTGTGTATTGGATGATGCATTTATTTTTGTACGTCATGATCATCCGTTTACAAAGACAAAACGAAGCTTTTCATTTTATTGCTACCAACGAAGACAAGCAAACGGTAGCCATAGACGCTTCACCAGCAATTGGCGGTAATAATTTAGGCCTACGCCCCATGCAAATGATGCTAGCAGCCTTAGGAGGGTGCAGCGCCATCGACATCATTCATATCCTCAACAAGCAAAAGCAACACCTCACAGATTTTCAAATAGAAGTGGAAGGCACACGACAAAAGGAGGTAGTTCCTGCTCTTTTTGAAACCATTCGGTTAACCTTTCTCTTAACAGGAGAAGTAGGGAGCAATCAAGTAAAACGAGCGGTAGTGCTTTCTGTAGAAAAATACTGCTCGGTAGCTAAAACCTTGACCCCTACAGCAAAAATCTTTTATACAATCATACTTAACGAAAAAAATATTTACGACGGCCAGCTAGGCCAAAAAGCTGATGGATAAACCAGCGAATAGCTGTACAGCCATACAAGTATATCTCATGAAAAAATTTGAAACAAAAGCCATTCGTACGCAGTCAGAACGAACCCAAAATAAGGAACATGCCGTACCCGTGTACCTAACCTCAAGTTTTGTATTTGAGGATGCCGAGGATATGCGCGCAGTATTCGAAGAAGAAAAGGAGGACAACGCGTATTCACGATATTCTAAACCAAATCTAAAAGATTTGGTAGAAAAAATGTGCGCGATAGAGGGAAATGAAACAGGTATTAATGCGGCTTATGGTATGTCGGGTATCTTTACTACTTTTGCTACTTTTCTTAATGCAGGCGATCATATTCTTTCGTGTGCTTCCATTTTTGGTTCTACTCATAGCTTACTGGTCAAGTATTTTCCTAAGTGGAACATCAGTCATACTTTTTTTGATGCGCAGGCCTCTACGGCAAGCTTAGAAAAGCTTGTACAGCCCAATACCAAGATGCTTTTCGTAGAAACCCCCACCAACCCTGCTGTAGACATTATAGACCTAGCAGCGCTTGAAAAGTTTGCGAAGGCACACAACCTCCTTTTTGTAGTAGACAACTGCTTTGCTACGCCATATTTGCAGAAACCTATTCAATACGGGGCAGATTTAGTACTACACTCTGCTACTAAATACACGGATGGGCAAGGACGTGTATTGGGCGGGCTTATCTTAGGAAGAGAAGAACTGATAAGAGAAGCTTATTTATTCGCCAGAGTAGCTGGCCCTGCCATGTCACCCTTCAATGCTTGGGTACTTTCTAAAAGCTTAGAAACCCTAGCCGTACGTATGGAACGCCATTGTGCTAACGCCTTGTACATTGCAGAGCAGTTGAGTAACCACAAGGCTATTGATTTGGTAAAATATCCCTTCTTACCGTCACACCCCCAGCACGAGATTGCCAAAAAACAAATGCGTTTGGGTGGAGGAATCGTTACCTTTTCACTGAAAGAAGGATTAGCCAAAGGACGTAGCTTCCTGAATAACCTTAAAATGCTCTCGCTTTCCCCAAATTTAGGGGATACACGCACCATTGCTACCCATCCAGCCTCTACTACCCACGCCAAACTTTCTGAAGAAGAGCGCCTTCAGGTAGGCATTACAGAGGGGATGGTACGTATTTCAGTGGGGTTAGAACACCAAGAAGATATTTTGGAAGATATTCTACAGGCCATCGAAGCATAGCTTGGTAATAAATTCTTTAGAAAAGATTCCTATTTTAAAAGAAATTGACTAATTTTGCCCTCCCAAAAAGGTAGACGGGTTCTACCCCTGATTGGGCTAAATAAATTTAAATATGGCAGTAAAAATTAGATTAGCGCGTCGAGGACGCAAAAAAAGAGCAATGTACGATGTAGTCATTGCCGATGCTAGATCACCACGAGATGGTAGATTTATTGAAAAAATAGGGACGTACAATCCGAATACTAATCCAGCGACCATCAATTTAGATGATGACAAAGCTTTGGATTGGATATTAAAAGGAGCACAGCCAACCGATACCATGCGGGCCATACTCTCTTACAGAGGGGTAATGCTTAGAAAACACCTCCAAGTAGGCGTACGCAAAGGAGCCATTACCCAAGAGCAAGCAGATGCTAAATTTGAAGCTTGGAAACAGGAGAAAGCAACGCAAATACAAGGTAAAGTAGATACCCTTGCTAAGAAAAAAGCAGATGAGAAAAAAGCCAAGCTAGATGCAGAGACGAAGATAAAAGAGGAAAGAGAAAAAGCGATTGCTGAGCGAAAAGCTGCTGTAGAGGCAGAAGAAAAAGCCAAAGAAGAAGCGGAGAAAGCAACGGAAGAAGAAGTTGCAGATGACCAAAAAGCAGTGGAAGAAGCTACAGATGATCAAAAAGTGGTAGAAAAAGCTGCAGATGACCAGAAAACAGCGGAAGAAGCGCCTGCCACAGAAAAGACTGAGGAGACCCCTGCTGCTGAAGCAACCTCTGACTCTGAAGAAGAGAAAAAGACAGAAGAAAAGGAGTAGAACGCTCTGTAAAACATAAATCATACTACTTGGTCATTTGAGGTATAATACCCCTACAAATGACCAAGTTTTTTATACAGTCATAAGGATAAGAATTTCAAATACATGCACAAGGAAGATTGCTTTGAACTAGGCTACATTACCAAAACCCACGGACTGAAAGGAGAGCTTTCCTTCTACCTAGATGTTGACTATCCTGATGCCTATCAAGCGTTAGAAGCGGTACTAATCGGTACCTCACAAGGGCTAATTCCTTTTGAGATAGAAAAGGTAAATCTCTTGCCCAACAAAAAGAAGGTAGCTTTGGTAAAGCTACAAGAAATCAACCATATTGATGAAGCAGCGGAGTTGGTGGGTGCTACACTTTATTTACCCCTAGATACGCTCCCTGCCTTGGAGGGAAATAGTTTCTACTTCCACGAAGTGATCAACTACCAAGTACTAGATGAGCAAGCACAACTAATAGGTACTGTACAAAATGTATATGATTTTGAAGCCAACTCTTTATTATCTGTAGCGCACCCAACTACCGAACAAGAAATACTGATTCCTATTAGCGATGAAAGCATCCTTAAAGTAGACAGAGCGCAGCAGCAACTAGTAGTACGCCTACCCGATGGGTTGCTAGAGATCTACCTCAAAAATACCCCTACAGATGAGAATTGACATCATCTCTGCTGTACCTAACTTGCTGGATAGCTTTTTTAACCACTCCATCTTACAAAGAGCCCAAGAAAAAGGCATAGTACAAATAGTAGTACATGACTTGCGTCAATACGGTTTGGGGAAGTACAAACAAATAGACGACTACGCCTTTGGTGGAGGCGCAGGGATGGTACTAAAGGTAGAACCCATTGTCAATTGTATTACACAACTACAACAAGCACGCTCCTACGATGAGTTAATTTATCTCACTCCTGATGGAGAAACACTCAATCAGTCGACTGCCAACACACTTTCTCTACAAAAAAACCTCTTACTACTCTGTGGGCACTACAAAGGTGTTGATGAACGCATAAGAACGCATCTAATAACCAAAGAGGTTAGTATTGGTGACTATGTGCTTTCTGGTGGAGAGCTGGGCGCTGCGGTACTCGCAGACGCCGTCATCCGCCTCATACCAGGCGTGCTCAACGACGAAACCTCCGCCTTGACAGATTCCTTTCAAGACGATTTACTCGCTCCACCTGTCTACACACGTCCCGAAAACTACAAGGGGTGGACTGTCCCAGAGGTACTCCTCTCTGGTGATCATCAAAAGATTGCTGCTTGGCGACTCGAGCAAGCCATCGAAAAAACAAAAGTGCGCCGACCAGACCTAGCCAAGAAACTTGACCTAGAATAAACCCCTGAATACAGGGGTTTTTCCTATTATTTCATCGGCGTCTTTGGGGGCTTTCTTAAATAAGTCTTATATTCACTCTGTACTATTGATTTATCTATGATCACCAAAACTATGAAAAAAATTTTGTTGCTGGGCGTATTAAGCTTTTTCACTGCCCACTTATTACTCGCCCAAAACAAGGCCAAAGTAAGTGTAAAACTTAGAAATGGCGATGTCATCACAGGCGAGTATAAACTCTCCAAAGTTACTTTGACTACTGATTATGGTAAACTCACCATACCGCCTGAGAGCGTAAATCAAATTAAATTTGGGCTTAAAGTAGACAAGGCGAAAGCAGCTCAAATCAAAAAGTTAATCGAGCAGTTTAATGTAGGCGATGAGACCGCCAAGAGCAACGTTTACGTAAAACTCTTGGAGTACGAGACAGATGCTATTCCCGTACTAGAAGATTACATTGCCTCTGATGCGTATATGAATACTTTAGAAGCAGAAGAGGTAGAAGAAGTAGATGACACTACCTCAGAAGAGCCCATCATAACACTAGAACAGGTGCTAAGCGACCTTTACTCACAACTAGATGAAGCCTCTTTAAGTAAAATAGATGAAGTGCTGCTGAATGATGGCTACCAGATAGGAGGACAAATCGCGTGGAACGACGTAAGCGTACAAACGGAATTTGGGAGTCTCAAAATACCTCGTAATAAGATTGCTGATTTAACGGTAATAGAAATTGAGGGTGACTCTCAGGGTCGTGACGAGCGTACTTTTAGATTAATCGCTTCTAAGCATATTTCAGGTAATAAAATAGGCGGTTGGCTCAAGACAGGAATTCGGGTAAGTACCAACGAAACCATCAACATTGTAGCTTCTGGTGCAGTAAACTTAGCAAGTCTTAGTAACAAAACGTACTACCCAAGTGGAAAGAATAGTAACACCAGCTATCAGTACGCTGGTAGTAAAGCTGGCGGGTCTCTTGCTAAGCCTACTTACGGACAGGTTGTTTTTAAGGTAGGTGTCAGTGGGCAAGTACAAGTAGCAGGCGCCGTTTATAAAGGAAGAGCAAATGGCACAGGAGAGCTCTATCTTTCAATCTACGAGACGGTCTACAACAAAGATAACACAGGCATATACACCGTCAGAATACGGAAGTAATGTAATGAACCTACATGTAAGATGGCCAAGGGGCTAAAGCGAATGTTATGGTTGCTTCTCGCAGGAAGTGTCGCCGTGTTGTTGCTAATTTTCTTTTGTAATTGGCGCATTACTACTGTAAGCCAACCTTATCTATACGAAGAAGTAAGTCAAGTACCTACTTGTAATACAGCCTTGGTATTAGGAACCTCGCAGAAGCTTGCCAACGGAGCGCCTAATCTCTTTTTCCAATATAGAATGGAAGCAGCCGTATCGCTTTATGAGGCAGGAAAAATACAGTATTTTATCTTAAGTGGTGATAATGGCAGAGAAAGCTATAATGAGCCAGCAGACATGAAACGTAGCCTTATAGCTTTGGGTATTCCCGAAGAACGGCTTTTCTTGGATTATGCAGGTTTTAGAACACTGGATTCTGTGATAAGAGCGCAAAAAATATTTGGACAAAGCCAGTTGCTTGTTGTTTCGCAAGCTTTTCATAATGAGCGAGCCGTTTATATTGCGCGTCACTTAGGGATAGAAGCCTACGGTTTTAATGCCAAAACCTTAAGCCTGAAAGCGGGTTTTAGAACCTACCTCAGGGAGAAGTTAGCGCGGGTAAAGGTATTCATCGATTTAACCGTCAAACAGCAGCCTAAATTTCTCGGAGCGCCAGTTACCATTCCTCAAGGGTAAAGGAAATATGCAGGGGAATGTAATACATTTGATGTAAGAAATTACAGGCTTTTAACCATTTCGTACACTTCCTGTAGGTTAAGTGCATCAAGATGGTCTACTTGTAAACACAGGTCGTAAAGCACTTTGTTTTGCTTGTTCCCTCTTTGTTTGGCCTCAGCATAGCCTATTTCAGGATGAAAAGTTACCATAGAGTACTTAGAATGATAATCTTCATATTTATTCTCTAAAAGATGCTCTAACTCGCGCATTTGCTGGAATTCAGGATCAGCCACTTTATCTCTCATTTCGTAGAAGTTCTCTACGGCAAGATCAGCAATGGCATCAGTATCTGCTTTGCGGCGTTGCTGATAGGCAGCAAAGACGGTTGGCCAGTCAGCCCCGTGCGCCTCAATGCACTGATCTAACAAAAAACAATCTTCGAAAGAGGCATTCATGCCTTGTCCATAAAAAGGGACGATGGCATGCGCTGCATCTCCCAACAATAAGGTGTTTTTATACGTCCAAGGATAGCACTTTACAGTACCTAATAAACCAGTAGGATTCTCAAAGAATTCCTGTGTAAGTTGTGGCATCAGCGAAAGCGTATCAGGAAACTGTTGCTTAAAGAAATGTTGTACTCGTTCAGGTGTATCTAAACTTGCGAAGCTATTTTCTCCCTCATTGGCTAGGAAAAGCGTAACCGTAAAAGTACCATCAAGATTGGGCAAGGCAATGAGCATATGGCTGCCTCTCGGCCAAATATGAAGCGCGTGTTTCTCTATCAAAAAAGTATTATCCTTTCCAGACGGAATCGTAAGTTCTTTATAGCCGTGGGCTAGGAAGTCACTTTGAGCCTCATAACCTTCGTACTGCATCATCGCTTGCCGAATAACTGAACCTGCACCGTCGGCAGCAATAATCGCTGCGGCCTTTACTTCCTTGGTTGTTTGATGTTGAGTATTATAAAAGGAGAGGGTAGCTGCATCCAAATCCACGCCCATACAGGTCTCGTTAAAGAAGTAACTAACGTGCGGATGAGGCTCCGTGAGGTTCATCAAGTCAATGTTCAAGTCTCCTCTCGAAATAGAATTAATGTACTCAGAAGTATCCTTACCGTAAGGTAAATGAAGTTGCTCTCCAGATAGATTATGAAGCATTCGCCCGTACATAGGAATCGCCTTTTGAAGAATATCAGGCGCAATACCTAACTGATTGAGCGCACGAATACCTCTATGAGAAAGGGCTAAGTTAATAGAGCGCCCGCCCGCTACTGTTTGCCTACGCATATCGGGTCTTTTCTCGTACACTTCCACCTCAAAGCCACGTTGTGCTAAGAAGATAGACATGAGCGAGCCTGCTAGCCCTGCCCCTACAATGACTACTTTCTGAGAAGCCATATATTTGAAAAATTAAATGATAAACTAAATTTGTAACTTCTTTGAACAATGAAAAGCACAACAAGATTGTTTAAAGGAGGAAAATAAACAAGTAATTTTCAACGACACAATACTTCCCAGTAAAAACTGTATATTTGTACAATTTATTTAAAAAGTAGGATAATAATATTAAAAGACCTGTATATGTGACGGTTATGGAGAAAATTTCTGAACCACAGCCTACCCAAGTAGATTTCAATGATACTTCTGTGGCTTTTGCTGCCAAGTCAGATAAAGCCTTGAAGAAAATGTATTATATTTTTGCTGCTATGAACCAAAATTGGCTAGTAGCACTCGGAACAGCCCTTTTAAGGTTTGCCTTCAAGCTAAACTTACCTGTGAAGTGGGTGATCAAACCAACCGTTTTTAACCATTTCTGTGGGGGAGAAACCATCGAGGAGTGCGAAACAACGATGCAGGAACTCGGTCAGTATGGGATTGGGAGCATCCTCGACTACTCTGTAGAAGGAGAAAAAACCGAAGCAGGCTTTGAGCATACCCTTCAAGAAACCCTCAGAACGGTAGAAAAGGCTGCTGCGCATCCGCATATTCCCTTTAGTGTTTTTAAAGTGACTGGACTGGCTTCTTTCAAGCTGCTCGAAAAAATACAAGCGAAGCAGTCCCTTACGTCACAAGAACAAGCTGCTTGGGGACGTGTACAAGCACGTGTAGACCAAATTTGCCAGTTTGCCCACAAGCACCAAGTGAAAATACTCATTGATGGCGAGGAAACTTGGATACAAGATACCATCGACCTACTGGCCTATACCATGATGGTGCGTTACAATAAAGAACGCTGTATTGTCTACAACACCTTCCAAATGTACCGGATTGATATGCTCCAGAACTTAAAAGCCGCCTACGAGCAAGCAAAAGAAAATGGCTATTGGCTAGGTGCTAAGCTGGTAAGAGGGGCTTACATAGAGAAAGAAAGAGACAGGGCAGAGGAGCTAGGCTATCCAGACCCTATGCAACCTGATAAAGCAGCTTGTGATGCAGATTTTGATGCAGCAGTCGCCTTCTGTGTAGACCACTTAGCAGAAATTGGCTTCTGTGCAGGCACCCACAATATACAGAGTAACCAATACTTGACGGAATTAATGGTACAAAAAGGCATTACACCTCAAGATAAGCGGGTGTACTTTGCACAGCTCTACGGTATGAGCGATCAAATTTCTTTTGCACTCGCTAAAGCAGGCTATAATGTGGCCAAGTACGTACCTTACGGGCCATTAAAGGCGGTAATGCCTTACTTATTTAGGCGCGCTGAAGAAAATACCTCTGTAGCGGGGCAGAGCAGCCGAGAATTACAACTGATCAAAGCCGAAATTAAGCGAAGAAAAGCAGCTTCTTACACGTGAAGGGTTTACTTAAGAATTTCCTGCATTATAATGACCGAAAAAATTGACAAACCGCTTAATAATTCATTATTTTTACGTTTTCCTAAATGAACATTAATTTATTCAAAACTTTAAACCTTACAGCATGCAAAGAGTACCCGCTCCTTTTAAACGACACACTATGTACATTTGGTCATTATGGTCATTGGTAGTCGTAGCTTTTGTTTCCGCATGTAGTGGTGGAAGCGCCCCAAAGCATATCAACTTAATTCCTAAAGATGTACCTATGGTGGTCTCTGTGGATGTAAAACAACTTGTCTCTAAATCTGTCAAAATAGAAGACCTTTTCAGCAAAGAAAACCTACAACAAATGGGTGCTTCTGAAAAAGAAGCAGAAGAAGGTTCGGAAACTGCCAAAGAAATACTCAATGCAGGTGTAGACTATCTTAACAAGGCTTATATTTTCCTCAATGCAGAGGAATCAGGTGGACTAGCCTTTGCCATTGATGATGAGAAGAAATTTGAGGCATTCTTAAATAAAGAAGACTTTTGGAAAGATAAAACGCCCGATAAGAAAGCTTTTGAGATCAAAGAAGCTAAGAATATGAAATATGCCTACAAAGAGAATATCCTCGTTAGCTGGTCGGGCAGTAATGGCTTGGTACTCTTCCAAAAAGAGAGTAGTGAAGCAGAAATGAAGGCGATGGCCGTAGCGGTGTTCGAGCAGAAAGCGGAAGCTACTCTGATGGGTGCTAATAAAAACTTTAAAGAAAGTACAGGGCAGAAATACGACGTGGCGCTATGGGTGGATTTAGAGAAAATGAATGCCCTTTCAGGCGGTGATGCAGGTATTCCTGAAGACTTTTCTCTGAAGAACTCTTACGTAAATGCGCTTACTACCTTCGAAAAAGGTAAAGTAGTGATGGATACTAAGTACACGGCAAATGAAGAGACCGCGCAAATCTATGAGAAAGTATCGAAAAAAGGAATCAATAGTAAAATACTCGATAACATCGCTATTGAAAATCCTGTAGGTGTCATCAGTTTATCCCTCAATATGGAAGGCCTTAAAGAAGTGTTGAAAAAACAAGGCTTATTAGGAGGCATGGACGGTCAACTATCAAGCAGAGGACTCTCTTCTGATGATGTATTCAAAACTTTTAGTGGAGATATCGTGCTAGTAGCCCAGTCAATTGAAGGTACTATTCCAGAGTTTGTCTTGGCGCTGGGTGTAAATGATATGAAGGGTTTCGAAAAAATTATAGAAACTGCTGGAAAAGGGGCAGTATCCAAAAAAGATGATATTTATGAAATTCAAGGAGGACTGGGTTACATCTTAGAGAAGGACAAAGCTGTGTATATGACTGCCACAGCAGGCCTTAAAGAAGGAATACAAAAAGGAACTGGTAAACTGACTAAGGAAGTGACAAGCCAAATGAAAGATAACGTCATGGTTATGTATTTGGACGAAACCATTGCTGAGGAAGCTAGAAATCTTCCTCAAGTAAGGTACAGCCCCTTAGGTGGTTTATTAGGAAGTACTCCTATGAAAGGACTTACCATTTCTTCTGCCAAGATTAAAGGGAACGACATCGCTGCCGAGATTGTAATCGATATGAAGGACGACAGCAAAAATGCATTGATGGTACTTATCGAAGATGCACAAAAGCAGAACAAAGAACTCGCTCAATAAACTTAACGCAGTTATCAGCAAACCAATGCTTATAACGTATCATCATATTACCCCAGCGCCACTTGCTGGGGTAATTCATTCTCAGTCAGATATCTGGGATACTGAGGTGACCTTTCAAGAAGGGACATCTTACCTCGTATACGCCCCTTCTGGGAAAGGGAAGTCTACCTTTACCCATATTATGTACGGGCTACGCAATGACTTTGTGGGTAGTGCTACTGTAGATGGGCAAGATACCCGAAAGATCACTCGGCAAACGTGGGCAGCACTAAGGCAAGAAAAGATGTCTATTGTATTTCAAGACCTACGCCTTTTCTTACACCTTACCGCTTGGGAAAACCTACAAGTAAAAGCCCAGCTTTACTCACAGGTAAAAGAGGACGACCTCCTCGCTATGGTAGAGCGACTAGGCGTACAACACGTATTACACAAACAAGCACAATTTTTATCATATGGAGAGCGGCAAAGGGTGGCCATTATACGCTCACTAATACAGCCTTTCAGCTTTCTTTTATTTGATGATCCTTTCAGCCACTTAGACGTCACCTATTTAGAAAAGGCTGCTACCTTGATTTGGGAGAAAGTAAAAGCCCAACAAGCTTCTCTGTTGATGACCTCGCTTGGCCACGAGTATGGGCTACAATTCGACCAAAAACTCCTTTTAGGCTAAAAAGTTACTATATGAATTCAACGCTTCATAAAATATTTCGCTCTAAACAGACCCGCGGACAATTCCTTTTTGCAGGGGTAGGTTTCTTATTAGGATTGTTAATGCTGTTACTCTCTACGCAGCTATATATTCAAGTCAATCGGCTTTTTAATCCAGAAACGAATTTCCCAGACTTCATCATTGTAAGTAAAAAAGTAAGCGCTGCCAATACTTTTTTTATGGCGCGAGCAGAATTTACCCCAGAACAGCTTGAAGATTTATCAAAACAAACTTTTGTGAAACAAATAGGACTGTTCAAGGCCAATCAGTTTGCCGCTTGGTCGTACGGCAACGAGGTAATTCCTATTAAAACAGAGCTCTTTTTTGAATCCGTCCCTGACGAGATGTTAGGGGAAATTCCTAGAAAATGGGGTTGGGAAGAAGGCGATGATTTTGTACCTGTAGTGATGTCACAAGACTTTCTTAACCTTTATAACTTTGGGTATGCGCTCGCCAAAGGATTACCACAAATTTCGAAGTCTACGGTGATGCTTGCTCCTGCTTTACGTGTTAAAATCTACGGTCCTCAGGGGCGTATCTATGTCAATATGAAAATCGTAGGCTTTAATGAACGGATTCCTTCTATGCTGGTACCTGAAAGCTTTATGGACTGGGCCAACCAAAATATTGGCGCGGCAAGAGAAGAAAATCCAGCACGCGTTATTATGCAAGTAACCAATCCCGCTGCCCCTGATTTATTGGAATACATCGAAGCAGAAGGACTACAAGTGAATAAAGATAAGCTGCAAGCCAGCAAAGCAGGAGGTATGGTGAAGGTGGCGATGACTGTCATTGGAATTATCGGTGTTTTCTTTGTATTGCTTTCACTGGTCATTTTTACGATGAACTTTAAAGTGGTACTTGCAGAAGCGAAAGACGAGATTCGGTTGTTGCTTCAACTAGGTTATACCACTCAAATGCTCGGGAAATACCTGATTACCAACTTTGTAAAATTTATTAGCGGCGTAGCACTCTTAACAAGTGGTCTTCTAGCACTGGCGCTTTGGCAGGTACAAACCTTCTTCGTAGAGAGTGGTTTGGAATTGGAAGGAGGAATTGAACCAGCAGTCATTGTAGTAGGGCTTATTTTTATTACTGTTTGTGTGGGGATTAACGTATGGTCGATGCAGCGTACCCTGCATCGATACGGATAGCAAACGGAAAACATGCTCATCTTGGATAGCAGCCGCATCAAGGTCTATTCAAATATCAGGTAATTCATAGTTATGTCTCGTTGAGAAAAATGAAACGAAGGATAGAGGAAAATTATGCCACTAAAATGTCCAAAACATTGGAGAAAAGGTTTAATGAGAGAGCTAATTCGACGCTATCCCTATCCAAGAATAGAAAGTCGGGAAATGAATTCAGGATTGAAGTTAAGGGAGATGGCATTCATTGGTATTGTTTGATGAAACAAAGTGAATCAAACGAAAGACAAGTAGAAATTCATTTTACTGAAATAGATAGAAAAGACATTACAAATCCAGCTTACAAAGGTGTCATGTACGATATCGCTTATTATGAAAAAGAGGAACATTATATTACAGGGAGGGCTTTCAGAGAAGAGAATGTATTAGCATCAGTCGAGGATTGGTTTCAGGGAATTCAAAAAGAAGTTTTGTATGCGAAATATGAATTTATTGATAATACAAGAAAAAGATTAACCGCTATACTCCAAAACATTAACCAAAACTACCCAAGCATTAAACAACTAGCGGAAGAAAATTCAGTAAAAGCAGTGAGTTTATCTGAGCGAATAATCATTACAAAGGGAAACAGAAGTTGTGAAGGCTACTTCTATGCATACGAGGCTTATCCAAGGTTCATTTTTAAATGGGATGAAGCTACCATATTTGAACATTCGACAGCGGATTATAAAAGAGTAGGTGAACTAATAAATGATTGGATTATCAATTTTTCAATGCCCTCTGTCTTAGCGTCTAAGTTTAAAGAGGTGCGTTTTGGAAAGCTTGGTAGTTATTATGAAAAAGGAAGAGGCATAGAAGGTGAATTTATCTTAAGCTGGGAGGCAATAGAAAGGTTTTATGGCGAGTTATCTGATGAATGGCACCCATTTAAAAAAGATGCCATTCGATTAATTAAAGAAATGCGAAGCCACGGCCTCGATAAAGAACTTAGAGCAGGTCAGTCATTATTTTTTTTGGTTTTATCACGAGCGAGAAGACATGGGTTGGAAACAAGGCATGCTTATGTTCACTTAACTTTCTTGGGTGAAGATAAAATGAAGATTAAGTCTAGCTATGATGATGCAAAAAAAGAGGAGACGTTTGAAGTCAAATACGAAGGCTATATAAGGGAAGTCGTAGAGAAACTATTGAAAGAAGACATAGAATAAAATAAGGTAAAGCAGTACGCATTTATGCAAGACTGCTAGAACGGCCAAGAAGGGAATAAAAACCTAATTATGAACTAACTAAAAAGCAGCTTACTCTTTTTCCAATTTTTAGTAACGCTTATTTAGACTAAATACAAATAAAGTAGTATATTTGCCCGACTGCTCAGAGGTCTTACTAATATATTATGTATACTGATAGTTTAAATATGATTCTTAAATGGACGCCTCGTTTTCTCAATAGTATATTTCATACACTTTCTTGGAGCGTACTTCTCTTACTGCTTCCCTTCATAGTAAAAGGTCAGTCTACTTTTGCACTTACTGGTAAAATCACAGATGCTAGCGACAATCCAATACCCTATGCGAATATCGGATTGGAAAATACTAATAAGCAAACAACCACCAACGAGCAAGGGCAATTTACGCTTAACGAAATTCCTGCAGGAGAATATACAGTCATTGTAAATGCTGCTGACTATAAAGTCTGGTCGGAAAAGGTTATCATAAAAGAAGACTATAGGTTAAGTATTACATTGCAAAGCAATGAAACAGCTTTGGACGATGTAACTATCGTAGGTAAGACCGCCTCTAGAGAGCTCAACGAGGATCCTATGGCGATTAATTCGTTGAGTACCCAGCCTGTACTCGACCAAGCGATGGGTGCTGAAGAGCTACTTAAAACTTCTACAGGGGTGGTCGTAAGGCAAACAGGTGGGTTGGGCAGTAGCTTGAACATTAACTTGAACGGACTTTCAGGGCAGGCTGTACGCGTATATTTTGATGGTATTCCTCTCGAAGTATTTGGAGGAGGGATACAACTCAATACCATTCCTGTAGATGTGATCGACCGGATCGACGTATACAAGGGTGTTATGCCAATCGACGTTGGTACAGATGCCTTAGCAGGAGGGATCAACCTAGTACCTGCCAAAAAGGATTATAATTTTTTGAGAACTTCCTATTCTTTTGGCTCTTTCAATACTCATCGCTTCACGCTCAATGCTAGCAAAAACATTTCCGAGCACTTTGGTATTGCTGCGCTTGCCTACTTTAACTATTCCGATAATGATTTCGAAATGCGTAACATCAGAAGTGTTACAGAGCGTACCTTGCCTAATGGAACGATAGTAGCTGGGCCAGAAGAAACTATCAATGCAAGGCGCTTTCACGATCGGCATATTTCAGCCTACGCAGAAGCAGCCTTCAAACTCTACGACCTTTCTTGGGTAGATCGGTTGGAATTTGCTAGCTCCTTTGCCCGTCGCGATGATGAAATCCAACAAGGTGCCTTCATTTTTAATACGGCTGTGGGTGAAGCTGAATATGATGTCAATACCTTTATCCAGCGCTTAGATTATCGTAAAACCTTTCTTAAAGGGAAACTAGACACACGATACTACGGCGTACTATCCCTAGCACAAGACCAAATCAGAGACAGTACACAAGCCATTTATAATTGGCGCGGAGAGCAACTCCAAACTGTCAACAACAGTGGCGCGGAAGTCTTTGCGGAGCCTATCCTGCGAGAGGGTGAAAACTTAGGTACTTCGCATCGCTTGGTACTAAGGTATGAAATTAATAAATGGTTAAACTTTACCCTCTCAGAGTTTTTTCGCTATACGAGGATAGAAGGACGGGATCCTGCTAATCCGGGGATTAACATAGGAGAGGGGGAGCCCGTTGATCCTAATACAGTTCCTTCCACATTGAGGCGTAACATTGTGGGTGCTGAGCTTTCAGCAGATTTTTTTGAGGAAAAGCTTACCACGGTGGTATTCTTCAAGAATTACGATTATAATGCCGAATCCATCGACTTTCTACAGACCACGGCGACTGTCCTTCCTGTCAGGGAAATACAAGAAAATAACAACGGGTATGGTTTAGCACTCAAATACCAGTTTCATCCAAAAGTATTCATACGGACTAGTTTTGAGCGAGCAGTGCGTATCCCTACCGAAAGAGAAATCTTTGGTGATTTTGCCTCGATAGTACCCAATTTTGAGCTCAGGCCCGAAAAGAGTAACAATATTAATGTAGGTTTACTGTACAGTACTACCTTAGCAGGAAGTAGAGAATTATTATAACGAGTAGATGGCTTTATAAGAAATCGAGAAGATTTAATTCGACCAGATGCCTTTGGGCCAGAAAACATCATATTTATAAACGAAGCAGCAGTAGACGGGGAGGGAATTGAGTTATCAGCGCGCTTTAGTCCTGTAAAAAAATTGAATCTCTCAGGAAACTTTACTTACCAAAGTAGCGAGATTGCCTCTAGCAGCTCGGCTGCAACAGGCTCTATCGGTGCGCAAGTACCTAACCAACCACTTTTATTTTATAATCTCGGCGCGCGCTACACGATAGAGAATGTACTAAAAGCGTCTAACTCACTAGAGGTTTTTTGGGATTATTTCTTTATTGATCGGTTCAGTATCAATGAAGTACAAGATTTAGACACCGCTAATCCTCTATTTATTGTTCCTGCACAAAACGTACACAATACTGGGCTAATCTATCGACTTCCAGAAGAAGGCTTAAGCTTCTCTTTCAGCCTTCAAAACGTCTTCAATGCAGAGGTATTTGATAATTTTAGAATCCCAAGACCAGGTATTAACTACCAAATTAAGGTTAATTACTCACTTTAAACGCAACTAGATAACCAGACTCATTTTCAATCCAAGCGATATGTATTCTTTCAAAAATAAATGCACCACTCTTCTGAGTATCCTTTTATTAGGATTATTATTCAATGCCTGTAACGATGATGACGACGATACTACAGCGGTACTTCCTGCTGATAGCATACGAACGACTGGATTTGTCTTCGTAGGCACCACCGCCTCTGGGTCTAGCTTAGTCAAATACGTAGAGGAACTCCCCACAGAGACTATTGATCTTTCTGATGGAACCGATTTTCAAAGATTCAGCCCCAATGCTGTTTTCAATCACGCCTTGTTTTTACAAAGACCCGATGGCGCCGCTGGCTTTTCTAAATACACAGTAGATCCGAATGGTGTACTGATAGAAGAAGGGGTCATTCCGACGATCGGTACTAGTTCCTTTGAAATGGATGTACGAGATGCTGAGGTGGGCGTATTCCAGGATCGCTCTACGCCCAAAACCATTACGGTATTTAACCCAACTACTTTCCAAATTACGAACACGATTGATATGAGTGAAGCGACCGTTCCAGGGGGTGTCGACCAGCGATACCAAAACTTTGTATTTAGGGGTGATGAACTCTTTGCACCTATACGCGGAAACGACGGCGCTTCATTTCCATCATTTTTTGTACACATCGCTGATGTCTCTTCTAGTACTTACGTAGGTGAGACACAACGAGAGGGGAATGGAGAGACACCTGTCGAGTTTTTCGGTACTACAATCGGGCAAAACGTAGTAGATACCAATGGTGATGTATATATCGCTGATGCAGGTAATAGAGCAGGCGGAGGGCTGGCTGGTATTTTCGCGCGGGTCAATAAGATCCCTACGGGTAGTACTCAGATTGATACTGATTATGTATTTGAACCTGCTCGTGTGCTGAACCCAGAGAATCTATTCTTGTCTTATCTGAGTCATTTTAGACTTATTGGCAATGGAAAAGCCCTGGCGTTGGTGAACAATGAGACACCACAGGAAGCCATTGACTTCTTAGAAAATGCAGGTGGTGCAGAAAATTTATCAAGTGCCCAATTTGCAGAAATACTAGCCATTCTATCAGAAGCTGAGACCGCCCAGTGGTGTGTACTAGATTTAACGATGCGAACCGTTACACCCATAGACAACATCCCTGCTACAGGTGTATTTGCAGTGGGTGTCACCTTCGAACATGAAGGGCAAATCTATATACCTATACTGAATGAGACGAGTGCAGAAAGTGCCTACTATCGCTATAATCCCAATACAGGTGTAGCGGAAAAAGCTTTCGACGTGACAGGTGCTAACATTACAACAGGATATAACCTTGCTAATAACTACTGAGAGTTGCGCTACTTGAGCAGAAGAGACTACTGGCAGGTAGTGTTTTTATAACCTATAAACAATTAAATAAACATGGTACTAACACCCTATAGATTCAAATACTTTTTAAACACCTTTTTATTGGCAGTGCTATTATTAAGTGCCTGTAACGACGATGAAGACGCTACCGCAGAAGTAACCCCTGTCGACAGCATCCGAACCACTGGATTTGTAATTGTAGGGGTGACTGAGTCAGGCTCAAGCTTAGTAAAGTATGTTGAAGAACTACCCACTACCTCTATCGACCTCTCGGATGGAACTGACTTTGCCAACTTCTTCCCTAATAGCGTGTATGATGGGGCACTTTTTCTGCCACGACCTGATAATGCCGCTGGATTTGCTAAATATGTGGTTAATGCTGCTGGTGAATTAGAGGAACGTGGTATTATTCCAGCAACTGATGCTTCTTCCTTTAGAATTGATGTACGAGATGCTGAAGTAGGTGTTCTGCACGACCGTGCAACGCCCAATCAAATTACTGTTTTCAATCCTACCACTTTTCAGGTGACCAACACAATTGATATGAGCGAAGGGTTTGTTCCTGGAGACGTAAATCAGCGTTATCAACGATTTGTTTTCAGAGGTGATGACGTCTTTACACCCATCAGAGGTAATGCAGATACGCAAGGAGGCTTTTCTTCTTTCGTTTTACACCAGGCGAATCTTCGTACCAATACTTTTGTGGGAGATACACAACGAGATGGGAATGGAGTCAGTGTCATTACAACTGTCAATAACTTTGGGCAAAGGCTACTAGACGAACAAGGAGATTTGTACATCAACGATTCAGGAAGTAGTGATGGTGCTGGTGTTCCGGGGCGTGTTAACAAAATACCGGCCGGCAGTAATGAGATTGATGCAGATTATGTATTTGAGCCTTCCCTTGTGTTAAATCCTGAAAATAACTTCCTTCCTGCTTTTAATGTATTTAGCCTCGTAGGTGGGCAAAAAGCGATTGCGAAAGTTAATGCTTTTACACCCCAAGAAGCCATAGATTTTGTAACAGATGCAGGTGGGGTCAATAATCTCTCTCCTGAGCAATTACAAGAAGTTTTTGGTATTCTGGCGCGTGCAGAATCGGCGCGTTGGTGCGAACTTGATCTAGAGACTAGAATAGTTACCCGTTTAGAGGGTGTTCCTACAGTAGGTATCTTTGGCTTTGCTTCCACTTTTATTGCTGATGGTGAAGTATATATGTACGTCAATAGGCAGGCTTCTGGCGAGAACGCTTTTTACCGTTGGAATCCCACCACAGGAGAAGTGTCAAAAGCTTTTGATGTGATTGGCGCCGAAATAAGTGGCATCTATAATCTGTCAAACAACAACTAACGCTCAACGATGGCACTTACAGCATTGATTCTAGCCTGCTTATTATCTTATACTACTTCTCGGTATTTTCCAGCGCGTGGTATTGCTTGGGTAAGAGATTACAAAGCTACAATGCTAGGGTTAGCAGGTGTCTTACTCCTGCTTTCCCTCTGGCTTTTCACTTTCGACTATGATGGTGCTACTGCTTTCATTATCTGGCTTATCGCTTGGATGACGGTACTTTGTACCCTTATGCTTACTGTAAAGTTTAGCCTGAAATGGCTCTATGTATGGAGCGTAATAGGCGTATTTTCATTCATAATAGATATTCTCTAAGATGCCTGCTAAAAAAAAATACTTGTCTGGCTCCTGGAAGCGATTCAGTAAGGTAACCGCTGCGATTCTAGGAGGATTTATAGCAACGATGTTGCTACACGTAGCAATCATTAAGCGCGTGCCTTACGACGCACCTGCCTTGATGACAGCAGCTTACTCCTCTTTTATAGTATGGGTAGGTTTTATGATCCTCACCTACTTTATCCATAAGGCGTGGCAGGTATGGTGCTTATTGGGCGCTATTTCGCTTATGAGTGCTTTAGTGATTTATTTATAAAAAGAAAGAAAATCATGAACATGAAACTAAAAGGACTAGGAAATAGAACCTATAATGTACTATTTCATACCCATACCGTATCGGGTATTGTAATTAGCTTTGCCTTGTTTGTTATTTTCTATGCAGGGGCATTTGCTTTGTTTCGACATGAAATAAAACAATGGGAAAACCCTGCCTTCCGACAACAGGTCAATCCAAGTTTTGACTACCATAAAGCCATCCATAAAACAGATAGCCTTTACAGAGTAGATTGGGCTAAACCAGTTTACGTTTATTTTCCAGAGGAGCAGGTACCCTTTTTCAGGTTGGTAGGCAATACGGAGGAGGGAAAGCAGGGAGATACTACTGTTGCCTCTCGTCGGTTTTATGCCTACGTTGCTCCAATGAACTATCAGGTAGACGAGCTTTATGAAAAGACCACGTTGTCTGACACCCTCTACTTTTTACATTTTTTTCAACAACTCCCCATCCAGCGAGGGCAGTACATTGCTGGCTTGGTGGCGGTATTTTTTCTATTTGCTACCATTACAGGCTTACTGATTCATTGGCGTAGCCTGTTTACAAAGTTCTATGCCTTTATTACAGAGGGTAGCTGGAAAACCATCTGGACAAACCTACATACTGTACTCGGGGTCATTGGGCTACCCTTCCAAATAATGTATGCTGTTACGGGTGCCTTTTTTGGTATACTTATCCTTATACTAGCGCCTGTAGTGTTTATGCTATATGGGGGCGATACCGATCAAGTATATCAAAAGATATCGCCAGATTTAGCCATCAAAGTTAACCCAGAAGCACCTACGACGGATAAAAACATTCCTTTCACTACTTTATACAAACAAGTGGTAAAAGCTTACCCCACACTACATGTAAAAAGGGCCTCATTAACCAATTATGGCAAAGAAGATGCATTTGTCACTTGGTATTTAGGTGATGAGAAGGGGATTTTCTCTGACGGAACAGCCGTGATGTATATGCGGGATGGAAAAATTCTGCCAGAATACAGTATCACACCAATCAAAAAAGAATACAGCCAAGCGGTGAGGGATTTAATTAGGAAGCTGCACTTTGCCAGCTTTGGAGACGTAATGATCAAAGTCTTATACTTCGTTTTATCAATGATTACCTGCTTAATGATTATTAGCGGAGTAATGATTTGGCGAACTGCTCGTGATAATAAAAGATATACCCTAAAGCAACGTCTTTTTCATCATCGTGTTACGAAAGTTTATTTGGCTATTTGCCTGAGTATGTTTCCTGCTTTTGCCATTATTTTCTTAGCTAATAAGCTAGTCCCTATGAGTATGGAAGGAAGAGCAGACTTCGTTAACCAAATCTTCTTTATAAGCTGGTTAGCCCTGACTATTTTGGGTAGTTTTTGGAATAACTATGCCAAGTTAAATAAGAATTTCTTGTTCTTAGGTGGTATGCTCTCATTGATAATACCGATCGCTAACGGTATAGTAACAAATGACTGGTTCTGGCAAGTATGGCAAACACTTCCAAGAGTTGCTTGCGTCGATATTTTTTGGCTACTGACGGGTATTACTGCGCTAGTACTTGCCTTGAAAGTACTAAAAGTAAAAGCTACTTCTGATGTACCTACCGCATTGGAGACATTTGAAAACGACACCAAGAAAGTACAAACTATGCAGGTCAAACGTCAATTACCTACATAAAATAGATAGCATACTTTACATTCAATCAGATGACTACACAAATTAACTTTCGATTCAAGTCTTTATTAAATATTATTTCGCTGACCTTGGTCTTATTACTTAACGCCTGTACCAATGACGATAATAATACCGCAGACGTACCACCTGCCGACACCACCCGAACGACGGGGTTTGTAATTGTGGGTATTACTGCCTCTGGCTCGAGTTTGATAAAGTACGTAGAAGAACTCCCAACAGAGGCTATTGATCTTTCAGATGGGACTGACTTTTCAGCCTTCGATACACGGGCTATATATGAAGGTGCACTGTTTTTAAGAAGACCCGACCAGTCAGATGGTTGGTCCAAATATGTAGTCAATGCAGGCGGTGCTCTAGAAGAAGTAGGCTTTATTGCAACCATCGATGTAAACCCTTTTCGGTTGAGTGTAAGAGATGCAACGACAGGTATTTTTCAGGATTTGGCTAATGCCAATCAGTTGACGGTCTTCAACCCTACTACTTTTCAGATCACCAATACTATCGACATGTCGGAGGGCTTTGTACCTGGTGACGCTGACCAACGGTATATACAATTTTACTTCAGAGAAGACGATGTATTTGCCCCCATTGACGGTGGTAATGAGCCTTTCTCCTCTTTTGTGATACATCAAGCGGAACTAGGTACTACTCGCTTTGAAGGCAGCACACAGCGTGATGGAAACGGTACTAGTGATATTTCCAACTTTACCAACTACTTGCATTTTGGCAATGTAGATGAGCAAGGAAACCTGTACATTCCAGATGGTGGTAACTACGAGGGAGCAGGTATTCCTGGAAGAATTAATAAAATACCAGCGGGTAGTAACGAGATAGATACAGATTACGTTTTCGAGCCCGCCGTTGTTTTAGATCCTGAGAATACTTTTCTACCTACTTTTAGTCATTTTTATGTGTTAGAGAATGGGAAAGCAATTGCGCGAGTCAATGCTGAAACACCTCAACATGCCATTGACATTGTCATGGAAGCAGGTGGGGTAGCGAATCTCTCGCCCACACAAGAACAAGAGATTTTAGGCATCTTGTTTTCAGCAGCCTCAGCGCGGTGGTGTCTGCTAGACTTGAACGCTAAAAGCGTTACACCAATTCTGGGCATTCCCTTTGTCCCTGTATTTACGAGGCGCGATATATTTGAGTACGAAGGCAATTATTACTTGCCCGTGGTAACCGAAAACGAAAACGCCTACTATCGTTATGACCTTACTGGTAGTGCTGAAAAAGCCTTTGATGTAACGGGTGCAGATATCGTCGGGGTATATAATTTAGCCAATAACAGCCAGTAGTTTTAATGGAAATGGGTAGTACTTGGTAAAAAGAGTATTCGTCAATTCTCAAGAGGTTAGCATATTGACTTATTCCTCCTCAACACGCTCCATTACCCATCGCTGCCCATTCATCTGGATGAACATTTGCTGTTCGTCGAGGGTAAGAATCCTCACCTTCAGTGTTTTTTCTTCGTCTTCTTTTTTGATGAGTAAGAAGTGACCGGTAGCATCGAGTTGCCAACTACCTTTAAAATCTGTTTCTTGGTCATTGATGGTGCCATCTGGTAATAAATGAAAGCCTGCTAAACGCAATCCTAAGTTCTCTTGGTTGAGTAGCTGCCAGTTGCCAGGAAGAAGTGCTTGCCTTTTGTCTCGGTTTATTGCTGCCTCTTTTATGACGACTCCTACTCTGTTGAGGTAAATATGCTGATGCCCTATTTGCAAATAAAGCCGCTGCTTATCTAGACTAGCGATAATAGCCACTTTAGTATCTTCTTTTAGGTCCCCTTCTTCTAGTAAATAGAGGTAATGCCCATCGCTACTAAGTTCCCAAGTACCCTTATCTACAGGAGAGGCTTCTACTACCGTATAGGTTCCATCTTCTAAAAGAGAAAGTTCCCAAGTTTCGGTCTTGTCGTCTGCTTGCCAAGTACCGATGAGTAGCTTCGCTCTTTTACGAGTATTAATCTTTTTATCTGTAAGCGCGTTCGCCACTTTCGTGAAGTAAAGTGTTTGATTGTTCAGTTGGTAAGTAAGTGTTTGCTTGTCTGAAGCTACAATAGTAAGCTTTTGCTCCTCTTCTTTTTCTCCTTTTATATAGAGCGACTGGCCGTCATCGCTGAGGCGCCATTGACCTATCTGATAGCTGTCTTGTTCTTTGATTTGTGCCAAGCCATCAGGTGTAAATATAATAGCGAGTGACCTTTCCGACTTGTCTGCAAATGTTTGGGTAATTTGCCAAGTGCCTACGAGCTTTTCTTTTGTGGTTCCTTGTGCGTTTACTACTTGTACAGTTGCTAGTGAGAAAGACAAGAAAAATAGTAAACTAATACAGAAAGACATCGAGCAATAATTCTTAAACATAGGGAAGCTGATAAGGTGAAAAAATAATCTATAAATGAGTCTATGGTTATTATAATCGAATAACAAAACAAAACGTTTTGTAAAACGATGCCTTTCTCTGAAAAGTACGTAGGTACCTATAAATTTTTATTTGGTGTAAAAAAAAGTATCCTTTGCTTACTTTGGCATAGTAGTTGAAAAGTAGTTAATCATTATTATAACTATGAATTTTTAAGCAATAAATGATTAGGTTTTAGGTATTATAAGTTGAAAATCCTCTTGTCACTTGACGAGAGGATTTTTTGTTTTTATGTCTCCTCCGCTATTTTTAGTGTAAAATCTTAAATATTAACTCTTTTAAGATGGCTTCCTCATCCATACTTCCTGCAGCCACACCCTTCGCCTGTAAGTCAGCAATTCGCAAAAAAGAAATCACCTGAATTACCTTAGCTAGCTTATATTGTCGCGCTGCTTGCATGTAATCCTTTACAAAATAAGGGTTTACACCCAAAAGCTGGGCAAGCTGTGCCTCTGTTTGCTGTGTAGTATGATGGACGAGTAGCAGCCTGCTGAAAAATTGATAGAGCACCGCAATGATCGGAATAAGCGGATGGTCTTTGGCGTTGCTAGCAAAGAAGTTAATGATCTTATTGGCCTTTAGGATATCTCTTTGCGTAAGGGCTTTCTGAAGCTCAAAAACATTGTATTCCTTACTGATCCCTACAAACTCTTGCACCAGATCGACGGTGATCTCTTCGGTTGTTTTGAGATTGATGACTATTTTATCTAGTTCTTTCTGTAAGCGGTCGAGGCGATTGCCAATTGATTCGACCAAAAGGTGAATGGCTTGCGGATGAATGGTATGCCCTTTTTCTTTTACCAACTGCTCTACCCACTGTGGCAACTGATTGTCGTACAGGGGCTTACTCTCTACCACAACGGCGTTTTTTTCTAATGTTTTGTACAAGGCTTTACGCTTGTCAAAAGGCTTATGCTGATAGCACAGCACCAAAATTGTAGAGGGGAGCGGTTGGGCTACATACTTCTGTAGGAGTGATTGTGCGGCCTCATTACGTAAATCAGGCAACTCTTGTAGCTCTTTTACAATGACCACTTGTCGTGCCGCCATCATTGGAAAGCGTCTCGCTTGGTTGACGATTTCGCCCATTGTAGTATCTCTTCCGTAGAGAACAAGCTGATTAAAACTTTTCTCATTTTCTGGTAAGGCGTGGGTTTCTATATGATGACTGATGAGAGTGGTGTAGTAAGGCTCGCTACCGTGCAAGAAATATACAGGGCTATAGTTCCCGCTCTGTAGTGCATCAAGGGCTTGTGTTGGTTTTTGTACAGGCATAATGAAAGTTACAAACGCGGCTACAAAGATAAGAAAACCCTTTCCTAAGACTAAAAAAATCAAGGAAAAGGCTGAGATTTATCATTTTTTTGACGCGCATAATTCCCTAAGTTTACCTCATTACCATTTACTAAAAGCGATTTGATTATGAGCACCTCACTTCATTTTTTGGTAGCGACCGATTTTTCTCCAAGAGCATATCATGCCTTCCGCTACGCAGTGCGATTGGCACGCTACTTTAAGGCACACGTCACCCTTTTACACGCCTATCATATCCCTATTGTAGCAAGTTCTAATGAGATAGCCATACAGGAAGGAATGCACGAAAGCATAGAACGAGATGCCCAAACAAAACTTAATGAATGGCTGCAAGAAGTCGTTGAAGAGGAGGTGCCTTGCGAAGTAGTAAACGAGATGGGCTTTGCGGTAGATACGATCAAGAAATTTACCCAAACCTACCCGGTAGACTTACTCATTATGGGTGCAAGAGGCGGTGGCGATATGGATCGTCTGCTAGGAAGTACTTCTACTGCTATGATGCGTCAGACTGAAATACCTATGCTGCTCGTACCTGAAGAAAGTGATTTTAAAGGGCTTTACAACATCGCCTTCGCTTCTGATTACAAGCAAATAGAAGAGAATGAATCTACACAATTACTGAAGCAAATCGCTAGCAAGTTTAACAGTGAAGTACATATTTTAGCTGTTAAAAAGAAAGAAGAAGACCTCTCAAACCAAAAAGTACAGATGACCCGCCAGTTGGAAGGGTTCTTTCAAAACATCCGTCACGCCTTTTATATAGAAGAAAATGAACAAGTGGAAGATGGTATCCAAGCGTTTGTTAACAATAATAATATTGACCTGCTGGTGATGCAGCCACACAAGCAAAACTTTTGGGAGCGCTTGTTTAAAAAGAGCATTACCAAACGTATGACCTTTAAGACTGAAGTACCTATTTTCATCTTGCAAGAAAGCAAGTAATTTATCTATAAGTGAAAACTGCAGAAAGCATCTCTACATTTGTGGAGATGCTTTTTTATTCTCGCCAAAAGGGAATATAAGCGTAGGTGTTATCTTCCATCCCGAAGCGCTTAAGTGCCTGTAAGTGCTGCTTATCTTTAATATTTAGCCGAATAGTTAATACGTGGGAAGTCACTGCTAAATCTTCTATAGGTAAGTAAGCCACAATGCCCATCTCGCCTGTAGTAGGATGCTCATACTGCCGCCAGCGAAGTGTACTGACCATCTGCTCATCGATATATACTTGATAAAACTCGCTGAAATACTGAAGATTTTCAGGACGACGTAAATACTGTTCCATAGTTTTATTATTACTACCTAGTAAGTCCATACTCATTGTTTTCTCAATAAGCTTCTGGTGTACTACGAAAAGTTTAATGTAGTTGCCTGCCATCACTGCCGAAGGAATTGACACGTGCTGTACCAATTCATTTTCATCGCGTTCATCCTCATAGTAGCGTACGTCGTGTTGGTGCACTTCGGAACGAACATTAAGAAACTCGTGAGGGCTCAATAGAGAAGGAACGCCTCCATAGAGCAGTACTGTACCCCCTAAGGCTAGCCCAATGTAGGTAGAAACAGCCAGCGCTAGTCCCCAAGGACGGCTGTTAGAAATGAGGTTGTAGTAAGCACTTCTGTATAAAAAGGAAAGCGAAAGCAAGGAGAAAAACCAGTAGATAGGGTAGTAGAAGCCTGCCAACCAACGCTGCTTTTTGATGTATCCTAGCGTAATAAAATCAACAAAATAAAGTGACCCCAATGAGAGGATAATGTAGGAAACAACCTGTAAGACACGAAAACCTTCAGTACCAATACTTTCCCTTAAACCAGAGTGTGGAATAAGTACCATCAACGTAACGAAGAATCCAAAAATGACCAAAAAGAAGAAAAAGGATAAAAAGAAAATAACACTACTCAACCATTCCAACCTAACTACCAAATCTTCTGAGTCGGAGAGCTGTCCTAGTTTTTGCTGAAAGACAGGGGAAAAGTCTCTTTCTCGTATATCAATCCCTCCCGGAAAGGCATAACTCAGACAAACGGCTCCCATCCAAAAGCCACGTACCACTAGGTGAATACCAAAGCCAAAAATGAGAGCATTGATCGCTGAAATGACCAATTGAGCGATGATGATGACTTCAAAATAACCTGATTGCTGGAAAGAAATGAAGCTTCTGACTTGTAAAAACTCAGTGAGTTGTAATAAAGTAAAAATAGCGCCTCCGGAAATGAAAAGCTCTGGTTCCCAGCTATTTTCTTGAATACGTATAAGCCAACGAGGTTTTTCTTGCATAAGTAAAAGTATAGGATCGCTCAAAAGTAGCGTAAATAGGTCGTGTAGAATGTCAGCAGGCTAACGTTCAGTACAAAAGGTTTTTAATGTTTCTCAGCATCTTTGTATTGCCACAATACATTGACAAGCTGCCATTTTCCATTCAGTTTTACAATGTGCATATAGTCAATCCAGTCGTCAGCGATGAGTTTTACCGAAGCAGTTCTATCGTAAATATCGAGTATAATCACTTCCTTTGTTGGGTTTTCTGGAAACTTATCGCCTGCTTGGTTATAGGTGGCGGCAAGCAGGATCATAGCATCGGTAAAGGTTTCTCTTAAATATTCTTTTCCAGTCTTAGTATCTTTCCAAAAGGTTCTTTTAACCATTCTGGGATGGGCAGCACGTTCAAATTGCGCAGGCTTTACGTTATGCTGTGACTCAATATAATCCAGCGCCACTTGTTTGATGTCTAGAGAGTCCTTGGCGGTTTGTCCCTTTACAAAAGAAGTAAAAAGGAAGAGACCTACTATGGTAAGAAAAATTGAACACTTCATTGTTGAGTTTTTTTAGCTTAAACATACTTTAAACCAAAAATAAAAAAACTCATTAAAACTATCTTTAATGAGTTGAGGAACTTCATAAAAATGAACAGGAGCCTAAGGAAGATCAGCTTTGAAATCATTGTAATCGTACGCACCTTCATCAAGATTGCTGCTGGTACAACTGCGCTGATTGGCCTCTTCATTGATTGATTCTACCCGCTCACAAGGATCAGGATGGGTACTAAACCAAGTAAAGCTGTTGCATTGTCCTTGGTCTCTAAGCTTCTGGAAAAAGCCTGCTGCCCCATTACAAGCGTAGTCGGTACTATTGAGGTAAATCACCGAAAACTCATCCGCTTCCCGCTCTACATCTCTACTAAAACTTAAAGAGGTAGACCCTAGTGCTAACTGTGAGGCGATCTCAGCTAAGCCACCTTCGCCACCACCTAGTAGGAGGTCTAAAAGGAATGCTACCCCATATTGTCGCTCAAGATTTCTAGCACTATGCTCCCGATCTGAATGGGCTACTTCGTGTCCTAAAACACCTGCTAGTTGGCTAGCATTATCTAAATACTGAACGAGGCCAGTGTAAACGAAAATATAACCACCGGGCGTAGCAAAAGCATTGACGGTGCCTTCCTGATCGATAAGGTATATTTCCCAAGCGAACTCATCTCGGTAGCGTAGCTCAGGAGAAGCCAATATCTCATTGAACATCTCATCTAGGTAGGCATAGGCTTCTGGATATTCCGTACGACTAAGTGTAGTGCCATACTCCCCAGGATTATTAAGAATTTCGTCTCTCGTTTGCTGTCCTAGCTGTACTTGGTCTTGCAGACCGAATAGTAATGAACTCCCTTCTTGACAGGTAGTGAGTATGAGTAGAAAGGCAAAAAGCCAAGGTCTTTTATGTAGATATGCAGGTAAAAATTTCATAAGTGACTTTGTTTTGTTCATATCTCATCAAGTTACAAAAACTATTCTTTCTTGTATAGCTTATGATGGTTTTGTTTGTAAGTCATAAGCCATGTACTACTATGACATTATTTGGCTACTGTAAACCCATCCGTTAGTGTAAACTGCGTATGATACACCCCAATAACTATTCTAAAATTCCACACTTGCTTAGTAGCTTTATAGCTTAGACGTGTATCTGCGCTATTACTTGAAGGCCAACTGCCCAAAAGCAAAAAGTTCCATCATAAGGGCGATGCCCATGTGCACAATAATACCCCCATAAATATTTTCTGTTTTGTAGGCGAAGACCCCTAAGATATACCCTCCAAAAAAAGAGCTAATGGCTTCAGCCATGGGCTTTCCAAAATGAAGTATACAATAGATGACCGCTGCAGGCAATACCACTTCTTTCCCTAGAAAGCGTATGAGGCCGATCACCAAAAAGCCCCTGAAGAACAACTCTATCATAAAAAAGCCCGTCATATAGGCAAATTCATAGAGGACAATAAGTGGTGTAGGGCTAATCTGACTCTCTCTCGCATACATCGCTACTTGTGCCTTCTGGTAAGTAGGGTACTCTTGCAAAAAGTCAGGTTGAAAAGAGGCCCAAGCAATTAAGGGCGTCATTAACAGGAGAATCCAGCAATAGGGGCCAATAGCGCGCCAAGTAACAGGGCGTAAACCATAGAAGTGTGGTAGAGAATGCCGATGCCAGAAGAAGTAAACAAATAATAAGGGAACCAGAAGGCCCAGCAATGGCTTTAGCTTTTCAGATAATCGAAAGTAATAAGAGTAGGCAAAACCGTTAGGGGCAAACGCTTCTGCAATCCAATGGCTCACGTATAAACCTCTGTAAAAACCTAATATAAGAAGCCCCATGAGGCTAAAGAACCAAAATCTTTTTTGTTTTATGAATGCTTTCTGGTCTGTAAAAAGCGCTATCAATCCACACACAAGATAATAAGGAATGGCATAGAGTAAAAAGTACCACAACATCCTGATCGCTTTACCTTTGTAAAGGGCATCAATCACGCTGTCCTCAAAGTCGTATTTAAAGTTAAAGTAGATAAGTAGCGCTAGAAAAGCCGCTACCAGGCTGTAGAGCTTTACTTGAAAATTTTCACGTAGGTAATCCCTAAGATAAGTAAATAGAATACGCATACGCTATACGCTCACCGCCGCTTTGATACTTGGATGAGGATTATAATTTTCTAAGGTGAAATCTTCGTACTGAAACTGAAAAATATCTTTTACTGCTGGATTCAAACGCATCGTAGGGAGTGGTCGAATCGCTCTGCTTAGTTGTAACTTTGCTTGTGCGAGATGATTGCTGTAAAGGTGCACATCGCCACCCGTCCAGACAAAATCACCTAGTTGTAAATCAACTACTTGTGCTATCATCATCGTCAAAAGCGCATAAGAAGCAATGTTGAAAGGAACCCCTAAAAAAGTATCGGCAGAACGCTGATAAAGCTGACAAGAGAGCTTTCCTTCTGCCACATAAAACTGAAAGAGCGCGTGGCAGGGCATCAATGCCATTTCTTCTAGTTCGCCTACGTTCCAAGCGCTTACAATGATGCGTCTAGAATCTGGCTGATGCCGTAATTGATCAATGGCTCGAGTAATCTGATCGATCGTCTGTCCATGAGGCGCTGCCCAACTGCGCCATTGTTTCCCGTACACAGGGCCTAAGTTACCCTGTTCGTCCGCCCATTCATCCCAGATACTTACACCGTTTTCTTGTAGGTACTGTACGTTGGTATCGCCTTTTAAAAACCAGAGTAACTCGTGAATGATAGAACGAACGTGTAGTTTCTTAGTAGTGACAAGTGGAAAGCCTTCGTTCAGATCAAAACGCATTTGATAGCCAAATACACTAAGCGTACCTGTACCCGTACGGTCACTTTTTTGGGTGCCTTTATCAAGGATGTGCTGTAGTAAAGTATGGTATTGTTCCATGAGTTTGCTGCATTCGATACGCTAAAATACGTATTTTTACAGGACTTACAAGGCGATAAATAGGAAATGGGAGCTCAAAATTAGCTAAACCATTCGACCTTATTGCAAGTTCATTATCTGTTTCAACAACATAAACTAACCGCAGACAATCGCATGGAAAATTTCGTGTCTTACAATCCCACTAAACTAGTATTTGGTAAAGGGGTAATAGAACAACTTGGAAAAGAAGCCCAACAATATGGTAAAAAAGCGCTCGTAATTATTGGAAAAGGCTCGGTGAAGAAAAATGGTATCTTAGAAGTGGTTTTGGAGCAGCTAGACAAGGCAGGTATTACACACCACCTTTACGAAGGTATCAAGTCCAATCCCGTTTATCAAGATGCAGACGAAGCGGTACAACAAGGGAAATCGTTCGGGGCAGAGATGATTATTGCGGTAGGTGGAGGCTCGGTAGTAGATACCGCCAAAGCAGTAGCCATGGGGCATTGTGTAGATCACTCTG
>ERZ1740058.290-NODE-290-length-42202-cov-12.443519_pt1 | contig 42202 bp, 36 predicted proteins | sample MGYA00581745_ERZ1740058 | MGnify/ENA primary metagenome ERZ1740058 (study PRJEB43018, sample SAMN04849742) | marine metagenome | isolation source: floating plastic debris | place: Pacific Ocean | collected 2008-08-30 | study: EMG produced TPA metagenomics... | reverse complement strand
AAAGGCTTTGAAGGCTTAAAGAATGGTGGAGGTATTCCCGCCACAGAGTACTAGCCAATTTTATGGGGCACAGGCTAACAACCATGGTGCACCAAAACGTATCGGCATCTCTGTTAGCCTTGAGAGATTGTCTGCATCCGCCGAACACGATCGCTAGAAAGCGCGCGACTTTTCTCCCTAACTTGCCATTTGATAAATGAGCTGGTTAGTGCTGCCTCTACTTTCAAATATTTTCTTTTCAACCAATTGTTTGAGATCGCGCTGAAGGGTTCGGCGTGACGGCCCGAAACATATGGACTCAAGCGTTTGGATAGTGAGACTGCCGTGGGTTAGTACATGTGCGATCGCAGCCTGTTGCCGAGAGTTCAGAGCATACTGCTGAGTCAGGGTTTCTACCTGCGCTTGGATGACTGTTTGTGAAGAGGTTTGGTCACCATCGGGTGAGCCAGCACAGATGATGTCGCCCACATAGGGTTCCAGATAGTTGATCAGAACAGTTTGAATCTCTAATTGCAATTGATGACGGCGCGTGTCGCTGCTGCGCAAGGCAACCAACAGTAATGCTTGGTAAGTTCGCAGGAAAACCTCAGACAATAGCTCGCATTTTTCTAGTGTGAGGGCTGAATTTCGCCCTTGCAGCAGCTTTGCCAAACCTTGGATCATAGTTTGATCAAAGCTTTCGTCGAAATACAGAAAGATATTTGGGGTTAGGTAGTACTGAATGTAGACAATTCTCGGGCCCAGGTTTTCAAAATAGTCAGCGTAGGTTTCGACAATTTTCCGAATAATAATGGCCAGCGGTAATTGAAACATTTCAGGGCTCATCAATTGCGGAACAGTCTCCTCCAGGTACTGCTTATGCCGCTTTTCAAGCATGTGAAAAATAGCTAGTTTGTTGGGAAAAAAACGATACAGCGTGCCGACCGCCGTTTGGGCGCGCTCAGCAATGTCGTGAGTTGTCGCAACATCGTAACCTTTTTCCCAGAAGACCTCAGCCGCGGCCTGAAGAATTTGTTCGACCCTCGCTTGACTGCGCTGCTGCTGTGGCGGCTGAAGAAAGTCTGAATCACTATAAGACACGTTGAATCAAAAATTTTGCTTGACAGGTTCAATCTTAATAGGGCTAATATAGCAAAGATGAATAATTTGTCATTTTCGCTATCGAAAGACGCGGAATCGTAATCATGCTCAGTCTTAAGAAACCCACTGTTCCCCGGCCCCCGGAACCAGCGGTGAACCCTCTGTATTCGCCGCGAGGCGCCAAGCTGGCAACAAGAGTCTGGAACAACGTGAAAGGCGATCGTCCCCGCGCCGTTTGTCTGATGGTTCCAGGTGGAGGTTGGCATTCTGGCTACTTTGAGCCACTGGCCTTGTTCTTGAACCAAAAAGGTTTCGCCTGCGCCAGTTACGATCCGGTCGGTATGGGATACTCCGAGGCCGAACCGGGTACTCCCGAAGGCTGTATACACATCAACAAATTCGACGACTTTGTAGAGGACATCTTCGTTGCCATAATCTGGACCCAGCAGCAACTGCAATGCTCGGCGGATGTGCCAATCTTCCTTATCGGCGAATCGTTCGGGGGGCTTCAAGTCCTCGCCGCTGGCCTCGCAGAAGAGCGGGCAAAAGCAAATGACATCAACCTGGCAGGGATCATTACAACAGGCGCAGCGCTCGAGATCAATCCAGCTACCTTGCCGCCCAAACCTGTCATCAAAATATTGGCCTTGCTGTCGCGCTACTATCCGAGACTGAAGATGCCAGCAACTGACTTTTCAGCCACTTTTGACGCAGCGTTCGGCAATAAGGAGTGGGCTAAAGTTGCCCGTTTTGACCCAGGTGTCCAAGTGTCGCCCAGGCCAACCATGGCTGCGGCTATTGCCACCGTGGCAACCGGCGAAAAGATCGCGAGAAGGGCTGAGGCGTTTGGGCTGCCGCTGCTGGCGATTCATGCCAGCAAAGACTGCCGAACCATGTGTGCAGCCATGCAGAAGTTTGTTGCTCAGTCAGGCCCCCTGACGGAAGGCTTCTGGGTCGAGGACACGACAGGTCATCAGCTATTGCAGGACCGAGAAGAGGTCACCAGTCGAGTGATGGAAAAAATGGCCAGTTGGCTGCTCGAAAGGAGAGAGTACGTCATTCTCTGACCGCAGAAATAACGTCTAGTTGTTCATTGAGGTAGGCACATCTCAGTTTCAGCCCTGGCGGCAGATTCTCTGCATGCCCCTGTGCACCCGCCGGTTGCAATCGCGCATCGATTTGTTTGACGAGTGATTCAACGGGACCAGAGCCAATGGGGCTCGGGCGTCCGGACTCCCACCATCCCGCCATCCAGCGCCATCTCGCTCACCGGTTCATCGCTGACGGTCTCCGGTAGTTCAGCTGCGAAGGATCGTCGCCTAATTTATGCGCTAATGGCCGCCTGTGGGTTAAGTTGAAAGACCGATTCGCTACTGATTTATGACTGTTTCTGTTGCTCAGCCACAATCCATCAGCGCGTCTGTCGTCAGGGGGTATCCCATCAGCATTGCTCCCATGATGGATCGCAGCGATCGCCACTATCGCTACTTGATGCGACAGATTACTCGTAGATCCCTGCTCTACACCGAGATGGTGACGGCTCAGGCCATTAAACATGGCGATCGCGACCATCTCCTCAGTTTTTCGCCCATGGAGAAACCTTTGGTGCTGCAGGTGGGCGGCGATGACCCCAAGCTATTGGCCGAATGTGCCCGCATTGCCGCCGATTATGGCTACGACGAAATTAATCTGAATGTGGGCTGTCCCAGCGATCGCGTACAAAGCGGCAACTTTGGCGCCTGTTTGATGGCCCAGCCGCAGCTCGTAGCCGACTGTGTAGCGGCGATGATGGCCGCTGCTCCCATTCCCGTCAGCGTCAAGCACCGTATTGGGGTGGATGAGCTGGACAGCTACGAGCACCTAGCGAGCTTTGTGGAAACTGTGGCGGCGACCGGCTGTCAGCGCTTCACCGTTCACGCCCGTAAGGCTTGGCTGCAGGGCCTCAGTCCTAAAGAAAATCGCAACATTCCACCACTGCGCTATGCCGACGTATATCGTCTGAAGCGTGACTGGCCGCACCTGTGGATCGAAATCAACGGCGGCATCAAAACCCTGGCGCAGGCTCGAACTCACCTAGACCAGGTAGATGCGGTAATGATCGGCCGCGCCGCTTACGATATGCCCTATCTCTTTGCCGATGTGGATCGCCAGTTTTTTGCCGATGACCGGGCGGTAAAGACGCGATCGCAGGTCGTCCACGCGATGCTGCCCTACGTCGATCATTGGACCAGTCGAGGGCTGAAGCTCAACAGCATTACTCGTCATATGCTGATGCTTTTTCACGGACAACCCGGCAGCCGCAGTTGGCGACGCCTAATTACCGAAAGCGCCTGCCGACCCGGCGCCGGTCGCGAAGTGCTCGAAACTGCCCTTGCCGCAGTTGAACGGCTGAGCCAGGTTACTGACACAGCCTTGGCCTGAAGGCTGTGTAGCTCTATTTTCGGGGCAACGGCGATCGCCCAAAATGCTAGAGTGGCGTTCTATCGAATTTGACCGCGTTCCATTTCTGACACGACTCTACAGCTCACCGTCGAAACGGCCAATCCGCCGCGGCTCGATCGCTGGCTGACGGCTCATTTGCCCGACCTGTCTCGCAATCGTGTCCAAAAGCTGATCGACGGCCAATACGTTTCGGTGAATGGCGCGCTCTGTACCGACAAAAAATTGGCGGTGCAAGTGGGGGATGCGATCGCCGTCACCATTCCCGCCACCAAACCGCTAGAAGTAACCGCCGAGGCGATTCCCCTCGACATTCTCTATGAAGATGCCCATCTTGTGATTGTGAACAAGGCAGCGGGCATGGTGGTGCATCCGGCACCGGGCAACCTGAACGGGACCCTGGTGAATGCGCTGCTGGCTCACTGCGGCAATCAGCTCACGGGCATTGGCGGAGTGGAACGACCCGGCATTGTGCATCGGCTGGACAAAGAAACCACCGGGGCGATCGTCGTCGCTAAATCCGAACTGGCCCATAAAGATCTGCAGGCTCAGATGAAGGCCAAAACTGCCCGACGCGAATATCTTGGCGTGATTCACGGAGTGCCAGCGACAGTCAGCGGCACGATCGCCGCCCCCCTTGGCCGCCATCCTCACGATCGCAAAAAACAGGCGATCGTGCCGGTCGAAAAAGGAGGGCGCGAAGCGGTCACCCATTGGCAAATCGAGGAGCGGCTGGGCAACTTTACCCTTATGCGGTTTCGGCTCGAAACGGGGCGTACGCACCAAATTCGGGTGCACTGCCTGCACATGAAGCATCCGATGGTGGGTGACCCAGTGTATGGTGCTGGCCGTTCTGTGGGCGTAAATCTGCCAGGACAGGCCCTCCATGCGGAGAAATTGACGCTGCAACATCCCGCGACCGGAGAAATGGTGAGGGCGATCGCCCCTCTGCCCCCCCACTTCACTAAGCTGCTCAATGTCCTGCGCAACCGTCAGCTATCTGGATAAGATTCATTCCACAGCTCGTCCTGCCGTCACTGGGAATTTGCTTCAAAACAGCATCCCCAGTCGTTGAGGTTTGGCAGTACCAAACCCTCACAGCCACTTGGTGCTTTAGGCAGGTTATTTAAGTGCAGATCCCTGGTGTTTTTCGTAGAGTACTCCGAATATCGTCATACCCAGTATCCTTAAGTCCAGAATGCTTAATCCTTACAGCCGTCGCTAAATTCATTAGAACCAGACGGGGCGCTATCTGGCTATGGGCTAAGCCTCTAAAGACTACCGAGTGTACTGGCCGAGATGGCTAAAGCTATAATTTATGGGCGTCGAATTCCTGATTCTCACTATTTACTTTATCTGCGTCCTCTATGTGCTGTATCAGATGGCGCTGTCCGTTGAGGACAAGCTTGAAGACCAGTTCAAAATTGTGCTAGATGCAGACTACCTCCAAACAGCCGTAAACACTCAGCTACAGCAGCAAACTTTATATACGGCGGCAGCGGAAACGCAAACGGTAGAGGGGATCTCAGGTCTGAAAATCACGTTTTTCGAGGGTGAGGAAGCGATCGGCACGATTGGCGTGAAAGTGACTCCTCAGGGCAAGCGGCCTCTGCAGCCTCCGATCAAAACGCTTGGTGTCAGCATTGCCAACACCCTGCCCGATCAAGTCTTCCTGGAGTGGGACCGCAGCGCCATCAGCGTTTACGGCGGTCCGGCGCAACGAGTCATTCGGCAAGTCCCCGGAAATGCCACTAATCTGCTGCCGTCGCAGGCTCCTACCACGGTGAATCCAGGTTTACAGACAAGCGTGACGGTGACAGCCGAAAGCCTGCTGACCCGTAATGACAATCAAATTACCCTGGATGTCGGGCCGGCACTGGTCGATTTCGCCAATATCCCCGCTATGAAGGAGCCACAGCGCCAATATACGCTGCAAATGGTGCTGTGGGTATGCTCTCTGGTGTATCCCAGCGACCCGGCCCTGCAGCTAGTCCTGCCATTTAATTTCCGAATCGAGGTGTTGCCTGACCATGTAGCCCTGCCAATTTTGAGCTGGCTGCTCACCTTCAATCCATTTATGCTGGGTACATCGGCGAAGTCGCGGTGACGTGACCAAACTCTCACTACAAGAAGCAAACAACTGTGTGAAATGAGTGATGTTCTCACTCATCTCTAAAGTTTCCACTTCGTTGTGACCCCTCATTACGCCCCATAACCAATGTGGCAGGTACTCTTGCCGCCCTACTCAGCGATCGCCTCAGCTCGCTAACCTTTGATGCCCCAGTCATCGCGACTAAGCAACTTTTGCGGCAGCAACGCAGCACGGCTGCAAAAATGGTGTCACCATTAAAGTTAAGTACTCTCTAGGCTTTTAGTCGCAGCTTAATTTAGGCCATGGAGCTGCGACCTTTTTATAAGTTCTATTTTGATATTGGTTGTTTACCGTTTTCATGACAGTCGCATTCTCACGATCGCCTTCGCTGCCCCACTATTCGCAGATTCTTCAAGCGCTGCAAACGGGTCTCGATCAAGCTTGCCAAACTCATTCAGAATATATCGCCAGTCTGGCCTTTCCTCTGCCATCGATTGATCCTTTAGCCGTATTGCTGACGATGCCCCAGCGCCGTGATCGCCAAGGGTATTTTGAATCGCCCTCGCGCGGTCAGGCAATCGCTGGTTGGGATGCGCTGATTTGTGAACACTTCAGCGGTCGCGATCGCTTCTCTCTAGCTCGTCAAGCGATCGCGAATTGGCAACCGCGGATCCAAACCTTTCCCCAGCGGCGCGAAGGCCCCTACTTTTTCTGCAGCTTTTCGTTTTTTGACACCGTAGCTAAAACCCTAGGGAGTTTTGCCCCCGCCACAGTTTTATTGCCCCGTTGGCAGGTGGTGCGGCAACCCCAAGGCTGCACTTTTATTGCTAACGTGCTGATTTGCCCGCGCAGTTCATTGCCACCGCTGGCTCAGGCGATCGCCGAACAAGTCAGTCGGCTTCAGAGATTTGCCTCGGCAGTTCGTCCCTGGGAAAGTCCCTCCTCGGCCGCCGCTGGGGCTTGGCAGCCGCAGTCGACCATTAGTGAAGAACAGCAGTTTCAGCAACAGGTACAAGACGTACTGAAAGCGATTCAATCTGATCAGTTGAAAAAACAAGTCGTCGCTCAAACGTTTGAGATTGTGCGCCCACAGCCATTTCGTCGCGAGCTGGCGCTGCCACGACTGCGATCGCGCTATCCCGACTGCTACATTTTTGCCTTTTCGGACGATGCTGAGCATCACTTTATCGGTGCCAGCCCTGAACGGCTGCTCACCATTCGCCAGGGGCGGCTAGTGACCGATGCCTTAGCCGGATCAGCCCCCAGAGGCGATACGCTTGAGAGCGATCGCGCTTTAGGACAGCAGCTGTTAAATACCCTGAAGGAGCAGCGCGAGCATCAGCTAGTGCTCGATTTCATCGTCCACCAACTTGAGGCCGCAGGGCTCAATCCCTGCTACAGCACACCGCCAGGACTACTGCGGTTGTCAAATATCCAGCATTTGCATACGCCCATCGGCGCAGAGGTGCCCCCGGGACTCTCGCCGCTGACGCTAGTAGAATCTCTGCATCCGACTCCGGCAGTTGCGGGGGTGCCGACGTCGGTGGCGTGCGATCGCATTCGTCAGAGCGAGACCTTTGATCGCGGCCTGTATGCGGCGCCGTTGGGGTGGATTGATCCGGCTGGCAACAGTGAATTCATTGTCGGCATTCGTTCCGCCCTGATTCACCAAAATCAAGCCCGCCTCTTTGCCGGAGCAGGGATTGTCGCTGACTCTAACCCCGAGCAAGAGCTAGCTGAAATCCGACTAAAGCTGCAGGCATTAGTTCAGGCGCTGGGTTAATTTTTCATTGTGAAAGTGCCATCACAGAGCGGCTTTAATTATCTATTGGCGAAAAGCTGTTGGCGATCGCAGCCCCAGATGTTCACAACCCAGTACGATAGAAAGAGACAATAAAAGCACCTTTAACTTTATGCCTACTCCTAACTTGACGCGGATTTTTGGCGTTGTGGGCGCTACCAGCCTACTCATCCCCAATAAAAAATTTGTCAAAGACTTGGAATCAGCTGGCGCCCTGGCAGTTCGGGCACCGTTGGAAGGCGGATTTGAGGGTCGCTATCAGCGGCGTTTGCGCGCCGCCGGCTATGAGCCCATTAATCTTACGGTCAAAGGTCTTGGCGACTTGTCCGCTTATTTGACTGATATTCATGGCGTGCGGCCACCGCATTTAGGCAAAAAAACGACTGGACAAGACGCCGCCGTCGGCGATCGCTATTTTGTGCCGCCGATTGTGAACTATCGCCTGGAGCATCTGCCCCCCCACGCTAAGGGCATTGTCCTGTGGCTGATCGAGGGCAATATCTTATCTCAGCAAGAGATTGCGTATCTGGCCGATTTGCCCAAAACGCTGCCCAACGTCAAGGTGGTTTTGGAAATGGGCGGTGATCGCGTCTTTAGTTGGCAGCCTCTAACTGATGAGTTAGCGGCCTAAAAGTGTCCCCGCCTAAGTTGGTGGATTAAATCTTGCGTAGGATGATTAAAGCCCTCCGGGCAGGGCTGCGCTAGAGCGATAGCGTAACCGATGTGGGTGTTGGTTTATGGCCTCTGGCCAGGCTGCACCAACGTTCCTCAACCGCAACTTATATCGTTGATTATCCACGCTCGCGTCCGATCTTTAATTCTCGATTCGTAAACCTGTTCAGTTGTTCGATCGCGCGGCTCCCGTTAGCTTAAGAGCAGAAAATGCTTGAGCGAGCTTTACCATGATTGATTTACGCAGCGATACGGTGACTCAGCCCACTCCGGAAATGCGGCAGGCGATCGCCCAAGCCCCTGTCGGCGACGACGTATTAGGCGATGACCCCACCGTCAACGAACTGGAAGAGACGGTGGCTGCGCTATTGGGCAAGGAAGCGGCTGTCTACATGCCGTCTGGGACCATGACGAATCAGGTCGCCTTGCGCACCCACACCGAACCCGGTGATGAAATTATTCTCGAAAGTCAGGCCCACATTTATTTTTACGAGGCGGGTGGCCCAGCGGCGCTGTCGGGCGTCATGTGTAAGCTGATTGACGGACAACGAGGCATTTTTACCGCTAGCGATTTGCAGGCAGCCCTGCGGCCCTGGAATGAGCACTATCCCCGCACCAAGCTGGTCTGCCTTGAAAATACGCACAATCGCGGCGGCGGCAGCATTTTTCCCCTTTCAGAAATTCAGGCGATCGCGCAAGTCTGCCAAACCAATGACCTGCGGCTACACCTCGACGGTGCTCGCTTTTGGAATGCTTGCGTGGCTAGCAATACTGCAGAGGCAGACTATGCCGCCCCGTTTGATACTGTGAGCGTTTGTTTTTCCAAGGGGTTGGGAGCACCCGTGGGCTCAGCGTTGGTTGGCTCGCGGGCATTGATCCAGCGAGCGCGGCGGTTTCGCAAAATGTTTGGTGGCGGCATGCGACAGGCCGGACTTATTGCCGCCGGGGCACTGTATGCTCTGCAAAATCATCGCGATCGTTTATCAGAGGACCATGCCAACGCTCGACGGCTGGCCCAAGGGCTACAGGCGATTGACGGCATCACTGTCAACCTGGCGACGGTGGAAACCAACCTAGTCTATTTCCACACGCCGGCAGACCTGCCAGCGCGGGACTTGGCTCAGCAACTTGCAGCCGCCGGGGTCGGTGTATTGCCCACTGCCCCCCATACTCTCCGCGCTGTGACTAATCTGATGGTAAGTCAGGCTGACATCAACACGGCGTTAGAAAAGATAGCGACAGTGGCACAGTCAAAGCGATCGCGTCGCCTGGTAGCGCCCAAGTTCTGATTGCCTAAAATTGCCCCAAAACATTAATTTTGCTGGCCAACTGGTTTATCAAATGCCCCAGGTCTCGAACTTGGCAGTGCTCAATGTCCAACCGGTGACACTAAGTAATTGGGTTAGCTAAGGAAATCTCTATGAAAGAATTTACCTATTAAGCTGGGCGGGTCAGAATATCCCACTGGGATAATAGTGGATGGCGTTCCAGTAAGCATTTCGAGCTTGCTGAATGTGTGAACCCAAATGGCTAAAGCTACAAATATGGCAGTAAGCTTTGTCCTCGCTGTCTGACGGCCCCTGGTAAAGTCGTCGATCGCTGGCTGGCGGCGCCTTCGACACTGAACTGAGCGATCGCGGAAAAGAATACGACCAGACTAAACCCACCGAGAAAAATAGCGGTGACCACCGTAATCCAGCACTCTCGATAATCAGTTTGAAGGCTGTCGGATGTTAAAGCTGACGTGTTGTCAGCCTCTGAATTCCCAGGCACTGCCGATCTATTGGCAGAACCGCAAACTGGACAAGGAATCGCATCATGACAATCGGAACGAGAAAGAGCAGTCATATCGGTAGACTCCGCTGATAGGCACCGACCAATTAAATTGGTTGTGACATAACAACAGCTGCTAAAGACTGCTTTCCTTAATTGCAGATCAATTTTTTGGGCCTGAAGGAATTTTGCTACCGACCATGGCTAAGGGCTCAAACTCCGTACGGGCGAAGACCGTTCGCCTCCTCCACCTGCCATCCCATCACCCAGCCACCCAGCCACCCCATCACCCAGTCACTCTTCCTCCCCTCTTCCCTACTCCTGCATCAGCCGCCGCTTCACCGCGCGAATGTTGCTGACGCGACTGACAAAGACGGCCGTCTGGTCGCGCTGCTGGACGAAAATATCACCGGCAAACCAGCGGCTAGCATTTGGCTTTTGATAGCGCTCAACGGTGCCATTGGTGTCCTCAAGGGCGTATCCCATACTGGCCATGACATCGTTGAGCTGCCGCCGAAACTGCTTTTTGCTGGTGAAAGGAACAGTCAGCGTCTGGGAGCGATTGAAGAAGACTCCCAGCAGGCCCGCGATCGCTCCCCCGGCCAAACCAGCGACTTCTGGAAAAAGCGTCACGGCATTCACGCCGTACAGCCGGGCCGTAAATAAATTAGTGATGACTCCCGCCGTCACCAAATAGTAAAGAAAGGTAAAACTGGCTCCGGGGCCAGTTGGCAATTCTTCATCCCAGGCCGATGCGGCGGGTTCAGGCGCGTTGAGTGGTTTAGACATGGCTGGTTAAAAGTACGGGTTAGCCCTGATTATCTTCATTTTCCATAGAAAAGATGGTCTGCCTCATCTGACTCAAGAAGCGCTAAAGTATTAGCCGCGCGTCTCAGCGATCGCCGCAGTGGAACCCTCTGTCGGCTGCAGCGTCGAAGAGTTTGGCCAAATTTGCTATGCCTATCACTGAGGAGGCCGGTGGTTAAGCCATGATTGAAGTTGACCATCTTCATAAAGTGTACGGTTCAACGGTGGCTTTGAAAGATGTATCGTTTGCCGTTGAACCCGGTGAAATTTTGGGCTTCTTGGGACCCAATGGTGCCGGTAAAACAACGACGATGCGTATTTTGACCGGCTATCTGCCCGCCACTAGCGGCACCGCCAAAGTTGCCGACTATGACGTGCACACCAATTCGATGGCCGTGCGACAGCGGATTGGCTATCTGCCCGAGCGGCCACCACTGTACCCGGATATGACCGTCGAGGGCTTTCTGCATTTTGTCGCGCGCATTAAAGGGGTGGCGGCGGGCGATCGCTCCCAGCAGGTGAACTACGCCATTCAGCGCTGCGCCCTCAAAGAGAAACAATCGGCACTCATCCGCCAACTTTCCAAAGGCTTTCGGCAGCGGGTAGGCATTGCCCAGGCCATTGTCCATGATCCACCGGTGATTGTGCTGGACGAGCCAACTTCAGGCCTCGATCCGCGCCAAAACAGTGAAGTGCGATCGCTAGTGCGCAGCTTGGCTGGCGACCATACGATTATTCTGTCAACCCACATTCTGCCGGAGGTGGATGCTACCTGTAATCGCGTGGCGATTATTAATCGCGGGCAGCTCGTGGCGGCGGGTAAGTTAGATGCGCTGATGGGTCAACTGACAGGAGCCGTCAGCTATGACTTAGAAGTCGAGGGTGCACCGGCCGATGTGCAAAATATTTTAGTAGCCGTGCCCGGAGTCGATACGGTTGAGCTAGCCAGTTCTACTGTCTTAGATACCCGCCATCGCTTTCGGGTGAAAGCGGGAGAGCGGGATCCAGGCGCGGCGATCGCGGCGGCGATCGTCCATGCTGGCTTGGGCCTACATGAGCTGCGGCGACACCAGGCTAGCCTCGAAGATGTCTTTTTAAACCTCACCACTGAGGAGCCCAGCGCCGCAGCGGAACCGGTAGAGTCAGCCGCTGTTGCCGTACCAACTCTGTCCGAAACGCCTAGCCCAGACGAGACAGCTACAGTCGACGACTCGGAAGCAGCTTCTACGGCAGATGAGACTCCCGACCAGTCTGCTGAAGCGCCCTAAGCCCATCCTGCATGAGAAATTCTATGACGGCCCTGCGAACCATCTTGAGAAACCTATTGGCAATTTATCGCCGCGAACTGCAAAGCTATCTGGCCTCGCCTTTGGCTTACGTAATTGCCGGTATTTTTTGGCTGCTGGGAGGATTTTTTTTGGTGGTCATCCTGTTCAGTCCCGAGGGGCTGCTGGCCCAAACGGTGCAGCGTGATCAGGCTCTGCAGTTGGGCGTCACATTGCCACCGCTCGATGTGGCCTACGAATTCCTCAACTATTACTTCGGCATCTTAGGATCGCTGTCGATGTTTATTTTGCCCATTCTTTCGATGGGCCTCTACGCCGAGGAGCGCAAGCAAGGCACGCTGGAACTGCTGGCCACGTCACCGCTGACGAATTGGGTCGTCGCCTTAGGCAAATTGCTGGCGGTGGTCACCTTTTATGTGGGCATGGTGCTGCCGCTAATGCTGTGTGTGGCGATCGCCCTGGGCACCGCAGAACCCGCCGTTTCGCCCAATCTCTTGCTTGTGGGCAATCTGGGACTAATTTTGCTGGCGACCAGCGTTTTGTCCCTGGGCATGTTTGTCTCCTCTCTCACCAGCAGCACGGTCGTCTCAGCGATTTTGACCTTTGCCCTGGTGATCTTTTTGTGGATTGTGGATGCCCTGGCGCGAGCCATACCCGGCTGGATTGGCGGTGCCCTCGAACACCTGTCAATACTGCAGCATTTCACCGATTTTACTCAAGGGGTTTTCGATACCAGCAGCATGGTTTTGTTTTTGTCTTACAGTCTGTTGGGACTGTTCTTGACCGCTCAATCGATTGAGACGTTGCGGTTTCAGCGTAATTGAGGAGGTGTTGGGTGACAGGGTGGTTGGGTAGCTGGGTGGCTGGGTGGCTGGGTGGCTGGGTGTATTGGCGGAGCCTGCCCGAAGGGCTTAGGTGGCTGGGTAGTTGGGTAGGTACGGTGATTATGTCAACCAGAAATTCAAGCATCAAGCACCAGTTTTCCTTCTGCTTCCGTTCGACTCCGCTCACGGCAAGCTGCCTTCTGACTTCTGCCTTCTGACTTCTGCCTTCTATGTTCTGAACTTCAAATTTTGCACTCCATAGGGTGATTGAGTTGAAAGTATGAAAGGGTTTGCATTTTCCGCTAAATGGCTCAAATTTCTCACTTGGCCGGGCTTAGCCTGCGCGACGGCGGGGCTGGTGGCGGGCAGCCTGTCGGGTTGGCAGGTGTTGCCAACGGCACTGCTGATTTTTGGCATTGGCCTGCTGCTGCTGGGGTTTAGCTTTAGCGGACAAACTGCTGGGGCCTTTTGGCAACAGCGATCGACCCAGGCCGGCACGAATGCGGTCGTAGCGACCCTGGCAGTGTTGATAATTCTGGGGTTAGTGAACTTTCTGGCGGTGCAGTATACGACCCGCTTTGACCTAACTGAAACCAAGCTTTTCACGCTCGCTCCTGCCACTCAAAATGTCGTGCAGAGCCTGGAAAAGCCCGTGCGAGTGGTGATTTTTAGTCCAGTGCAAAATCCGCAGGACGTGCAGCTTTTGGAAAGCTACCGTCTGGAAAGTAATAACTTCGACTTTGAATACGTTGATCCGGTAGCCAATCCCACGCTGGCAGAAAGCTTTGGGGTCTCTCAGCCGGGCATGGTGTTTTTGGAAGTGGAGAGCGATCGCCGCTTTCTGCAGACCCTCGGCAATGTCGCCAACCCGCAGTCCCCCGACGCTTTGGAAACGTTGTCGGAGCGGCAACTGACTAACGCATTGGCAGAGGTAGTCAGCGATCGCGTCCTTTCGGTTTACTTTGTTCAAGGCCATGGCGAACCGCCAATTGACGGCTCTGAACCGGGATTTTCGCAAGCGGCAACGACTCTGAGAGATCGCCGCTATCAGGTATCGCCTCTTAACCTAACGGAAGCGCAGACCGTTCCCGAGGATGCTGATGTAGTGGTGGTCGCAGGGCCTGCCCAAGACTTTTTTGCCGCCGAGGTGAATGCCTTAGCCGATTTTTTGAATGGCGGCGGTGGCCTGCTGCTGCTGCTAGACCCGCGCTCTGACGCCGGGCTCAATTCCTTGCTGGATGACTGGGGCGTGATTCTGGATGATCGCCTGGTGCTCGACACTTCAGGGGCCGGTCAGTTTGTGGGGCTAGGGCCAGCCGCCCCCATCATTAGCAGCTATGGCGACCACCCCATCACGCGCGAATTTGGCGACGGGCGATCGTTTTATCCCATTGCCCGTCCGGTGGAAAGCCGCGAACTCCCCGATATTGAAGCCACGCCGCTACTGCTCACCGATCCGCGCAGCCGCGCCGAGGCCATTTCTGATGAGGGTGATTTGGCCTTCGACCCCAACGCGCCACCCACCGGCCCTTACGTGCTAGGGGTTGCCCTCAGTCGTACTGCTTTGCCACCAGAACCGGTTGCGCTTGAGTCAGACGTCGGCGTCAACGACGGTGAAAACGAAGATGAAAACGCAGCAGCCGATGAAGCGACAGCCGCTGCTGAAGACGTTGACGAGGCAGCGGCTGTGGAGTCTGAATTCAGCGCTGACTCTGACGCTGATGAGCCTGACGAACCGGCTGCGGTTACGGCTGATATCGAGGCTGACTCCGAGACCGCTGCCGCGCCGGAAAATGACAGCGCTGCCAATGCCGCTGCTGAAGCCGCGCCTGACGAAGCCGCGCCTGCTGAGTTAGATGAATCCCGTCTAGTCGTTATCGGTAACTCTAGCTTTGCGGTTGATGGGTCTTTTGACCAACAGCTCAACGGCGATGTGTTTCTCAACTCGGTGAACTGGCTGGGGCAAGAAGCCGACGCCACCTTGTCGATTCAGCCCAAGACCGTCACTGATCGCCGTATGCAAATGACGGGTCAGCAGGCGTGGGGATTAGGCATTTTTTCACTGCTGGTGCTGCCGCTCACCGGCCTAGCGCTAGCGATTGTGATGGCGTTGCGGCGAAGATAAAGCGATGAAACTACAGCGCAGTACCTTAATTCTGGTGGCGATCGCCCTCCTGTTGGGCGGCGTAGTGTTGTTCACCCAAGCTCGACAGTCCGTCAACACGGGCTCAACTACCGCTGAAGGAGACAGTGAAGCGTCTCCCGTCTTTGATTTCGAAGAGACCGACGTAGTTGGCCTCAAAATTGAAACCGATGATCAAACCCTGGTATTTGAAAAGGATGACGCGGGCTTTTGGCAAATGCTGGAGCCCGAGATCCAGCCGGCTGAGGAAGCCGCGATCGCCTTTCTGCTGAGCCGTCTAGTGACTGACGGTTTGGTGCAAACGACTGCTGCCGATGCGGCCAACCAGGCTGACTTTGGTTTGGACGCACCACTGGCCCAAGTGGAACTGACCCTAGCTGATGGCACCCGCCACACTTTGATTGTGGGCGGTGCCGACTTTAGTGGCCAAAACTATTACGCCCTGGTTGATCCAGAGGGCTTTCCCCTGTCAGAAGAGGCCGGAGAAGTAGATGTGGCGATCGTCACTGAAAATATCTTCAACGGCGTTAATCGTCCCCTAGAAGAATGGCAAGCCCCGGCTGAAGATATTGGTGAAGATGCCGACGAGGAAGCTGAAGAAGGCGCCACTTTGGAGGAGGACGCTGACGGCACCCGTTCTCAAGATGACGCGGGCAGCGATGCTGAAGATGACGCCACCGATGACGCCTCTGAGAGTGCCCCCAATGCTGACGATACGACAGGATCCACCAGTGAGGAAGACCCTGCGGACAGTGACCCAGAAGCTGCGGAAACCAATTCTGCCTCCCCTGACTCAGAAACGGAAAACTCTGATACAACCGAAGCAGAGGATTTTCCATAAATATGAAGAATTCCGGTCAGCACCTGACTGCCTTGGTCTACTTAAATACCGGGGCTCTTTTCTAGAGCTACAGATATTGAAACCAAAGGCGTTGGCAGGAAATCGGTTTCGCATTCACCCTCGAAAATCTAAAATCAACAATTGGTATGAAGGCCGCAAGCCTGCGTGCCAATGCCATTTGCCCCTTTGCTTTTACGGTTAAGCGATGACCTCATCCCAACTGTATCCGGCGGCCACGCTGCTGATTTCTTGTCCTGATCAACAGGGACTTGTCGCCAAAATTGCTAATTTCATCTATGCCAACGGCGGCAATATCATCCATGCTGACCAGCACCGCGACGAAGCCAGCGCCCTGTTTCTCTCTCGCATTGAGTGGAGCTTGGATGGCTTCAACCTGCCCCGAGACTTAATTGGGCCAGCCTTTAGCGCGATCGCCCAACCCCTGCAGGCCAACTGGCAGTTACGCTTTTCTGACGCCGTACCGCGCATCGCCATTTGGGTGAGTCGTCAAGATCACTGCCTGCTCGACCTGCTGTGGCGTCACCAGGCCCGTGAATTCGCTGCTGAGATTCCGCTAATCATCAGCAACCATGACAGTCTGCAGCCCCTTGCCGAACAGTTCAATATTGACTTTCACCATTTACCCATCAGCCGTGAAACTAAGGCCAAGCAGGAAAATCAGCAATTAGCCCTACTAGAAAAGTACCAAATTGACTTGGTTGTCCTCGCCAAATATATGCAGGTCTTAAGCGGCAGCTTCCTGGCTCAATTTCCCCAGGTCATCAATATTCACCACTCTTTTTTGCCCGCCTTTATGGGCGCCCAACCCTATCATCGGGCTCACGAACGCGGTGTCAAAATCATTGGCGCAACCGCCCATTACGTCACCGAAGACCTGGATGCTGGACCGATTATCGAGCAGGATGTGGTGCGCATCACCCATCGTGACGATGTCAAAGACTTGATTCGCAAAGGGAAAGATCTGGAAAGAATTGTGCTGGCCAGAGGCGTTCGACTGCATCTACAGAATCGCGTATTGGTTTATGGCAACCGCACAGTCGTATTCGCCTGAAAATGCTCTCTAAATAGGCGCTTTGGCGGCAGCCGCAAGTTGGATTTATGACGCTGACGCACTGAATCTCAACTATGACCACCTGAAACAAAATAGTTTCTGGGCAGGGGAGCGATCGCGCTTTTCACACTGCCTAGAATAGTCAGCATCAACTGAAATCCCCTGTAGGCCACTCCATCCCCGCACGCAAACTTACTCTTCTTCCCAGGACTCAACCGCTAGCAGATCGCTGATGGGGTCTGTCGTGGAAAATTCAAAGTCTTCTAGCTCGCGTTTCCAATGGGGCCATTCTTCACCAAACAAGAGAGCAACCTTCCAGATACTATCTTCAGGCTTGATGACGTTACGCTTCACCAAAGACTGAACCTGTCTTTGAAATTTCGCCATTGGATGAATAACCTGGCGGCTGGTCAACGTTTCACTCATATTCAAAACTGTTAGAAACCTAAACGCATTGCGAAAACACCGTTAGTCTGTTCAGTTGCAGTACTTGAGAAAGGGTTGATGTCCCGTGGCTGCTTTCGGAAACTACCAAAGCTTACCAAGGAGCACCAAAAGCCTAGCGCTGGCTAAATTGCGATAGTGTCAAAATTCTCTAGCAGCCTCTGAAACTGTGGCTGAACTGTTTTCTAATTTTTACCTTCGACAAGATAACACATGAAATGTATGTGTTAACAGGAATTTACGTTCGGTTAACCGTAAGGTTAAAAAAACATGGCTTTCTGCGTTTGTTGTGGCAGCTTACAGCTCGCTTCAGCACATAAAAATCATGACATTAGAATATCAGTGCAAAAGAGCCGATCTTTAAGGGATTGAGTCTTTTGGCAGAGGTGCGGGGAGCTGTTTTAAGCGCTATCTTGTTAACAACTCATCAATCAATTTCTGTGACTGATTCCAATTCTGCGCCTTCAAATATTTCCGATCGCGTTCATTCTTCGAGCAATGGAGCTTCTCAGGCGGCAGCAGTGACCAGCAAGTCTGCCATTGCCCTGCCACCCAAAGCTGCTACCCAGTCGCAGAGCACAGAAGTTATTGCGCAGCTCAATCAGCTGTTGTCGAAGCGCGCTGGCGATCGTCACCTGGTGTTAATTCAGGACTTTCCTGATCCCGATGCGTTGTCCTCAGCCTGGGCCTATCGCCTGATCTGCAGGGAATTCAATATTGAGTGCGACATCTACTATGGCGGCACTCTCAGCCACCAGGAAAATATTGCCCTAGTGCGCCTTTCAGGATTGCCGGTGCGGCGCTGGAATCCGCAGTCTAAAGCCGGGCCAGATTTAAGTAAATATCAGGCTTACGTGCTGCTCGATACCCAAGGAACCACAACTCAGTTAACTCATCTGGTCGAAGAGTCGAACTTGTCCCTGTTTCTGGTCGTAGATCATCACGCCCCCCAGCGCGAAATTGACGCCACACTGCTCGATTTGCGTCCCCATATTCGGGCTACGGCGACCATTTTGACCCAATACTTGCAAAGCGAAAAGCTGCTGGTGCTCGATCGCGGCAACAGCAGTCATGTGAAATGCGCCACTGCGCTGATGCATGGCCTGCGCTCTGACACCAACAATCTGATGCACGCTGCGGAAGCCGACTTTATGGCTGCTGCTTATCTCAGCAACTACTATGATCCGCAACTGTTAGCTGCGATTTTACGTGCCTCTCGCTCCAAGCGAGTGATGGACGTGATTGAGCGATCGCTGCGCAACCGCACCTCCCAAAATAATGTGTCCATTGCGGGGGTGGGCTACTTACGCTACGACGATCGCGATGCCATTCCCCAAGCGGCAGACTTTCTCGTCACCGAAGAAAACATCCATACAGCGGTGGTTTACGGCATCGTTCACGACGAAGATGAGGAACGCGAAGTCGTTATCGGCTCTCTTCGCACCAGTAAAATCACCCTCGACCCGGATGAATTTATCAAAGAGGCCTTTGGGCAAGACGCCGAAGGCCGCTTCTTTGGCGGTGGTCGCACGACGGCAGGAGGCTTTGAAATTCCCGTTGGTTTCCTCTCGGGCTTTTATGAAAACGGCGACTACAATCGCTTGAAATGGGAAGTCTTCGATATGCAGATTAAGCAGAAGCTGTGGCGACTAATCAATCCCGATGATGACCTCATCTCCACAGACTGAACTGTACTTTATCCGCCACGGCATTGCTGCCGAACGCGGCACCTATGCCAACGATGACGAACGACCGCTGACGGATAAAGGGCGATCGCGTACCCAAGCGGTTGCCGAGCGCCTAATAGCCCTGGACTGTAAAGTCGAACTCATCCTTTCTAGTCCGCTCATACGCGCCCGTCAAACCAGCCAAATTCTCGTTGCAGCCGGACTTGCCCCTACTGCTAAGCCCCTTGAACTGCTGGCCCCCGGCGGCCATCTCACGGACTGGTTGCTCTGGCTGGCAGATTGGCAATTGGCCCACCCCGTTGGTCGCCTGGCCCTTGTCGGCCACGAACCCGACCTCAGCAGTTGGGCGCAGCAGTTGGTGCATGGAGAAGCACGCGATCGCTGGCAGCTCAAAAAAGCTGGTGTCATCGGCGTGCAGGTTCCAGAGGCAAAGGGAGCGATCGGTCACAGTCACCTCTTCTGGCTCACCCCACCGCGCTTGCTACTGTAGAATCTCTCAAAAGATTTACCGATTCGTCCACTGAGGCGGTTATATCAATTCGATGGTGAGCAACCAGAATGGAGGCGGCTTAGCAAATTTCAAGACAACATCAGCAATTGGTGGGCTGACTCGATAGCCACAATCCTTTTTTCCTTGCGCAATCAATAAGCCTACCAAGCCGTGAGTTAAACCGGCTTACTCCGCGAAAACTTAAGCAAGTACATTTTCTTGAGGTGTTCTCCAGAAACGAATATCCTCTCATAGGTTGGTGTCGAGGAACGAGACCCAACACTCTCAAAGCCTTTATTTTGTTGGATTTCCTGACGTTAACTGCAATCTACTCCCTCGGTTTTCCCAGGCAATTTCTTTTTCAGAACTCTCCTAAACTCTTTTTCGAGGGGTCGCATTGAATGTATCTACGAACATGAAATATGCTCAATGCGCATATTCGTGGTTAAGGAGCTGAAGTCATTTTTTAGCCCTCAAGTCTAGCCGACCTGCTGTGAGGCCTTAACCTGGGGCTGCGCCTGGGGCTGGAACTGGAACAGGGTATAAACGACATTACGGCGAATACCGGTCATCATATCGAGGAACACTTCGTAACCTTCGCTCTTATACTCAATCAGCGGATCCTTTTGACCATAGCCGCGCAAACCAACGGTTTCCCGCAGCGCGTCCATTTGCTGCAGGTGCTCGCGCCACAGAGTATCAATTTGCTGCAGGATAAAGAAGCGCTCAGCTTCTCGCATCAGGCCGGGCTTGGCCTGATCAACTTGAGCTTCCTTCATGTCATAGGCAGTACGTACCTGCTCATGCAGGAAGGTCTTGATTTCCCCAACGGAAAAATCTTCAAGTTGACTGGGCTCTAAATCCGCCAGTAAATAAACAAATTCTTTGACCTTGTCCACCATCTCCGGCAGTTTCCACTCTTCGGGAGGCAGTTCAGGGTTGATATAGGCTTCAACGATGTCGTCCATCGTGCGAGTAGCATAGGTAATCACCAACTCCTTAAGGTCTTGCCCTTCCAGGACGCGCCGCCGCTCCGCATAGATGGCGCGTCGCTGGTTGTTCATTACCTCGTCGTATTCGAAGACTTGCTTACGGATATCGTAGTAGTAAGTTTCGACTTTCTTCTGGGCGTTTTCGAGGGAGCGTGTCAGCATGCCCGATTCGATGGGCATGTCCTCTTCCACTCGGAACATATTCATTAGGCCAGCGACGCGATCGCCCCCGAAAATTCGCAATAGGTTATCTTCCAAGCTGAGGAAGAAACGAGTGGAACCAGGGTCGCCCTGCCGTCCTGCCCGCCCCCGCAGTTGATTGTCAACCCGCCGAGATTCATGACGCTCGGTGCCAATGACGTGCAGACCACCGGCTTCGACTACTTTGTCGTGTTCGGCATCGGTATACTTTTCGTATTCCTTGAGAATTAAGTTATAGGCTTCCCGCAGCTTTTGGACAACCGGATCTTCAGTGGGCGCTTTCTCCGCCGCGATCGCCACTTTATCTTCCGCTTCCAGTTCCGGCAGGCTGCGATCGCCATAGGTCTCAACGGCGAAATCTACGGTCTCTTTTAGAAAGCTATCAGTCTCTGCCGACAGTTCTGTGGGGAAAATATCCGGTGACGCCTTCCAAGTCTTGACTTTCTTTTGGCCGTCGCCAAAGCCTTGGGATTTGCTGCGCCCCTTTGTCCCGGGAACCGACACCATCAAAGCGTCATCTTCCGGCTGCACAATGCGAGGCATTAAGTATTCCCGCAGCTTTAAGCGCGCCATGTAGTCGGCATTACCGCCAAGGATAATGTCAGTCCCGCGACCGGCCATGTTAGTGGCGATCGTCACGGCATCGCTGCGCCCCGCCTGAGCGACGATTTCAGCCTCGCGCTCCACATTTTCGGGCTTCGCATTCAGCAGATTGTGAGACACCCCAATTTGCGCCAGCAAGCTTGATAGGAGTTCTGATTTTTCTACACTGGTGGTACCCACGAGCACGGGTCGATCTTGCTCGTGCATTTCTTGGCACTCTTTGGCAATTTGCAGCCATTTGCCTTGAATACCAATGGCGTGAATATCCTGAACTTCGCTTTTAACCAGCGTTTCAACGTCACTGCTCGCCGTCAACGTGACGTTTCCAGGCTGTTTGGCCCAGCTCAACAAATCGGCTTGCGAGGGGAAAGCAAGTTCGGCAATGCGAGCTGGATTATTGCCCAAATTCGCATCCAGAACCTGCTTAATGCGGCGTACTTTTTCTAGATCACTGCTGCGAATTAACACCGGCTTTTGTGCCTGCACCTGTTCCAAGCACTCCTTCGCAATCCTGCTTGGATCGCCGGATTCAGTTTTATAAACTACATCGGCCAGATCGCGGCGCTGCGACGGTTTGTTCGTGTCGATCACCGTCACTTCTAAGTCATAGATTTTCTCAAATTCTGCTTCTTCAGTCTTAGCAGTGCCGGTCATGCCCGACAGCTTGGGATATAGCAGAAAGAAGTTTTGGTAAGTAATGCTAGCCAGAGTTTGAGTTTCTGGCTGGATCTCGGCGTGCTCCTTAGCCTCGATCGCCTGGTGCAAACCATCGCTCCAGCGTCTGCCAGGCATCACTCGCCCGGTAAATTCGTCTACAATCACCACTTCGCCGTTGCGAACGATATAGTTAACGTCTTTAACGAAAAGCTCTTTACCCTTAATGGCATTGAAGACATAGTGAGCCCATGGGTCTTTGGGATCAAATAAGTCTTGTACGCCCAGCAGTTCCTCCGCCAGGATAAACCCTTCGTCAGTCAACAATACGTTCCGCGCTTTTTCGTCCACTTCGTAGTGATCATCGGGTCTCAGCTTGTCAGCCACCTCTGCCGCTTTGGTGTATTTCTCACTAGGCCGCTCGACCTGACCAGAAATAATCAGCGGCGTCCGGGCTTCGTCTACCAAGATGGAGTCCACTTCATCAATCACACAGAAGTTGAACGGACGCTGCACCACATCTTCAATGGACGTGGACATGTTGTCGCGTAAATAGTCAAAGCCAAACTCGCTGTTGGTGCCGTAGGTGATGTCACAGGCATAATTGCGCTGGCGCTCGGCCGGACTCATACCCTGCTGAATCAGGCCCACCTCAAGGCCCAAAAAGCGGTGAACCTGTCCCATCCACTCAGCATCTCGACGGGCCAGATAGTCGTTCACGGTGACCACATGGGCGCCTTTCCCCGTGAGCGCATTTAAGTAGGTTGGCAGGGTAGCAACCAAGGTTTTGCCTTCGCCGGTTTTCATTTCGGCAATTTGCCCAGCGTGCAGCACCATGCCGCCCATGAGTTGCACATCAAAGTGGCGCATGCCCAATACTCGGCGCGAGGCTTCCCGGACGACGGCAAATGCTTCCGTCAGAATATCTTCAAGGGTTTCGCCTTTTTCCAAACGCTGCTTAAACTCACCCGTTTTCGCCGCGAGGTCTTCATCTGACAATGGCTGGATATCCTCTTCCAGCAGATTGATTTCCACTACGTCAGGCTTGTAGCGCTTCAGTTTACGGGCGTTTGGATCACCAAGCAGAGCTTTCAGCATATGTCCGGAGACGATGGGTTGACAGAGTTTTAGTAAATCGAAAATATTAGCGCTTAACAAGGGGCGATCGCCGCACCCTAAATGCGTTTAACTTTACTATTACAGTTTATTGATCCTACCATTTGAATTTCAGAGATCAGAGAACGATGACTTTTTCGCTGTTCTTTGGCAACTGTTAGGGGATTTCTATGTCTAGAATAAACATTGATTTACGTTAGCTGTTCTCCCAAAGCATTCTGCCGGTATATTCTCAGCTGTTCTATCCATGAAAATTGACTCTGAGCTATTGCATTTTGCTTCCTCACGCTGTCGTCTGCCGCATAGAGACTGCGCTGCCCAGAGGTGGGCTCGACGACACTCGCGGCTGATCAATCGACGACGACGATGTTTTGAATTCTGACCGGCAAGCTGGCATGTCCCTTCATTTGAGTTTGCCCAACTACCGCTGACAGTTGCGGTCATCTTGAGACTCCCAAACCACGGCCCCATTTGATTGATGATGGGCAATTGAATTTTGTTGTTTTAAAATTTTCAGATTTAACTATGGACTGTAGTCACATTCAGTTTAAATATATCGATGCTCTAGAAACCGAGCATTTGAATCAGCTCATCAACCTATTCCAACAGGCAGCTTTTTGGGCCTGCGATCGCACCCCCGAAGACATGACAATCGCGATCGCCCATAGCCATCCTGTGGTCACGGCCTGGGATAATGACGCCTTGATTGGCTTTGCCAGAGCCACCTCTGACGGTATTTATCGGTCCACTATTTGGGATGTCGTCATTCATCCCGATTATCAGGGGGCTGGTTTGGGTCGCAAGCTTGTGCAAACAGTCCTCAGCCATCCGTTGATGAGCCGGATTGAGCGCGTTTATCTCATGACCACCCATCAGCAACAGTTCTACCAGCGCATCGGCTTTGAAGAAAATCAAACCACGACAATGGTGCTGTTCCAGCGAGAGATTGAGCCAGTGCCCAGTCTGCGCTCGGTAGAAGTTGCGCCATCGTCTTAGTAGGCTGAATCAGTGGGCTGAAGCCGTCGATCAAGGATGCCGTGTGGCCGGAGCGGATAACGAATGGCCGACCTGCCACCTCAGTGCTCAGGTCGGCCATCGCATTGCATCCAAAAAAGCTGTCAGAGGGAACTCATAAATTCTGGGGCCACTGTAATTCAGGCCATTTGACCATTGATGGTCTGAAAGTCCCGTAATTTTGATAACGTTTCTCTGTAATCTGTCTCATCGCTGCATCTACGTCTAAGAGGAACTGCTGTGCTCGAATTCATCACCTTACCGAATAACGTCTTACCCCCCGTTGCTCCCTATTCTCATGCTGTGCGGGCCGGCGATTTTTTGTTTGTCACAGGACAACTGGCAGAAGATCCAAATTCAGGGGCAATTGAAAAAGGAGCGATCGCGGAGCAGACTGAGCAAGTGATGGAAAATCTCAAGCGCGTGCTCAATCATGCTCAAACGGGATTTGACCGAGTTGTGATGTCTCGCATCTTCGTTACTGACTTTCGCTATTACGAGACGGTTAACCAGGTCTATGCCAGCTATTGCGCGCAAGATAAGTTGCCCAGTCGCACCACCGTGGGAGTGACGGCACTGGCCGGTTTTGGTGATGTTGAAATTGACCTGATTGTCTACTGCGGTGATTAAGCGCGTCGTCAGTTGATCCTGAAAAGCTGCAGTAATTGGGCGTTATCACGTTAGGCTTCAGGGGTTGAGCTTGCAGTGAAAAGCCCCTGAATCAGCCATTATTGTATTGCTAGAGATGATGTCTGCGCAGTAAACACTCTAGTGCTTACAAGCCAGCAGATTGGTTGATATAGGGTCGCCTAGTACAGGTCATAGCGCATTAGTTGGCAAGGCAAATTGCCGTTGAGAACAGGTATACGCTGGGACGATTTGAGGCCAATGGATTTCGCTAGGGATTTATTCCCGCTCAAAACAAACGCTGTCCAGCCCTTGAAGCGCTGCTTCAGCACGTCTCCCAGCAGCTTATAAAACGCGCCTAAATCTTCGTCTCGGCCGAGTCGCGCACCATAGGGCGGATTGCACAGAAGGATCCCGCTGTCGGCAGGGGCATCAACCTGTGCCAGCGCTTGATGATGCAGCGCAATCTGACCGGGGATATGACAATTTTTGGCATTCGTGCGGGCTTGAATAATAACTGCTCGATCGCGATCACAGCCCACAATCGGCGCATCCAGCGCATCCCGTTGGGCTGTTTTTGCCTGCTGACGTAGTCGTTCCCAGAGCACAGCATCAAAGTCAGGCCAGCTTTCAAACCCAAAGCGATCGCGAAATAGTCCTGGTGCTCGATTCAATCCGATAAGGGCTGCTTCCAATGGCAGCGTGCCAGAGCCACAGAGGGGGTCACAAAATGCCTGATTCGTCTGCCATGCGGATAAATAGATCAGGGCTGCCGCCAAGGATTCTTTGAGGGGGGCTTTGCCCACGGCAGGCCGATAGCCACGGCGATGTAGACTGTCGCCGGAACTGTTCAGGCTGACGGTGGCGCGATCACGATATAAATGTACGTTGACCTGCACATCAGGGGCTTGAGTATCCACGCTGGATCGCTCGCCCCAGCGATCGCGCTGCTGATCAACAATGGCATTTTTGACCTGTAGGGCCGTGAAGTGAGTGTGGTTGAGGCGCCCCGTTTTGCCGGTTGCGGCTACGGCTAAAGTCAAGTCCGGGGTGAGGTGGGGTTCCCAGTCGAGGGCCTGCACTCCGGCATAAAGGTCATCAGCGTCACGACAGGCAAATTCTGCAATTTGCACCAAAATTCGGAACGGTAGTCGAGCCCATAAATTGACGCGATAGAGCAGTTCGCGATCGCCCATAAAGCTGACGCCACAAAACCCAGGCTGCGGATCAATAGCGCCCAAACGCTGCAACTCTTCAGCGGCAATTGCTTCCAAACCTTTGGCAACCGTAGCAAAGTAATGCTCCATAGGCCCTATAACTCTGAAGACTGCAGGACTCACGCGAAGGCCCCTGGTGTTCCCCTCCTGGAGAATATCGAATGCGATTTTCCACATTTAGAAATCGAGCGGCCACAACCAGATTCAACTGCGTAAGTCTTGAATTTCTTAGCCTATCGCGTTTACCTAGGGGAATTTTCTCCTTGACTGAGCAAGTTTGAATTTTTCCAAACTGTAGTTTTACTGAAGAAGATCTCGAAGTCCTGGCTCAATTCATACAGTTTTACGTGGTTTCTGCGACGCCATAGCCCTGCAGGAAGACCAAAATAGATTTAATTCTGGAGAACGCAAGCAGGTCTGAACTTGCTGCTCTTGGGGGCAATTTAGAGCAGTTTATCATTCTTGCAATTGGCGTCCTTACAGGTGAGTGCCTGACCCTTGGGGGCTTTAGGGTCAGGCTATTTCTTCTTCAACGGATCTGGCAGAGCATCACAAAATCTTGTCCAGTCCATAAATTAAAGACTTGAGGGGCATTACCCGCCGCACTGCTAGCAGCACACCTGGCATATAGCAAGCGCGATCGCTGGTGTCATGTCTGAGCGTGTAAATTTGCCCGGGCGCGCCAAAAATTACTTCTTGGTGGGCGATCAGTCCTGGTAGCCGCACGCTGTGAAGACGAATGCCGTCATCTGTGCTGCTGCCTCGGGCGCCGGCCAGCTTCTCGGTTTCTTCGACCTGGACAGGATTGTAGGCTTTGTTGGGAGCGGCAAGCATCTGCGCTGTCTGAATCGCCGTGCCGCTGGGCGCATCCGCTTTTTGATTATGGTGCAGCTCAATAATCTCGACATGCTCGAAGTATTGTGCAGCCTGCTGCGCGGCCTGCTGCATCAGCACTACGCCAATTGAAAAGTTGGGAATAATCAGACAGCCAATGCTGGCTTTATCAGCAAATTCGGCAAGGTCTTTAATCTGGGCTTCCGACAAACCAGTGGTGCCGACGACTGGCCGCACCCCATAGGCGATCGCAGCCCGTATCGATTCATAAATCGTACTCGGGTGAGTAAAGTCAATCATCACTGCCTGTCCTTCGCTTTGCGCCTGCACTAAGGACGCTTCCAAATCAGGCGTGACTGGAATTTCGACCGGGCCGCATCCCGCAATTTCGCCGATATCTTGCCCCATAACGGACGGATTTTTGTCGATCGCGGCCACCAGGGTCATGTCCTCAGCGTTAGTGACGACCTTAATTACTTCGCGTCCCATCTTGCCGCAAGCGCCATTCACCACAACGGGGATTGTTGATTGTGCTGCCATGAAACTTTGTTTGAATAATCGACAGAATGAGTGTATCCCGATTCTGATGGCGAGGGAGAGAGTTGAAGGGATGGAGTGATGAAGTACGGGCGAAAGGAGCGCACTTCAGGTTTTTGTCCCGACCTGTGCGGCTAGAAATTCCACCAGCAGCTGCACTTTCGCGGATAGGTGACGGTTGACCGGATACAGTACGCTGATGGAGATTTCCGTGCCGCTGTAATCCGGCAGAACTTGCTGGAGTTGGCCGGCGTCGAGGGCTGTCTGCACGATAAAGCGAGGCAGCAGAGTGATGCCCAGGCCATGTATGGCAGCAGTTTGCAAGACTTCGCCATTATTGGCACAAACGGGTCCACGAATGCGGACCACGTGCTCACCATCAGCACCAAACAGCGTCCAAGAGTTGTCGGTTGCGAGGTGTCCATAGGCTAGGCAAGCATGATTAGTGAGGTCTGATGGCGATTGGGGCAGCCCTCGATCGCCCAAGTAACTTGGAGCTGCACACAGAATGATGGGGGCAGGTGCCAACTCGTGGACAACTAGGTTGGTGAGATGGGGCGGTTGAGCGATGCGTAGGGTCACGTCAAAGCCTTCGGCAATGGGATCGACGAAGCGATCGCTAAGGCTAAGCTCCACCTGCAAATCAGGATATTGCTGCACAAATTGAGCAATTAATGGGGCTAAATAGCGGGTGCCAAATGTCATTGGGGCGTTAAGACGCAGCCGTCCTTGAGGTTGAGTTTGCAGGTCAGAGACGGCCATCTCAGCTTCAGCAACATCGGCCAAAATGGCTAAACACTTCTCGTAAAATGCCAATCCAGTAGCAGTGGGCGTTACTTTGCGAGTGGTTCGCTGGAGTAACTGCACCTGCAAAAACTCTTCCAGATTCAGCACGAGCTTATTCACCGCTGATCGCGATACGCTCATCTCTCGAGCGGCTGCCGCAAATCCGCCGGCATCAACCACCTGGACAAAGGCCCGCATGCTTTCAAATTTATCCATAAATTGTCAATCAAAAAGAGACAATACGTCAATTAAATATTATATTGTCTTTTTTTGGAAGTCATTCCATAATAAAACCATCGATAAATTAATCCTGACGCCAGATAAGGAGGTGTCCCATGATTACGATTCGACCAGGTAGCGATCGCGGTAATGCTGACTTCGGCTGGCTCGATAGTCGCCATACCTTCTCTTTCGGCAACTACTACGATCCGGCCCATATGGGCTTCGGAACTTTACGGGTCATCAATGAAGATAAGGTGGCTCCGGGGCAGGGTTTTTCGACCCACGGCCATCGGGATATGGAAATCATTTCCTATGTGCTCGATGGGAGCCTAGCTCACAAAGACAGTCTGGGTAATGGCTCTGTCATTCGGCCCGGAGATGTACAGCGCATGTCGGCAGGGACGGGCATTATGCACAGCGAATATAATGCTTCCGATACCGAGCCAGTCCACTTTTTACAAATTTGGGTGCTGCCGCAAGAGAAAGGCATTGCCCCTGGTTATGAGCAAACCTATTTCGCTCCCGAGACCCGGCTTAATCAGCTGCGACTCGTTGGTTCTCCAGATGGTCGCGAAGGTTCGGTCGTCATTCATCAAGACCTGAATCTGTACGCCGCGACGCTGCAGGCAGCAGCGTCAGTGACTCATGCTTTGAAGGCTGGACGGCACGCTTGGCTGCATGTGGCGAAGGGCGCCATCAAGCTCAACGACTACGAGCTGAGTGCTGGGGACGGCGCCGCGATCGCTGAAGAAACGGCTCTCACTCTCGTCGGTGGCAGTGAAGATGCCGAAGTGCTGCTGTTCGATATGGCAGCCTAAGCAAGTTATGGGGTTGGTCAGAGTTGAGGTTCAACGCTGGCCAGCCCTACAGCTTTTAGATGAGACTCGGATAAAGGCAAGGCGCAATATCGTTTTCCTTTTCTGCAGTTACTATGGCTTCAGCCATCTAAAGACTGTCATTATTTAAATCTCTATCCCTTCGATGATGAGGGTTTCAGTTCCTGGCTCATGAAATTGGGGTGAGAGTGATAAGGCTGAGCGCATCACATTTTCAGCTTGAATTAATACCATGCTCTGAACCACGTCCAGCTAGAGAATCAGAGTTTCCAGAATTGCTATTGTTGCATCTGAGATATCTGCTATGCAGAGGCTTCAGCTAATCAGTAGAAGTTTCTTTAGGACCGCGATCGCCGATGTTGACGTGTCCTGAAAGTCATGTCCGGTCAGATTTGTAGGATTAAATTTCGCCGGCTGCTATGGCAGCAAGGCTGAAGCCAGACAGTTGGTGTGGCCATTAATTACTACAATTTTTGATTTTTGAATGTGGATTCGAGGCCGTTTTCCTATTAGGGCCTTCAGTCTTAACGTCTGTAGCTCTGGAAAAGAGAGTCGGTATAACCTATTAAAAATGGATAGATACCTATAAAAAGATTGCAAAGATTTTGACCACAATTATTTAGTATCAACAAATTCTCTTTTTAAGTTGCTGTTAGTCCGTGCTTTTTCGGAAGAGCTAGATAGTGAGGGAAGCAAATTATTGCTGCTGTCAAACAGAGTGATCTATCTGTTGGTAGCTCTGCGGCACTGCTGATGGTTAAAGGAACTACTAGAGCAGGGCCGAGGTGGCACTGACAGAATCTAACACTGCGCGCCATCTATCCGAAATCTATCTCTATGAAATTACGTTTCGCACGCCAGAGCGGCTACACCTTCATTGAACTCATGGTGGTGATGATTATTGTAGGCATCATAGGCACGCTTGCTTATCCGGCCTACACGTCTATGGCCCGCAAAGCTTACTATGCTGAGGTGAAGAAGACGATGGGCGTCATCGCTGAAGAGACCCATCTTTATTTTGTTGATCAAAGTCAATATCCGCCGGAAGTCGCGGCGGGCGTACAGCCAAAAGGCATTCTGAACTGGCCGGCTGACGCTCCGCTAGACGGCGTGTATGACTATGACCAATGGAACGTCGGCAGTAGTCAATGCTACATTCAAATCGCCTTTCAGGGGGATAACCAGCAAGTCGATTATCCCGTGAATCAAGTGAATGTGCCGCCACAAAACTTTGCTGAGTTTGACGATGATTTAGTACTGGGTATTGCGCTTTACGACTGCTAGAAGCTGGCGCTGTATTGCCGATACATTGCCGATGTTGACATCGTTATCAAGCTGCAGACGATTAGTCCAGCCTGATAGTATGTGTAAAGGGATGTAAACATTCGAGAGAGAGTTATGAAACGCGCGATCGCTTTAGGATGCTGGCTGCTGATCATGCTGGCGACCTGCTTAGTCAGCGCTCAACCGGCATTTGCCAGTAGCGACTACATTTCACCCGCCCCCGCTGATGCCGAAGTTTATCTAATTTCGCCCCGCGATGGCGAATCTTTGTCCAGCCCTTTCGCGGTGAAATTTGGCCTTAAGGAAATGGGTGTGGCTCCCTCTGGTGTGGAGAAGCCGGGCACAGGACATCACCATCTACTAGTTGACCTAGATGAGCTTCCCGCCTTGGATGAGTCTTTGCCTGCCACTGACCACATTAAACATTTTGGTGGCGGCCAAACCGAAACGATGCTAACGCTGCCGCCTGGAGAGCACACACTGCAGTTACTGCTGGCCAATTATGTGCACGTTCCCCACGAGCCGCCGGTTATTTCTGACCCAATTACGATCACTGTGAAGTAATTCAGCTCATGCCGCAGAGCAGCTATGCCAACGCTTTCTCTAGCAATTAGCGATAAGCTTTGGGCATGGCTGATCTGACTTGGATTGAAGGCGGCACCCGCTGCGGCAAAACCGCTCGCCTACTGGACTATTTAGCCGAAATTGCGATCGCTCCGACAGCAGCACGCCCTGCCGGAGCGGTCTTTTTGCTGTTTGCCGCCAATGGCGACAATCGACTGGCGCTGACGGAACGACTGGCCGATACTCTACCGGCCTCCCTGCCGGTGACAACGGCCACGCCAGCGGGTTTTATTCAAAACGAAGTCACCCTATTTTGGCCAGTGCTGGTGGAAAAGCTAGCGCTGAGTCCCCAGTTTCCCATGAAGCTGCGCCCTGAAAATGAGCAGGAGTTGGCTGCACAACTTTGGCGGCCAGAGTTAGACGCGGGGAGCTTGGAGATACCCGGCTGGACGGAAACGCAAACGGTACGGCGATCACTCGACTTTCTGCAACTGGCAGCGATGGGCGGCATTCCTGCCGAAGCGCTGCCTGAACGTCTGGCTGCGGGCATTCCCGGCGGCATTGCCACCCAGGAGATCTGGAGCAACGTGGCCGCTGCCGTTCTCACCTGGCGCGATTGGTGTCTGCGGCAGGGATTTTTGACCTACAGTATCGCGACTGAACTGTATGGACAACATCTGCTATCTAATCCGCTCTATCGAGAAAAGTTTCCCCAACGTTTTGCTGGGCTGCTGGCGGACGACGCGGATGAATACCCCGCCATTTTTGCTGAACTGCTGCGGCAAGTTAAGGCGTGGGGGCTGCCCACAGCAGTCACCTGGAATCCCCTCGGCAAAGTACGGCTAGGGGTGGGAGCCGACCCGGACGCTTTCGCAACGCTGCGCGCCACGGCTGCCAGCATCGAAACGCTTTCGGCCACGGCAGCTGATGCGCTAGTGGCCACCTGGGCCGACAGCCTAGTGGAAACGGTGCTGAATCCCATCGCGACGCCGCAGCCGGTTGAGGCCATGCAGCTGATTCAGGCCACCTCACGGGGGGAACTGCTACGGCAAACCGCCGACGCGATCGCCCGCGCCATCCAACAGCAGCAAGTGACGCCGGGAGAGCTGGCCGTGATTGGCCCCGGATTTGACGCGATCGCCCGCTATACCCTGGCGGAAATCCTACAGAAGCAAGGCATTCCCGTGGCCTCGCTAAACGATCAGCGACCGTTAGTCAGTACGCCGCTGGTGCGATCGGTCTTAACCCTGATTCCGTTTATTTATCCGGGGCTGGGCCGCTTTCTGGAGCCCGATGCGGTGGCCGAAATGCTCGTCGTTTTGAGCCAATCGCCCCAAGGGGCTAGCCGCACCTGGTACGAGCGCGTGCAAATCGACCCGATTCGCGCGGAACTGATCGTTGATCACTGTTTTCAGCCCGATCCCGAGCAGCCGCAACTGCTGCCCGTCACCGAGTTTCCCCGCTGGGATCGGCTCGGCTACCAAGCCACCGAAGCCTATAACGCCCTACGGGAATGGATCGACCAGCAGCGGCAGGCTTTACAGCGGCGACTGATCACCAGCCCGGTGAATCTTATTGATCGCGCCATTCAAGAATTTCTCTGGCGGGGCAACTATCTGCCCTATGACCAGCTCGCGGCGCTGCGGGAACTGATGGAAACGGCCCAGCATTTTTGGGAAGTGCAGGGGCGGCTGCGGCTGCGGCAGCAGCTCACCAACGAAACCCTTGAAACCTCCCTCTCACCCGTCGGTCGCTTCCTGCAGTTACTCTTGCAGGGCATCGTCACCGCCAATCCCTTTCCGGTCAAGCCCTTAGAGCACGACCAGCAGGGCGTCACGCTGTCCACCGTGTTCCAATACCGCTCGCAGCGCCTGTGTCACCGCTGGCAGTTTTGGCTGGATGCGGGTTCTCCCCGCTGGCTGACGGGCACCGACGCCCTGTTTGGCTACCCGATTTTTCTGGAAAGCTGGGACGGATATCCCTGGAAGATGGACTTTATTGAACAGAGCCACGAAGCCCGCCTAGAGCGAATTTTGCGCGACCTGTTGGGGCGCACGACGGAGCGGGTCATTCTCTGCCACAGCGATTTGGCGGTCAGCGGGCAAGAGCAGACCGGGCCGTTGCTGACGCTGGTGAACTTGGCGGAAGAGATGGAATTGAAGCTGGTGGAGGAAGAGGTGGCGAGTTCTTGAGGGGATGGGGAATAGGGAATGGAGAACAGAGGTTCGTACTATATCGAGCAAAGAGCTTTTGGCTGAGGCAAAGGGGTAACGTTTCGCTTTAGACTAGCTACAAGAAAAAAATGAAGGAGGGCATTTTGGCAAAACCTACGAAGTCTGAAAAAGTGCCCAAGGCGATGCAGGAGACGTACAGCCAGATTACGGCCATTACCGACAACTTTGCCGCCCAGCATTTGAACGCTGAATACGCCACGCTTATACGTCAGACGACGGCGGCGCTTTGTCGCAAGCGGCCGTCGCCGTTGAAAAGTGGGCGAGATCGCAGTTGGGCCTGTGGCATTGCCCATGCGATTGGTATGGCCAACTTCCTGTTCGATCCGTCCCAAGACCCACACATCAGCGCTAGTGACTTGTATGCCTGGTTCGGCGTCAGCAGCAGTACTGGTCAAAGTAAATCCAAGACGGTGCGCGACACCCTGGATATCAGCCAGCTTGATCCAGAGTGGTGCTTGCCCAGCAGGTTGGACGATAACCCCATGGCGTGGCTCTTATCAATCAACGGCTTGATTGTGGATGCCCGCTCGGCACCGCCTGAAGTGCAGCAACAGCTAGCGGCAGCTGGCTTAATTCCCCACGTGCCTAAAACTGGCCAGACAGCAGAAGACGTTCTGGAAAATGCTACACCGTTGCCGACACCATCGCCGCCTAAAGCGAAGAAGCCGGCCAAGAAAGCGATCGAGCGGTCCAAAGACGCGCTCTATGTACTCGATGTTGACCTCATTACGGGGCCTGTCACCGAGCAGTTTGTGAAAAAGCATCCTCAGATATTACGCACCGTTGAAATCAAGGGGTCACAGACCCTAGAAAAATTACATCGGGTGATCTTTGCCGCCTTCGATCGCGAGGAAGAGCACCTGTACGAATTTCAAGTGGGCGGCGATGGACCTGACGACCCAGACTGCCAGCGTTACGGTCTCAGTTTGGGAGAAGAACTGGAATATGCCGGCGATACGACTAAAACTTCCCTGAATTCCCTCAACCTGGTTCCCGAAGAAAGATTTGGCTACACCTTTGATTTCGGTGATGACTGGTGGCACGTCTTAGAAGTCAAAGCCATTCACGACAAAGCCCCCAAAGGTAAGTATCCCAAAATCACCCATCGTGTTGGCGACAGTCCGCCCCAGTACGCGGATTTTGATTAGGACAAATCCCCGCCAGCACAATCTCACTTTCTTGTAGGGAAACGCAATTGTGTACAAAGCGGTTGGGCTTTTGGATGGTTTTGCAGGGCGGATGCAACCATGTCCCTCCCAAAAACATTTTGACTTTAATGATGATGCGTCTTAAGGGGTGGTTGTAATCGGTGCTGCCTCGGACACGGAAAAGTCCGCAAAATCAATATGGACATCGTGGGGCGTCGACCACGAGGCATCGCCGCCGCCAAAGAAGGTTGAGAAGAAGAGCCCATCGATTTTCAGGTCGTCGGTGGTGCGAAACTGTAAGCCGTTTTGATTAATTACCTGCTGGCCATCCACCCAAATCCGGGCTTGGCCATTCTGTTGATCGGGATCGTTCAAAACAATTTCCTGCTCTATACGGTGCCAAACCCCGGGTTGAAAAGTCCAGGCACCTCGCTCAATGGAAGTTCCATGGTCTTCGCTCGTTGGCAAATAGGCATAAAGTTCGCCCTCGCCATCACGTCGCCACATCAGGCGCGTGGAAAAGCCATCCGTACCGTCGGGAATATCACCGCCGCTGTTGCCGACACCGCCGTATAGCCCGGGCAGTTTACCCCCTTTCACAAAATCAAAATTAGCGGCAAATCGCACCGCGTAGCTCAGCCGCAGCGCCCTCTGAGGCGGCAAATCTAAATCTGCATAAAACTGACCACCTCCCAAGGGCACTCCCTGCCGCCGAGAAACTGACGGACTTGCTGAGCCCGCTGGATAATATACTCGCAAAATTTCCGGAAAGGGTCCCGTTTCAACTGTTCGCACTGTCAAATTCTCTAGTCCCCAGGCGCCAGAGTCTTGGGCGCCCCAGGCCTGCATCCAGTCGGCTGCCAAGAAGTCTCCCTGCCAGAGCACCACTTCATTGGCCGATGCCTCGGACGACACAGACGAGGCGGAAGGAGATGAGGTAACGCTGGTGGCAGAGCAATTACTCAACAACAGCAGGCCCAAACTTAAGCTACTTGCCCAACGCATCATGGTTGCTGTCCAAATATGCTGATGTTTTTTTGGTTGCTGACATTGCCTAACTGGCGATGCCTGGCATTCCGTCGCGCGCGGGCCAAATGCCTGCACAACCACCTTGACGGAGCGGCGATCGCCAGATGTTCCCCGGAAGAAGCAATAGACTACAGCGTCGATTCTCGGCTGGACAGGCCCTCCGCTTCTAACTGAGGCTCACCAGGCTGATCATCCTCAGCCGCAGGGGTTGGGTTGTTGTCAGCAAAGTACTCGACTCTGATATTGCCAGTTTGATGCATTACCAATGGTTGGCGGGTGCCGGCTTCGACAGCTAAATGGGTGAGGGTGCCCGTCTCGACGTTGTCAACCAAGATGCCGTCCAAAGCCGGCTGACGAGCGATCGCCCCATTGCCAGCTGCCAACCGCAGGGTAAAACCACTTAAGCGCACGTTCTGGAGTTTGTCAGCGATCGCGGTCGGTTTCTGGGCTGCCGCACTTGCCACTAATTGGGAAGACTCCGGTCGAATTCTGATGACGGCATCGGCAGTTTCCCCGCCAAAATGAGCCTGCAAAATCGTGCGTCCAGTTCCCTTCCCTTTAATCATCACGTTACTGCGCTCAATGTGTAGAGGCGCCAGCAGATCAAGTTCCCCAATGGGCAAATTGACGACAATATCAGTCTGCGGTGGGAGATCAGCCAGCAGCGCATTGATGGCAGAGGCGTCATCCTTACCGTCGCTGGGCTGGATGCCATGCTCCAGGGCGTCGATTTGCAGCACCGACTGTTGTGAAGCAGCATAGCTCAATCGCCAGCCCTGCAAATCCCAACCGGGATTAAGGGTGCCCGCAAACCAGCTGAGGAAAATGCCGAAGCAAAACAGTTGAGTGACCAACAGAAAGCGCGCCGTACTCCGTTTTGCCACTCGTTCAAACCCAGTCCCTGCCGCTGAGATACTCTGATTACCGCGATTGGACCACTTTTGCTGCGCTAGGTTCATCTGAGTCCAGATTTTGATCAGCGATGAACTCCATTGGGACACCAGCAGCAGGGGAAAGTGAATAGGTTTGATTTCCGACATCCGTCCCCAAAAAATGAGGCCAAGCATCAGCGGACGGCTGAAGCATAGCCAAGAGATTACGACCATAGCCCCTAGCCAATTGCCCTGCAGCAGCGTCACCAATAAAAAGCCAGGAGTAATCAAACAGGTCCAGTAGCTGATGCGCTGGTCTATCAGGCTGTACCAAATGAACCACCCCGTGGTTTTGGGACCCAGCGCCAGCGCTCGGCTACTATTGCGCAGCATGTTGCCATACCAGCGGCGCATATTGTTGTAAGCGCGATCAGTTACAGAACCCGAGACGGTTTCGATGGAATAGACGATCGCATCCGGCACATACAGCATGTCGTAGCGATGGCGAAGCAGCCAGTACCAGGTGCTTTTGTCGTCACCCGAGAGAAATTTGAAGCGGCCCCACAGCCAATCTTCTAGAGAATCGTGCTCTAGCTGATCGGCAAAGGATGGCGCCAGCGCCACTTCGGCTCGAAACAGGGAAAACCGCCCCGTCAAACACATCACTTTGTTAGACAAACTATCCGAGCACATCTGCGAATGCCGTTGAGCAAATCGCATATGAAACCATTCTGAAAACAGGTATGAACCCTTAACGACGGGGATTTCGTCTGTCGTCAGGGCCCCCATCTGAGGAAACAGGCGGAAAAACGGCAGGCAGCGGTGCAGGGTACCAGGCCCCAACTCCGAATCACCATCCATCAGCGCAATCACCGAGTCAGCTGGCAGATTTAACTTAGCCAGTTCTCTGGGGCCATCGGCCATCGCCTTACGCTTGCCATCTTTCTGCGTCATCCAAATGACCCGCATGCGTTTGAGGCCGGGATCTTCGGCTGCCAAAATGCTGCGGACAAACGCATTTTCTTCGTCACTGCTGCTGTTTACCAATACAGTGATGGGGTGGGGTGCTAAGGTTTTGGCTTCTTGGGCGATCGCCCGAAAAACCCGTTCAGAAATCCAAGGTTCCTCTTTATAAGTCGGCACTAAAAAGCAAACATGCGGTAACACGTCAACGGGAATGCTATCTGCTGTTCGGCGCCAGCGAGGAAACACCCAGTGGAGATAGATCCGGGCGCGCATCATGCGCACCAAAAACCATGACCAGCGCCATATCCCAATCAGGCCCAGACTAACTAAACCAAAGATATTCCAAATTGCCAGTTGACCAGGATTTTGCAAAAAGTAGAGCCCCAGAAAACCACAAACTACCAGGGCTAGAAAAATAATCCTGTTGAGATGGGCGGTAACGGTTTTGGGCGGGCGGGAAGCTGTCGGCAGTGTCATCCTTTTCCTCACGTGATTCAGAACAGTTCAAACACAAACGGACGATGCGGTCCGATGGCTAATGTCAATACCCTGAGGCGACGCCTAATAGGGCAACATGAAGTGGACCTAACTTGACCTGAGCGATCGCTGAGGTTTAAGTCGAATCCGCTTAAGCTATGGGAAAAATAATTGCTGCGCTGGCTAGCGATTACCAAACCAGCGCATGCCAAACGTGAGCTGGGCAGATTGGCCCACGCCACAAAATTGATACGAGACTGATTGTTCCGGCGTTGGTGGAATTCGAACTCGCACTCGGGCTAACGGCTGTCCCGCCAATTCAGGGGGAACCGCGGGAAGAAGGGCTTCCGTTCTGGCCTGGGTGAGTTTCCCCTGACTGATGGCCTCAATTACCTCCACTTCGCCCACAGCAGTGTCGCTACTGTTAGCTAATTTGACTCGGACGGGTTGGTCAGCCTGAATGCGGTTAGCCCGTTCGGCATCTACCAACGCTTCGACCCAGAGGTCATTACAGTCGAGCAGCGACACCAAAGTTGCTGGACGGTTGACCTGTTCGCCGGCATCGTGGGCGGTGCTGTAAATAACGCCGTCGAAGGGCGCCTTCACCTCTAAAGCTCGGTCCTCGCCATAACGGTCTTGGAATTGATCGAGGCGACCTTCCTCATCTCGTAATTTCATTTCTAGATTGCTAATGAGGCTAACCTGCTCTTGAATTGTCTGCCTGAGGCGACGCTGTTGACTTGGCAAATTGTCCGGCCCAACGGATGTCATGGCCTTTTGATCGACAGCATTACGGGTAGCCATTGCCGATTCGCGCTCTGCAGTTGCGGCTCTCACCGCAGCCTGGGCTGATTCCCAGTCGGCTTTTAACTGTTCTACCTGCTGTTGAGAAACTGCCCCTTGCGCTAGCAACTGTTGAAAGCGCTGATGGTCAGAGCGGGCCGCCTTTTCTGCCGCAATCGCCGCATCCAGCTCAGCCTGATAGCGGTTGATGTCTTCCGCTGCGATCGCTGAACTAGTCGTTTCCAAAATCTGGCTCTGGGTGGTTAGGTTCTCCAACTGTTGAGTTGTGAACTCCAGAGTCTGAAGAGCCGTGTTCAACTCGCCCTGATAAGTGGCAACAGTCCGCTGAGACTGCACTAAATCAGTGTCGTCCTGCGGCAAAGGTTCAAGGCGGACAAGCACCTGCCCCAACTGCACCGGGGCCCCGGAAATCGCATAGAAGTCTTGAATGGTGCCATCAACCGGCGCTTGCAAACGCACGGTGCGGCCATTTACCAAACCACTTTCCACGGTCATATGACTTAAACGGTAGGCAATTGACCCCAATCCTACGGCCGTTGCTGACAGGCCCAAAAAAATGCAGGCACCGGCGATCGCTAAACGCCTCCAATGCCTGGGTTTGGGATACGGCTGCGGTAGAGTTTGAGGCAGGTCATCGGGTAAGGATAGTGGTTTAGTCCGAAGATCACGTTCAATAGGTCTAATCATAACTAAACTGCCTAGCTCAGCAATAAAATGTTCAGCAATACAAAGAACAACTAGAAAAGTAAAAATAGAGTTTTGGATAATCCAAAATTCTCGCCATCCAAGATGAATTAGACCAAGCCCAATATTTTCACCAAAAAATATCTGTCTAAAAGCAGATTCAACTCAAAAATATTGTTGGTGGCTGCAGAAAATGAATTTATAAACCAACAAAATCTCAAATTCAGATTGAGCATTTCCCCTAAAAGCCTTGCCAGAGGGATGCTCATTCAAAGAAATTTTGCCATGAAATTCTAAAATAGCCGATACAAAAACAGTTAGATATTTAACTGCTATGGCTTTCCGAGACTTTTACTCGTCGCGACTCTTGAGAGTCTGTAACCGATTACATACCTAGCGACTGCAATGACCCTGTCTTCGTTAAATTTACTGAATCTATGAATTGAGCTATATAAATTTGATGCTAATTAGTTGTAAATTCACGTAGAGTACAACTATGTAAAGCTTATGTAATTAATGCGAATTCTGGGGATAATCTCACTTATCTGAATATGAGGAAATTGTCATTTACTTCCGCAGGTGAGATTTGATAGCACTGTAGATTTTATGTTTTTCTCAGTCTTAGCTTTTCGACAGCTCGCTCAGATTGATCAACGAAACAATAAAAAATATTATTAGGTAAAAATATGTGGATGCCAACAATTCTATCCACCCTCTAGCCATAAAGATTACAGCAGAAAGAAACTATCAAAAACATCAAATTCTCTTATCCTATGACGTGCAAGTAACTGAGTTCGATTAGCGTCATAGTATCATCGAATACATCGAAATTTATAATTACAAACATTTTTGCTTTGGTGATATCTGACATTATGCCTCCCTTGCAGGCATAATGCCAGCACTAAGAAACGTTGATGAACTTGTGAATATAAGATACTTCCAGCAACATCCAAGGTGTGATGAACTCAACAGCTGGTGCTTCAGAAATGAGTCAAAGCTGGCTGATGACCCTGCTTTAAGACTGACGCATCAAGGGAGAGAAGTAGAGTTGGACGGCTCAACCGGTAAATGTCGAAGCTATCTAATTCACCATTGAGGCACATCATCAATCAATAACAGAAGCCTGATGAGATAAGCACTACTGCGCTCGTTAGCTTCATAAGCTAAAAGCTGAAATTGGCGCTGTTGAAATCATAGATAGTTTAACGATGACAGCTTTTAATTTGACTCCGTTTTTATCTCGTACCTATCTAGGCGGTCACTCACTACCGATTTAGTCGTATATCTTTGGCAGTATTGTGCAAACCATTTCCGACTTTTCGGCCTTAATGGTTATGGAGGATGTGTCATCATATATACGGTGAAGAAGCGATTTTTCGAAGTTGACGCCAAAAGTAGCAAGATTAATTTGTGCCTGAATATACCGATTTCTCGTCAGCAGAAAGACTGATCGAAATCTTGAGTAATCGATCGTTCCGTATATGGTCTTACGATTGTTTGACTAATAGAGGTTAGGCTGCTTTGGTTAATTTTAAGTAGCTGTTTGAGCAGTATGGCGGCTCTTTCACCGGGCAAATTATATCGGAGGGAACTATGAAACTGATGATTGTCACAATGCTGTCAGTCGCTATTCCCATTGTGACGACTGCTTCTGCCCGTGCAGAGAATCCTGCACACGTAGAGCAACTGTTGACCACCAATCTTTGTTACGGATGTGATTTATCTGGTGCTGACCTAACTCAGGCTCATTTGATTGGCGCCGATTTACGCCAAGCTGATTTGACCAACGCCAATTTAACTGAGGCCAATTTGGAAGGTGCCGATCTCGAGGGCGCTAACCTCCAAGGCGCTACGCTTACCAATGCGCTGCTAACGAATGCCAGCTTTCGAAACGCTAATTTAAGTGATGCTGATCTGACTGAGGCTAAGCTTTACTTTGTCGACATTGCTGGAGCAACACTGGAAAATTTGGACATCACTAGGGCTGAGATCGTGGGCACACCCATTAGCGTAGGCGGCAGTAGCGAAGATTAATTTGGCACCCCCATTCTCAAAGTGGAGTTTGCATCGCTCGGTATGGCCTTCTTGCTCCCCCTTATCCAATCGGCTCTAAAAATACATGGAGCAGATTAAGCAGTTGAGGTTTCAGAAATATGTAATCTCTAAGGACTGTCATTATTCAGCGATCGCCTTTTCATCCCAACGCCTGCAGCTTCAATAACTATTGCTTTAGAAAAGAGGCCCAGCATAAGTCCTGCGCGAGTGCGGAAAGACCTAGCTCAGCGTTTCCAGATGCTCATGAAATCGAAATGCTAATATTAACTCATAGTCATTACGAGTTTATTTTAGAGCTCGATTAGGAGGATGTATGGTAAAACTAGCTGGCATTGCAGGCAGCTTGCGCAAAAACTCTTACAGTCATCAGGCTTTAGCGATCGCCACTCGCGCAGCCCAGGACTTAGGCGCTGAGGTTACAATTCTGGATTTGCGGCAGATGAATCTGCCTTTCTGTGACGGCAACAGTGGTTATGACGACTATCCTGATGTGGCCGTGCTGCGGCAAACGGTTAAAGATGCTGATGGACTCATTTTGGCAACGCCGGAATATCACGGCAGCATCAGTGGCGTCCTTAAAAACGCCCTCGATTTGATGAGTTTTGAGCATCTAGACGGCAAAGTTGTTGGGGGCATTAGCGTATTAGGTGGGCAGCCGAACAGTAACGCCTTAAATGATTTGCGGACCATTGCTCGTTGGGTTCACGCCTGGGTGATTCCTGAGCAGGTAGCGATTGGACAGGCGTGGCAAGCCTTTAATGATGACGGCAAGCTAGTGGATAGCAAGTTAGCTGAGCGGTTAGACAAGTTTGTGAGAAGTCTGGTTGAAAATACGCAGAAACTTCGCGGATAGAGATCGCTCCTGAAGCTGATTTTTTGCGCCATCGATGTCCATTTAGTAGCGCGCTCTACTGCGATCTTGTCTCGGATTCGTTTAATCAACGTGAGTTCGACGAACAGAAATGGGGAAGAAAAAAGCTGAGACTGGATTTGA
>ERZ1740058.289-NODE-289-length-42312-cov-12.646828_pt1 | contig 42312 bp, 44 predicted proteins | sample MGYA00581745_ERZ1740058 | MGnify/ENA primary metagenome ERZ1740058 (study PRJEB43018, sample SAMN04849742) | marine metagenome | isolation source: floating plastic debris | place: Pacific Ocean | collected 2008-08-30 | study: EMG produced TPA metagenomics... | reverse complement strand
ATCTCTAGGTCGACTCTTAAATGGTAGCCTGATTTGCGCCAAACTCAACTAGGCAGTGCCGAGAACAAGATTTAAGTCTGATATCCGCAGCAAACATTCGCAACCAAGCCTGTATTGCCGCGTCTTCCGTCAACCCTCAGCCTATGACTCGCTCACGATAAGTCATAGGGCCTTTGCAGTGATGAAGTCACATTTTTGGATGCCATACAGATATTCGCCGGGTTTGAATCAATCGACAGCGTAGAGCCATCATGCTCGTTTTTGATTATGGGACCACTGCTCAAATAAAACGATTGGCGATCGCCTCTAACTCCTTTGACTCAACCACTGGCTGTGAATCTCCCAAAAGGAATAGCTCTGCATTGGCGATCGCAACATAAAGTATCGATAGCCATTGTCATTATCAAATTTTGGAGGAGCATAATGGCCCGCAAAAAGCCTAATCTCATAACCACCATTGGTCTCTACGCAGGCGGTTTGCTGTTGATCATCTTTGCTGTGCTGTTGCTGCTACAAGCGACCGGAATTGTCTCCGCGATTCCGGGAATTGTTTATATCGCCTTGGTTTTGCTGGCCGTGGGCTGTGGCTTGCTTTACGGTATCGGCAATCGGGCATAGTTCTGGCTCGGCCAACAATCATAAAAATCAAGGCTTCAAATCCCCTCATATTTTTTCATATGAATGTGGTCATTCGACATAAGTTTGAAGATGAATAAAAGGCTATGTCAACGTTTAACGTTTACAGTCGGCTTTGCCTCTCATTCTTAACCTCAACTGCAAAGCCATATGGCAATCGAATAAAGACTGGGCTTTGGCCCTTGCCGGTCATAGCTCTTGAATTATGAATCAAGCAAGATCGATATATTGCTTATTTGAGGTCATCTACCGCCACCGTACTTCACCGCCAGACGCTAGTTTGCGCATAGTCCTTCGAGACCTGTCGTCATCGAGAAGAGTAAGGATAGAATTAGACTGACTAGAATAGTTTTGATTTATTAATTTAATGCCCGAACCAACCTCAGTGCCTCAGAAGGCGACCCGTCAAGCTGCACAAGCGGCATTTGTACCAACGATGCGGGAGCTAGTTCGCACCTATCAGGCATTTGCGGCTTATTCCGAAGCCCATATCCGTCAGTTTGATCTGACCTCTTCTCAGTTTGATGTGGTGGCAACGCTGGGTAATACCGATGGCCTAAGCATGAGTGATATTGGGCAGAAAACTTTAATTACTAAGGGAACGTTGACCGGAGTGGTTGATCGCCTAATCAAAAAGGACTTGGTAATGCGGGAAAATCCTCCCGGCGATCGCCGCAGTGTCATTGTGTCACTGACTAGCAAAGGCCAGCAAGTCTTTGAGCAGGTCTTTCCGGCCCATATTGCCTATCTCAAAACTCAATTTGAGAATCTTGACCCCTCTGAACTAGAACTTCTCAGAATTTTACTGAGTCGCCTGAGGCAGAATTTCTGAAATTAGGTTGCCCACCTACCTTGACAAGACCAACCAGCAGAATTATTCTGTATTTAGTTCTATATAAGACTAAATTAGTTTAGACATTTTGATCGTTGTCTACCAAGCTATCGGTAGTTTTTTGCTTTAGGCAGTCAGATGCTGAAGTAAATGAGTTGACGGTCAATTTGCCGCAAAGACTTACAGAGTGAGTCAATAGAAACCCTGTCCAATAGCACTCGACAGCCGAGTGTCTACAAGTCGTGAAAGTGTTGAGCCTCCTTTCTAGAAGCTCAACACAAACTGCCATTCCCGTAAATTAATTCTAGCTAAAACTATCCTAAAAAGGAGAAAACCATGAGCACGATCCTTCATGAATCACCGAATAAGTCTCGGCAGCCACGTTTATCCAAGCCGAGTATTCACTTGGATACTGCCCTTTATGGAATTTTGTTGCTGCGTGTGAGCCTAGGCCTCTTATTCTTGGCGCATGGGTTGTTGAAAATTTTTACGTTCACCCTGCCAGGAACCGCTCAGTTCTTTGAAAGCGTTGGCTTGCCAGGTTTTTTGGCAGCTCCAGTAGCGCTGGCCGAAATTATTGGTGGCGTTTTGCTAATAGCGGGCATTTACACTCGCTGGCTGGCTTTAGGTTTTTTTCCGATTCTGCTGGTTGCCACATTTAAGGTGCACGGTGGCAACGGTTGGCTATTCACAAACGAAGGGGGTGGCTGGGAATTTCCCGCATTCTTTGCGATCGCTTGCGTCGTCCAATTCTTGTTGGGCGATGGCGCGTTGGCGCTGTCATCGGTACTGTCATCTAGAACCAAGCGTCAGTCATGAGTCCATTCCCGACGCTTTTTCTTTCCCATGGAGCGCCCGATCTGCCACTTCGTGAGGGGGCTGTCACCCACTTTCTGCGATCGCTCTCACAGCGGCTTCCCCAACCCGCAGCGATTTTGGTGATTTCTGCCCATTGGCATGGCGAGCCACTGCGGGTTAGTGCTGCGCTCAACCCGGAAACCCATCACGATTTTTCAGGATTTCCGGCAGCCCTTTATCAGCTGAAATATCCAGCGCCGGGTTCGCCGGAACTCGCTAATCGCGTTGTGCAACTGCTGACGCAGGCGGGAATTGCTTGCCGACCCGATTCCCGCCGAGGCTTTGATCACGGCACTTGGACGCCCCTGATGTTGGCCTATCCAAAGGCTCAGATTCCCATCGTTCAACTTTCCGTGCAATATCAGCAAAGTCCCCAACGGCATTGGCAGATTGGTCAAGCGCTTGAGCCACTGCGGGATGAGCGTATTTTGATTATGGGGAGTGGGAGTGCGACCCACAACTTGGCTGCCATGAAGTCAGATTATCAAGCGCTCGTGCCTGCTTGGGTTTGGGAGTTTGATGATTGGTTGACCAAAACCATCGCCCACCAAAATTGGGGCGCTCTGATGCAGTATCGGCAGTTAGCGCCCTATGCTCTGGAAAATCATCCCACGCCAGAACATTTGCTGCCATTGTTTGTGGCTTTGGGGGCCGCCGGCCAGGTTGCGCAGGCAAAACAACTTCATCGCAGCTATGTCTATGGCGTTTTAAGCACGGCTGCTTATGCTTTTCATTGAATAGGACGACGCAGTCTTGCCCAATCTCGGAGAGATAACATCTCCGAGATTGGCAGGATTGAAGAGAAGGCCGGAGGCGACTGCGCAAGGCCTATGCTGATGGCTTTCTCAGCAAGCGCTCATATTGACCTTGGCATAATGAAAGCGATCGCATTTTGCTGAGTTCACTTAATCTCCTCCTATGGCTAACTTTCTGCCCCCCAACTCGACTCGACGCAAACTGCTACAAGTTTTGGGCTTGGCGGGTGGAGCGGCTGCTTTGCCGGCATTACTGCGCAACTGGCGGCAGTCATCGACGCCGATATCGACCTCTCCTGCCTTGGCGCTCGATGAGCTGCCCCAGGTGACTCCCCTGGCAGCGGCCAACGTGAACCCTCACCGCGTAGTACTCATTAGCACTACCAATCGCGCCGCCGGCATTCAGCAGGCCATTGACTTGCTGCAGCCAACTGGATTTAGCGGTAAGCGCGTTTTTATCAAGCCCAACTACAACACTGGCGATCCGGCTCCGGCTTCTACCGACCCCATCGTTTTGGAAACGCTAGTGCGAGAAATTCAGGCGGCAGGGGCCAGCGGCATTACCGTCGGCGATCGCTCCGGTATGGCCGATACGCGCTCGGCGATGCAGCAGCAGCGAGTGTTCAACCTGGCCAATCAGTATGGCTTTACGCCGCTGGTTTTTGATGAAATGGGGCGTGATGGCTGGCAGTATTTTTCAGGGAGCGGCACGAATTGGTCCCGGGGCTTTGCGATCGCGAAGCCAGTGCTGGATGCCGATGCGATCGTCAATGCCTGCTGCCTCAAAACCCATCGCTATGGCGGCCACTTCACCCTGTCGCTGAAAAATACCATCGGCATGGTGGCAAAATATGTGCCCGGGGACGGCTACAACTACATGCGGGAACTACACACCTCCGCCAATCAGCGCCTGATGATTGCGGAAGTGAACCGCACCTATCGTCCCGCGTTGATTGTCATTGACGGGGTGGATGCCTTCGTCAACGGTGGCCCGGCTCAAGGAGAAACCGTGAGAGCGGGCGTAATGTTGGCCAGCACTGATCGCGTGGCGATCGATGCGGTGGGCATCGCTGTTTTGCGCATGCTAGGCACTACCCAAGCCGTTTCCACCGGGTCGATCTGGAGTCAAGCCCAGATCCGACGCGCCGCTGATTTGGGACTGGGGGCCGTTAGCCCCGACGCCATCGAACTGATCACCGCTGACAGCGCTAGCGCTCAAATGGCTGATCGCCTGCGTCCTTTTCTTACCTGACTGATGGCTGGGGAGAGTTCGGAGGGCAGAATTTGGAGTGTAAAGCAATTGACTTTATGGACAGCAACTCCGCGCTGGTGGGGCCGAAAGGTTGATTTCTGGGCTAACATCGGCCACTTTCACCACAAAAATTTCCCAGCGATTTTGGTCTGGATCAGTCACCCAAACTTTGTCCTGCAGGGCGTAGCAGCAGTCAGTGTCTGATTCTTCAAAGGTGGCAAGGCCAGCCGCTTGAAAGCGAGCGATCGCCGTCTGCACTCCCTCAGTACTGTCAACCTGAATGCCGAAATGCGAGAGTCCTGGCTCACTAACGCGATCGCTGACGTTGAGCGTCAGATTGAGTCCCGGATTGTCGATGTCAAACTTGGCATAGTCAGCTTTGTGCTTGGCGGGCTGGGCGTCAAATAGCACCTGATAGAACGCGATCGCTCGCTCCAAATTGGCAACAGGCAAAGCAATGTGAGTCTTGAAAGTAGCCATGATTCACTCCTTTTATATTTCTGCAAAAACCGAAATAAACTGCCAAAAAAAATTGGCGGTTTAGTCACAGCATGAACCTTCTGAATTGTCTGATTCGCCATCAGGCAATTCTAGGTCGGCCACTGCTACCACGTGATTGCGGGTGCAGCATTCTTCGAACAGGAAATCGATCAGGTGGCGGAGCTTGCTGGACTGTACGCGATACCAAATCCACTGCCGGTCTTTGACCGCAGTCAAAATGCCAACCTGGCGCAGCTTATCGAGATGGTGAGACAAGGTTGAGGCCGAAATATTCAGTTCTTTTTGAATCTCACCGGCTGGCAGGCCTTCCGGATAGGCAGACAAGAGCAGCCGCACAATTTGTAGCCGCGAGGGCTGTCCCATTGCCGCAAAGATTGCAGCAATGGCATCTAACGATGATTCAGTTGCGGCTTCGTTTTTCATGTTTCGATGATCATCGAAATAACTAAGAAAGTCAAGGCTTATGGGCTTGAGTTTGATTTTTTAATGTTACGACTAGGCCGGCATGGTTGCAGAGGTGAGCTGGGCAATCAGTCCCTCAACCCGCTCTTTGACCTCGTCCCGCACCCGAGGAAAAATTTCCGGCTGCTCGGCGGGGTCGTCTAGCTGCCAGTCATCGAAATGCTCACGGGTAAGCCACTCTGGGGGCAGGTTCACGCCACAGCCGCAGAGGGAAATCACGGCGTCAAAGTTCTCCGGCTGAAATTCGCTCAGGGCATTGGAGGTTTGGTCACTGATGTCGATGCCGATTGCTTTCATCGTGGCGATCGCTTCAGGACGCACCGAGCTTGCCTCCAGCCCGGAGCTAGTTACCTCAATCTTGCCAGCCCCCAGCGTTTTGGCAAACCCTTCGGCCATCTGCGATCGCGAAGAGTTTTTCTTACAGACAAACATGACCCGTTTCATCCCACTGCTCCTAAATTTTTCAATAAGTATTTTTGGCGGTTGATCAAAAATTTTTTCGATTGTCCTTTGGCGCCGGCGGCCCCGCTTCCACGACCATCCACTCCATCGAATGCTGGGTATGGCCGAGGTAAGGCGGGAACTGCACCGCCGGCTGATGGCCTGTTTCTGTCGGGCGATCGCCAGCATCGGTGTCGAAAAATCTATTCCGACAGTGGCTAAGCAATCATATTGCTGCTGCACCAAAGTTGTCATGATCTATCCCAGCGGACGGGCACAGCGGGGATCGGTCAGCGTCGCCTTCTCAGGCTCTCGGGGAAACCAAAAAGCCGTTTTCTTGCAGACTTCCACCAGCATCAGCATCACCGGGACTTCAATCAGCACGCCCACGACCGTGGCCAAGGCTGCGCCGGAATTGAGGCCAAACAAAGTCACTGCCGTGGCGATCGCCACCTCAAAATGATTACTAGCGCCGATCAGCGCCGCTGGAGCCGCATCTTCGTAAGATAGCTCCATTTTTTGTCCCGCTACATAGGTCACTAAAAAGATGAAGTTGGTCTGGATAAACAGCGGCACCGCAATCAGCACAATGTGCAGCGGATTGCTCACAATCAGCTCACCCTTAAAGGCAAACAGCAGCACCAGCGTCATCAGCAGCGCAATGACGGAAAGTGGGCTGAGATATTTGAGAAATACTTGATTGAACCAGGCTAATCCCTGATGGCGCAGAATCCAGGTACGCGACACGGCGCCGGCCAGCAGCGGTAACCCTACATAAACTAATACCGACAGCACAATCGTTTGCCAAGGCACAGTCAGATTATTAGCCGACAGCAGCCAGCGACCCATTGGCGCATACAAAAACAGCATGGACAGAGAATTGATCGCCACCATAACCAGCGTGTGGCCCTGATTGCTAAATGAAAGATAGCCCCACATCAGCACCATCGCCGTGCAAGGGGCAATGCCTAACAAAATCGTTCCAGCAATGTAGGAATCGGTCAGGGCAATTTCTGCCCCGCGAATAATTTCGGTGCCGGACAGGAGAGGCCGAAATAGCCACCCTAAGAAAAACTGAGCGAACACCACCATAGTGAAGGGCTTAATAATCCAGTTCACCACCAGAGTCAGCACGACGGGTTTGGGGGCCTGAGCGGCCTTCTTAGCCTGGGAAAAATCGATTTTCACCATGATGGGATACATCATGAAAAACAGGCAGATCGCGATGGGCACCGATACCTGATATACGCTCATGGCATCCAGGGCGATCGCGACTCCTGGAAATAAACGCCCCAGCAAAATTCCGGCAACAATGCACAGGGCCACCCAGACGGTGAGATAGCGCTCAAAAAAGCTGAGCTGCCCCCCGGCCTGTACGGCTTTTGAGTTTGTTTCAGCACCAGTTGACATCGGATTGCTAAACCTTCTTGGAAAAAGACAATGTGCAGAACTCGCGGCCAGGCGATCGCGGCTGCAGCAGTACTCGTCAAGCCTGTATGCATGCAAAATTATTGACTGACGACTTCAAAAAATTGAATCAATGAGACTTGAAATTAATTTAACTATGGACTCAAACTGTTAAGAGCTGATTAAGGGGCAGTTACCGCCCAAGCACCAAGGCTCTATTTTAGTATCATTTCAAATCTCGTCAATCTATTAAGCCGTTTTAGAAAATAAGAATTTAGCCAGGCGGCCCCATGAAGGCCGCTACATCGCCTGCTCCAGTAGGCCATAACCCAAACCGTTTAATGCTGAGAGGGCGACAAATATAGAAATCGCCAATTATCAATAGACTTGAACAAACACATGATGCCGCTGTCCCCGAACCACCAGCCCGTCTCAATAATTCAATCCAGATTGTTATGGGGTTCTGGTGGGCAAGCGCGAGCTGGGAGACGAGGACTATAGCGGCGAAACTCCGCCAGATATTCCTCTAGCTCCACCAGCCGTGACAAATTGAGGCGGTAATAAATCCAGCGGCCTTCCTGCCGCGATCGCACCAGTCCCGCCTGTTTCAAATTCTTGAGATGAAACGACAGCTTTGACTGAGTAACGTTAAGGCGATCGCACAGATCACAAACGCACATTTCCTGCTCGCGCAGCAGCTCAATTACTTCAACGCGCAACGGTTCCGAGAGGGCTTTGAAAACAGCGATTATTTCAACCGATGGGCCAGACAGTATCGTTGACATCTCTAAGATTTAGACCCTACAGAGTGAAGCCGATTTTGGCATTTCATGGGAGATGGGTATAACCGGTAGCCATGGTGGAAGAGTAAGCAGTCATTTTTCTTGGCATTGAGTGATGGCAGTCTTCTAGAAACCTATTGAGCAGTCTCCTCCAGCCAGGTAATCTCTACAGGATTGCCAGGTTGCAGTCCCAGTTCTGCCGCCCGTCCGCCCCGCAGCTCGAGCACATAATCAACGGTTTGATTCCCAGGACCATAGGTCGGGCAGGGAGTGGCTTCGCAAGGGGGAACGTCCCGAGCAATGGACACGATTTCGCCATCGTAAATAAACAGCATATCTAGCGAAATCAAGACATTTTTCATCCAAAAGCTCACTGGGCGGGCTGGCTCGAAGGGAAACAGCATGCCGCGATCGTCCGGCAGCAATTCCCGCGCCATTAGTCCAGTGGCCTGCTGTTGTGGAGTTTTGGCCACCTCTAAACCAATGATTTGACCATTGAGCTCGACTTCTGCTGTCACAGGCAAAATTTGACCTTGAGCAACTAGCTGTGGATTGACGGATTCTAGGGGGACCTCAGGTGCTGCTTCGGGAGCAGATTCCGCTGGTTGAGACTCTGCCAATGGGGGATTGTTGCTCTCTGAAGCGGCGGGATAGCAGCTAGCAATAACAATGACCGATAACAGAGACAGCAGAATGTAATTGATCTTTCCTAAGCGCCATTTGGCTGTAAGCTTCACGGACTCAACTCCTCATTGACGGCTTAGCTAACGTAAGCAGGCTATTTAGACGCATGGTACCTCTAGAAGTGCCCAAAAATTAGTGTAAGGGGCGATCGCAAACGTCACATCAGTGGTCAAAACCCCACTCAACACCGATAACGAGCTCAGCTCATTAATTTTCACGCAGCACATAGCCAACGCCTCGAACCGTCTGAATCAAGCGCTTTTCATGATCACTATCAATTTTTAAGCGCAAATAACGGACATAGACTTCAATCACGTTGGACTCGCCCATAAAATCATAGCCCCAGACATTTTCGAGAATTTGCTCACGCGCCAGTACTTCACGAGGATGCTTCATCAAATACTGGAGCAGTTCAAATTCCTTCATCGTTAGATCGATGATGCGACCGCTGCGAGATGCCGTACGAGTACTTAGGTCAAGTGATAAATCAGCAAATCGTAGCTGCTCGGTAGACGTGTCACCAGGCTGTAGATAAATCTGTACGATTTTTAGAAAAGCGTCGGCTTGATACGGTTTCAGGCAATAGTCGTCGGCTCCAGCTTCCAGACAAGCAATGCGATCTTCAAGAGCATCGCGCGCCATCAACAGCAACACCGGCATACAGAGACGACCACTCCGCAGCTTTTGACAGATTGATAACCCCGATTCGTTGCCCAAGGAGCGATCAACAATGATTAATGCTGGCTGCAATCGCTGGGCTTTTTCGATTCCTTGAGCGCCCGTATTCGCTATCTCAACGCTATATCCAGCCTCTGATAAATCGCGACTGATGCGATCGACGAGACTATTGTTGGTGCAAATTAATAGCACCTGCGGAGTTGACTCGTCAGAGAGATTTTCCATAGTTTGTAGCAACCTCAATCCGGAGCCAAATAAACAGTCTCGACCCTATCAGCAGTAATCTACTTTGCAACTTATGATTGACAATTCAAGCCACCACTACCGCCTTTTGAGGGCTCAATGCGATGCTTACTCTACCTGAGTAGCCGGTCTTTAGGCCACTTTTGGATATCGCACATGGACTGAAAAATTCAGGGGTCGTAACTTGCGCTTATCTAAGTGTTCAATCTTAGCGGAGTAGCGCAATGATCTGCGCCGCACTTATTTAAGCGTAATCGTCCCGCAGATACCTTGGGTTGAGCCGATTCCTCATCCTGCGTAGCTGATGTATCTAAGCTCAGCGCCTCCTAACGGCAGAAAACTAACTTTCTCTGCCGGCATTTACCCCACTCTCTAGCGACGCTGACGACGCCTACAGACAGAAGGCTCGCACAAGACAATACGAATTTAGGCTCCAGCAAAAGGCAGCCTGCTCATTTTTGTCATCGCTAATTTCGATTCGAGAGTGCCAACGACTGCGAAAACTTAATGCGGCTAAAAATATTAATGACATCAAAAGGGCGAACGAGGGGATTCGAACCCCCGAGTGGCGGAACCACAATCCGCTGCCTTAACCCCTTGGCTACGCTCGCCATCTGCGTTTCTCAATATAGCATTTTGCCTTGCCCTCCTAGCAAATTCCGCGAAATATCCCGCTAACTCAGGTTAACGTTGGCCACCGGAGCCACAAAGAAGTTCACGCTGATTTGCCAGCGTTTTGTCGACGAGCATTCGAATCTTTAATTGATGATTCGCCTTGAATGATGAGTAAGGAGTCGCTGCCATAGCCTGATTGCTAAAACAGCTTCAGCATTGCTGAGCTCAGAAGAAAATTTATGATCGCCCAGTCCCGCATAAAATTTTTGCCTTCATCGATAGCAAGATGCCCGATGGAGGCATGAATCCAAGGTTAAAATCTGAGTGAAGAGCTTCTCCGCTTGCTTTGACTATGGTGGCCGAGTCTAAGCATCTTACTTATAAAATTTGTGCTCAGACTCAGCAAAGCTGCTACCTAGCCCCGTACTCTTTGGTAAGTATGAAACTATCCGTACTGCTGGGTACTGTACTTCTGGCGATCGCTACTGCGGCGCTAGTGACAACCAACCCTGGCCCCGAGGCGTACATCCGCTACGTCAGCAACCAGGCAGAGACCTACTTGACGGAAGAAATTTGCCCCGATTTGCCCCCCAGCATTACTGAGCTTTTGGGCGGACAGTGTGGGGAAGTGGTGCAGTCACTGCAACCGCAGTTGGATACGCTGATTCGCGATCGCACCCAGCGATTCAATCTGGCGATTGCTAGCATTTATCGCACTTCGCTGGGCATTCCGAATTTTCCCATGCTGCCCCAATATCGAGTTGAAACCTTAGGCATTGCCAAGCGTTTCATCACCTATCGAGCCACTGAAGAAAGATGACAGTCAGGCGCCCACCGCTTTCATTAGCGACGATGGACTAATTTGCGCATGACCCCGGCCATGGTCAGTGCTAAAAGGCCGAAAGCTGTTGACGGCTCCGGCACACCAGTGGGGGGTTTAGAGTCGTCTAACTCTAAGATCAACTCCCCAGGCACTTCAATGCCTTCCGGGTCAAACGGCCCTCCAGAAAAAACGGTCCCTTCCACAGGCTGGCCGATTCGCCTGCCCGTCTGAAATACGTAAGGACTACCAAAACTGTCATCCTGCAGTTTGATGCCGAGGGCAAACAACCCGTTACCTGCAGTGGCCGCGTTCTGAATGTCGGCGATCGCCGCTGGCGTTAGGGTCACTTCAAAGAATTCTTCAACAAGATTATCAAAGTCATTTTGCGGGGGATTGGCGACTAAAGTTGCTGAGCCATATGAATCACCTGACCCCAAGTCATCAAAGATATCAGTCCGCTGAAAGCCACCAACTAATTCATCCGTAGGCGTTGACACATCAAAAAGTTCAATCGTTTCACTATTTTCAGTTGAATAGTAGCGCTTGTTGAGTAAGCGCAACGTCGCACCCACCACAGGCGAGGTAATTGAACTGACATCAAAAACAAAATAGGATCGATTTTCAACACCATTCAGGAAGCCGGTCAAGGTGTTGGCAGGTTGGGTCGCATCAGGATATACGGCGACAAAATCAATACCGAACTCATCATAGCGAGACTGATTGCTGGCACCCAGAACCATAGTGGCGGCTTCTACGGAGCCACACCAGGCCACTACAGTTACGAGACTGAGTAAACCTGAGCAATTTATAAGGCACCTAGCCTTCATACTGATCCCCAAATGACATACGAGTTGACGGCAGCCTACCCAATCTGTTCCCGTTCTTGCCTGACGAAACCGGAACAAAACAGACGAAAGCCAATCAGCTCCTTTTACTTATTGCTCTTCTCAAATGCACCCTTTAACGGTAAAAACTTAGGCGAGTTATCTCCACTGACTGTCAATAAGCAGCAGTGATTGGCAGACGTCAATGGTAAAGAGAGTGAAGAAATATACATTGATTAAATAACGACGGCTCTATGAACGCCGCTAGCATATCCAACCACTCGTCAATACATAATCCTTCTAAGTGATGTCCACGATATCCGATAAATACAATGTGACCTTTGTGTAAAATATCTGCAACTCATAGGCCATATCTTCATGAAGTCTAAAAATAAGGCCACAGAAATTTTTAAACTACAAATATTTTGACCAACAAACGCTTTGCAGGTGCCAATGCCCTGATTCTTAAAATAGTTTGCCAGCCATAGCGCTGGATTATGGCTTTTAATTTGATGAATTCAGCCTATGATTTATCGGTGATTTTTTGTTGAAAGAGCTATTAGTCATCTATCTTTTAGGTAGTAGACTATACCAAAATAAAGTCTCTAAAAGTCAATACTTATCAATTAAAATTGGGTTTGAAAAAAGTGGCCGACTAGATACAATGAGCCACACAAAACTCTCAGACAATCGTCTTCAGCGATCGCACCTTGCAACCCTGCAGCCAGCGTTTCATGAGTCGTACAGTGGTCCAGCCTAGGACAGACGCTAATGGCAATGGTTCGCAAATCTGCTGGCGAAATCGTGGCGTGACCGGGTACGGGGACCAGATGTAAGCGATCGCCGGGCTTTAACAGCGCTCGCAGCACATCAGCGTGATCTTTGGTGGACAGCATGCCCATCAGCCAAGTGGTCGATGGGGGGATCGAATCTGGCATGGCGGTGGGCTTGAGCAGTGGGCCAGCAGCTTCCCCGGAGCGCTGCAGCTCATCAATATATTGACGCAACACGGTTGCCGCTGCCGGATTATGGGCCCCATCAATCAGCCAGGGATATGATTGCCCCTTCGGGTCTGTCCAGTTAAGCCACTGCAACCTTCCTGGCCAGCGGGCCTGGGCTAGTCCTACTTGGATTTGGCGATCGCTGATTTGCCAGCCCTGATCGCGCAGCGTTTGTAGGACAGCGATGGCGATCGCCGAATTGATCCGTTGATGCCCGCCGGCCAAAGAGAGACGATATTGCAGCGTTGATTGGGCTGACCGATCTTGATAAATGGCCCAGCCTTCGGCATCAACTTGCGCCGGCAGGGGGCGTACGACAGGACAACCAACCGCTGCTGCCCGAGCCAACACTACGGCCTCAGCGTCGGCTGGCAGCGGGCCGACGACTGCAGGACAGTGGGATTTCAAAATGCCGGCTTTTTCACCAGCGATATCGGCCAGAGTTGGGCCGAGACGCTGCCAGTGCTCCCGACTAAGGGAAGTGATCACCGTTGCCAACGGTGCATCCACCACATTTGTCGCATCGAGCCGTCCCCCCAAACCCACCTCGATCACCGCAACATCAACCGCTTGCTGAGCAAAAAACAGCCAAGCGGCCGCCGTAAATACTTCAAACTGCGTCGGAGTTTCTGGTTCGGCAACATTTAAAGACGCGATCGCCGCCTCTACTTGAGCCAGCAAACGACTTAAAGCTGCCGGTTCAATCGGCTGCTCATTCAGGCAAATGCGCTCGCACCAACTCACCAAATGTGGGGAAGTATATCGCCCTACCCGATAGCCAGCTTGCGTCAGCACCGATGAAAGATAGGCACAGACTGAGCCTTTGCCGTTAGTTCCTGCAACGTGAACAATGGGCACCTGTTGATGGGGATAGCCAAGGGCCGCCAACAAGTTCTGAATCCGGTCTAATCCTAGATTCACACCAAAGCGAGCATATTTAGCCAAGCGTTCACCGATGGCCTGATCGGTAGCGTCTGAAGACATGGAAATTTTGCACTGTCATTTATCGGCAATGCGGCATCGTGGTTGGCAAAGCAGTTTGCTTGTTGTTTGTTGCCGGAGAGATTAGGCTACGCCAATTTAAGGCTTTGAGTGAGGGCCAAAACTTGCTGTGCGTATGGGTGACGCGGCGGTGACCAGCCTACGAAAACAATCAATATTCTGCCTATCTACTTTTGGTCATTGGCTCAAAAAGAAACCCCTACCGCGGAGCATCACCGATCGTGATTAGGATAGAGGCGACTGACGCTAACTGGGCGGTAAAAATCTAGACAGCTTCAGTATTTTCTTCCCCTGTGCGAATACGAATAATCTTATCAACTGGAGAAACAAAGATTTTGCCGTCGCCGATCTCTCCGGTGCGGGCCGCGGCGATGATTTTTTGGGTCACCATTTCGACTTGCTCTTCATCGACCACAATTTCGAGTTTGAGCTTTTGCAAAAATTCAACGGTATATTCTGAGCCTCGGTAGCGCTCCGTCTGGCCTTTTTGACGCCCAAAACCTCGCACTTCAGATACGGTCATGCCCACAATGCCGGCGTTAACCAAAGCGATTTTGACCTCATCGAGCTTAAAAGGGCGGATAATTGCTTCGATTTTTTTCATCTTGATTAGACTCCACACAACCACTGCAGTAAAGCAGTGCCAGCCCTATGTCTAGCGGGGGCTATAAGCACAATACTGTAAATTGCATTACATTTCGTCTAATAAACCCTGCCCATTTAGAGAACGGTTGGTTTTGAGAAGTCCCGTCTCGGTGCCTGAAACAGTGATTTCCCGAGGCTTATAACGAGCCTGGAGCGATCGCTCCAAGCCGACAATTGCCAATGTTGACATGGCTTGCATTCAGTTTTGCCCTGTCAACTAAATTTATTGCGCAGACGTTACAAAATCGCGGCTGTCGCTAAATTGCGTCAGTGTCGTTTAACTTTGCTGTCCTTTGACGGATATATCCTAATAAAGGTCACCCGCCGCCGTTCTTTATCGCCTCAACAGGGGGCGCATAATCAGAAAACCAGCGCCAAAAGCGGAAACGACTACCAACAAAATTGTGGTGGCCAACCAAAGGTTGCTGAGCTCGGACCGTGAAGTCACTTTACTCAGAGGCCGGCCTTCATCAGGCTGCTCGGTAAACAAACGATATTTATCAGGGTTAGCCGTGGGGGTTTGTCGATCGCGCTTCTTGCCCTTAGGATGCGGCACGATCGCGCTATTGACGGGGGCTTTTTTAGCCTTTTCGCGACTCCGAGGCGGCTTATTCGCCGGCGTTGGCGGCGGTGGGATAGACGGCTCAGACGCCAGCGGTGGCTCGGCGGGGAGTGCGATGGTGGCCTCTGGAGCACCCGATTGCAACCATTCCGAGGGGGCCGAGATTTCTGGCGGCGGTGAGGCGATCGCATCGGCGTCAGCGACGGCAGGCGTAGCTGGCGGCACGACACCCGCAAAATGACCTAGCTGTGTAGCCGACTGCACAAAGCGCTGAATCTCTGTTCTCAGAAGTTTGTTTTGTCGCAGTAGCTGCTGATTTTGCTGAGTTAGTGCATCCAGAGTCGTTTGAGTCGTCTTCAGCTCTGTCGCCAGCTCGCGATAGACCGAAATCGGAACCGCAGGCGCGTAGCTTGAAGGCGTCGCCGGACGGCCATCTTCAGGGGCGTAAAGTTGAGGGTCAGAATTAAGAGGGGCGCTCATTAGAATTAGGTTTCCAAAAACGCGAGGCGCTGGCAGTGGCTATTCTGCAAAGGAATATGACCAGCGATCGCGACAGTAAACATTGCCGAAAACGCAGAATTCAAACAGATTTGATTCCGCCCAAAGCGTATCGCAAAAACCTAAAAATGCAACTGTTTTATGCGATTTCTCAGAAAGCATATGGCGACAAGGTCTAGCGATCACCAGTCAACTGGTCAGCTGGTCAACCATCTGCCGCTGTGACGTAAATTCAGCGTCATTTACGACCTTTTGGACTCGTCAGCCTGGGCGATGGTTTCATCTGTTGTGGCGACATCGACGGTCGTCTTCGGGGCTTTGCCGGCCTCCAACACGTTGAGGGGCACATAGACCAGACTTTCTGGCGTTCCGGGCGGCATATCCAACTGGGGCGGAATGATATCCTGATGCAATTTCATATCGGCATCGGTCTCCGGTAAAGAACTCAGCGGGCCGACCAACGGCTCACCGTAAGGGCCAATGGCATCTTTTTGAAAGTCAGCAGATTGATCGGGAGCCGGCTTTGACTCGGTGGCTTTAGCTGCTGGACTTGAGTCGGAAGCCGATTCCGAAACTGCTGACGGCGGCTCTGGGGCCGACTCTGGGATGGTGGTCGCTGGAGGCGCTTCTTCTGCGGCTGTTTCCTCTGGCTGATGGTGAAGATGGAGGTCGATGACTTTTGGCGCGGCCGATTCGACCGGGTCTGCTGAATCCGCAGCCTCTGCCTGAGGAGCTTTGGGCGCCTTCGGCAGGGTTTCCGGCAGCCGCGATTCGGGCTCATAAATCGTGTTGGGGCTATCTTTGGGTCCCCATTCGTTCAGCAGATCATCGGGAAAGTCTTCAATCTCAATATCCATGGCATCCGGCTCGGCCACGGGAGGCGCTGTCTCGGAGGCGGGTTCCGACTCGGAAGCGTTGCTTGGCGCCGCTTCATTGAGCGGCAGAGATTCGTCAGGCGTAGCGGGCTCAGCTTCCTCAGGAACGGGCGCTTGCCAAGGCGTTTCCTCCGCGTCTTCACCGGTGAAACCGTCATTGCTGGGGTCATTGCTGGTGGGCACTTCCACCGCCCCGGGCGATCGCACATCGAGGACAACTGATGACGGCAGCGGCTGCAGAAAATCTTGGGAAGCATCGCGAACTTTTTGCAAAATGCGCTCAGCCTCAGCGCCGCTGGCTTGTTGCGGCTGGCCATTGCTGACCGTAACGGGAATTAGGTCGACTTTCATTTGACCCTCGCGCAGCGCTACCTGCAATACCGCAGTTTCAGCCGTCGGTGCCGAAGTCGATTGACCATGCATAAAATCCCCGAGGGAATAAGCGATGGGTCGGCCCTTGTAGAGTTCTGCGCCCTGTAACTGATCGGGATGCTGACCGACCACTAAATCGGCGCCCTGGTCGATCGCCAGTTTGGCCAGATTAGTCTGCGACTCTGCCGGGGTGTCGGGTGGTTCAGTTGACCAGCGATAGCTAACCACTAGCCAATCAACTTCATCGCGAATGGCCTGAATATCTTTGACAATGTCCTGCATGACGACGGCGTTAACGCCGCTGAGGGTGGGATCGGCGGCCAAACTAAAATCGCGATCGTAGCTGAGATAAGCAATGCGCTGGCCTTTGACATCCACAATTTCGGGACGCCGGGCTTCGCGCTCTCCGCGTCCAGCACCAACGCGAAAGATGCCGTGGCGATCTAAAGTGTCCAGCGTTTCCACTAATCCCTGCTCGCCAGAGGCCAGAGCCTGCTTGCCTGCTAGGTTAACCAAATCTACGCCGCCCGTTTTGAGCAAATTAATCGCATCGGGACGCTGCCGTTCTAGCAGTTCCTCTTCCAGGGAAGTTGCGGATTGCGCCAGCGGGTCTTGCAAATTGACCATGGCAATGTCGGCTTGGCGATAAGCCGGTAGGCCCGATAGCAGTTGTCCGTCATGCTCCAACTGGCTGTAGGGCAGGCTGTCTAAATCGACATCACCCCCGAACAAAAGGGTAATTGTGGGGTCTTGGGGTAATTCCAGGCGCTCGTGCTGTAGGACGCCAACGGGTTCCAGGGCCGCGTTAACAATGTTAGGACGATTGCTGTCAAGTTCGGTTTTATAAGATACGGGCGTTGTTTCCAGCGCTGCTGAGGTCGTGCTCTGACTGCTGTCAGCAGAGCGTTGACGGTCAACTAATAGGGCTTTGTCAGTAGACTGGAATTCTGGCAATTGCGGCTCTTTGGCTTCACGCACCGTGGGTGCCGAGCGATCGCTGGCTTCTGCCTCTAGGCGCTCTCGGAACGGCAGAGCCGGACCTGGCCGATTAGACATAACGACTTCGATCATGCAGCCAAAGACAAACGCGGCTACTGCTGAGCCTGTCAGCATGAAAGCCCGCATGGTTTTGAGCTGATCGGTCAGCAGGTGCAGGTTCAACCCCGGCAGTTGGGGCACAGACGATCGCTGTACTAGTGTTGGGGGCATAGCCGCTGCTGGCGACCCTTGCCCTTGGTTCCGCTGGAGCTGTTCTTTCAAGGCGGGCGTCATGATGCGCACCCGCTGCTGCCACTGGGCTTTTGGTTCACCGATAGGCCGCGCTATTAAGTTAATTCCCTCAATTAGCGGGGAGTTGAGCTGCCACATCAGATGGCAGATGAACTGCGTCAGCGGTTTTTGCAAAGGCAGACGTTCGAACTCTAAGACAACGCGCACACAGCCAGGGCGCGAGTCTTGACAGACTTGGGCGTAAATTCCCTCCGGTATGAGGGGCTCGTTGAGCCAGAGAGCGATCGCCCGAAACTGACCAGCAGCAGCCAGGGCCTTAGTCGATAAGCGATCAGGAGACAGATTGACAGTGGCGTGAACCATTCTGTTGTAGATATAACAATTGTCAACTAACGATACGGCGGCTAGCCAAAGGTCAGGCACCGGCTCCTCAAGTTTGCTATCAACAAAATCAAAGGGCGGAATCGGGTAGAAGCGCTCATGATGATAACAACAATTCCCTGAAAAGAACTGATTTTATTCATATTTTGGGCAGATTCTCGATTTTCAGAGTCCCCAGCGTTCGTAAGCTTGGCAATTATCTCAATCGATCAGAAAAGTCCAGAGGGGCAGCACGACCCAAATATCTCCAAGTATCTACACTGTTGGAGCCAGTCATCAAGCGTTTACAGCCGTACGTCCGACAGTGCAGCTTCCATCCAATCCAGCCCCTCCACCTATGGTATTTGCCTCCTAGCAAACTGTCCTGCCGCCGACGCCTGCGGCCAAATCGCTGTAGATTGTAACAATTGGGAACCAAAGCGGAGGCGATCGCGCTCATGCTGGCTTACATGCTTGCCATCATCATCGCTATTGGCAGCTTCACGTTTTACATCGCGGCCTTTTTTGTGCCCGAGCTGCACCGACGCCAGGATTTTTTCTGGAGCGGCCTGGGGCTGTTTTATGCGCTCGTGCTGTGGTTTTGCGCCGGGCGCATAACTGGCGTCGTGCTGCTGGGACAAGTGGTTAGCGTGGCGCTGCTAGGGGGCTTGGGTTGGCACACCCTGACCCTGCGTCGCGATCTGACCCCGGATCTAGTACAGACGCCAGTCACCTGGCAAAACTTGGAGCAGTGGGTTCAAGACTTGCAGAACTTGGTGGGACGTTACCTCCAGCTAGAGGCCGTGGCCAATCGTCTCAAAGCCGTCGGCGTTTGGCTCAGCCAACTGTGGGCTCGCTTCCGGGCTCGCGCGGCCTCATCTCAGAAGGCTGATACTACCGCTGCAGTGCCGCCCCTGAAGCGATCGCCAGCCTATGAGTTCGAAACCGCCCCCGGCGCTGGCCAAACTGTGCCCTCTGAATTTGCTAGCGTGGCCAGTCGCGAGCGCGCAGTTGCCGCGGCGACGCCACCGACCGCACCACCTTCTGTCATCGCCGAATCTGCTGCTGAGCCGACCGAAGTGTCCGATGGTGAATCAGCAGCTCCGGCTGAACTGGTTCAAGCTGGACCGCAGCCAGCGCGGATGGACGGGGCCCAATCTGCCGAGCCCAAACTCTCCTCATCTTCTGATGACGAGAGTTTGGATGCGACGCCAACCACACCAGCCGTAGCGGACACTGTGCAATCAACGGAGGCGACAGATACCGTAGCGCCTGCTGCCTCTACTGCTGCGGCTGCACCCTCGCAGACGGCATCTCCACAGGTGGCTGGATGGCTAGAACGCCTGACGGCTCGCTTTCGTCAGCCTAAGCCCCAGCGCACCGCCATTGAAATTCCCCGGCGCCCCCCGTCGATTCCGCGATCGCCCCAGGCAGAGCCGACCTTTAAGTCAGCCTCCGAAGCGGCAAACGAGACCTCACAGCGCGCCCGGGGCTCCCAGTCGCAGCGGGGCGTCATCAATATTCCGCCTCGGCCACCTTCTATTCCGCGATCGCCAGCAGCGCGTCAGTCAACCTCAGCCACCGTCGACAATGCTGCGCCGGCAGCCAACGATGAAACTAATTGGGACGATGCCAACTGGACAGATGTAGGTGAGGTGTCTGAAGCGGCAGAATCAGCGCTCGGCGATCGTGACGCGAGTGAAACTGAGGCAGCCCCAGCGGCAACCAACTGGCCTGATTCGTCTGCTTCTGCCGGAACTCAGCCCGCCCAGCCCAAGTCATCAGCCGCTGAGACCAACTGGCCAGAGGATGATGACACCAACTGGCCCGATTAGAAAGCTATGCTCACCTGCAGAACCTTATCTCTATCGCTTTAGACAAGAGAACCGGCATTAGCTAGGTTTTTATTCTTCTAGATGAAATCCAAGAGCGGGCGTGACAATATTGTTCTCTGAAATTTCTGTCACTAAGGGACGTGCAAATCAATAACATCCCAATCACGCTCTCTTACCCTGCCACCCAACTACCCTGCTACCAATCAGGTACTTTATTTACCGACAAATCCTTAAGCTGATGACAGGCCCTATCCAGGAGGTAATTCAGGATTGGAAATGGGTGCTCCAGGTTCAGCATAGGGCTCAGCAGCGTCGTCTTCTGGAGTAGCATCTTCAGAGGTAGGGACAGCAGCGTCATCAGGGACTGCTGGGGTCTCGGAAGTCGAATCAGGAGTTTGTTCGGACGAACTGCCGCTGCCAGTCGGGCTAACGGGCTGACTCATTTCTTCGTGAACGCGCCCCGAAATGCGGCGAATCAGTTCACTCGCCCGGCCATCATTAAACGGTCGATCAACTAAAACGCCTAGAATATAGCGATTACCGTTGGCCACGTCGACTAAGGCAATGTCCGCCAGGGCTGTACCAATATCCCCAGTTTTGTTGTAAGCCAGCGCCGACTCATCGGCCAAACCGTCGGGGATCAGAGTGCGATTATAGGTGCGCTGCATAATGCTGAAAAAGCGATCGCGCGATCGCGGTCCTAGCAGATCCCCCTGATCAACCAGCGCCATTATTCTGACTAAATCGGTCGCGCTGGTGGTGTTTGTGCCATCCAAATCGGGCAGCAGGTTACGCATCACGGTTGATTCTAGGCCCCAAGCCTGAAACTGCTGGTTCAAAGTATCGACACCGCCTAAGAGATCAATCACCATGTTGGTAGCGGTATTGTCGCTATTGACAATCATCTCGGTGGCAATTTCCAAGGCCGTGTATTGCTCGCCAATCGCCTGAGTCTGCAACTCCCCAGAGCCACCGGCCACCAAGTCCTCACGCAGCGTCACCGCCTGATCAAGGCGAATCGTGCCGGCATCGATAGCCTGCAAAAAAGCGACTAAAACCGGCACTTTTAGCGTACTGGCCGCCGATACCGCTGCAGTCCCGTTCAAATCAATATAATTGCCAGTATCGAGGTCGTAGAAAAAAACCGACTGCGTTAGGCCAGGCGTCATCGATTCCAAAGCCACTAGGTCGGTTTCCAGCGCCACGAGTTCCTCCGCTAGGGGTAAAGGCTGAGTGAGCGTCGTGCTGCTGGCGACTCCAGAATGAGCGGTTGAACTGACCGTGTCAGACGCTGTAGTCGGTTCATTGCGGGCGGCTTCTTGGGGCGACCGGGAAGACAGCACCGTGCCCGTGATTGCGGCAATGCCGGTTCCCAAAATCAGCAGTCGAATCCCGTACAGCACTGGACGAGGAGCCCGGCGAGCTGGACGGCGCGGCTTACCACGGCGCGGTTGATGACTGCTTTGAGCAGGCGGTTCGGGGCTGGTCCACACTGGCTGTCGGCGTAGCGGCGTCACCTTGCTGGCCGCTGACGGTGGCTTCCCGGCGCGCGCTCGCCGCGGCGGGGCAGCGGGCCTTGAACGGACATCCGACCGGCTCGCAGACTGATTAGCAGGATTAGCCTGCTGAGATACCGTCGAGTCCGAGAATTGTCGCGATTGGGGCCGGCGCGGCAGCGGATCAATAATGCGACTACGACCAGCGGCAGGCTGAGGACGGGGGGTACCAGAGGCCGCTCGCGGGGCTGGGGCTGGCCGCTGGGCTGGCGATCGCGGGGTCGCCTCTGACGCTGACGAGGAAGTCCCAATCCATTGTCGCCAACGACTGCGAGCATTGCGCTGCCGGCGCCGAGCGCCGCGTGAGGTGGTGCCGCTGCTGCCCCCAGGTGGAGACAGAGGGGGCGGCAGCAGCGGTGAGACATTGCCATTTTGAGCCGCCGTTGGCGCTGGCGGCTCATAGCGCCGAAAAGGAGAGTTGCCGTTATTTAGGGGATGGTTATTCTCTGCCATGATGCTCTGTTGATTTCACCCTAGACGGATGGTGGTGTCTCCGGCGGCATACTGTCGGCAACTGGCGCAATTGACGAGTGAGTTGGGCCCGAAGCCCACTCCATCTGCCGCAAAATCCCCCTAAGCATAGCTAACTCCTGGGGAGTCGGCGCAGCCCGCAGAAAGAAACGCCGAAATTTTTCCATCCGGCTGTCAGCCGTGTGAGGGTAAAGATAGCCGATTTTCAGCAAAACGGTTTCTAAATGTCGATAAAAGCCTTCCAAATCTTGCAGGGTAGCGCTTTCGCCGGTGGCCTGAGCTTGCCAATGCCGGGGAGTCTGTCGTGGAATCGCCGCCCGGCTCAGCTCGTAACAGCACACGGCGATCGCCTGAGCCAGGTTCAGTGACGCATAACTGGCATCGCTGGGAATGCGAACAAAGCGTTGCGCATAGTTAAGTTCTTCGTTGCTGAGGCCCCGATCCTCTGGCCCAAAAATCAGCGCCGCTGGAGCTGCAGCCGCTGACTCTGAGGACAGAAGCCAGGGCAGGGCCACTTCCGGCAGCTCCATTTCAGTATTCAAGGCACGATCGCGGGCGGTGGTGGCGATCGCGCGAGTGCAGTCAATCAAAGCGTCTGGCAGAGTGGTAACGGCGATCGCCCGTTCCAGAATCGGCTTGGCATGCACCGCCATCCGACAGGCTTCTTCCCCCAAAAAATCGCACTGGGGATTCACTAGCACCAATCGCGACAGCCCCATATTGGCCATCACCCGAGCCGCTGAGCCCACGTTCAAGGCACCGGCAGGCTCAACCAACACGATGCGAATGGAGTGCAGCGGAGAAGAGGGCATGTCAACAGGTCAATTTGCGCTTAAGAGGCGATTATAAGGCAGAAAACGGCATGGAATTTAGAGCCCGGAGTTTGGGCTTGGTGCTTGGTTGTCCGTTGAGCGCGCGAGCAAAATGCGCGCCGTAACCCTGCATCACCCTGCTACCCTGCTACCCTGCCACTCAGTCACTCTGCCCACCCCTCCCTATCTCTTCTGTCTGCCTCTATCCCCTTAACACCGGGTTAATAACGAATCTGTAGGGTCACATTTGCCATAACCGTCTGCTCGCCCCCAACCACTGGGGTTGAAATCGCTTCTGCTGCGGCCAATTGTGCCACGCGCGATTCAGGTAAAGGTATCGGTGGCACGGCCCCGTTGACTTGAATGCCCACAATCTCTTGCGAGGTGAAATTCAACGCGCCGAGCACGGCTTGGGCCTGGCGTTGGGCATCACTAACGGCATTGCTCAGCGCAACGTCGCGGGCGGCTGCGATCGCCGCATCACTGGCCCGAAAACTGACTCCCTGAATCCGCGTTGCTCCTGCCGCCACCACATCGTCTAGCAGCGCTCCCGTCGTTTCAATGGGCACCTCAAAGCTGACTGTATTGGTGGCAACATACCCTGTCAAAGTGCGCTGGTCGTTGAATGAGCGATATTGCGGATTCAGCCGAATTCCGGTGGTTTGTAGCCGATCTACGGCGCGATCGCGCAATAGCTCCACAACGGCGGTGGAACGACGCGCCGCTGCTTGTTGAGCTGCCTCCGCGGTTTCTGCCTCAACTTCCACTCCAAGCGAGACCTGCGCCAGGGTGGTCTCAACTGACTCTTGGCCAGTGCCGGTGACCGTCAGCACTCGGGCACTTTCTTGAGCGATCGCAGGCGGCATCGTCCCTGAACCAATCACGCTCCCAGTCAACACTGCCAGGCTTAAACAAGCGGTCGAAAAAAACTTCCTCACAATCCAAACTTCCTTTTTGCAACTACCCCTACCATGCCAGCTGCTTCTGGCTGCACCCGGGCTGTTGCAGATTTGGCAACGTCTTGAGAGGCCATGCATAATATCAGTTCTCCATTGTGGAGCCAGACCTGCTGGAAGTGGCGGAGAAGGAGGGAGTGGGGCATAGGGAACTCAAACCTGAGAACCGAGAACCAGAAACTAAGAACCGAGAACTCATAAAATCTTTTCATTTCTAGTCGGTCTGCTCAGAGCTTTGCACCTCAAAAACGAGGTCATCAACAGTCACTACGTCACCAGGAAACAGCTTACGCCCCCGCCGTAGCTCCATTTCGCCATTAACTTCTACCAGCCCATTTTGAATGATGACTTTAGCCTCACCGCCAGTTGGCGCAATTTGCTGCCACTTTAGAAACTGATCCAGCTTGATATACGGCACGCCGTCTTTTTCCTGCTTGCCCATCGGTTTGCCCCTGCAAAATATTTTTAACTTCTAGGTGGAATTGAGTCTCGTGCCGTAACGAAGGCGCGGCCTGAACAGATTAACTGGCGTTAGCGCCGTCTTCCAAGCAAGCTTTTAGCGGATGCTGTCGCCGATATTCCATGCAGCAACGGCAGAATCACCAACGGCCTTAAGCACTGTTGATTTCCTTGCTGGTGACAAACCGCTGGGCGACAGTTTCAGGCTGAATGGCGGAAAGAATCACATGCCCCGAGTCCATCACTAATACTGCCCGAGTGCGGCGACCATAGGTGGCATCAACCAGTTGACCGCGATCGCGAGCATCAGAAATCACCCGTTTGATTGGCGCTGACTCAGGACTCACAATCGCGACTACTCGGTGGGCCGAGACAATATTGCCGAACCCAATATTGATCAGCTTAATATCCATAGAAACCTTTAGAAAATGCCTGAAAATAGCACTTTGATATAGATTCAGTTGCCCAATTACCAGAATTCCAAAGGAATCGCTAAATTGGGCGATAGTTGAGTCCCTCAGCTCCAGTTCAGGGCAAGCCCAAATAAACCGAGGGCAAGAAAAAGCCTTTTAATTGAGAGAGCAGAACATAATTTTTCTCTTAGAAAAATATTTCTGTAACGAGCACTAGCCAAGTATCCGGCACGGATAAGGCATAAATCGACGGGTTTTATGACTAAGATGCCTTAATTTCATGTTAGCCAAAAAAGCTAAGCTCCAAAGCGGAAATCACGCATATTTCGTGCTCAATTCCGCAAAACGGTAGAAAACTGGAGCAATTTGTAACATATTGGTTAAGGGTCCGCGGATTCTTTCTTCGGCTCCTAGTTAAGTTAAAAGTCACAGCAAGCCAAAAATAACCGCCATGCAACCAGTCGATTTCACCACCTTAATGGCGGTTTGCGCCGAGCTGCGACAGGATTGGCTGCCAGCCCGTTGTGAACAGGTGGTGCAGCGAGACGTTTATACGCTAGCGATCGCCCTGAGAACCCTGGACCAACGCGGCTGGTTGGCGATCGCATGGCATCCTCAAGCCGCTCGATTGCACATTGACGCGCCGCCGCCAAAAGGCCCCGACACGTTTACCTTTAGCCAACAGCTCAAGCATCAGCTAGGCGGCTATGCGCTGGTCGATATTGCGCCCCTGGCTCCTTGGGAGCGGGCCTTGGACCTGCAGTTTGCTCGTCGTCCCGGGGACGCAATTCAATGGCATCTATATGTCGAAGTCATGGGCAAATACAGCAACGTGATTTTGACCAATGCCCAAAATCAAATTGTGACTGCAGCCCACCAAGTTTCTGAGCAGCAGTCGAGCGTACGACCCATCGCGACCGGCGCGTTCTACACACCGCCCCCGGCGATCGCGGGGCCGTTTCCTTCCCGACAAGAGCCGCAAGAGCGCTGGCAGGAACGAGTCTCCCTAATTCCTACGAGTCTCAAAAAAGCTCTGTTCAAAGCCTACAGTGGCTTGAGTTCAGCGCTGGTGCGAGATCTCGCCAGTCAAGCCGGTCTGACGCCAGAAGCGTCTATTACCGATCTAACCGTCGCTGACTGGCAGCGCCTACACGAATGCTGGCAGGCGTGGCTACAGCGCCTTGAGACTCAAAATTTTCGGGCCCAATTTCTCAGCTCAGGATATTCGGTGCTGGTGGACGCCGGCACCCCCGCAGATAGCGTGCAGACGCTGCTCAGTCGCTACTACACCGACGCACTCAATCAACAAGAATTTAGCCGCTTACATCATCAACTTGGCCAGCGGCTAAAAAGTCTTCTGAAAAAACTCCGTCAAAAGGAAGCCACGTTTACCGACCGGCTTGGTCAAGCCGACCAAGCCGATGATTATCGCCAGCAGGCCGATTTGCTGATGGCTTATAACTTTCAGTGGCAGCCGGGCATGACATCAATGTCCTTAGCAAGTTTTGAAACGGGTGAGACGGTCAAGATTCCCCTCGATCCTGAAAAAAATGCGGTGCAAAATGCTCAAGCATTTTATAAAAAGCATCAAAAGCTCAAGCGATCGCGCCAGGCAATTACGCCATTGCTAAATGAAGTGCGGACTGAAATCGCTTATTTAGATCAGGTAGACGCCGCAGTGAAGCGCATCGAACGTTATGAGGCTGAGCCCGATCTCATCGCTCTGCAAGAAATTCGCGATGAGTTAGTGCAGCAAAACTATTTGGAAGATCCTACCCATCGTTCAGGACCGCCGTCGCCGTCTGAGACCCTGAACGTACGAAAACTGCAGACCCCCAACGGGTTTGACATCTGGGTGGGCCGCAACAATCGTCAAAATGACCTACTCATTTCCAAAGTCGCTACTGATTATGACTTGTGGTTTCACACTCAGGAAATTCCCGGCAGTCACGTTTTGCTGCGGTTGGATGCCGGCCAAGTGCCCGCCGATGAGGACCTCCAATTTACTGCCGACATTGCGGCCTACTTTAGTCGCGCGCAACAGGCCGATCAAGTTCCCGTTATTTTTACGCAGCCCAAATACGTCTTTAAGCCCAAAGGAGCCCTGCCGGGAATGGTGACGTATACCCACGAAACCGTGATTTGGGGACAGCCTACTAAAATACCTGAGCAATTACAGGCGATTCAGTCGCCTGCGGCACCGACTTTAGTCTCTTAAGCGCTGAATCCTGTCACCATTTCATGAAAAGACGACTGGTGAGCCTCATTTCAGAAGTCCATCAACCTTGAGCGCCGTGGTCTTAAAGGGAACCCTGCTGGTCAGCTAAAAGCTTTGCATGACAGATGTTTCAGGCTTGGCAAGAGTCATTCTAAAGACCCTGTTTTTTCAGATGGACGTGGTTCGTCCGCATTTTGTCCGTAACTGCGGCTATATTTGCTCGGAAAATCTGAAGTTTTATGACAAAAATTCTGTGTGGCTTGATACAATGCTGGGTGAAGGGAGAGATAAATCGCAGAGCAGCGCTCCAAAAGCGTTTTTGATGAGACTTTGTTTCCTCCCACTTGAGAGAGCAACTAAATTTTTTACAAGCCGACTCCTAGAAGTCGGCTTTTTATTGGGCAAAATTCTGGCTCAGTCAAACTATTCTCTGAGGTCAGCGGTCAGCGGTGAATTTCTAAAATATCTTGTTTTACTAATAAACAATTGCCAATCCTATTCATCTAAAATATCTGATAACCCCACTTTTTCCAGTAAGGCTAGCGGCCCTAGCTGGCGCAGCTGCTCTAGCTCAGCGATTGTTTTGACCAGCAGCCAGCCGGCATATCCCAGACTGTTAACGCCAATGTTTTGGTAGCTAGCCTGCGATCGCCGCACCACCATCATCCACTCGCGCGTCATCAATAAGTTATAAGGTTCTTCAGGCTGAGGCGTCTCTAAAGGAATACCTATCGCCTGCAGAAGCTGCTGATAGGTCTGATGCAACATGACTCCTATTTCCTGGCAGGGGTGCTCGGCCCACGCTAGAGTCAACGGCTGAATACGGTGTTGAAAAGGCAGCGTAGGAATTGTTTGCGATGCAGCGATCGCTTCGGCATGGTGGTGAATTACCGCATCTAAAGGAACGGCGATCGCCTCCTCCCCAATTGCCAAAGGCACCAGCTGCAGATGTTTATGATGCTGACTCGCTCCGGCTATTGGCCCACTGTTGTAAAAACCGAGACCGTTAATCTGCTGGCCGCAGCGGGCAAATGCCGTGAAATCAGCGGGCGTCAGCCAGTCCTGCTGGGCTGCATATTCGCGGGTAATGATGAGCAGGTGATGCTCAACCACGTTGAACTTATTGAGTAAGCAGACGTGGTTGGGGGATAAATTGGCAACAAACAAGGCTTCTTCGTAGGGCAGAAAGGGATTATCGGATACTTGCTGGGGGCGATCGCCGCGTGTCTTCTGGGCCTGCTCTTTACGAATCAAGCTATCCACCAAGCGCACTAAAAATGGAATGCCGTGATCGTTTAGCGTATATGCCTGAGTCGCAATGGGGTACAGCGCTCCGCAGTCCAAAGCTTGCCGAGTAGTCTGCTCAATTAACGGCCACAGTAAGGCGGAAGCTGCCAGGGGAGATTCAGTCATACGCGCTCACCGTTATTCAACGTACTGCTAACCTAGCGGGCCAGGGGGCTGGCCGTAAAGTCATTGCCCTGTATGCCGATTACAAGCCGCGGTCCGCGATCGTCTCTGATTGAGCTTGTCACCGGCCTGATCGAATCGTGCTGTGAGGTTTAAGATGGGGCATCGCAAGCCAGATAGGGTTCTGGAAAAGCGCCGGAGCCGCAAATCGAAAAACCATTGGTAAACTGTCGGGCATTGATATACTAGAAACTCAAACGCTTATTTGGCATACTTCATGCTCAGAAATACTTCTCCCTTTGATAACCAGCAGCTGATGCGGCGGCAAGAAGATTTGATCAACGCCGCGTCCAATCGCTATCGGATCACGGTGCAGGTTGCTAATCGGGCCCAGCGTCGTCGTTTTGAAGAATTTGAAGCTTACGACGATTCACGCATGAAGCCAGTTTTGCGAGCCATCATTGAAATGTCTGACGAGCTGACTCAGCCGGAAATCATTGGCGAATAGCGATTGATCGTGCGTCATCTTAAAGAAGGAATTGGCTGGCGTTTGGGTTATGACCCAAGCGCCAGCGTTTTTCAAGGACTGGTGGGGGGCGATCGCTGGGCCATTGAACTAACGGCAGCGGAGTTCTCTGACTTTTGCCGCCTCGCCTCACAGTTGGCAGACACCTTGCGATCGCTCAGCGCAGAACTGATGGATGAAGAGCGTATTACCTGTGAGCAAGAAACAGCTCAAATCTGGCTGGAAGTCGACGGCTTTCCCGACCACTTTGCTCTGCGGTTCATTTTGCTGGCAGGGCGACAGGCTGAAGGGGGATGGGATGAAACCGCCACCGCCGCACTCCTCCAGGCAATTCCCGCCCTCACTTTATGCTAATTAGTTCAGAAGCCTACCTGCGGCTGTATCCCGCAGGATATCGAACAGTGGGTGGGTGGCCAGCGCGCTTCATAAAATCTCGTCCGTTCCGGGCAGTTTGCGGCATAATCACCCATGAACAGGGGCGTTTTTCTTCTCTGGAGACTAGGGTACAGATACAGGGTGCAGGGACGCGATCGCTTCAATAGGCATCGCCCATTGGCGTATCTTCCCAATGTTGAACCCCTGCCGCTACCGTCTCCGCCCATCGTGATCAGATGCGTTGATATGAAGGCCAAAGTTAAGAACGATACGTTATTTAAGTCTCAGCCCGTTTTGTCGAGCGAGCTAGCGGATTATGACAAAATATTTGTGCCCAGCGGCAGCGAATACGAACTGACCTTTTTTGCTGAGGCCGATCGCCAACATCTGCGGTTAGAGCTTGCCAGTGCTGCTCTCGACCAGCATCCAGAATTAATTTGGTACGTTTCCCAGGCTGATGTGGAGGTGGATGCGCCAGACAACGCGATTACGGCCACTGTGCAGCAGGATACTTTGTTTAAGCAGCGGCCAGTGCTGTCAAGCGAGCTGGCCGATACGGAGAAAGTTTTTGTGGCCGCGGCAACCGAACTGACGCTGCGATCGTATGTCCCAGCCGCTGGCAAACACGTAAAGCTCTCCCTGACTGAGACGCGCCCTGAGCACTTGGCGACTGATACTTGGTATGTCAGAGCCAGCGACATTCAAATTGCCGGGCAAAAAATCATCCTCAAAGTCATCAGCGACACTGTATTCAAGTCGCAGCTCAACCTTTCTGGTCAAGTGCCACCGGCAGAAAAAGTCTTTATGGCGAGCCAAACCACTCTCGATTTACAGTCTTACAGTGAGGTTGAAGGCAACTATCTCAAAGTCACGCTGTTAAAACCGCAGCCGGGACAGAGCGATCGCCTCACCTGGTATACCTTTGCCTCAGATGTGGAGATCACCGGCACCGAACTCTACAACCGGCCCCAAGACGCTAATCCGGCTGGGCGATCGCAGCTGAGCGATCAGGGTGAACCGCTGAATTTACCGGGCTTTCCCGGCACCTATCACAGTCATGATCCCATCATTGCCGGGGGCCATTTCACCTGGGCGCAAGCTACCCATGGCGCTACTCGCCTGCCCGCTAGCGCTGCAGTCGTCTATGGCATGATTCGCATTGCCGAAGCCTTGGAAGAAGTGCGCGGGCTCCTGGATAATCGCCCCATTACCATCACGTCCTGGTACCGAGACCCGGCCACTAATCTGCGGGTCGGCGGCGCTAAAAATTCTCGGCACATCACTGGTGACGGCGTGAATTTCATTGTGGAAGGTATTCATCCCTATGAAGTTTACGCACGGCTCGATGATTGGTGGGGCGCCCAAGGCGGTCTTGCCAGCGCCTCCACATTTACTCACATCGACGCTCGCGGCTACCGGGTCCGCTGGTCATACGATTTTTAGTCAAATCTAGAATGTCCATGCGCTATCGCAAGCGTTGAACCAAAATTACTCTGTCCAGCTCGAACTGCTCAGGCATACGTGGCACTGGCAATAACCAGCGGTACTGCGAATGGCAGCTTTCTTCCTGAGTTATAGTGCTGCGCCCTATGCGGCTAACTTTCCTGCCAAACAAACTTACCTTCGCGCCAAAGGGCGACCAAAATACCGATCGCATATTTAGTGATCGTTTCTCCAAACAACAGCGACACCATCTCAGTTGTAGACAATACGCCAGCAAAGGCCACCAGCGTAAACAGGAGCGTATCGAGCGGAATCGAAACAGCGTTGCTGCCTGCCACCCGCAGCAGCCAAGGATAGCGCAGCAGCTTTTGATAAATTTCTGTATCGGCAGTTTCGGCCAGCACAATTGCTAAAAAGCTCGCTGCAATAATGCGCAGGGGGACGGCCAAGATAGCGCTCATCAGTACGTTTGCCAAGGCCGCGATCGCGATGGTGCCGTAGACCCACTGGCGGCCACCACCGTGTAAGCGATCGCGCTGGGTGAACGTGACGCCAAAGATAAATGTGCCCACTGCCACCTGGCCAAAAACTGGAAATGGCATAAACCAGTCAGCGGTGTAGTTGGCGCCTAAAGTCGCCAAAACGTAGATTGCAGCGTGAATAACGTACTTTTTGGACATGGCAGAAACAAAATACGGCAGGTGATAGGAGAAAACTGACTAATTGACGTTACAGACATGAGAGCCAACCTGCCTCAATGGTAAATCGCGATCATTGCAGCGATTGTGGGTCATGAGCGCTTTGGTATTTTAGGAGGCCTCAGAGTCCAACCGGCAGACTATTCTGAGAATATGCTCTATCGCCACTAGATCTATGACTTCTCTGCGCACGCCCCTTTACGATCTCTCTGCTAATTTGAATGCTCGCTTTACCGAGTTTGCCGGCTGGCAAATGCCCGTGCAGTACAGCGGCATCAAAGATGAGCATCAGGCTGTGCGAACGGCAGCAGGTTTATTCGACATTTCTCATATGGGCAAGTTTTTCTTGCGGGGCCGCAACGTGCTGGCAGCACTACAAAAATTGGTACCGTCAGACTTGAGCCGCTTGAGGGCGGGCGAAGCGCAATATACGGTGCTGTTGAATCCGCAGGGGGGCATTATCGATGACCTGATTATCTATGACCAGGGCAGTGACTCCGACGGTACGGAACGAGTCGTGATTATTGTTAATGCGGCGACGACGGATAAAGATAAAGCTTGGATCTTAGAGCATCTGCCGTCCGAAGTGGCCCTTGAAGATGGGTCTCGCGATCGCGTTTTGATGGCGGTGCAGGGTCCCAGCGCAGTGGCCCAACTACAGCGCCTCACAGAGGCCGATCTTAGCCAAGTCGGGCGGTTTGGCCACGTCGAAAGTAAGGTCCTCGGTCAACCGGCCTTTTTGGCTCGCACTGGCTACACTGGCGAAGACGGTTTTGAGGTGATGCTTAGCCCCGCAGCCGGCAAAACGCTCTGGCAGACGCTGTTGGATAACAGCATTCTCCCCTGTGGCTTGGGGGCTCGTGATACGTTGCGCCTGGAAGCGGCAATGGCACTCTACGGTCAAGACATTACCGATGACACCACGCCGTTAGAAGCCGGACTTAAATGGCTGGTTCATCTTGACAGCGCTGGCGACTTTATCGGTCGCGAAGTATTGGAGCAGCAGGTCAATCAAGGACTGCAGCGCCGCCTAGTGGGATTGCAGATGGCGGGACGCAACATTGCCCGCCATGACTATGCGGTGCTGCATGAAGGGAATACTGTGGGTGTCGTGACCAGTGGGACGCTGTCGCCAACGTTGGGATATCCCATCGCGCTGGCCTATGTCCCTGCAAATTTGGGTAAAGCAGGTCAGGCTTTGGAGATTGCTATCCGGGGAAAAACCTATCCGGCAACCGTCGTTAAAAAACCTTTTTATAAGCGTTAAGGCCAAAAGCGCTGAGATTTTAATTGACACAACTCGATTTGATAAATACGCTATCAGGCGTGCCACTGTGGCAACCGCGTGTGATTACGAGAGAGAACGGTCATGGCCCTAGAGTTTCCCGATGATTTGAAATACCTGGATACCCACGAATATGCCCGCGTTGATGAAGACGAGGGCATTGTAACGGTGGGCATTTCCGCATTTGCCCTCGATCAGCTGGGCGACATTGTATTTCTGGAATTACCAGAAGTTGGTGACACGGTTGAGCAGGGGGAAACCTTCGGCACGGTGGAGTCGGTTAAGGCGGTGGAGGATCTCAAATCTCCGGTTGACGGCGATGTGCTGGAGCGCAATGAAGCCATCGTCGAATCGCCAGAGCAAATTGTGGATGATCCCTATGGCGATGCCTGGTTAATCAAAATCAAGGCGGAAAATCTCGATGATTTAGACGACGCGATGACGGCGGATGAATATCGCGAGCAAGTCGAAGGCACCTAGGTATGGCTGCAGTGTTCATGGGCCAGCGGTTGACACTGACTCAGATGCGGCTGTTGGGCGATCGCGCGATCGCCCACAGCGGAGCGCTGGTCTGCGACACCAACTGCAGATTAAACACGTCGGCAAACTGCCGTTCGAGCTGTTGCTGAACCTGGGGCAGGGAAATGTTTGGCTGAAATTGCGCCAGGCTGCCAACGGGGCGATCGCTGATGCCGCAGGGGACGATGTGTTGAAAACCGGACAAATCCGGAGTCACATTCAAGGCAAAGCCGTGCATGGTGATCCAGCGACTCACCTTGATACCAATCGCTGCAACTTTGTGCCCTTCCACCCAAACGCCCGTCAGTCCCGCGACTCGCTCGCTGGTGATATCCAGCACAGCCAGAGTACGAATAATCACTTCTTCTAGCTGTCGCAGATACCAGTGCAGATCGGTTTGATGACGCCGCAAATTAAGAATCGGATAGCCGACAAGCTGGCCGGGGCAGTGATGAGTCACTTCGCCGCCGCGCTCAACTTTAATCACCGGCGGCTGATGAGCAGCTGGCGTAAATTTGAGAAATCGACTGTCGGACCCTTGTCCTAGGGTATATACAGCGGGATGTTCCAGCATCAAGAGCGTGTCTGGCCGGTCTGGCGATTGCTTCAGCGTGGCCAGCAGATGCTGCTGCCACTGTCGAGCAATTTCATAAGGCACCAGCCCGGGCCGATATAAATGACAGGGAGCAGGGGCGATCGTCGAGTCAGGGTCAAAATTAGCCATTAACCCACTGAAAGTTATCGAATAAAAATCTTTGAATAGAGGAAATCAAGAGAATTCAACGGTTATGAAGGATTTTAACGCTCCCAGCCGTCCAAAATACAAGATGCTACGGTGAAGGGGTAAGACGAATATCAAACGGAGGCGACTCTATGAAGCTCGTAATTCAAGGCAAGAATATCGAGATCACGGATGCCATCCGCAGTTATGTTGACCAGAAAATCTCTAAAGCAGTCAATCATTTCAAGCATTTGACCAATGAGGTAGACGTCAACTTATCTGTGGCTAAAAATGCTCGGATTACCCCTAAACAGAGTGCAGAAGTCACTTTATACATCAACGGAGCCGTCGTTAGAGCCGAAGAAAGCAGCGAAAATCTCTATGCCAGCATTGATTTAGTCGCGAACAAAATCACCCGTCAATTGCGTAAATATAAAGAGAAGCGCAACAATCGCCATCATTCATCGGTCAAACCTAACGATGCCTTGGTCAACCGGGATGATCCCACCGCTGACGTTACCGAATTACTAAACAAATCTCCAGAACTGCCGGAGGCAGTCTTAAGGACCAAATACTTCTCCATGCCTCCCATGACGGTTCAAGCAGCCCTGGAGCAGTTAGAGCTGGTAGACCATGATTTCTACATGTTCTCTAATGCTGAGACCGGTGAGATTAACGTAGTCTACGAGCGGAATCATGGTGGCTATGGCCTACTGCAGCCCCGCCACAATCAGAATGGTCACTATGCTGATGAACGTCAGCGTTCCATGTCAGTAGTCTAGCCGCAGCTATAGCTAAGCCCCATCAAGCAAAGCTCCACAAGCACTAGCGCGTTACCTTGCTGGCAAGGGCGCTAGTGCTTCTTTAATGCCAATCACCTAGCTCAGCTCTGACAGTTGAGCTGGTGACAACTTGTTTACCTCTGGTATTTCTCTAGCCTGGAGAGCCGGGCAGTCAAGTTGCTGCAGAATCGCGGGCTCAAGTTCTTCGATTCACAGAAAAGCTGGACGCCTGCCCCGTTTCCGATGAATGGTCTAGGCTTTGCCCGCTGCCAGCAAGGCATCTAACTTGCCTTGCTGCTCCAGGCCGTACAGGTCGTCGCAGCCACCGATGTGTTGGTCATTGATAAAAATCTGAGGCAGAGACCGCCTGCCATCCGCGCGAGTTGACATCTGATCGCGAGCGTCCTCGTCGCCGTCAATGCAGTGCTCTGTGTATTGCACCCCTTTTTTGCCAAGTAAAGCCTTAGCTCGAATGCAGTAGGGACAACTGCTCCAAGTGTAGATTTCGATATTTGGCGTGGCCATCGTAATTTAATCCTTTACTGACAACTAAGCATTCTTACGCTGTATCTTAACGTTTTGTATAAAGTTCTCAAAAGTTTCGTTAGACCTGGATTGTGGCCATTGTCTCGTGACAAAATCCAGGCTCGAAGTCGAGAGCAAGTTACCCCTTGAGATATGTCTGCGGCGATCGCTCAGATCTCGATTGACCAATTCAGCAGACGCCGGATTTCAGCAATCAGAGCCGGGACTTTGAAGGGTTTGGTAATGATGCCTGAAATACCTAAGTCCAGGAGCGATTGCTGTTCTCCAGGCCCGGCCTTAGCCGTCAGCATGATGACCGGAATTGTCTGAGTTTTGGGATGCGCCTGTAGTTTTTGATAAGTTGCCGGGCCGTCCAGTTCCGGCATCATCACGTCCAGCAAAATGGCGTCGGGCAGTTCAGCTACCGCGATCGCCATCCCCGCTGGGCCCGAGGCAGCCGTCAATACTTGCCAACCAGCAGCAGCTTCCAGACTTAACTGGATAATGCGGCGGGCGCCGGAATCATCGTCAATCAGCAAGAGGCGTTTGGTCATTGGCAGGGACGGCGTCAGAGGACACCGGCAACGTGAAGTAAAACTGACTGCCTTCGTGCAGGCGACTGTCTGCCCAAATGTCACCGCCATGTTGCTGCACAATACTGCGGCAGATTGCTAGACCGAGACCGATGCCGCCTTTTTGCCGAGAGTCAGAGGCGTCGACCTGCTGAAAGCGTTCAAAAATACTCTGTAATTTGTTAGCGGGAATGCCGCGTCCCTGATCGCTGACGGTGACTAAGACAACGTCGTGTTGGCCCTCTGTACACTCGCTACCGGTCACAACGGCAGCTGCTGTTGACTCGGGCCGTGACGCTACCTGACGGTAGCGGTCAGCGCGTGCCTGAGCTGTACAGCGAGTCGCTACCAGAGTGACTTTGCTGCCGGCGGGCGAAAATTTAATCGCATTGCTCAACAGATTAGTCAGCACCTGAAGGATACGATTGTCGTCCATCATCAAGTTAATGGGCAACGGTTTCACAAATAGCGCGATCGCGCTTTGCTCAGCCGCCATCTGCATGAGCTCAACCGCTCGCAACATCAGCTCGGCTAAATCGTGAAGGTGCGATTCAATGCGCACTTTGCCCGACTCCAACCGTTCTAGGTCAAGGATGTCATCCACCAGTCGCGTCAGCCGATCGGCACTACTAGCCGCAATTTGGAGCGTTTCCTGCCCCCGGTCTGATGCCGGATGAATCAGGCCGGTTGAGAGCAATTCCAAGGCGCCATTAATTGAGGTCAATGGCGTCCGCAGCTCATGACTAACGGTGGAAATAAACTGCTGTTTAAGCCGCTCAATTTGCCTTTGTTTGGTGATGTCGCGGGCAATGATGGATAGCCCGGCAACTGTTTCAGCCAAATCCATCAGCGGTGATACGGTCAGAGCCACGTCCACAAAAGTGCCGTCTTTGCGACGCCGGACAGTTTCAAAATTTTGGCTGGATTCACCTTGACGTAGCCGATCCAGCAGGGCCGCCATTTCCGCCATCCGCTCAGCCGGAATTAACCGCTCCGAGGAATGACCCACGATTTCATCTGCAGAATAGCCAAACAGTCTGACCGCCCCGCGATTCCAACTCAAAATGCGACCGTCTAGGGTGGCGCTGAAAATAGCGTCGTTGGAAAACTGCACAATGTTAGCCAAATGCGCCATTGAAGCTTCCGTTTGCCCACGTTCGGTCACGTCTTTCAGGAAAATAATGAAGACTTTTTCACCATCAATCTCTAACTGAGAGAACGAGACTTCCGCAGGAAATCTAGTGCCATCGCGCCGCTGCCCTACGAGCTCCTGGCGATCGCCGCTGCTCAATCCCAACGTGTCAAGACTACTCACGCCAGGCTGGGCGGTCGCCGCTGTCAAGGTCGGTTGAGTAGACAGCAGCTGACTCAACGGGTGTCCTTGGATATCGGCCACCGAATAGCCAAAAATATGTTCAGCCCCTTGATTAAACAGCGTAATTTGCTGGGCTTCATTAACCGCAATAATGGCCTCGTCAGCATTGGCCAAAATGCCCGTCAAGCGCGCCTGAGAAAACTGCAGTTGCTGGTATAAGTCGGTTTGTCGGACGGCGATCGCCAACTGCGCCGCTATCCGGCTGAGCAGCGCTTGCTCTGCTTTACCCCAGGCTGTGACATCTTCACAGTCGTGGGCAATCAGCCAGCCCCAGAGGGTGTCGTCACGAACAATGGGGGCTCGCAGCTCGGCTTTGATTTGCCAGCGAGCCGCCACGCTGTCAGGCTGATTGTTTTCCAAAGCCTGGCAAGATTTATGGCCATAGCGATGCAGAACCGCAGACCCGGTGACACCAGCCTGGCAATGGGGTTCGGCTTCACTGTGAAGGACAGCAAGCGTCGGCTCCTCAGGATACATCAGTGGCAAGGCTGGGCTGGCCACTGGCGGATAAGCAGCAGTCGTGGTGAGGGCCAGCACCTCAGCGGTTGGCGGCGAGAGACAGCGGCTGACCATGACGCGATCGGCGTCTAGAAACTGCAGCAGCAATTCGACGGTGGTTTGCAAAGTATCATCGAGGTCTAAATACCGGTGGATGGCCTGAGTGATTTGGCTAAACACCTGTTCCTCCCGAGCTAAACGACAGGCGCGATCGCGCAACTGCTGAAGTTCTAGATGGGTTTTGACACGCGCCAGCAGAGCCGCTGAGTTGAAAGGTTTAGTCAAAAAATCAACCGCCCCAGCCGCAAATGCTTCGAACAGTTTTTCTGGGTCACCATTGGCAGTTAAAAAGATGACTGGCATATCGAGCAAAATTGGGTCTGGCGTTAAATGTCCGATGACTTCTAGCCCGTCTATATCGGGCATCATCAAATCCAGGAGCACGAGATCAGGTCGCGCCGTTTTGACTTGCTCTAGCGCCTGCCGACTGCTGTAGGCGAAAGTGAGCTGATAGCCTGCTGGTTGCAGCAGTTCCTGCAGGACTTTGCGATCGTCAGGCAGATGGCTCACAATCAGAATCAGGCTGTCAGCCGGCTCAATCGTGTAGTGCTGAACCTGATCTGGGGCTGAGGAAACAGATTTATCGAAAAGTGAATCCATATAATTTATTCTCAGCGCAGACAGCAAAGACGCTACCTACTCAAGTCAATTGTCTCCAAAGGCCAGGACCGCAGGAAGCCAAAGACCCAAAAGCGCCGACCGATAGACCCCATTGGTAGAAGCGAGGCTAAATAGCCTTTAGAACCAAGTTGAACCGACGGTTAAGCGGTCTCTAAACAATATTGCTGACGTTTGAAAGCTATTAAACCTACTGGCATCCATGAAGTTGATCACACACTTTTGAAAGGCATTGGGTCATGCAAAGGTTGCGAACTGAACCGCCATGAGGAAGCATTGGACCATACGGCATGCTTTTCATCCTCAAGGTGAATGGTGAATGCCTTTCACTATCAAGTACAAACCAGAGAATACCCGATAGTCCTACTCTCCTATCGCAAGGGCATAGACGGCTCAAATATTTGGCACGGCATTTCAGATTTACAGCTTTCGTAGGATGGCCTGATGGAATTCATCCGGTTAATTCATTCAGCATAGTTCTGTTACCTGCTACCGTTACCGATTATTTATTCCCGATTCGGCCCTCGACATTTCACCAGGCTCACCGGACGGCAGCTAATTCAGCAGTGGGATCGCCTTCCAGCACAGACCCGTCAGGTGCTTCGAGCACGAATCCGGCGTCGCGAATCATGTCAAAATCGTTAATAGCCGCTTGCCCAGGAGTGGTTAGGTAATCGCCAATAAAGATTGAGTTGGCGGCATAAAGGCCAAGGGGCTGGAGCGATCGCAGCTGCACCTCGCGTCCCCCGGCAATCCGAATTTCTTGGCTGGGCAGCAAAAAGCGGAAGAGGCAGAGCATACGCAGACACTGGCGAGGATTCAGATCGCCGCGATCGCCAAACGGCGTCCCTGGAATCGGAATCAAAAAGTTGACGGGCACGCTAGTAACGCCCAGCTGCCGCAGCGAAAGCGCCAGATCAATGACGTCATCGGCTGATTCTCCCATGCCGAGAATCCCGCCCGAGCAGGTGGTCAATCCGGCAGCCTTGACCGCTTCAACCGTCTCTATCCGGTCTTGAAACGTATGGGTGGTGCAAATATTGTCGTGATTGTTGGCGGCGGTGTTGAGGTTGTGATTAATGCGATCGACGCCGGCAGCAGCTAGGCGCTCCGCCTGATTTTCGTCCAGCAGGCCTAAGCAGGCGCAAATTTTCATGGGATAGCGCGACTTCACCGCGCGCACCAGTTCGAGAACTCGGTTAAAGGTGGGCTCAGCCGGCGATCGCCCTGAAATCACCATACAAAACGTACCGGCTTTTAAAGTGTGGGCTCGTGCCGCTGCCGCCAATACACGCTCTTGGGCCATGAGAGGATATTTATCAATGGCCGCGGTTGAAATTTTGGACTGCGAGCAATAGTGACAGTCTTCAGGGCACAGACCACTTTGAGCATTCAGTAAAAAATGCAGCCGAACTCGGTTGCTCCAATGGTAATGCCGCACTCGATAAGCGGCGTGAAGCTGTGCTAATAGCTCAACATCAGGAGCCGCCAGCACCTGATGGGCGTCATCACGGCTGATAATTTCCCCGGCTAAGGCTTGGGCAGCAAAACGGTTCCAATCAGGGGCAGACAGCAGTGAAGTCATATCGCGAAACGGTAACAGGCCAACCATAGGCTAATACGACGATGACACTTCCATGAAAAGGCTGGACAAATTGTTGTAAACCGGAAAGCGTGAATGCGGAGTATGGCCGGTGTCAGTGTCGCTAGAACAGGGCGACAAGCCCCGTAGGTTTAAGGACTACTCAAAGCTGTGGGGATAGTAGTGGTGGCAACTGTCGCAAGGGCCTGAAGGATTGACGGCACAGCGGATAATTTCAGAGTGCGCATTGTATTGACAAGCCACGTCGCCCACCACCCAGCGATCGCCCAACCAACTTTTATCGCTCAAGGAAATGGCCGGCTGCACATAAACCACCATCTTGTGCAACTGATAGCGACCAGCCGTTAACTGGTAGCAATGTCGCCGCTCTAGCACAGTGTAAATTTGCCCATCGTAGATGATCGGGGAGCCAGGCTGAGGCGTCGAGTCGAGCTGCACCTGCCCCAGCGATCGCTGAGGGTGATTCAACATGAGCTCAGTTGGCGGCAACAATGACTCCATGCAAGATTGGCAGAAACTACTTTCAACAAAATGCAAAGCCGTAACACAGCGTTGGCTGGGACAATTAAACTCAATTGACTTTATCTCTTCTTCATCATAATCGCGGCGGCTGCGGCTAAAGATTTAGAGATAATTAGCGATGACAATTGAATTGGCGATGGTCTTAGCGATTTGGCTAAGATGACATCGAAAATACCAAAATGCGAGATTTCCAATGACTACCCAGCGGGTTCAGTATGAGAACCTCCTTGCTACCAGCAGCGACTACAGTGGTGCGATTTCCCTACTTAAGCAATATCGGCCTTATCTGGAAGTCATTCCCAGCATGCGTCGCCCGAAAGAAAGCGTGGTGACGGTGCCACTGCCGGTAATCAAGGTGCGCCAGCCCATTAAATCGACTGGACAGGCTGGACCGCAGTTGAGCGCCCAAGAGTCCGTGCTGTTGCCCTGCGACCTCGCTATGCTGATGTGTGACCCGGAATGGAAGATCAAAACCGGCGTCGAAATTCTCGTATTCATTCACCGCCCCGATGAAGATTTTTCTGACCTACTAATGCGTTGGCGGCAAACTCAGATTTTGCTAGACGGCAGCTATGAATGGTCACTGCCCGCCCGCTATCAGCATTTGCTCACTGACAGCGGCAGCAAAACTTGTCCTTTGTTTGTCGTCTTTGACAGCAGTCCTGAGCGCATTGCCAAAGGGCTCAAAGGAGCAGGGCTGCCAGCAATCACCTATGCAGATTCAGCGATCTCTGAGTCTACTCCTGCTGCGGTGCCGCCGTTGGATGCCAACGAATTAGATGTTGAAGCAGCCGAAGAGTTTGACTTCGCCGACCTCGATGATATTGGCAATTCCGAAATGACCTCTGAGTGACACAAGTATCAGTGAATTACGAAGCGTCACCAGCGAGGATATTGCTCAGGCAGCATCGCTGTAAATGCCTTGTTATAGACTAAGACTTAAGTAACCTGTGAAGCTATGTTCGTTCAGCCAAGGTCGCAATGCTCAATGTGCTCATTCAGATTCCATCGGCTTTGCGAATCACCGATGGTCAATTTTTGGAATTGGTGAGAGCTAATCCTGACTTGCGCATGGAGCGCACGGCTGAAGGAGAACTCATTGTTATGTCACCGACGGGAAGTGAGGGAGGCAATTACAACGCCGAGCTTACCACTGATTTTGGGATTTGGAATCGCCAGGTAAAGCTCGGCAAGATTTTTGATTCTTCAACAGGATTTAAATTACCTAACGGCGCCACTCGGTCTCCAGATACGGCTTGGATCAAGCAAGCCCGGTGGAATGCACTGACGCCGAAGCAACGGCAGGGGTTTGCCCCAATCTGCCCAGACTTTGTTTTGGAGTTGGCCTCTGAGACCGACGATATCAAGATTTTGCAAGCCAAAATGCAAGAATATTTAGAGAACGGATGCTCTCTAGGATGGTTAATTGACCCAAAAACGCGACAAGTTGAGATTTACCGTCCCGACCAAAAAGTCGAAGTTTTGCAGAATCCCAAAAGCTTATCAGGGGAAGATATTTTGCCAGGATTTACGCTGAATTTAGCAACCCTTTTTTCTGGCTGATCCGATGGCCTTGCACCAGACAAGTTCTATGGTTCCAGGTATTGTGAGTAGCTTATTCAGGCAAAGTCTTTACCGCCACCAGCAGCAAGTAAAGCCGTAACAAGTTAGAAGAATCGGGATGAGAGGATTCGAACCTCCGGCCCCTTCGTCCCGAACGAA
>ERZ1740058.288-NODE-288-length-42550-cov-7.027909_pt1 | contig 42550 bp, 34 predicted proteins | sample MGYA00581745_ERZ1740058 | MGnify/ENA primary metagenome ERZ1740058 (study PRJEB43018, sample SAMN04849742) | marine metagenome | isolation source: floating plastic debris | place: Pacific Ocean | collected 2008-08-30 | study: EMG produced TPA metagenomics assembly... | reverse complement strand
GCTTTCTTAGAATTTTACTACCACACAAACCTAAAGGCGGCGGCCGCCAAAATACCATAATACACTACTTATTATCTCCTTCAATCTTTAATCTCATCTCTTGCCCGAATGGCGATGTTCATCAAGCCACTAATATCCTCAAAGTTGAAATCTCCCTGAAAGAGCTGGAGTAAGGCTGGTAAATTGACAAAGCCTTCCAGATCGGTAAGGATGATCGTATCGTCAGTTTCTACCAAACCTACTACTCCTTCGGGAGTGTCATCTTCGCCTAGCGAATATAGATGTACTCGCTGCTGAGCCGTCTGAAACGTCATCAACTCTTCGTACTCCTCAGCTTCTACTTCTTTACTTAGAGTGCGGATAGTCTGAGCCGAAAAGCCGGTCTCGCTTTTCTCGTACATCAGCACCCGCAGCTTGTCAATTTCGCGCACCACCGCGTAGAAATCAGGATTCTTCTCAATGTTCACCATGCGCAAGGTGCTAGGGTAGAGAAAAAACTTCTGGCTGGGGCGATGCTCCTCTAAGAACTTATCTACGGTTTGGCTTTGGGCCAGACTAGCTAGGGAGCAAGTAAAAGCCAGTACAAGCGTACTGGCTAAGGTGAGGGCTAATGATTTATTCCTGATCATCTCCGTCTTTGTCAATATTCTCCAGATACTTCATCCCGTCAATCTTCATTCCTTTGGAGATTTTAGAGATTTGCTTGAGATCAATCTCGCCGTAGAGGCTCATTGCTACAAATTTATTGTCACCTCCTACCAGCATCACCAGATCACTGATTTTACCGGCGTCTTCCTTAATCATGAAGAGCATGTCATCTTTGCCATCGCGAATTGACATCAATTCTTCCATATTACCTTTCCGCACCTGGGCGGTAGCATCCTTGAAGTAGCTCCGGGCATTATCAATACTATCGGAAGCTAATATTTTTAGTCCTTTTAGTTTACTGATAGCTTCAGTCAGCTCTTGCGTTTCAGGATCTTCGGGTTCAAACTCAGTGAAAAGGCTGAACATTTTGCTGGTGATAGAAACCTTAGTAAAGGCTTCATCATCGGCGTATTTATCAAACAGAGGGGCCAGCACATTATCCTGGGCATTTACGCCGAGGGCGATTAGTTGCATGGCGGCAATAATAATGAGTAATCGTTTCATGGGATTTGTGTTTTTACAGTTTCTTGGGCTTCACTAAAATTTTCTAAATTGACCATATGCTGGGTTCCTTCGTTCATCAGGCTGGATACCAGCAGTAGGGCTTCTTTGGTTTGCTCATAGGCCAACCGGGGGTCTTCGTAAGTATCTTCTACCGCTACCGGACTAGTTTCCGTAGCCGGGTTATTCCACTCGGCCTTGAAAAGTACCGTAGCCAAAACTACCAGTACAATAGCCGCCGCGATCCGTAGAACAGGCTGAAAGGTTAACCAGCGTTGCTTGGCTTCTTTACGTTCAATGCGCTGAGTCAACGTATTATCAAACCGCTCATCTAAAGTGCGGAATTGCGTATGCGACTGGTAGTAGCGGAATAAGACAGCTTCCTTCTTTAAGTCGGCAGGTGCTTCTTCCTTATTGAAGTAGACGCGAAGTTGCTCCTCTTCTTCCAGGGTGGTATCACCCTCCCAGTACTTCTCTACGAGTTCACGAATTTTGACCGATTCCATAAGCATTCATTTTTGTTAGCTGTTCGCGCAGCGTTTTCCGGGCCCGAAACAGGTTTACTTTTACTTGCGCCAGAGGCATCTCCAGGGTTTCGCTAATTTCCTGGTAAGCGTAGCCTTCCATATCGCGCAGTTGCAGTACCTGTTGTTGGGCTTGCGGCAATCGTTGTAGCAGTTGATCAATCATTTGCAATACATCCTGAGTTTCCGTTTGCTCGTAAGGCGACTGTGCGTGTTGCACCTCGTGGCCAGCGGCAAGCTCCTGGGTATTGCGGTAGTGTCCGGACTTTAGTCTATTGAGCGAGAGGTTGCGAGTCACTTGCATGCACCAAGCCTCTACACTGCGGTACAGGTGAAGTTCTTCCCGACGGTCCCACGCCCGAATAAACACTTCCTGTACCACATCCTGCGCTTCGTCTTCATTATTTAGAAAGCGTAGCGCAAAGCGGTAAAGCTTATTCTTAACGGGTAGTACGCGGGTTTTAAACTCTTCCAGTACCATAGTTATCCCTGAGACAACTGATAGAAATAAAAGTTACAGCTAAGGTGAGAAAAATTTTCTTGGCCATTGAAGGTGGGATCTAAATGGGAGAAAATGAAAAAAAATCTTATTAATAGCCTCTTTCCTAAACTCCTACCTCTTTTACTACGTAGGTATAGCAATTATTAATTGAAAAGAGGTCATGTTACCCGTTCTTCGTACCAATTCTTTAATCCTCCGCCCATTTGCGCAGGAAGACCTGCCTGAGATACTGGTGTTGGTGCAGGAGCGGGAAGTAGCGGCTACTACCCTTAATATTCCCTATCCCTGCACCGAAGCAGCAATTTACGACTGGTTTGATTTACAGTTGCGGGAATTAGAAGCTGGGGAAGGATTACGATGGGCGGTACGCCTGATTACAACCGATGAACTGGTGGGGGCTATGAAGCTAGCTACTCACCCCGAGTACGAATCGGCGGAGCTGGGTTACTGGATTGGGAAACCCTACTGGGGTAATGGCTACGCCTCGGAAGCAGCTCAGGAAGTAGTGCGCTACGCATTCAGCACGCTGGAGCTTAACCGCATTGAAGCTCATGCTATGGTAGATAATGTGGGTTCGGCCAAAGTATTGCGTAAATTAGGCTTGCAGGAAGAAGGTTACCACCCCCAACTGATTAAGAAGTGGGGGGAGTTCAAGGATGTAAAAACCTACGGACTACTACGCGAACAGTGGCTCAATCGCTGACGCGAAGTGTTAATGTGTTAGGGCGACCGTCGCACGGTGTTTAAGTGTTATGGTTCAGTAATGCTCGAATATCCAGAATACGGAAATCATATAATGAATATACTCACTAACACCGTTCCACAGCGACCATAATACTAAATGATGAACGCCCCTTTAACCAGCCGTTTGCAGCAGCTCTACGAGAACGTTCCTCCGACAGTACTGGCGTTGCCCGAATCGGTTTGGACGAACAAGCCTGCGCCCGGAAAATGGTCTAAGAAGGAAATTATGGGCCACTTGATTGATTCGGCCATCAATAATCATAGACGATTTGTTCGGGTGCAGATTGAGCCCCAGCCGCTGGTTATTGAGAAATACGCCCAGGATGACTGGGTGCGGTTACACCATTATCAGGAGTGGACTACCGAAGTGCTGGTTCGCTGCTGGCAATCGCACCAACATCAGATTATTATCCTGATGGAAGTGGCTTCTGCTGAATCGCTGTATAACTTATGCGATATTGGTGGGGGCGAACTGAAAACCATGCAGTGGCTGTATCAGGATTATGTAGATCACCAAGAACATCATCTCCGACAGATTGTAGATTATCATTTTTAGTGTTATAATGTTTTGTCGGCCAGGGTGGCCCCGCCACGCGGTGTTATTGTGTTAAAGAGCTGATTATGCGATTTGCAATCTGTCTGAATTCTTGAACTCTATAGGACTATAATACAAAAACACTATAACACTTCTAAAGAAATGAATACTCTTTCCGATAACATCACCCAGACATTACTCGATGAAGTGCGGAGGCGCATTATAGAGGAATCGGTGCCCCGGATTAAAAAGTGTCTACATTTGCTGAACGAACCTCAAATTTGGCGCCGACCTAACAATGAAACCACTAGTGTAGGTAACCTAGTGTTACACTTGATGGGTAATCTGCGGCAGTGGGTGTTAAGCGGTGTCGACGGGCAACCTGATCACCGGCAGCGAGCCACTGAGTTTGCTGAAACTGGTCCCATCCCTAACGAAAAGCTGATGCGTGACCTGGATAGCCTGATGGCCGAAATTGATCAGGCCCTGAGTCGGATTACTCCTGAAGCATTGGTTGAAAAGCGTAAAGTGCAGGGATTTGAAGAAACTGTACTATCCATGCTGGTCCACGTTACTGAGCACTTCTCCTACCATACTGGTCAGATTACTTACTACACTAAATCTACGCTCAACGTAGACACCCAATACTACGGTGGAATGGATCTGGATAAAACTTCTTAAGGTAGATTCTTTTACGGCGACGGATAAAAAAAGCCTACCTGGAAAACGGGTAGGCTTGGTAAAAATCGAAGAATTACGTTAGGCGTTTTCTACCTGCACGAAGGTGACTTTATGTGGAGCACCTTTTATTTTGTCTGAGTAACCAGCATCTACGCTGATTTTCAGGCGTTTACCGCTTTTGCTAACTACTTCCCAGTCGCGCATCATCTCAATTTGAATATCCATAAACTCTTCGTGAAGATCCGATAGCTCGGTCTGTGTTTCTTGGGGTACTACTTTCAAAAAACTTTCACCCACCAGTTCATCGCGGTCGTACTCGTACCATTTGGTGTAGTTGTTGTTCACAGCCACAAACTTGGCGTCTTCGTTGGTAATGCAAATGGCCAAATCAGTGTCTTCAATAATTTGCTCAAAGTCTTCGGGGCGTTCGTCCAACGCTTTTTTCAAGCGGGCGGTTTCTTGTAAGTCAATCATAGCATTTACGTTTATGGTTAATAAAAAAATTTAGTTGCTTCGTTAAGAGTCAGGTGAGGAGCCAGCTTTTAACTCTTCTATCTGCTGATCGCGTTCGGCCAGCTGACCTTTGAACTTTTCCCGTAGTTTGGTCAGTCGTTCATAAGCTTTCTGCTCAATTTCTTGAATACGGTCTCGCATCAAATTCTCGTTGGCTTTTTGCCGTTCGTCTTGGGTGAGGTCACGAATTATTCCGATCAGTACGCGCTGGTTACCCACCTGGCTTTCTTGCATTCGTAGTTCAGCCGAGAACACTTCACCGTTTTTGCGCTGGGCTTCTACGGTTTGCAATTCGTTAATCGTTAAAGTTGCTTCTAGTTGATCACCTTCTTGACTATCAGACTGAGGGACTAATAACTATTCAAAAGGTTGGTTTTGTATTTCATCAGCGGAATAACCAAATATCGCTTCGGCAGCGGGATTAAACATTTCTATTTGCCCCTGATCTGTCAGCATAATAATACCTTCGGTAGCACTATCGAAAATCGCCTGTACCTTCTCTTGGCTGCGGGAAGCCGCCTCCTGGGTAGCTACCAGTTCTTCTAAATTTTGTCGCATCTCCTCTTCCTGGGATTGCATTTCTTCAGTTTTCTCACGCGACTGGGTAAGCAATTTTTGCGTACGTTTGTTGGTACGAACCAGAGAGATAGAGGAAGCAATTATTTCCCCAATTCTTTCTAGGAAGCCTATTTCAAAGTCGCTCAATGCCTGGAATGAAGCGATTTCCAATACTCCCAGTACTTCTTCATTAAATTTCAAGGGGATAATAGCCAGGTAGGAAGGAGTAGCTTCTCCCAATCCGGAGGTAATCGATACGTAGTTGTCAGGAATTTGATTGAGACGAATGACTTTTTGCTCTAAGAAAGCCTGTCCTAGCAGCCCTTGACCAATTCTGATCTGTTTCTCTTGATGTTTCTTTTTGTCGTAAGCATAACAAGCCATCATCTCCAAATACGGTTCTGACGCATCAGTCTCGTTGATAATAAATAACCCACCTTGGTTGGCTTTCAAGTACTGAATAATGTACGAAAGTAAGTGATCGCCCAATGCAGTAAGATCATTTTGGTAGGTGCGGGCAATTTCGGCTACTTTGCCTTCTCCTTCAGTGGCCCACAGACGGAGTTCATCTTCCTGCTTTATTTGGTCGAGCTTATCCTGCATTTTGAGCAGTTCCCCCACTAGTGTATTCTCGTTGCTTTCTTTCTGGGTATCACTTAGCTCAGTCCACTCAGATTTCTCCTGCCCCAAATTTCGAATAAAGCCCACTACCTTTTCGAGGTTCTGAGTTAGGTATCTAATAATTTCGCCTGGCTCTTGATCATTGCGAGCATGACCGTCATCGTAGACAAACTTCCGACTACTATTGTCTAACTGACTCAATAGCTGCTGGCGCATTTTTTTTTCATTCTGTAATCGAGATATGACTAACACTAAGATAGGAACCCCCATGAGCAGTAACATACCTTGTACTGCCGCAGTAAACAGTTGAATAGTGTCGTATCGTTGCTGGGCATTCTCCTCTAACTGATTAATGTACTCTAGTACATTTCTATTGAATTTGTCATAGGTAAGCCAAACCTCGTACCCTGGGTCGCTCTTAAAAATGGCTAGTGCTTCTTCCCTTCTGTCTTGCTTGAGCAAATCGATTAAATTGCCTACTAAGTCGATATAACTTTTGATGGATTGCTCATTAGCAGCTATCAGCTCCTGCTCATTATAATTTTGTTCTGATAAGTAGTAAGATAATGAATCAAGGTAAACTCGATTCCCTTCAACGGCTTTACTGTAGGGCTCTAAGAATTTCTCATCCTGTATTGTAGCGTAGCCCCGGAAGCTCATATCGGCGATGTTTACATAGTTCCACACTCTCTCCAGAGAGTTGCGAACTTTTAGTAAAGCATCTTTTTTTTGTTGATGCTGAGCAGCTCCCATTCGGCTGAAAAAAGCGGTTGCTGAACTAGCGAAAATCAATAAGATGATGAAACCGATAAATAGTAGAACACTATTTCTTTTCAGAAAAGTTATTTTTGTAGCCATCTAATTAGGGGTGTTTCTGTCTTGAAAGTTTCAGAGCTAAAATCGCTCTTAGTTCATTCTACAAATGAATAATTTAGTAGCTGATCTTAAATTGTGAGATTTTGATATACATCTTTTTCAAAATAGGTATAGTTGTGTCAATCAGTTTAGGCTTCTTAAACCATACGATGAAATCAGGGTAAGCTACAAAATGCGACTGCTTTAGTAGACTGATTGTACTTTACTTCAAAAAAATTATTATTTGCATTTTCTGTGGATTTGAGAATTATGGTTTATATGAAAGGCTATTTACGTTTACTTTTTTGTAGCCTCTAGTTGCGCTACTAGTTCTTCTTCCCGTTTCTTAAACTTTTGTATAGCTTTTTCCATCATTTTTGTGCGGGCGCTGATTTGATCTTCGGTTCGCTGTTTCTCTTCTTGGCGGATTTTCTTACTATTTAGGTTTGCTTCCTCAAGCTCCGCTAGCTTTACCTGCAATACCTTTTCATTTTCCTGTAACTCTTGCTGAAGACGCTGGTACTGCTCTTGAGTAGCTTGCATTTCTTCCATATTCTGGCGCATCTCTTCTTCTTGCGCTTGCATCTCTTCAGCTTGCTGTCTTGATGCTTCCAGCAGTACCTTCGTACGCTGGCTGGTACGTACTACAGAAATGGATGAGGCCACAATTTCACTGACCTTTTCCAGAAAATCGACCTCAAAGTCGCTCAATGCCTGGAATGAAGCGATTTCCAATACTCCCAGTACTTCTTCATTAAATTTCAAGGGGATAATAGCCAGGTAGGAAGGAGTAGCTTCTCCCAATCCGGAGGTAATCGATACGTAGTTGTCAGGAATTTGATTGAGACGAATGACTTTTTGCTCTAAGAAAGCCTGTCCTAGCAGCCCTTGACCAATTCTGATCTGTTTCTCTTGATGTTTCTTTTTGTCGTAAGCATAACAAGCCATCATCTCCAAATACGGTTCTGACGCATCAGTCTCGTTGATAATAAATAACCCACCTTGGTTGGCTTTCAAGTACTGAATAATGTACGAAAGTAAGTGATCGCCCAGCGCGGTAAGATCAGTTTGGTGGGTGCGGGCAATTTCGGCTACTTTACCTTCCCCTTCGGTCATCCAGAGTTGTTGCCGATCCTTCTGCTTCACCGCCTTCATTTGCTCTCGCATATTCGCCAGGGCCTCCGCCAGGTTATCTTGATTGCTCGTTTGCTCATCGCTCTTCACATCCTCCCAAGTGACGGAATAGTCCCCATCGGCGATCCGGTTAATAAACTTAGAGGCAGTTTTTAGATCATTAATGATATACTCAACAGAATCCTGCTCGCTCTGCTGGCTATCGTCTGACCGATCATCTACCAGGAAGGTTTTTCGGCTCTCTAAAAGATTGGCAAAAAGCTCACGGCGCAGACTATTAGATTTTTTTATCTGGCGGATTACAAAAATTAAGGTGGGTACTCCAATGAGGAACAGCAGGGCTTGCATCACCGTAGTCACGTACAGATGGTACTGGTAACGATTCCGGGCTTCGGCATATAACTCATCCTCAAAGGCCTGTACTTGATTGGCAAACTCGTAGCAGACTTTCCAAACCGGAAAGCCGGGGTCGGTCTGGTAAATAGCCAGTGCAGTTGAGTCGTTCCCTTGTCGTTTAAGGGATATAATTTCACCCATCAACTCATAGTATTCCTTGATGCTAGCTTTTGCCTCAGTTAGCTTCTTCTGCTCGGTAAACCCCTGGGTTTCCAGCAACATTTGCAAGGTATCAAAGTGATCGGTAAACTGCTTTCCCGCCGCTTCGTAGGGTTTCAAAAATTTATCGTCGGGAACCAGTAAAAATGCTTTTGTCCCTTTGGTGATATTATTACGGTGAGTTTGAACATAATTCATCAACTCATCCACCCGCTCCATTCTTTCTTTAACATCGTCAAATTGTTGAGCTTGGTACTTTCCGTAGAAAGTAAGTAGAGAGCTAACTCCAATAAGAAAAGCAGTGAATCCGATGGCAACAAAAATACTATTCTTCTGAAGAAATTTGTGAACCTTCATAATAGAGGATACTGATAATAGTTACTGCTGAAAACACAATAGAAAGCCGTAGTAGAACGGGCAATCACCGGCCCGATGATGAACAGAATATTGTCTTTTCCGAAAGTTTTAGTCATAAACCTACTACCCATCTTTAGTGAGTGAATTATCAGGAACGAAATTACAGAGGATTAGAGGGATAGAAGAAGTGTAACCTCTGAGAAAAGGTACATTGTACTTTTTGTATCAAAACTATGCCAGTACAAGATCAAAAAGAGGTAGTGGGCTTAAGTATTCTTCTGAATATGCAATAAGTATCAATCATTTGTTATATTGGAAGCTATAACCTAACTAAAGACTATGGGTACTTTAAATGTTAAGCTGGTATCGAGCCGAGAAGACCTTAACCGCAATACCCGCAACATATTACAAGACCTGAAAGCACTGGAAGCCATGCTGGAGGAATCTTGGTTTAATGAAGCCCCGATCCATATTGGCGCGGAGCAAGAGCTTTGTCTGGTCGATTCGCATTGTAAGCCAAAACCTATTTCGCTGGAGGTACTCGACCGGGTACAGTCTTCCGGTTTTACTACCGAACTGGCAAAATTTAATATTGAGATCAATCTCGATCCGCTGGAATTTAGGGATAGTTGTTTCTCTGATCTGGCGCAGTCTATTGCCCAGAGACTAAGCGAACTTTACGCGTTGGGAAGCGAGATGGGCTTCGACCCGGTGATGACCGGCATTTTGCCTACGCTCCGAAAAACCGATATGGAGGATCACAACTGTACCCCTTTGCAGCGCTACTATGCCCTGATGGAGGCACTCGGCAAGATGCGAGGGCGTGAGTACGAATTGAGCATCCGAGGTATTGATGAGCTTAATATCAAGCACGACTCGGCCATGCTGGAGGCCTGTAATACCAGCTTTCAGGTGCATTTGCAGGTAACGCCTAGAGACTTTGTGCAGAAGTATAACATTGCGATGGCTATTTCTGCTCCTACGCTAGCCATAGCCACTAACTCCCCTTATCTGTTCGGAAAACGGCTCTGGAGTGAAACCCGCATTGCGCTGTTTCAGCAGTCAATAGATACGCGAGTGGTATCGGAGCACTTACGCGACCGTAGCCCGCGGGTAACATTCGGTAATCACTGGATGAAAGATTCGGTAATTGAGCTCTACCGGGAGGATATCGTCCGTTTTCGCCCGATGCTAATGACTGAGCCCGACGGGGATGTAGCCAAGATGATGGAAGAAGGCCAGACGCCCAAACTGAGCAGTTTGATGACGCATAATTCTACCGTATACCGCTGGAACCGTCCCTGCTACGGAATAAGCCCCAATGGCAAACCTCACCTGCGGATTGAAAACCGGCTGCTGCCTTCCGGACCGAGTATCGTGGATGAAGTAGCTAATGCTGCTTTCTGGTTGGGTCTGATGGTAGGAGCCCATCAGGAGTATGGTGATATTACCAAGAAAATGGAGTTTGACGATGTGCGCTCCAATTTCATTTCTTCGGCATTCGCCGGTCACGATACTGATCTGGTCTGGCTCGACAATAAAAAAATTAGTACCCGGGAGCTAATCGCTAAGGAGCTATTACCGCTGGCCAAACAAGGGCTAGAGCAACGCAAGGTGAAAGCGGAGGACATTGATTATTACTTAGGCATCATTGAGTCGCGTAACGAAGCCCGCCGCACTGGTGCTTACTGGATACTACAATCGCTGAACAAACTGAGTAAGGAAGTGCTGAGCGACGAACGGTCCTCTACGCTTACCTCGGCCATGATTAGTAACCAAAAGTCGGGCAAACCCATTCACGAGTGGGAGCTGGCCTGTCGGCAAGATTCACGCGAATGGTCGGCTACCTCGCTGCTGATTGAGGAGTTTATGACCCGCGACATATTTAGTGTGGAGCAAGACGATATTCCCGAACTGGTGGCCAATATTATGGACTGGCAACGAGTGCGCTTTGTGCCAGTAGAAGATAAACAAGGTCACCTCTGCGGACTAGTCACCGCTCGCCGGCTGATACGCTACCTGGTAGACAAGGCGGAGAATGCCAAGCACGTAGAAAAAACCGTAAAAGACCTGATGATTGAAGACCCCATTACGATATCCCCCGATAAAACGGTGATGGAAGCTATGCGACTGATGAAGCACCATAATTCACCCTGTTTACCGGTAGTAAAAAATAAGGCACTAGTTGGCATAATTTCGGAGGGAAACTTTTTAAATGTAACCGCAAGCTTATTGAATGTACTGGAAGAACAGCATGAAGGATAGAATTATTGGCCACCTCAACCAGCAGCGGCCCGGCCCGCTCATGATACTGGTAGGGGGGATGCACGGAAACGAAGCAGAAGGAGTTTACGCCATTGAGCGCGTTTTTGAGCAACTGAAAGAGTATACCATCAACGGGGAGATTATTGGGGTTAAAGGAAATCTGGCTGCTCTGGAGCAGCAGCGGCGCTACCTGGCTTACGACCTGAACCGCTGTTGGAACGAAGCGCACCTGCGCTACCTGCGCTCGGAAGCATTCAACCATGATAAGCCCGAAGACCAGGAAGCTATTGCTTTGCTAGAGATTGTAGACCGCTACGCCCATCAGGATTTTACTACCAAGATTCTGGCCGACTTGCACACTACTTCTGCTCAGCGGGGTAGCTTTGTGATCGTACCCGAGTACTACGCCGATCATCCGGTAATTGAAGCCCTGCACATTCCGGTAGTGGTGAATATGGAATACTTCCTGAAAGGAACTTTGCTAAACTACGGCTGCGACCGTGGCTACCTGTCTTTTGCGTTTGAGGGTGGACAAATTGGCTCACCGGAGGCGGTAGACCTGCACGTAGCGGGCGTTTGGTCCATGCTACTGGAAGCGGGTGCTATTGAAGATGCGCCGGCCAGCCTCAAGGAAGAACAGGCCGACTATTTAAAGCACTTAGCCTGGGATTTACCCAACCGGGTAACTGCCAAATCCATGCACGTGGTGCACGAAGGAGCTAACTTCCAGATGGAAGAAGGCTACTTTAACTTTAAGGAAGTGAGCAAAGGCGAAGTACTGGCCCACGACAAAGACGGTCCCATCGTAGCCCCCCAGGATGGACTCATCTTTATGCCCCTCTACCAAAAAGAAGGCAGCGACGGCTTCTTCATTGTGGATCTGGATGAGTAGAACAGCGATTCTAGCTGCCTCATTAAATGCTTTAGCTGGAAAATCGTAGTAGACGGATTACAAGTCCTTCAGCCTAGAAGGTTCGGAATTGCAAATTCCGAACAGCGGTAATCTACTTTGCGATGAGTGTGGAACGAACAAACCGAGCCGTCGGGCGGAAGTGATCTTCTACTTAGGGGGTAGATCACTTCCCCCGGACTTGATACGGGGTCTATGATGACGTTTTGTGAATAATCTTGCGGTACTTAACCAGATATTTTTATCTTAGATAATAGTATTAGCCTTCACAGCCATTGACCTGTTATGAATAGTGATTTTAAGCGAGTAGCCACTAGCTTGGGTTCTATAGTTCTAGTTACCGGAGCTGCCTGTGCCGCCGCCACTATGGCTAGCGGTGCCATTATGACTGGTGTAGTAGGTGGTATGCTGACTGGCTTGGCAACCAATCTGGTAGACCGAGGAGAATACGGACGACTAAAAAAGCTACTGATAAAGACTAAACCTTCTGAACTTAACCATGACCTGGAAAAACTACTGAGTGAAGCGGTGATCTGGACATTGCGAAATATCGGTGAATTATACAAAAATGAAATACGCCACAATCAGTGGGATTACCAGGTAGATAAAACAATTGAGAAATTAAAAGAAGAGGTTGAAGCTGCCGATAAACAAGGATTGCTAAAGCACCACGCGGTAGTGCAGCAGATAGACGAAGTAGACAGCGAAAAAAGCTTGGTAGATGCATTGACCGATCAATTACCCACTATCTTTCCCCATCGCTCCTTTCCCAAATTTTTTAAGGTGAAATTTGTACCCAATCTTCAGCTATGCTTTGGTGAACTATTGAAAGATCCAAAAAACCGTGCGGCACTCATTGCTTACCAACGAAATGTGATGAACGGTATTCAGAAGAATACCCAAAAGATGCTACAGCAACAAAGTGACCTAAAGAAGGAATTTAAAGATTTGCGGGGAGAAGTAGAGCGAGCTTTGCAAAAGCTGGATGAAAAAGTACAGAGCCAGAAAGTGACCCAAACTGATCTACTTACAACGGAATTAGAGAAACATTTACAGTCTCTGCCTGACGATATACGCTTGCTGGTAGACCGGAACGGAAAGATACTTCAGGAAGTAAAGGTAACTCAGCAAAAGGTAGATGAAAACCGGGAAGCTATTGAGAAAGGCACTCGAGAAATTCTAGAAGCGGTAAAAGACGCTAATGCAAGTAGCATTAAAAAAATATTAGGTAAACCCCCTTACTTTACCGATGTATTTCTAGGGCGGGAGAGCGATCTGGAGGCTATCCACCAGAAGCTATTTAAAGGCAATAATCTATTGCTACTGGTAAACGGACGAGGTGGTATTGGCAAAACCACCGTAGCGGCCCAGTATTATCTGGCCTACCGCGATGAGTATGCTCATCTGGCCTGGGTGTTTGCCGAACAAAGTATTGCCGAAGCGTTGTTGACCCTGTCTATCCCGCTAAAGGTAGGTTTTGAGCCAACCCAAACCAACGAAGAACGGCTGGATACGTTGCTCAACCAAATGCGCCAATTGAAAGAACCCTGCTTGTTGGTGGTGGACAACGCCAACCGACTAGCTGACCTCGAAAAGTACTACCCTAAGCTACGTTCTTGTCCTAACTTTCACGTGTTGCTTACTACCCGCATTACGGAGTTTGAGCAGGCCGTACAGCACCGCATTGAACCGCTAAGCAACGAAGAGGCTATAGACTTGTTTACCCGGTACTACCCCCGCCATCAAAGCAGCGAAGACGACCTATTGAAGGAAATACTGACGGCGGTAGGCAAAAATACGCTGGTTATTGAATTGCTGGCGCAGAACTTACAAAACCAAAACCGCCTTAAAACCAATTATCATCTGTCAGATTTGCTGCAAGATTTGCAGCAAAAAGGGCTCCTGGGTATTAAAAGCAAGAAAGTAAAAACTACTTACCAGGCTGAAAAGGATAGATTCCGGGAGGAAACTCCCGAAGACATTATTGGTGCGATGTATGATTTGGGAGAGCTGACCGAAGCTGAACAGCAGATGATGGGTATGATGGCGGTGCTACCCGCCGAAAATATTCCCTTTGATACGCTGGATCAGCTACTGCCCGAAGTAGAGAAGCTAGATACAACATTACTCGGCTTAGCCCAAAAGGGCTGGCTGGAATTTAATGAAGTGCAGAGCTCTTTTAAAATTAGCCCGGTAGTGCAGGAGGTAGTACGTAACAAAAACGACCAACTATTAGCAATCTGCCAACCGTTAATAACCGGATTAATTGAAAAGTTGGATTATGAACCAGGTGTAGGCCATCTAATAAATGCTACTTATGAAGAGGGGACAATATATACTCGCTATACTGAACATATAGTAAGTGTATTGCCAGCGGTAAATTATTCTATTTCATTCCTATTTGACCGTATAGGTAGCTTTTACAGGGCTACGGGTAATCTAATAAACTCACTGAAGTACTATGAGCAGTACCGGGCTCTAATCGAAGAACTCTACGAGGCTTATCCGCAGAACGTCTCGTTCAAGAACGGCTTGGCCATTTCTTACGAGAAGCTAGGAGAGACCTACGCTTCGTTGGGCAAGCTGGATGGGGCGCTGAAGTACTATCAGGATGAAACTGAGTTATTTGAAGAACTCTACGAGGCTTATCCGCAGAACGTCTCGTTCAAGAACGGCTTGGCCATTTCTTACGTTAAATTAGGCTTAACTTATGAGCAGCGCGAAGAGGCTGATCAATCTAAAGAGTTCTTTCAAAAAGCCAAGCAGTTGTGGAGTGAATTGGTAAATAAAGCTCCGCAATATGCTGAGTTTCAAAGAAACTTAAATTGGGTAAAACAGAAGCTAGAGGAAGAATAACTTAGCTAACTACTAACCAGCGACGACAAACTAAGTAACTAATTTGGTATAATAAGAATCCTAGCGGTAGGGCTACTAGCAGCCAGACTGCTACTGCGGCTAGATTGGTCATCCAGATTTGTTGAAAAAATCCCCAGCCTGTGGTGTCCAGCATGGTCATAATCTCGGCAGGAGAAATGGGTAGCGGGGGTAGTTGAAACAGCGCCTCGCCCATGCGTAAGAAAGGAACGAATAAGAGCAACTGTAACGGCAGCGCCATATACACTAACGACAGTACCAACGGCACATTGAGTCGCCAGCGCACCGCAATAGCCGTAGTGAGCAGTGTGATAAACCCAAACATCGGTAACATACCCATGGGTACCGATAGTGCAATAGCCAGTGAAAGCTCGCGAGGAGCTACTCCCCGGGAGAAAATCTGCTTAAATTGCTGAATGGGTTTTGCGTTCATTGAATAGTTTCAAAAAGATAGTTGGTTTACTACCTCATTCAATTACAAATCCTGTACCATTTACTTCTTGCCGAGAGCACTTATTCCGCCGATATCATTCCATTGTACTTTTTTTCTTTTAGATGCAAGAATGCTCTGCCTCAATCTGGAGACAGAGCAATTGTAATACGGCTGTGCATCTCAAAAACGTAGCAGTATGCTTGCAACTCTACGATCAAAAGTCTAAGCGGTAGCGTACTCCGAAGTTGATGGATAAATACGTAACACCTCGCTTTTCACCAAAATCAATTGCTCCGGTGGTGGTGGTAAATTTAAGAGTAGCCATCACGTCTAGTTCATCAGCAATTTCGTATAAAGCTCCCCCCATAATTCCGAGACCTAGTGCGGTATTAGAGTCAGTCTCCTCCCCTCCTCGTTCAACCGCCAATTTATTGGAGACAATATATCCCCCTAGCTCTAATCCGGCAAAAGGCCGCAACTCATTATCGCCAAAGATATATTCACCGACTAATGTTACCGGAACGGCTGAATAACGGGCAGTGGATAATTCTATATTGCCTCCAGCCCGCTGAGAGAGAACGGTCTCTATGCCATTGCGTAAGTCTTTAGCGTAACCATTGCGGACGTAGCCGATGTTCAATCCAACATTCAGGTTCTCGGTGAGAGCGTAGCGGCTTTCTATGGTAAAATTGAACCCTACTCCCGCAATGTCAGAAAACTTTCCGACAGGAACGGTTGGACCCAAAGTCATTCCGGTTGATAGTTGAGCGTTGGCAGCCTGAAATCCGAAGATGATAAATAGAAGGGTGTAAACTAAATGTCGCATAATGAATGATGATTTAAGTAGTGTAACTAATTGATTCTACCACTTATGCCCATCATTCTCGAAAGGTTAATGCCCCCACCCAAAAATGTAGTACATAATTGCTACGAATTTCAAATGCTCATCAGTTCACTCATTTCTAAAATGAATTCACCCTGACTTCAATCTCATTTACGCCGGGTTCCAAGCGGATGGATCCGAAGCCGGGGTTGGTCACTTCTCCGTTCAGATTGATAATGGCGTTATTGGCCGCGGGGATGGAGAACTCAGCCACGGTATTGGCTGGTAGCTCAATCGTATATCGCTGCTGACGGTTGTTGATGAATTCGTATTCTCCCCTCACTGTTCCTTTCAGTGTGGGCATTTGGATACTGCTGTGCTTCAGGCTGCTCATCTGCGGTTGAATGCTGATGATGCCAAAACCCGGTGTCTTAGGCTGAATGCCCCAGAGGTAGCGGGGAATGATGTTGGCCGGAGCGGCTCCCCAGGCGTGGTTCCAATCGAGATTAGGTTTGTACTTCATATCCCAGGCCTCCAGGGCGACAGTAGAGCCAGCGGCAATCATATTCCACCAGCTACGGTCGTGGGTGGCGGTCATTAGCTCTAGGGCGTAATCGCTGGCCCCAGCCTCGTACAGTCCTTCTAGCAGAAACTGGGAGCCGTACACACTACAGGCCATCCCCCGCGATTTTATGAATTCCACTACCGTTTGCTGATGCTCGGGTGGCACCAAACCAAAGGCCAGCGGCATCATATTGGAATGCAGTGAAGAGTGGGTGGCTCCTTCGCCATCAATATAGATTCCTTTTTCCTGATCAAACAAAGTGGTATTAATCGCCTGCTTTACTTTAGCAGCCATCAGGGCAAAGTGAGTGGCATCTTCAGACTTGCCCAGCACTTCGGCCAGTTTGGCCATGATTTTCATATTCTGGTAGAAGAAGCTGTTCACTACCGTATTAATGGGCAGCATTTGGTGACCGTCGCGCTCGCCTTCCTCAGTGGAGAGCTTCCAACCAGTATCTTTTTGGGCCGGGGGCCAGTCTACAATATCTCGTAGACGGTTGGTAGTATCTGCTACGCCCAGTTGGGCCATATACTCTCCGGTTACTTTAGCAGAGGTAGAGCTAATCAAGCCATCTTCCCGGGCTAGGTCAATCAGCGTTTTGCTCTTTAGTGGTTCGTAGTACTTTTCAATCAGTTCGGTGTTGCCGCTGTAGTAGTAATCCTGGTACATCATCAGGGCGGTGTGCAGTAGCCATTCGGTGGGCCAGGTAGGGTTATTCATAAACCACTCAATAGTCCGCTGGGTCATGGCGTACTCCCGGTCGGTGGTGTAGTGTCCCAGTTGGTTGATGTAGGCATCGGCCTCGTAGGGAATCCGTTCCCGGTCGCCATCCACGTAAATACCGGTGAAGGAAGTGGCCTTCATACTGTATTTGCATAAGTCCCACACCTGGTTCAGCAGCGTATCCGAGGAAGTGAAATAGCTGGCGTTTTCCTCCCAGTAGTTAAAGTAAGCTAGTTGGGTCAGGTCGTCAGGCGACAGCTCGGCCTGCACTCCTTCCAGCTCCACGTAGCGGAAGGGCATGACGATACCAAAGGAATCGGGTAAGGCTACGGCCACCGGTAGGGTGTTACGTTCGTTGCGTTCCAGGTTGATTTCGTAGATCTGCTTATCGGGGCTAACTGCTAACTGTACTTCCTGGTAGCGCAGCGTACCACCCGGCTCGCGGTCAATTTGTCCGTCCTTCAGCTTTTCGCCCAGGCGAACGGTTAGCGTAGCCGCCGCGGGAGCTTGGTAGTGGAGCTCCAGCCGACCGAAGGCATCTTTTCCAAAATCGGCAAAATAGCTGGTTTCACCGGTCTTCCGTAACTCAACCGGATGGATGCGTTCTAGCTGAAAAACTTTACCCGGCGCAATGCCTGACTGAAAATTAGTAGTTTGGAAAGACTGAGGCTCGGAGTAGCCAGATACCCGATTGCCCTCGTCCCAAATGCGTACTTTCCAGTAGTATTGTGTCTGAGGGGCTAACGCAGTTCCTGCGTGTTTAACATTAGCCGATTGGCTGCTTCGCACCTGGCCGCTGTTCCACACATCGCCAATATTTTTAGCTAAATTCTCTTCCGAAGAAGCAACTAGCAACTGATACCCCTGTTGGCGGACTGCCGGTTGAGGAACAATCCAACTGTACTCCGGCGCGCTATCGTTCACCGCTGCTGTGCCCGAAGGACGGATAAACTCCACCATCAACCCGTGCGGAGCTACCGAAAGCGAATCGCTACGCTCCCGGATTAGCCGGTCGGTAGCAGCCGAAAGCTCCGCTAGTATTTGCTGATAATCCGGATCATCAGCCAGGTTATTAATCTCCTGGGGGTCGTCGGTGAGGTGATACAGCTCCTCGCTGAATTTATCGTTTACGTAGCGAAAATACTTCCACTCAGCGGTGCGAACGCCCTCGCTGGGTGGAATATTCTCAAACTCCCAAAGATGTTCAATTAGTGCCGTATCGCGAGCCAAGCTGTTGGTTTCTCCGGACACGATTGGCATCAGGCTTTTTCCCTGGTAGGTATTGGGCACGGTAACGCTGGCCAAATCAAGCATAGTAGCTGGCACATCGATATTAAGTGCTAATCCATTACTATCCTGGTGTTTCTCCCTGGGATCGTAAATGATGAGGGGAACCCGCACCGAGTTATCGTAGAGTAACCACTTACCAGCTAGTTGGCGTTCGCCCTGAAAGTAGCCATTATCACCCATCAGAATAATGACAGTATTTTTATCCAAGCCTTTTTTCTTCAACTGCTGACGAATCTTGCCCAGTTCGCGGTCGATGCCAGAGATCATACGGTAGTAGCCCTTGATGCTGTGCTGGTATTTTTCGGGAGTATCGTAGCGCCAGTACCAGCGGGTACGGTTAAAACCTTCCCGTACTGGTTCGGGCAATTCATTAAAGTAGCGGTCGTCGCCCAGTTTTGGGCTGGGTATTTCGGTTTTCGCTAGCAGTTTATCCGATTCCGGTTGCCAGAAGTACTGATCTTCGGCTGGGTCGTGGGCGTGAGGCGCACTAAAACTCAGCGATAGGCAAAAAGGCGTATTTGGATCAGCCTGATCGATAAAGTCCAGTGCTTTTTGTCCGGTATAGCGGGTGAGGTGTACGGTATCTTCGCCCAGTGTTTTGTAGTAGTAGCCCCGCCGGTCTTTAAATCTGCCGTTACGGTCGTACGATTCGTATTCATCGAACAGCGTAGCCATGTTATCGTAGTTTACTCCGAACTTACCGTAGAAACCGGTGCGGTAACCCGCCTCCTTCAGCAACTTGGGGTACGCCTGCTGCATGTAGCCTTCCTGCATCGGGCCCGTTTGAAAGTTGTAGCGGTGGGTGCGTTCGTATAGTCCACTCAGAATACTAGCCCGGCTTCCCGCGCAGATTGGAGTAGTCACCATCGCGTGCGAGAAATAAGTGCCTTGCTTCGCCAACTGGTCCATCTCAGGAGTGTGAATCAGTTCGTTACCGGCGTAGCCCAGCGCACTCCACCGCTGGTCGTCGGTGAGAATGAAAATGATATTGGGTTGGGTGGATTGACTGTAGGCGGAGAAGTAGGTAGCAAATAAGACCGGGAGAAGTAGCCTCCGGATAAAAACAGGTTTGATCATATTGGTTGTGTATCGTATTGAATCAAGCACTACAACTTCTCACTAAATAGCGAGATTTTCAAATTTGGGCGGATGTAATGTACTTTTAGTTTTTTTATCTTCCGTAACCACTACTTTGGCTTACTGCTTGATAAGGAAAGGACTGAATGAGCAGTATCACCTCTATTATACAGTACTTAAGAGATTGCTATCAGGCCGATAACCGGGAAGCTGGATTATCCGACTTCTTTAGTAAAAATGTGGAGTACCGGTGGCTGCTTCCTGATGCCGCAATTTTAGCCGAGGAATTACCTATCTATCCGGTAGATCCGGAGTGGGGAGAGAAAGTAGCCAAAACAACCAAGATATACGCCAAGGAAAAAGAGTTGATGATGGCCTGTATTTTCCTGACGGGTAAATTGGCCGTGGGAGGTAGGAATAGTACGATCGCCACTCCGCTCTTTTTAATCCCTACTGCGCTGGAAGTACGGGACGAAAACTACTTTATTAAGCCTTCCATAGAGAACGCCTCGGTAAATCCTATTGCAGTAAATCTGCTGAACGCTACCGTAGAAGGGACTACCGATGTCGCTTCAATATTACAGGACTGGGTTACCGAAAGAAATTTCCAGTTTGGGAATGTAGGTCGCTTGCGCGAAACTTTAGTAAAGGAGTTTCCTCATTTGCAGGTCGAAGATATGCTGATGTACCCTTCGTTGCTGGACAAGAAAACCGTTCAGAACGCGAAAAGAAGGAAAGGGAATTACCTTTTGCCGGTAGTCGGACTGGGAGTGATACGTAAATCTACCGCTACGCTGGGTATCTTAAGCGAGCTAGAGGACCTATGCAACACGGATCATTATTCGTCGGCGCTGTTATCTTTTTTTGGAAAGCATATACCGGTATTAGCTCCTGAGTTAGAGGTTCCGATGGTGCCGGCAGTACTAAGTCAGGCACAAATCAAAGCTTTCGGTGCGATAGAGGAAAATAATCTGGTTCAGATAACCGGGCCGCCCGGCACCGGTAAGTCCTTCATCATTGCCTCAATGGCTGTTGACTGTATGAGCAAAGGAAAATCGGTACTGATTGTTTCGGCTAACAATCAGGCGGTTGATGTAATACACAACAAAATTCAGTCTGAGTTCCAGTTAGGCCAGATTGCCGTGAGAGGGGGAGGGAGTAGGGACTACAAAAGCGTGCTCAAAAAGCGACTGGAGAATTGGCTGAACGGCATTGGCGTAGATGCTGTGAGCCTGAAAACTATTAAACTACTCGGAAAGGAAGTAGCAAGGCTTGGTAGAGATCTTCAACAACTTGAGCATCAGTACGCTAAGCGGGCTAAGCTCACTCACCGTGAAGGAATATTTTTAGCTGACCCTCAGCACGTCTGGCACTATCGGGTTAAAAAGCGGTTTATTCAGTGGCGTATTCGACGCAGACAATCAGTAGGGGCATTAACTGCGGCGTACCAGGAAAAATTATCTATCAAACATCAGAAGATTAGACAGCTTCTAGCTCTGAAATTCAACTATCGGCTACAGCAGTCGCTATTGCACCATCGTAAAGAGCTTCAGCGCTTTCTGTCAGCTATCCGAGCGCGTACCAGCAGTAAGCAAACAGACTTGTTCAGCAAAATTAATTTCGACCACTTGAGCCAGACTTTTCCGGTATGGCTGGTGAGTATTACTGACATTAGCCATATTCTGCCACTGAGAAAAGAAATGTTTGACCTGGTGATTGTAGATGAGGCTACACAATGCGATATGGCTTCGGTACTACCTATCTTGCAGCGAGGTAAGCAAGTAGTAGTAGCCGGAGACCCCAAGCAGCTTCGGCACGTATCTTTTTTGTCTAGACATCGACAACAGCAGCTTGCTGAGAAAAATGGGTTATCTGCTTCGTTAGCTGGGGAGTACAATTTCAGAGAGCATAGCCTGCTCGATATTGTTAACCGACATCTTCCTTCTCAGTCGGCACTGGTATTTCTGAACGAACATTACCGAAGTCAACCATCTATTATTCAGTTTAGTAACCAGTATTTCTATCACGATCAACTACGTATTATGACCGCCCAACCACAGAATGAGCAGGTGCAGCATGTACGCCTTGAGCGGTTGCCGGGAAGTCGTAATGAAGCCGGATACAACGAGGTAGAGACAAATTTTGTCCTTGAGAAGATCAGCGAAATAGTTGATACTGAGTTACATTTATCGGTAACTGCCTGCCAAAGCATAGGGGTATTGTCGCCCTTTCGGCAGCAGACAGAGTATCTTCGAAAACAGATAGCCGCAAAGTTTGATACAGAATTATTAGACAGACATCAGATTTTGATTGGCACTCCCTATACCTTTCAGGGGGAAGAGCGGGATGTTATGCTGATATCGTTAGCAATTGATAAAGGAGTGCATCCCTCAACTTTTCAAATTCTTAGTCGGGAAGATGTATTTAATGTTAGTATTACCCGAGCGCGTTCTGAGCAGTGGATCATCACCTCTTTGCACCAGCCGACAGGCTATGCGGCAGCATCTCAATTGGAGAAATACATTGCTCACATCGAGCAAGCCGATCTACAGTATGTATCAAGAACCAAGTCGTCGTATCACGATACCTTTTTAGCATCGGTGGTAGCGTGGTTACGGGAGCAGGATTACCAGGAAATTCATCAGCAGTACACTATTGCCGGTATTGAAGTAGATATTGTACTGGTACACGAAGGGACAACTTTTTGTATTAATCTGATCGGGTATCCAGGGGAGATGGAAGAAGCGATGACAATAGAACAGTTCAACATACTTCAGCGAGTGGGTATTCTGGCTTTACCTTTACCGTACAGTCGGTGGTATTTTGATACTGAAGCGACTAAAAATTCTCTATATAGCTTTCTTTGCGTCTCCAATGAAGGAGGTATTACAGTCTAATCTTGTTTGATAAGCTTTCCCTGATCGTAGATTTTTCCGAAGGCTACTTGGGGAGCACTGGTGGGACTAAGTATACCAAACCGTCCCTGTAATTGATAACCGTTGGTAAAGGCGGTAGGAGTCTTAGAATCAAAATTAACAATGATCTCTCGCTCCTCTTCATCCGTGTTTAACCGAAGGTGAAGCATAGTATTACTAGCCTCAATTAGGGTCCCTTGCCAAGATTCTTTGTCTTTTTTATGAGCTTGCATGAGCCAGCCAAATATTTGAGTATTACTTATTGGGGCTTGAAATAGGGCTACTGGAGCGGCTTGCTTGCGGTTATACTCTGGACTGTACCATCCCTGAATGCTAGGATCGGTCTGCCCCCGAACAATACTCATTTTCCAAGATATATCAGCTATGGGAATAATATCCAAAGTAATACCATTGATGGTTCCTCTGGCGCCCGATGGTAGCGATTTAGTAGCAACCGCAGGGTGAAAGTGCCACAGCGCCGAAATATTGCGAGCTTGGTCAGTAGTTATCTGATCAACTACCAACCAGAGTTGCTCTTCCTTTAGCTGAACCACAGCCCGGGTATGGCTCGCCGGGATTTTGTTTTGATTGGTGCCAAAACCTTGTGGGTAGGTAGCGTAGCCAAAATCAAAGGCTTCTGTTATGCGGACTTGCTCTTCAATCGGGTCTTCCACTTTTTCTTCCGTAGGTAATTGCCCCAAACCATCTACTAAAATTACGTTATGGCTGGCTGAACCTTGGAAGTACTCCCGCCATTCATCTTTTCGGTACCAGTAACGTCCTGCATCTACCAGTAAATCCTGCCCGAAGGCGGATAAAGAGAAATGTAGTTTATCGTTGTGTTGATGCCCCGTTCCCCAAGGTCCCATATCAAAGAAAGCCCACTGATCGGTAGCTTTCCAGCCTGAGCGGAAAACGGCTTGACCAGCCCAGGGAAAAAATTGAGAAGCTTCGCCAGGAGGTAAACTCCCTTTAGATCCATTAGTCACAATGTAAATCCAATCAGGTCGGCGATAGCGACGGGCAGCATCGAGGATGATTTCTTGAAAATTCCGAAGGTCAGTATCGTTATTAAGAGGGTTAATACCATTAGGGCGTAGCGTATACGCCAAGTAGTGGTACATCTGCTCTACTCGTTGGTGTAAGAGCTGAGGTACTAGTTTACGGTGTTCCTCCAGCAGCATTACAAACTGGTTGAAGTTATTGAGCGCTACGTAATGGTAACCCGTGGTGAGTTCAGTTTGCGCTCCGTCAGGGTATACCTGCTGCTGAACCTCGTATTGCATCTGCTCTAGGGAATACTGATACCAAGTATCCGCCTGCTCAAACTCTGGCCAATACAAAGCGGCCGAGGCTAGCCCTTGCATTTCCATAATGGTCCAATTGGAATGTTTTAGGTGGAATTGCTGAATGTGGTGAGCGTGGGCTGGAACCAATGTCAGCATACTTATTAGCGCGACATCACTAAAGGCTTCGGTGCTAATAAACCCGTAGAAGAGTCTAGGCCAAGCCGGTGATAAACGCTTTCCTACCTCCAATTGCCGCCAGGTAACACTACGTACATCCTCCTCTGGGGGTGGGTTCTGTTGAACCCAATCTAGCATTAGGTAGCTGCACGCCTGAGCGTAGCGTTCATTACCCGTACTTCGGTAGGCCGATAGTAGTTGAACCAATACAGTATGACGATTGAGAAAGTAGCCCCATTCCTTGTCATTATTGGGTCCCAGATAATGCCAATCAAGGTGCCCTTGGTCAGTAAGAGGAATTTGTCCGCTAACCTGCTGAAAGGTAAAGTTTCCTTGTAGGATAGCTTCGCCCGTAGCATCAGTTTGGGATGATGGGGGAATAGGAGGGCGGTAAAGTTTACTGCGCGGGGCCGTTTTTCGATAGTAATTTAGTAACGCTTGACACGCCTCTACCCACTTAGCTTGCTTGACGAATGCCTGCACGGACTGTAATCCGGGGTAGGTGAGATTCAGTTCCTCGAATAAACCAGTGACCCGTTCAGGATTTTGCCGGACAAAATCAGGGAGCGTATACTCAGGGGTAGATTTATAAGGAATTTGCCCCTGAAGTAAGGGAGCTATTAAAATCGAAGTAAGCCAGCAAAGTAGAAAAACAATACGTCTAATCATGGAGTCAACTTTTCCCTCAAACCAATGACAAAACTGCTAGTTGCTTACGCTGGCTTTTGGAAAACCATCATTACATGGCCGCAATTATGCTCCTGCACATTGACCATATTTTGCTGGTAAATACTTAACAAAATATTTCGGAAGGGCGGAAGATTAAGATTGATATAGCGATTGCAGAGCAGAAACTGAATAATTTTGTAAGGACGTGTATTTTTTTTAGAAACAAAGTGTTCTTCAACTACTTTTAAATCAGGAAAATAGCTCTTTAGTAGCGCAGCATCGTAATGGCGAAAGTGTTTCTTGTTGAGTGGAGTGTTTACTGACGGCACCGAAACGATGAGGGTACCGCCGGGTTGCAATAGTTCGGTAATGCGCTTTACAAACGGGCTGATAATATCGTCAGGAATATGCTCTAACGTTTCTACGCAGGAAATGAGTTGGAATCGCCGGTTGTACTGAAAAATATCTTCGCAAAGAAAAGTGGTGTTAGGAAGGTCAGAGGCGAACGCTTGAGCAAATTTGATAGGTTTCTCATCGATATCAATACCTACTGCTTCAATATTTTGCATGGCTTTCTCTCGCATAAGGTTATTGAGTAAAAACCCGTCGCCGCAGCCAATATCCAAAATGTCCTGAGTTGCGTATTTCTTGACCAACTGAATGGCCTTGTTCATATAGGTATAGTAATCGAGTCCCCAACCCAAGTTTTTGCTGAACTCCTGCTGCTGAATATCGACCAAGTAATGGTAAGGAAATTGGTACTGAGCCGACTGTATGGCAAATTGCTCATTCATGGTAGTGTAGGTTTTCTGCTCGGGTAATTTACGATAAAATAGGAAATGTCAGGAGGTTAGAGAACGATAAAGTTATACATGCTGGATTAATTTGCTTGACTCGAAAAATAGTAAGAACCCCACTTTGAGTTGCTTTAAGAGTATTGTATTTTTCAGCTCAAGACAATACTATAGACTAACCATATGGCAGGGGTACCGGGAATAGGCGTGATGATCCGATCATTGGCGAATGGCGGAGCGGAAAAGCAGAGCGTGCTACTAGCCCAAGCCCTGCAAGCCCACTATCCTACTTTTTTAATTATCCTAGATAAACAGCCTCAACACCCAAAACATTGGAAGAAAATTCAGCAGGAGGGTATTCAAGCGATTTTTCTAGAGGGAGCCGTTTGGCAGAAAATCGGGCAGTTTACTCAACTCATTCGGCAGCATTCGCTTCAGCATTTATTCTGTTTCTTACCCAGCGACACGCTGATGGCAACCATTGCCGGGCGACTTTCGGGAGTGGACCCTACTATTTACGGGGGCATTCGTAACGATAAAATTCCCTGGCGCAAAAAATTAGCGTTGAAGTGGCTGCATAATTATGTGCTCGATCATTCCATTTCCAACTGTCACGCTGGGGTAAGCAACCTGGTGAAGGAGGGCTTCAATAGAGATAAATTTATCGTAATTCATAATGCCCTAGAGCGTATTCCGGAGAATCTTCAGAAGGAACCGAGCGAAGCAGTACGTATTGTAACCGTGGGGCGTTTTGTAGCGCAGAAAGGGTTTCACCAGGCTCTCCGTATCATGCAGTATCTACGTAACCAAATAGGGGTCACTAATTTTACCTACACGATTATTGGCTACGGCAAGTTGGAAGCGGAGATTCGGCAGATGATTATCGATTTAGGGTTAACTTCTCATGTGCAATTACTGGTTAATCCTGATAATGTACTGGCCGATCTAAGTCGGTCAGACATTTATTTGTGTACATCAAGCTTCGAGGGGCTTTCCAATGCTGTGATGGAAGCGATGAACTGCCGATTACCCATCGTGGCCACCGAAGTGGGGGATAATAATTATTTGGTCAAACCTGAAAAAAATGGTTATTTACATAATATCCAAGATGTACCAGGAATGGCCGGTAGTCTAGCAACATTAACTGCCAATCCTAGCCTCCGAGTCGCTTACGGCGAAAATAGCCGACAAATCATTCAAGAACGGTTTACTTTTTCAGCTTTTCAAAAAAAGTATCTACAACTACTAAACACTGAGACGGTTTCTGTATGAGCACGCGACCACGCATTGCCCATTTTGGCATTAAATATTATCCTTCCCAAGGAGGTTCCAGCCGGGTAGCCGAATTATTGGTACAACAGGGCAGAGAACATAGCGACATCACGATCTACTGTTATAAAAACCCTATGGCTGCTGATTATTTCCCGGGGGTACGGGTAGTTCAAATGCCCCAGTTTCCCTTCGGAAGTTTGGGAGTATTTTTATACTACACCTTATGTTGCATTCATCTATGTCTATTTGGACAATATGATCTAATTCATGTGCATAAAACCGATTCGGCGTTTTTTATTCCTTTTCTAAGATTAAAGGCTAGAGTGCTAGCTACTTCACAAGAAGCCCCCTATCGCCGCGATAAGTGGGGAAAAATTGGTAAGCAGTACTTCAAATTTATGGAAAGGTGGTTTGTTTATTCGGGTGCCACGCTTACGGCTGTTTCAAAACCACTGACTGAATATTACCAACGCCGCTACGGCAGACCCGTCCATTTCATTCCCAACTTTGTAGATGTAGATACAGAATATGACGATACGGCTGCCGACAAGCTTTTGGAGGCACACGGAGTGAAAGGAGGTTATGTTCTCTTTTCAGCGCGCCGAATTATGGCTACCAAAGGATGTCATACGTTGCTCCAAGCCTTACAACGAATTAACTATATTGGGACGGTAGTGATTGTCGGTCAATACTCCCACATGCCCGAATACAGTAAACAATTGAAAACCCTGGCGCAGGGACTTGATGTGGTTTTCGTAGGATACATAGCTAGTAAGTCGGTACTGATGTCATTAGTTAAAAAAGCTAAATATTTTATCTTCCCTTCTGAAAACGAAGGCATGTCGCTCATGCTACTGGAAGTAGCCAGTACCGGTACGCCAATTATCGGAAGTGATATCCCAGAAAATACTACTGTGTTTACCGAACAAGAAATGCTTTTTTTTAAGAATAGATCGTCGGAAGACCTCGCTGAAAAGTTTCAGTGGGTGTGGTTCCACCCTGAGGAAATGCAAGAGATGGCAGCTTTGGCACGGCGATAGGTAAGCAACCAATATGGTGCTCAAACAGTTGCTGAGCAGTATTTCCAACTATACGAATCTCCGACTATAAATGCTTAGCATCTGGATACTACTCAGTTTAATCAATGACGTTCTAAAAATTGGATTAGTTTTTTCCGAAGCTGAAGCTCTTTTCTAAGCTGCTGGTATTTAACTTTCCAGACAGGAGGCTGCTTAACTTCACGAGAAGCTTCCTTAGTGATTAACTGGGCAGTTTGCCACGGATAATTCCACCGCTCGCTCAAGCTAGCTACCTCATTTTCAAACTCCTGACAAGCTTTTTCTGACCAATCAGCTACGGTTCGGCGGCTATACAGCCGATTAGGTTTAGTAGAAGTGAGGTTCTCAAAATCTTTAGCCGATAAGGTGGGCGAATACGCCAGAAAATGACACACCTCCTGATACTTACGAAAGTCAAAATCTTCAATCCGAATGATTCGGTATTGCTCTTCGGGTAGTTTGGCAAATTGCTGAAGGATAGATTCATTAACAACTCGCCAAAACCAAGCTATCTTTCCTACTTGGGTGTAGCTAGTCCACTTTTCTGCTTCTTCTCCGCGGGGAACCAATCTACTGAAGCTGTGGTGAGGTTCTCGAGTACCCGGTTGAAATCCAGCGGCTAAATTCTTATCTCTACGGCAGACAGAGTGCTCATACCACTGCTTTTGCAGATAAGAGTTCACTACCTTGTGAGGGCTTCTTACCAGGAAGATAAATTTTGCGTCGAATTTCTGATACAAGGAAATTAGGCTTAATGATAAATAGGCACTTGCTTCAAAAGAATGGGTGTGCTGTGATAAATCTTGTTTAATTCCTTCTTCTTTTTGGGTGAGAAAACCGGCGGAGTCAACCGGGAGCTGATTCCAATGGCAGTATCTCTCGAAAGTATCGCTTAATGGGTGACGTTCATGATGGGAGGCAACATTAGCCTCTTTCTGAAACAATTGGTACAGAAACTTTGTGCCGCAGCGCCCGGTTCCCACGGCAAAGCTCACCTGATTTAGGTAAGGGTGTTTCATAAAGATGTTCTAATTATAGTATTGAACCGCTCCAACAAAGCAGCAATGCCCGAATCTTGCCACAATGAGGTGTAACGTTGATAAGCGTTATCAGTAATACGTTGGCGAAGTGTTTCGTTGTCTAATGTTTGACCAAGTTTTTCCTCTAAATCGGTTAAATCCCAAGCTAACGGCACGTAGGTTTGATTTTCTTCGTACAATAGTGGCCAGGTATCAATATCACTCATGTCCGGCTTCAATAGGCAGGCTTGCAAAAGAAAACCTTCAAAATCTCGATAGTTTATTTCCCCCCAACCGAAAGGGCTAAATACACAACGAGATCTTTTCATATAGGCATAGTACTCTCGCTTACTTACCCTACGATGTATGGGAGTAATCGTATAGTCTTGCTGTAGTTTTTGCAATTTTCCCAAAGCTAAGTCCCGTTGGGCGTTGATTACGCCTCGTTGGTCTTTAATAACAAAGAGCGCATGCAGATCCATATCTTTAACTAGCTCGGAAGCTTTAGAAGGAAAACGGGGAGTATTGTTCAAAAGATATACTGACATCCAACGCTTCCAGCGAGGAATTGATCCGAGAATAGTATAAGCGAGATTCCACCACAAACCTATTTTGTGAATGTGATCCTCATAACTGGATAGCAGTTCATTGGCTAGAAATGATTCGTGAGATATGTTGGTTTTCTTAGCCAGATAATCGGTATACTTTCGATTGAAATAATAGGTCTGAGAGTAGTCTTGTAAATCACGGTATTTGTGCCGCATCAGGTAGCGGTCTACGTAGGGGAGTACCTCGAATTCGGTAGAGCCAGCACTATCTCGTTCACTAAACCATAGTAACCGATGACACTGAGGACGTAATTTTTTTAATATAGCGATTCTGTTTTGCTTAGTGATACCTGCCGTGAACCGAGAAAAGACGATAATGATATCGTAGTTAGTTTCTTGGGGCAAAGTACTAGTAAAGGTTAGTGAAAGGTTGTAGTGACTGCTTAAAATGCGACGATAAGCTAAAAGGACCTCTACATTTCGGTGCCAGAGATGAAACGGATTTACAATTTTCTGCTTAGGACGACTAATAATACATACCCGAAGGGTACTTTTTTCTGATTGACTAAAATGCTTCACTCGGTGTAGGTTGCTGGTGATTGACTACGGTAGTGATAGTTGTTTTCGAAGATTGTTTCTGGGCGTAAGGATAAGCCATTATAGCAATGAGCAGAGCGAAGATTGGTTCAAAATAAAGGTTCTCGTAGCTGTAGAAAATCAGAGCTAAGAAGACAAATCCTTCCCGCATTTTGTAATCTGTTCTTTTAATACTCTCTTCCTTCACATCGAGAGGAGAACATCTGAGTAAGTACAGTAAGAATGCTATGTGTAGCAGTAAACCAATAATTCCTAAATCACCTAAATACATAGCTAGCGCTACTCGGTTTATATAATAGTTTGGGTAGCGATTGGCTAGGCTTCCTCCAGCGCCAGCAAGATTACTTTCCGCGGTAGCTCCCGGGCCTAATCCTAGCAACGTATGCCGAAGCTTCGGTCGAATATGCTTCCAGCTAAACGTAATAGCTGCGCCTCGCTTGAGTCGCCCCGAAGGAGTAAACTGTGAGCGCTCACTGCTTCCGGCAAAATTGTAGCGGATGAAAAAAGCCGGATCAGTCAGTAAGGAGGTGTAAGAACTTTGTTCGTTATCAGCAAACTCCTGATCATATACGAAAGTGAAAGCTACAAAGGCTAAAGCGACGGCTATTCCAGCCACTACAATCTTACGCATGTGTCGTATTACCAACGGCAATTCGGAACGGACCAGTACAAAACCAAATGTGGCAAACACCATAATAATTCCTGCTTTGTTAGCTCCCACCGCTACTGATCCGAGTAGTAAAAGTAGGGTTAATTCGGAAGATAACTGAGGAATAATTCGCTGCCCCCGTAGCCAGTAAACGAGTGTAATAAGTACACAAATACACTGGAAAAATAAATAAAATCCGTCTACGGGTAGTAAACCAGAAACCATGTCTCCCGATTCTATTTTTAACAAGCTTACAAAGACAATTCGTTGGAAAATGGCGATAGGAAAATGAACGATCCCGATCCAGGCCATCAATCGATAGAGGTCTTCTTTGGTATAAGTGCCGTATACATTTTTGAGTAAAACCAAGAAAGAAAAAATCAATATATATCCGCGCTGGGCTACTAGCATAGACAGTACAGAGCTACCATTCATAAGTAGAGAAATTCCCGATACCCCTAAAATGAACAAATAGATGACGATGATCCCTGGCGGAATCTTCAGAGGGCGATCGTATTTTAGTAGTGCAGTAACCACTGCCAAGGCAACAATTGCCACGAAGGGGAGCCAACGGATAGCACTAGGCACCGTGAAGAAAAATCGGTTGACGTAGTCTACTGGGGTAAATACGCAAGCTATGGCAGCGAAGAATATGGCCTGCTTGCGCTGAATCAATAATAACCCCGCCAGTATAACAGTAATGAAGAGTAATATGAACAAAAAATAAGTCACGATACTGGAGCGGTTTGGGTACTTGAGACGCTAAATAGCTTACTTATCTGTTCAGCCCGTTTCTCCCAGGTATATTTCTCGTAGAAATCTTGTTGAGCTCTTTGACCTAAGCGCTGGCATAGCGTGTCGTCTTTTAGTAAACGTTGAATAGCCTCCTTCCAGTCTATTGGTGAAGTCGAGTTGACCAATATAGCATTTTGCTCATGATGCAAAACCTCCCGTAACACGGGCAAGTTGCTGGCAATAATCGGTTTGTCGGCCGACATATACTCGAATAATTTTAAAGGTGACATCCATCGGGCAATATCCACTTTTTTTTGACCTACTTTTACGTGAGGTAGGTACGGAGCAAGTACCACATCAAAACTAGCTATATAACTAGCTATCTTTCGAGGGAGTTGATAACCGTGAAAAAGTACGGAAGCTGGGCATTGGGTGCGCCAATAACTTACTTGTTCTTTATTCCCTCCTACCACGTGAAACTCAATGTTGGGTAATAGCTTCGCAATTTCAACAATGAGTTCTACGCCTTTTCCCGGCTGAAGACTACCAGTATAACCTATCCGAGGTACCTTAGAGGCTGGTAAGTATGCAGATATATTTTCTAAGGGAGTGGCAGCGTCATGAGCCACACTAACACGGCCAGCAAGTAGTTTTCCGTAGCGTCGTTGATACTCCTTTTGTAAGGAGGATGAGATAGTTACAAGTCCTTTAAAGTATGGGCTGCGAAAAATTAGCTTTTGTAAATAATCTTCTAACCCGTTTGAAGGAGGCTGATGAACCTCTAAGTAAATAGGCTGCTGGATAAGCTTTGTTTTAACGATAAGTGCTAGTGAATAAAAGTCGCGTCCATAAATAATACCATGCCAGCGGCTTTGTTTGATCATCCATAATACTCGGACTCCGTACAGAAATCGTGAAATCACTTTTACTCGAGGCATCCGGATAGGCACTAATCTTACCGAAGAATTTGGTAGTCCGTAGTATGAATTAACGTTCGTTTTTTCAGTTCCACGAAGGCAGAATAGAGTCACCGACCAGCCATACTGCGCAAAAGCATGACACATCCGCATTACTTGTATACTATTAGCAAAACGAGATGGTATTTTAGAATAGCTTATATAAAGTAGTCGCATACATTAAATCTCTCTAGATTTTTAACAGCTTTATGCTAGTTTCCGAAACTCCTGCACCTGCTGCCGAATATCATTTAACAACCCTCTTTTTAATAGTACAACTAAACTAAAATAAGTAGATAGGGATAATATTCCATTAATGCCTAGCCACCAGATGGTTGTTCCTGAAAAGGCATAATGACAGATTAACATGGTACCAACCGCCATAAGCGTAAATGCGCCTATATGACCCCAGAATGCAGGCTCTAGCCTTAGTCGGTAACGGGTTTGCACAAGTATTATAATGAGTACGTAGCTAATAAATGTAGCAATAGCTGCGCCCAATAGCCCAAGAGAAGGAATGAGTAACAAGTTTAAAACTCCATTTATAACTAAACCAATGGTCTGGTAGCGCAACTCGTCTAGTGTGCGCTGCCCAAGATAGATCAGCAGTGCGTAAAAGCGTTTACTAGCGTAGGCAGTGACCCCTAATCCGATAAATAGTACAATCCAAGACAGGGGTAAGTCCCTAACTTCCTCTTGGAGTAGAATCTCAAAGATACTGTCTATATTAATAGTTAAAAAGCTAATAAGGGCAATACTGATCATCGCAAATATCAGGAGAGATTGTTGGATTACCTGTCGTGATGCCTGCTCGTATCCCTTATCCCACGCTCCCGATAAGTAACTTAGTGCTTGTTTTTTAATAGGAGTAGTGATAAAATCGCTCACCGAGCATATTTTGTAGACAGCGTTATAAATACCCAAACTTTCTACTCCTAAGAAAAAACCAACAAAGTAGCGATCTACCTTATCTAATAGGCCTCCTTCAATAGAACTGAGTGATAGGGCATAGGTGTAGCGCAGATATTGTTTAAAAATTTTTAGAGAAAAGCGAATTAGAGGAAGACGATAAAGAATGGTAGCTAGAATGATAGATACCATAACTGTATCCAATACTAAGTACGCCAACATGCCATGATATACTGTACGATACAGCATGATTCCTCCAATGAAACCCAAGTAGGGAACTAAATCATAGAAGAAAGTAAGTACTGTATAACTCTTAAAACGTTTTTCGGCTAGCAAAAACTTACTGCAGTTAGTATAAAGAACCCCACTTAAGAGCAAGGGAGATGCAATTGAGAGAGCATTCTGGTACTGGTGCTCGAAAAATAGTCGGCTTAACCACCCAGTACAGCACCACATTAATACAGAACCTAATACGCCTAGCAAAAGACTAGGGTATAAAACCGAGCCAAGGTGCATTGATCGTAAAACAGGTATCTTTTCTGAAGGTATGAAACGTTGAAAACCACTTCCCAACTCTAGTGAGAATATTGCTTTGAGTAACAATACCGTAATAATGATTTGAGTATATGCACCGTAGCCTTCTAGCCCAATGTAAGCGATAATGAGAGGAATAAAGAAAATTCCTTTCACTCGGTTTACCAGTCCGCCTACCGTAATAAATACGCTATCCGAAACAAACTTTTTCATGAACCCGCCGGGAACTAGAGGTATTGGTAGGGCTTATAGTAATTTTGGTATTGGTCTATCGGATGCTTTCTCACATTATTGAATACCAAACCTACTTTGGAGAATTTAGCTTTGGATAATACCCGCTTAATTTCACTGATGTGGCTTAGCTTGGTGTAGTTTTGTCTTAGTACAAACAAGTTTACATCAAGAAAGCGAGCCACAGCAAAATAATCGGTTACTAGTCCGGCTGGCGAGGAGTCTACTATAATGATATCGTATCGCTTCCTCAAATACGCAAATAAATCGCTAATTACATCTTTATCAGAGCCTTTAAAGTGAGTGTCTTTACTCGGCTTGCTAAAAATAATATCCAGATTCTCCAGTTCTGATGGATGAATTATCTCTCGGGCAGGTAGATTCTTTTCAAAGTAGTCGTTAAAAAATCGAATATGCTTTTGGTAAGGAAATAGCAGTGATAGCTGCGGACGGTAAACATCCGTCTCTAGCAGGATGGTACGATATCCCAAAGACGCGCATGTAGCCGCTAAGTTGGCCGAGCAGTAGGTTTTACCTTCCCCACTTACAGTAGAAGTGAAACCTACCGCCAGAGGTTTTTCTTCGCTTTGTAGTTCAATATTGACCAACAGTTCTTTAAACGAATTTTTAGTATATAGATCATCGCCTTTCAGAGACGCCTTTATATCTCCCTTTTGCCTTCCGATATTACCCAATATGGGGTAAGGAAGCTCTCTTTCAATCTGCTCCCGTTCACTAATACTGGAATTAAACGTTTCTCGTACTGCTACAACTAAGCCCGCGATAATTATAGAAAAGAAAAACGTGATGAAGAGCACCAAAGGTTTATTTGGGAAGATAGGTTCATTTCCCACTACGCGAGGTTTGTCTAATAATTCACTAACTGGTAAACTAGAGATATTTAGGATATCAGCCTCAGCTTTTTTTTCTAGCAAGTATGTGTACATATCACTACTTAGAGTAAACTGTCGTTCCAGTTCAGTCAAATTCTGCTCTTGCTGAGGTAAGTTTTGCAATTCTGATTGTACCTTTTGAATTCTATTTTTCCGATCATTAACGGCCACTCGTGTAGAAGCAATATTGCTATCTATGCTCTCCAGTATAGAAGCTTTTAGACTCTCTATTTTCCTGGATAAAGCAGCAGTTTGAGGATTGCTCTGGGTGACATTAGCTGACAGTACGGCCATCTCGGCATCCAACTGTTTAAGCTCGAGCACTAGTTCGGTAAGTATTGGGTCATTTACCCCAAAAGCCGAGGGACTAACTACTCCACTGTAGGTCTTTGTTCGGATTAGATGGAGCCCGATAGACTCATAGTAGTCGAGATTCGCTTCTAGTTGCGCTTTCTCATCTTCTAATTCTTTTATACGGGCGTATGCATTGGCGGTAGCCAGTTCAATATTGGCCAAGCTCTCCTGGCGCCGGTAGTGCTCTAGGCTACTTTTAGCTTGTTGCAGCGAGTCTGATGCTTTGGTAAGGTACTCGTCGATGTACCGAATGGTATTATCATTAATTAGCTGACTCTTCTTGGTATTGCGGTTGATATAAAGGTCACAAATAGTGGCCATTACATCTACCATTTTTGGAGCTACATTTCCCTCCAAGCTCAGTTTAAAGATAGTGGCTTCCAGATCACTCAGGCTCACCTCAAGCTCACTTTTATAGCTTTCGGCTAATTTATCTAAGTTATTAAAGCGAAATGAGAATAACTGGATACCATTCTTAGGTACGGCTTGATGGAGGGTAAAGGCCAAGTATTCCCCAACAAAGGGCTTACCGAATTGTAATACAGTGTCCAATGAATAGGTTACCCCAGGAATATCTCGACTCTTTTTATCTAAATAATGGTATTGGGCTACGGGCACATCGTCTATCTGTAACCTATATTCTTGGTCTGATAGTTTTTCTACTGAAATGAGTTCACCATGAAGCTGGTAAGCAGTGGAATCTAGCTGAACCTGATAAGGGAAATATGCGTAATGCTCCTCTTGCTTGAAAAGACGATCAGTAATGTAGGAAACTTGAAGAGGAAGAAGTTCTACGGCTTCTCGGATAAGAGCGTAAGAGGAGATCACCCCCATTTCATTTTTGACATTACGCTGAGTACCCTGGGCTTCGTATCCTTCCAAAAACTCATCACCAGTAAAGCTAGGGTTGTCTTTTCCATCCACTAAAACTAGTGCTTCTACTCGGTAGATATTATCGGCTAAAGTAAGGTATAGCAATCCAAGCGAATTAATAGCTACTATGGCTCCCACAATTAGCCAACGATTTCTGTATAATTTGCTGATCAGATCTTTAATAGCAAACTTATTATCTTCCTTAATCACAGTTTATCAATGTATATAGTCAAAATCGAATATAGTAAGTACGGATTAGCGGTAGCCTTAGAAAGCATTAGTTCTTGCTTTCCTACCAAATACAGTCAAAAATATAATTTTTATATCTAACCATAAGCTCCAATGGCGGATGTACCATAGGTCGTGGTTGATTCGTTCAATACGCTGCTCATTGGTGTCAGTAGGGCCTCGCCAGCCATTTACTTGTGCCCAACCGGTCACGCCGGGTTTCACATAGTGGCGAATCATGGAGCGCTCCACTACATTTTTCAACGTATCATTAAGAAAGACGCGATGCGGACGGGGACCAACGACACTCATATCGCCAATAAGTACGTTATAAAACTGAGGGAGTTCGTCCAGGTCGTACTTGCGTAAAAACTTTCCTACTCGAGTTAGGCGAGGGTCGTTTTTGACTGTAGAACGCTGGCCGTGTTTTTCGCTATCGCATTCCTTCATTGTGCGGAATTTATAACATATAAACTGCCCTCCTGCTTGGCCATTCCGGTAGGGTTTGTAAAATATTGCCCCCTGGCTACTTAGTTTCACTAAAATAGCGATCAGCAGAAATACGGGAGATAAAATGATGAGTACTATTCCGGCGAATACCACGTCAAAAATACGTTTGATAAGCGCGTTGGTGAAATGATCTAACGGTATGTCTCGAACATTTAGGATAGGGAGCGAATCCATGTTCTTAGCACCAATACTGAAGTCTACATCGCCCGATAGACTAGGCATTAAGCTCACACGCACTCCTCGTTGATCCGCTGTATCAATAACGTAGTCAATTTCGTGCATCCGGCTTAACGGCCAGGTTACAATAATCTCATCTACTCGGGTTTGTTCTAACACTTCAGCCAGGTCATCAACCCTGCCCAATACTTCCATAGTCTCATGGGGCTTGCTTAGAGGCTGATCATCTAGCAGTCCTAGTACCTTAAATCCTAAGTGACTGTTGCGGCTAGTAAATTCTAGTAGCCGACTACTTTGTAGCTGGGTGCCTAGAATTAAGATATTAGATGAAAATGCTTTAGGGAGTATATACTTACAAAAGAAAGGGCGAAGAAACTCAAGAAACAGTAAGTCTAAAAGTAAGAATAAGAAAAAAGCTTGTAGGATAACATCAGCAAAGTTGCCTTTGAGGTTAAATACTACGCTTCCTACCAGTAGAAAACCTAGAAACTGAGCAAAGGCCCGGAATATTTCTTTGAACTTAAGCATGGATGAGTGCACCGCGTAATAACGATGATCGTTAAGCAGAGCAATGAAAATCCAGCCCAAGTTGGCGACCACTAGTGCCAATGATTCGTTAAAATCTAAGTGCAAGCGGTTCGTGAAAAAAATAGCGTAAATAATCAGGTTGAGCAACAGTAGCTCCACCAACAGATATATCAGAATAATACGCTGACTTTTTATTTTCATAGAAATACCGCGAAAATTGGGAGTAATAAAATCAGTAAAGTTGAAAAATATCTTACTAAAAAATTGCTTATTGAGCAATAAATTGGTAGTAATAGCAATAACCTTTACCGAAAAGAGCGACAGATATTGCAAACTACAAAATTTATCGGAAAAGCTGTCATGTAATAAATGTATTTTTTCTGAAAAGTTCTTACGGCGAATTTAGCTTTCGGGAAGTGGAAAAAGCATTCTTTCATGTCCACTAAAGGGTAGTTGGATAAGTCCCAAAATAATTTGCCTGAGCTATGCTTAGAGAAAGATTCTGGACTTTAAGGACAAGCTTTTTTACTTTTGTAGCATATTTTTGATAAACACAACCTGCGGGATAACGGTAAAGCGCTGATCTCGTACTGAGAATCTGTTTTACAACTAAAAACGTTAGGCCTTGCTAACTCACTTTTTAATTGCGTTGGCCTTAGCCTTTGTTGGCTACCTTCCTTTTGGTACAGTTAATATGGTAGTGCTTAACACTGCCATCACCCGGGCTTTTCGTCCGGCGGTATTTATTGCGCTGGGCGCTGCCGTAGTAGAGATTTTTTATACCTACCTAGCTATTACCCTCAACCAATGGCTAGGTCGTAGCCTGGTGAATAATATTTACATTGACGTTGCCGCTTTGGTTATTCTGCTAGGAGTGGGACTGTATTTCTGGTTTTCTTCACCCCGCCGTCAGCAAAAGACTCAGTCTTCTAAGCAGAAACTGAGCTACGTGGGTACCGGACTCATGTTCGGGTTCATTAATCCCCAAAGTCTCCCGTTTATTACGCTAGGACTACTGTACGCTAAGTCGCAGGACTGGATATACATTGCAGAGTTTAGTAATTGCCTGGGGTTAATGTTCGGAGTTGCTACCGGACGTTTTCTTTCCTTAGTCCTCTACGCTCGGGCCGGCCAATGGCTCTCTTCCCAATTAGAGCGGTTTACTCAATGGACGAACAAGGTCACGGGCGGTATTCTTCTCTCTCTTGGAGGCTACCAGGCTTTTCGGGTGTTTGTTGAAGTGTGGTAGATTATCGTATTCATACACTCATATCTACGTAGATTTTATTGCACTACAAAAATACCAGATCAGAGAATGGGCACATCTTTACAATCAGGTAAATGGCTAATAAGAAGCTTTATTATTTTTCTTATAGTATTTTTATCTCAGATACCCAGTTGTTTGATTCTATTAGCCGATGATGCTGGACAGATAGACTACTTCGAGTATAAGAATTTAATAGAGTTTTCTAAGGTGATATTCGCTTTTCCTCTAAAACTCTATAAATAGTATGGGACCATTACTGCTTCTATACATCAGCAACTTGATTTTTTGAACTTGTTTAATATTGTCTATAGTATTTTTACTGAGAAAGATTAAGAGTGGATTGATAGCAAGAAAATAAGCTCGTAGCTAATTGAAGTTGCTGGTGATGACATACTCATTTATTAGTCATTTTTAGTAGTTTAGGAACTCAACGAACCTAACGCTACTGATATGCACCGAAGAAACGCCCTGAAGGGGTTAGGGCTGGCCGGACTAGGGTTATCCGTTCCGGCGGCATCGGCTACCGCTTCTCATCAAAACCTGAACCGAGGCATGAAACCCGTTACCATCACCAAAGTAAAAGCCATTGCTACTTGTCCGCACAATATTGAGCTGATTGTGGTGAAAGTAGAAACCAGCGAACCGGGGCTGTACGGGGTAGGCTGCGCTACGTTCCGGCAGCGGGCCCACGCAGTAGTGTCGGCCATTAACGATTATCTGGATGATTTCTGTCGGGGCAAAGACGTGGATAATATTGAAGATATCTGGCAAACGGCCTACGTCAGCTCCTACTGGCGCAATGGCCCGGTGCTGAACAACGCCCTGAGCGGATTAGATCAGGCGCTTTGGGATATTAAGGGGAAGCGCGCGGGGATGCCAGTGTACCAACTGCTGGGCGGTAAGTGCCGTTTTGCGGTAGACTGCTACGCCCACGGAGGGGGAAAGACGATAGAGGAGACGATAGAAAATGTACAACGGTTTATGGACGAAGGCTACCGCCACGTGCGCATTCAGTTGGGCGGCTACGGAGCAGCCCAGATGCTGGGTGGTTATGGCAATACCGTAGACCAAACTCCCGACTTTAAGAAAGCGAACTTCGGTACACCAGATGATAACTATATGAATCCGTACTTGTACATGAAGTCGGTACCCAAGCTGTTTGAAGAGGTGCGGAAAGCTTGCGGAGATGAAGTGGAGCTGCTGCACGATGTACACGAGCGCCTCCAGCCACTGGATGCTATTAACCTGGTGAAATCGCTGGAAGAATACCGGCCCTTCTTTATTGAAGATCCTTTCTCGCCCGAGAATATCGGTTACTTTCCCATGCTGCGGCAGCAAACTACCGTACCCATTGCGATGGGTGAACTGTACAACAGCCCGCACGAGTGGGTAAACCCTATGACTGAACGGCTATTTGATTTTATTCGCATCCATATCTCGCAGATTGGCGGTATTACCCCTGCAGTGAAGGTAGCCCGGCTGGGCGAGTGGTTCAATGTGCGAACGGCCTGGCATGGCCCCGGTGATGTTTCTCCAGTAGGCCACGCCGCCAATGCCCATATTGATTTAGCCGTCTGGAACTTTGGTATTCAGGAAGCAGTAAGCTTCTCGGATACCCTGCAGGAAATCTTCCCCGGAGCTCCAAAAATGAAGGATGGCTACATGTATATCAACGAAGTACCCGGCTTGGGAGTAGATGTTAACGAAGAGCTGGCGCTGAAGTACCCGCTACCCGAGAAGAACAACTATAACTGGACGCAGCTACGCAGAGGAGATGGGACTCCGGTACGACCGTAAAATAAAAGAAAAACTGAATTAGAATTATCGCTTTTGAGAGGCTACCACTTTTAGTTCCTCCACCAAGTTGCGCTCCGTTTGCAACTCGCGGCGCAGGCGGCGCTCCTTCTCCAGGGAGGTCTTACGAAACTCCTCGATCTCGTGTTGAAGCTTGCGGTAATCCTGTCGGGTTTTAGAGGTTACTTTCTGACTATTACGGTACTGATAGATCGCTCCGCCTAGCAGCAGGGCCAGAACTAGTACGGTAATCCAAAAGAAATTCAGAAAGCCTTCCTTGGGAATATCCATCCCCAACACGGAAATATGGGTACTGTCGTGTTCGCTGGCCGCAATAATGGCGTCTTTCTCGCGAATACTACTATTAAGTGTATTTAAGTCACTTTCCTGAGTAGCGACTCTTGCTTGGGTTTGTTGTAAATCTTGCCGAACGTTGGTTAAAGAGTCTTTAGCGTTGTTCCAAAAGCGGTTCAGCCGGTTCCGGCTCACTACTCGGTATTCAGCTCCTGACTTGGATTTCACTGGATTGGCGTCCTGAACCATTTCATTAAACTGTTGAGACAGAGGTTGTGAACCACTTGCTGCCTCTTCCTGGGCATATGACGAATAGGTTGTCAGGAAACTAGCCACTGTCAGTAGTACAGCTAGTGAGATGTTTTGTAGGTTAATAGTTTTCATAATTAAAGCACTCACATTAAATCAATTACACCTGTAGTAAGTTTCAAAGGTAGCGCAAGTCTTGTCAATTCAAAAAAACAGCTTTGGGTAACTGTAGGTTCAGTTGATTAAACAAAGTTAACAAAAACTACGTATTTTAAGCATTCATTCGCCGTACATTGTAGTACCCTACTACTGAGAACAGTAGTATAACTAGTATCTAATAGGTGAAGAAGGCATAGAGATAGAGTGTTAGTGATGTCGGACGATAGTGCTTACACATATAATAAAGGGTGAGCATAAGGGGGCCATAAAACTCAGTTTCGTTTATCCGGTAACCGAATTAACAAAACCGATAATATCTTTCTTTAAATCTTTACTTTCAGATAGGACTTTAATAAAAGCGCTGCCAATAATTGCGCCTTGGGCATACTGGCAGGCCTGCTGAAATGTCTCTTGGTTAGATATACCAAATCCAATTAATTGGGGATGGTATAACTGCATGGCTTGAATACGATTGAAGTAGGCAATTTGCTGCTTGGTGATATTACCCTTTGCTCCAGTCACACTGGCCGATGACACCATGTAAATAAATCCGTGAGAATGTTCATCAATCAGCCGGATACGCTCTTCGGAGGTTTGGGGAGTGATTAAAAAGATATTATACAGTCCGTAGGATTCAAACAGCTCTTTGTACCCGTCCAGGTACGCTCGCATGGGTAAATCCGGGATAATAAGTGCATCAATCCCGATCTGCTGACACTGCTCACAAAACTTCTCCACGCCGTACTGAATCACTGGGTTCAGGTATCCCATTAGAATGAGGGGAATATCTACGGTTGACCGAATTCCTTGCAATTGTTCTAACAGTACTTTAACACTCATACCGTTGTCCAGAGCCCGCTGGCTGCTGTCCTGAATGGTAGGGCCATCTGCCAACGGATCAGAGTAGGGCATGCCGATTTCAATCAAATCCGCCCCGGCTTGTTGCAGGTACTCAGCAATACGAACGGTATCATCTAACTGAGGGAACCCGGCAGTATAGTATACCGACAAGATGTTCCCTTCCTTCTGTTGAAAAAGCTGATCTATTCGGTGGGTGGTTTTAAGCATAATAGGTAAAGGTTAGCGGAAACGCGCATCAACGGCTCGGGCAAAGCGGTAGGGCGATTCGGCATCGGTGCGAAAATACAACGAAGGTTCGATCAATTCTACTTCCATCAGCGCAA
>ERZ1740058.287-NODE-287-length-42554-cov-6.125085_pt1 | contig 42554 bp, 30 predicted proteins | sample MGYA00581745_ERZ1740058 | MGnify/ENA primary metagenome ERZ1740058 (study PRJEB43018, sample SAMN04849742) | marine metagenome | isolation source: floating plastic debris | place: Pacific Ocean | collected 2008-08-30 | study: EMG produced TPA metagenomics assembly... | reverse complement strand
GGGTGAAGTTTCCCCATCCGTAAGCGGCTTTATTTCTCTTCTGTTGTAAGCGGGCATCGGTTTGCAGGGCACTGACCCATTGGTTAGGAATACTGCGTACCAGAAAAGCGTACAGACTTTCACCATAGCGAGCGGTGGCTGCATCTTCCCGAGTACCGACTTTTACATGGTGCACCAGCCGGTGTGCGGTAAAAAAGTGGGTATAGCCCACAATAAACAGATTCCAGATGCCCAGGTACTGCATCCAGGGTTGCTTTTCGCGTTGAATGAGTTCGTGACCGGCAGTAATGCCCAGTATTCCTCCGGCGAAGCCAGTAGAAACTGCTGCCAGCCAGATAAACTTACCGAACAAAATACCACTGCATACCGCATAAAGCAGTGTAGCTACCCCCAGTGTGTGGAACAGTACTGATACCAGCAGAACAGTATCTGGTAATGTGCTATTGGTGTGACTGGATGTACGCTTATCTTGAGGAAGAATCCAATCGATCACTACCAGAAATCCTAGAGAAAAGATAATATTGCTAGCGGCAAAGTAGCCTCCGGCCAGATTGCCGAAAATGGCAAAGATCGTAGGTAGTAAGCTTAAGAAATATCGCGATTGCATAACAGTTTAGCAGATATAATGATAAAATATTGCTTAAAGTGGCTTTGTTTTGACTACGAAATTTACGAAAAACAAGCGAAATAATTTTCTAACTGTTTATATCCCTCGCTATTCCAACCAATTTTCTCGCCAATTGGTCTAGAGAGATGAACACTAATAATATTATGAGAAAGATTATAACCAGAATGACATTTGCTTTCCTCTTAATTCTAACTTTTGCTTCCTGTGAAGAAGAAGTAGAATGTGGCTGTATATTTCCTCCTAACGAATACTTCTACACCTTCGAGGCTGGTTCTGAAGGTTGGGAAAGTGGGTTTGCCGACTATCCGGTAGGGGAGGATAACTTTTACGAATTGTCTTCGGAGCTAGCTCCACTTCCCGAACCTCTGGATCAAAACCAACAAGCCTTCATGATTGCCGGGAACAACCACAGCGACGACCTGTTTATGTTCATCACCAATAAAGTAACCAATCTTACTCCGAATGCGACCTATCGCTTAGTGGTAGAGGCTGAACTGGCTTCTGATGCACCCGAAAACTCGGCAGGTATTGGGGGAAGTCCGGGTAGTTCGGTATACTTCAAAGCCGGAGCTTTCTCTCAGAAACCGGAAGCCATTGAGCAGGATGGGCAGTGGCGAATGAATCTGGATAAGGGTAATCAATCGCAGGGGGGAACTGATATGCAGGTGCTAGGAACCGTTGGTACTGACTTGGAAGATTTTACTTACACTCTGATTAATCGGGATAACCGAAATAGCCCGCTTCAGGTGAAGGCGAACAATCAGGGGGAACTTTGGGTAATTGTTGGCACCGATTCTGGCTTTGAGGGTAAAACCACGTTGTACTACAATCGAATTACCGTCCGACTACTAGACTAAATTCTTTATAAACTTTCGTTATCCCCAATAATTGGGAATATTAAAAGTCGCCATGTAATCGTTAGTTTAAATAAAAACATGAACCGTTATAACATCGCTCTGGGCTTACTACTCGCTTTCGCTATTTCGTTTGCGACTTACGCCCAAACCGAGCCACAACCTATCGTAAAGAAAATAGAAGTAACCGGCAGTGCTGAAGAAGAGATAGTACCCGATGAAATCTACTTTGGGATCACACTGAAGGAATACTTGAGCGATAATAAGAAGAAGGTTGAAATTGATAAATTAGAACGGGAGCTATACAATGCTGTCCGCAAGATAGGCGTAGCCGAAGAAGATTTCCGAATTGAAGACATCCAGAGTTACAACTACGACTGGTACCGCCGCAACCGTCCCCAGCGGGAAGAGTTTCTGGCTAGTAAAAAGTACACTATCAAGTTTGAAAAGTTAGACGAGATTAACCGCCTGTTTGCCTATCTAGATGCGAAAGGAATTCAGAGTACCAATGTTGACCGTTACGATCATTCGCGGCGAGAAGAAATGGAACGTAATTTAAAGATTAAAGCCCTACAGAACGCTAAAGCGAAAGCCGAATACCTACTACGCGGTATAGGCGAACAGATAGGTGGAGTGCTCCAAGTAACCGAAATCAATACCGGAGGCCAGCCACCAACCTATTATCGCGAAATGGCCTACGCCCGCATGGATATGGCCGAAGCAGAATCTGTTTCAGCACCTTCCATTGAATTTCAAAAAATAAAGCTGCGCTCCGAAGTGCGGGCGGTATTTGAGATTCAATAGCTGCGCTCAGCTAAGAAAGTAATTTTTCTCGAAACAGGATTGGTTTTGGATAAGTCTCACAATTCCTCTTAATTTTTTTTAGGATTTGATTTTTTGTACCGTAACTAAACTGATAATAAACAAAAAATGAATATAGTTTAATAAAAAATTAGATAATTTATAATTATTTTTCGGAACTTGTTATTGATATTTACAACCCGTATACTTGTATCCTACAAGTCAATTTATCCTTCTTTTTAAGGCCATTGATTTATATAGAAGTGCGGAGAGACAGGCTCAACGAAGCGCTAGCAACCTTCTTCATCGGAAAGGTGCTAAATCCTGATTCGCTGCGGCGAAGAATATAAATTAACATTTATGCAGTACCTACGTTTGCATTCTTTCATCGCTACTTTCACAGCCTTCGCTATGCAGTGTTGCTGTTGTTGAGCGTAGCACTACGAATAGCTTTTCCAATTCTTTTTCATAATCAATTTAACCCTATATCCTTATGTCACAAGAACTAAAATTTGAAACCCTACAGCTACACGCTGGTCAGGAAGTAGACTCAACCACCCAGTCGCGGGCAGTACCTATTTACAAAACTACATCCTACACCTTCAAAGATGCCGACCACGGAGCCAATCTGTTTGCACTCAAAGAAATCGGCAATATCTACACAAGGATTATGAACCCGACTACTGATGTGTTTGAGAAGCGCATCGCGGCTTTAGAGGGTGGGGTAGCTGCATTAGCAACGGCATCCGGGCAATCAGCTCAATTTTTGGCACTAAATAATATCTGCCAAGTTGGAGACAATATCGTATCCACGCGCTATCTGTACGGAGGTACTTATAACCAGTTTAAGGTAGCCTTCAAACGCATCGGCATTGATGTACGTTTTGTGGAAGGCGACAATACGGCTGATTTTGAAGCACAGATTGACGAAAATACGAAGGCCATCTATATCGAGACCATCGGTAACCCTGGCTTTAACGTTCCCGATTTTGAGGCATTGGGTGATCTGGCTAAGAGCCACGGCATACCGTTAGTAGTAGATAATACTTTTGGAGCGGGAGGCTATTTGTTCCGTCCGCTAGAGCACGGAGCGTCTATTGTTACGGCTTCGGCTACCAAGTGGATTGGTGGTCACGGTACTTCCATTGGCGGGGTGATTGTAGACGGTGGAAACTTTGACTGGGGCAGCGGTAAATTCCCGCAGTTTAGCGAACCAGCTGAAGGCTACCACGGTATGGTATTTTCCGATGTATTCGGTGTAAACAACCCGCTCGGTTTACCGAACATTGCTTTTTCCATTCGAGCAAGGGTAGAAGGGTTGCGTGATTTTGGTCCGGCTCTGAGTCCGTTTAATTCTTTCTTGCTGTTGCAAGGGCTAGAAACATTATCGTTGCGGGTTGAGCGTACGGTGAATAACGCTTTAGAGCTAGCTAGTTGGTTAGAGCAGCGCGAAGAGGTAGAAAGCGTAAATTATCCTGGTCTGGAATCTAGCAAGTACCACGATTTGGCCAAGAAGTACCTGAAGCGGGGCTTTGGTGGAGTATTCACCTTCAAACTGAGGGGGGAACTGGAGCAGGCCAAAACCTTTGTAAACAGCCTGAAACTGGTGAGCCACCTGGCTAACGTAGGTGATGCTAAAACGCTGATAATTCATCCGGCTTCTACTACGCATCAGCAGTTGAGCGAAGCGGAGCAGTTGCAGTCTGGGGTGCATCCCACCCAACTGCGTATTTCAACCGGTATTGAGCATATTGACGATATCAAAGCTGATTTAGAGCAGGCGTTTCAGCAGATTGTTGAGCCGGTGACCGCATAAACATGTTGGAAGAACACACCTTTCAGTATTCTCATTCTTTTGAGTTGGAGTCGGGCGGTATCTTGCCTGGCTTCCAACTTTTTTATACCACTTACGGTAGGCTGAACGCCCAACGAAATAATGTGATCTGGGTCTGCCACGCCCTAACCGGCAATGCCAATCCGCTCGACTGGTGGGACGGCCTGTTTGGCGAGGGCAAGTTGTATAATCCGCAGGAGTATTTCGTTATTTGCGTGAATATGCTGGGTTCCTGCTACGGTTCTACCGGCCCACTGTCCATCAATCCGGAAACCAATCAACCTTTTTACCACGATTTCCCGGCAATTACCAATCGCGATAATGTGCGGGCCTTTGATCTGCTGCGGCAGCATCTGGGCCTAGCAATCCATACGCTGATTGGTGGCTCCATGGGCGGGCAGCAGGCACTGGAGTGGAGCATTATGAAACCCACGGTAGTGCAGCACCTCATTCAGATTGCCTCTAATGCCCAGCATTCACCCTGGGGCATTGCTTTCAATGAATCGCAGCGAATGGCTATTCAGAGCGATACCACTTGGCAAGAAAACTCTCCGCAAGCCGGATTGGAAGGAATGCGTACTGCTCGCTCTATTGCCTTATTGTCGTATCGGCACTATCGTACTTATCAGCAAACACAGCAAGAGGGTAATCTGGATAAACTAGATGGGTACCGGGCTTCCTCCTATCAACGTTATCAGGGTGAAAAACTAGCTCGCCGCTTCAATGCTTTTTCCTACTGGACACTTTCTCAGGCAATGGATTCTCACCATATTGGCCGTGGTCGCGATGGGGTATTAGAAGCATTAAAGCAAGTACAAGCCAAAGCTTTGTTTGTTGGTATAGAATCCGATATTCTTTTTCCTATCAGTGAACAGGAATTTTTGCATCGCCAACTTCCTGGTAGTCAATTAGCCATTATTGATTCGGACTACGGCCACGATGGCTTTCTACTGGAGTTCACCAAACTCACCCGCCATATCACTGATTTTTATCAGTCTACTTCAGTTCAAACTACTCCATTGAAGGCTTCTAGCTAAAACACATTCATGTAATTTGAGTTTAACCTTACTTCCAGATAGCATACGTATCCTATTTGTCTGCTGATATCAAAATCGATAAGTTTGTTCATATCTACATTATGGCGAATTAGGCTGAATGAAAATTCTTAGGGACATATTTGGAAGACCAAGAAATAAAAGAAACTCTGAGGATTATCAACCTGACTTTGAGTCGTTAACTGAGTTAAGGCAGATACCCAGTATTACTGAAGGAGTCTTCAATACTGATCTGAAGATTTCAAAAAGTTATGCAAAGACTATCCATAGGTTATTAACTTCTCAAACAGCGTTCAGAAATAAGGATTTATACCATTCTCTGCGATATATACATTTAAAACAGCAAGACCTTAGAAAGTTTTTAGAATTCAAGGATGAAATTCGAGATAGCCTGTTTTGTGTTGCCTCAATGAATAGTGATGGATATGTTCGGGAGAAAGCAGTAAAATTTTTGGTGCAATCGCCAACTCAAGATACTTTCCCATTCATATTGTTTCGACTAGCAGACTGGGTTCCTGTTATCAGACATACTGCTGAAAAGGGAATTAGGAATATCATCCAGAAGCAGGAACCAATGCATCTTATTCGACATCATAAAATAGTTGATTGGCTCTTAAAGGTACAGAGAACAAATCTTCAGCATGTTTATCAGGAAATATTAGAGTTTATTTTTTCCGATGCGAATGTCCAGCAAATAGTCAATAATCTAAAAATATATTCAGAAGGAAAGCGATACTTTATTTTCCGAAACCTGGTTGCGCGCAATAAAATAGACGATCAGATATATGAGAAAATACTGACAGATAAGAATTACTTGATTCGATTATTGGCAGTACGGAATATCGATCTGATTGAACGGCCTGAAATCCTAAAAAGACTTTTAAGTGACAAAAGTCAAAAAGTAAGACATTACGCTATTCTGATGATTCCTGAATCTCAATTGTACCAATTTAGGAATGAACTAGATAGCTTGCTCTTTGACGATTCAGCATCCATACGATCTATTTCACGTTCTCTACTTTCAAAAATTGGCGATCTGAATTACTCTAATCGTTATCGCCAGCAGATTGACGTCAATCCGAAACCTGGGAGCATTATTGGCCTTTCAGAAGTGGGTGATAAAACTGATCTTAACATACTTATTGTATGCTTAAAATCAGATTTGCCAAAAATTAGGGCTGCCGGACTATATGCTATATCTAATCTGGATTATAACCGAGCTAAAGAACATGCTTTCATATTGCTCAACGATTTGTCAAATACGGTCAAAAAGGCTTGTGTAAATATTATTCCAAGAGAAAAATCATCCAATGACTTGGTTACTTTAAGATCCATTTATGATCAGGGAACGAATGAAGCTAAACGATTTACTCTAAAAATCATTAGCTCATATGGGGGATGGAGTATAGCAGGTGATTTTCTGAAAGGGGTTGAAGAAGCAGACGAAAAGATACAGCAAATAGCTTTTGCTCTCCTGAGTAAATGGTACAATTACACCATAAGGCTGGGGACAGAGCAGAAAGAAAATGACAGGAACTATGTACTGGGAGTTTACGAGAATTTGAATTTTGATGAACTTGAGCTTCCTAAAAATATAAGAAAGATCATAGAAAATATTCCATTCATATTTGGCAGAAAATAGACATAAGCAAATCGATGATTGCCGTACTTCTAATTCAGACTGCATTTGGGCAAAACCTAACATTAGTTGACTTAGAAGACATTCAGTAGGCCAAAGAATATCATTACCTTCTTCGGAAAGACTTAGACCAACTAATCGGTCGGGCCGATGAATACCTGAAGATGGATCCGGTTTCGGTGATGGATAAATTAGCGGTAGCCAGCAGCGATAAGATGAATCGAGCCCGGCTGCTTCCGGTGCTGAAATTAGCGGCAAACTATTATTCTGCTGGGAACCATAATAAACTGTGGGCAAATGGAAATCTACCTCAAGCAGGTTATCATGACAATACTTGCTGAACTATAAAATCCGTTCTATCGAGACCTTAAAATAGTTTTCAAAATTTTACTGCTCTACAGTTTTTATGTTTCCATTTTAGAGAAAGCAGTTCACCTTTATACTACGAATACCCCAACAACTGCAGCAAAAAACCAAAACCCGGGTAAAGCCCAAAAAAGTATAAAGCCGACTTGGATACCGTTGCTTACCGCGAGAATAAACTTGAAAGCCAAACTAACTTCGTTCTGACCCTGGTAGGTTACCTGCGCGTGGAAACTGCACTAATCTGTACCATGTCTCTATGTTACACTTAAACTTCTTAAACCATGAACGGAGAAAACAAAATGTCGGAGCGATTCTACTACGCAGAAAACGAAAAGGTTCCACTCATCCCTTCCTGGGCCTTTGTAGCCGTACAGTTCAGTTCGGATGCCGATGAGTCTGCCCGGTCGGCCGCAGTCGAGAAGAAAGCCGGTATGGCGTCCTTAGACCAAGGGGAATTTCTAGAACCTTTTGATATTACGCTGATACCTACTGCCAGTGGGGCCACGGAAGAAGCGGTTGTCAAATCAGCCGAAGCACTTTCAGCCGATTCAGAGGTTGAAGGTACCATTCCCGTATTTCAAATGCCTCAGGGTGAGCCTGATGAGGTGATGATTCTTATCCCTCAATTTCGGGTTCAGTTCAAGCCTGAGGTCTCCGAAGCGGATATTGAAAAGCTTAACAAGAAACACAACGCCGAGGTGGTGGCCAAAGAGGATCTGGGACCCAATAGCTATTTGTTGCGCCTGACCCCCAAAGCCAAACAAGACGCGCTGGATCTGGCTAACCTTTACCATGAGAATGAAATGGTCGAGTACGCCGAACCGGATTGGGTTTATAAGATGAGAAGAATGGCCCCGCCGGTGGACGACCCTCACTACGGGGATCAGTGGGCGCTGGCTAAGATGAATGTTCCCCAGGCCTGGGGCATTAATAGGGGGCGGGCTAACATTAAGATCGCCATCATCGATGAAGGCACTCAAACCTCTCACCCCGATCTGGCTGCTAAGATCGTGACTCCTTACGACGCAGTAGGCGACGATAACAATCAGGAGCCTAATTCCTGGGACGGTCATGGTACAGCCTGCGCTGGAATTGCCGCTGCCGTCACCGACAATGCCCGCGGAGTGGCTGGGGTAGCCTCCGAATGCGCTATCCTACCGGTACGCATCGCCTACAGCAGCCGACCGGGAGCCAACTGGACCACCAATGCCACTTGGATCGCCCGCGGTATTCGCACCGCGGTGGATCGCGGGGCTGATGTACTTAGCAATAGCTGGGGAGGTGGGCCGTATAACACCACCATTCGCAATGCTTTCATCTACGCCCGAACCAATGGCCGGGGCGGCAAAGGCTGCCTATCCATTTCAGCTTCCGGCAACGGTGACGTCCGGGGAATCATTTATCCGGCTCGGTATCCTGAATCTCTGGCATGCGGGGCCTCCAACGAATGGGATCAGCGTAAAAGCAGAACTAGCCTGGACGGTGAGAACTGGTGGGGTAGCAATTACGGTCCGGAACAGGACTTCCTGGCACCAGGGGTGCATATCTATACTACTGACATCACCGGTAACGGCGGTTACGGATCGGGGGATTATTACCACCGTTTCAACGGTACTTCCTCCGCCACGCCGAACGCCGCAGGGGTGGCTGGATTGATACTGTCGGTTGATCCTAACCTTCGACAGTGGGAAGTGCGCGATATCCTGCGATTGACTGCCCGGGATCTGGGAGGCCGGGGCTGGGATGAACAATATGGCTGGGGCCGGATCAATGCGCAAAAAGCTTTGCAAGCAGCTGCACGATTATGGTACCAGGTTCGGCTTCGACCGGAGTTTCTAGGCTCCGGACAGGAATGTTATATGCGCTTTCAGGTATTCCGCCTCTACAACAGCGGGCTCAACCGGGTACGGGTCAATAATTTCAACATTCGCTCCTACAGCCCATCCGGCACTGAAATTGATCGTTTTGAGTATCAGGCCACTCCGGGTGGCGTCATGCTTCCTGGCATCGCTCCGGGGGGAGGGTCAGGCAATGATCTTCAGGTACAGGGCTTGTTACTTAAAGCTAACGGTAACCGTTCCAGATGGAGCTACAGATGGCGTGCCAACTGGGGGTATACCTACTGGCGCCCTTCCGCTGCAGTGACCACCCCGGCCGAAGCTCTTGCCGCTGGGGCTGCCGAAATAGAAGAGGAGGTAGATCAGGAATTTGAGATCACGGTAGAAAGCACTGAAGAAGGCAAATTCAATCCTAGCATTACGGTAGATGATCCTCTGATCGAAGAGTCGGAGCAAGAAGGTGAGTCGTTGGTTTTTAACAAGAACGATCGCCCCGTAAAAATAAGCGTCACCGTCGAATAAGTAACTTACAGCACTTACGTAACAGTATCCTCCGGCCCTCTGCAGAGCAAGCCGGAGGATGTCTTTTTCGAATTTATGTGCCGGTACTTAATACCGCTGGGTAAGACCGGTTGCCGAAGTTGATCCCACCGAAAAATAACCTCCGTACTGGATTACCTCTTAGGGGACAGACCCACGGTTTTTTATACTCTCATCCTACTGGGGTTTACGAAACGATATTCAAGGTCCAATATGACTTAAAATTGGATGAGCGGCTGCTACGCCTACGGTTTCCTAATGAACACAGATTTTAGGCATTGCGGATTTCACCACCGCCCATAATCACCTGACCACGAATGATGAGCTGCTGTCCGGCTTCAGGAGAGTAATCCTGATGAAATTGTCGTTTGTCTTCAAAGCCGCCGAGAATAGGTGAGACATCTACTTTCACGTTCCATTCGCTGGGCACCACAATCTCCATTCCGCCAAACAGTACAAACACATCAATTACATGCACTCCTTCGGCTAGGCGACTATTCATGAGGTTGATCTCGTTTCCGCCAAAAATGGAAGTAATGCGCCCACCCCGGAACCAATCCGAACTCACGATCTTCTCGTTGCCACTAAACACCGCTGACTCGTCAATTACCTCCAGCATAGAAGCTTCGCCAATCCGTTTTTTCTCCTGATTGCGCCGGATGAGCAGACTTACGCCAATAATCACAAATACCAGCGGCCAGAACTGGCTGATAATATTCCAGAAAGAAATATTAAAAATATCGGACAGTAGGAATACTCCACCGATAATTACTAAAGTAATTCCGCCTCCTTTTTTATCACTGGTCGCAATAATCAGCACGCCAATAACTATCAGTAGCGTCTGCCAGGAAACCAGATAGTAGGGTATGGAGAATGGAATAAGATTAAAGTTATTAAGTAGAAAATAAACCCCTAAAAGGAGAAAAAGTAATCCGATAATAAGTCGGCTGTCGGTACTGCGGGTGTATTGGCTCATGTCGGTTTTAGGTAAAGTGTTGGGTAGCTAGTTGGGCTAAGATACTAAAAGCTGAGGGTAAGCAAAAATTAAAACGGGCACCTTAAAAGATGCCCGTTTAAAAAATCAGCCGTCTGACTGTATTTTAAGCTTGTTCCCAAACCTTAGTCCAAAAAGTTAAAGAAAATATCAGTTAGACGTGAGTGAGTATTTAAGTTATCTATTTACTTACACTTTATTGAACGGAAAAATCGCGTTTGGGATGCTCAATTCGGATTTAATTTTTAGGTTCTTTTTCGTATTACCTACTCGTATCTTATGTAAGTTCTAGAATTTTTTGTTAATTTTTAAGAGAAGCAACTTGGATTAAAATACCGAAAAACCGGATTTTTAGCCGCAAAATGGTCTTAGTGAACTACAATCTGTACTGAATTCTGCAATTTTTATTAGAAAATTATATAATTTTAAAAAAATATTCATATTATTGTATATCGGTACTTATGTAAGATTTATCTAAAACCGAACTACTTATGAGAAGCTATATTCTACTACTGGCCCTATCAACTGCAACTTTTTTTCAATCGCTGGCTCAGGCACCACAGCCGGGTAGCGTTTTACTTACCAACCAGACTCGGGTTGAAGGAGTAGTGGATATTAATTCCTTCATTAACTCAGCTATTGTTACTACCGACGATGAACGGCAACTAACCTACCACGCTTCTATGATTGAGGAAATTACTACTACTGATGAATGTGATCGGGTGCGTACTTACCGCACCTACGACTATCGTTCCGGTAGCTTTTTCGACCGTATGGAGAAAAAGATATTTCAGGTAGTGAACGACGGTTCCCTAATGTTGCTTCGTCGGGTGTTTGAGTACGATATTTTTGATGCCAACGATGAATATACCGTGGAGGAGTGGTACTACATAGAAGATGAGAAAGTCCAGCGGATTCGCAATTTCCGCCGTCAGGTGCTACCCCTTATGGCTGACTATGCCGATGAAATGAAACAGTTCCGCAGCCTGAATAAGCTGCGCAACCTGAATGATGACATTAGTATGTACCTGATGGTCTCCTACTTCAACCGACTGGAAAGTCTGGAAGCCCAGCCCGCTATCGGTCATCTTACCAGCAATTAGTGTTAGAGCCGAAATGGTGTTATAGTGTTTTTGTGTTGGGGTGTTATAGTATTCCTTTCATCGCCTCAGTATTAACACTGTAATACTGTAACACTTTTACACTGAGCCGAGGCGGCGAAAATACTATTGATTAGTTGGAAATAACAGCGAGGAATCTCCGTAGCTCAAAAAACGATAGTCGTTCTCTAGAGCATGTTGATAAATGTCTCGCCACTGCTTGCCCACAAAAGCAGCGACAAGTAAAATCAGCGTGGATTTAGGCAGGTGAAAGTTGGTAATCAGTCCTCGGCACACTCGAAACTCGTAGCTCGGAAAGATAAAAATCTCGGTTTCTCCTACTAGTGTATCAGTTTTCAAAGCATCCATCCGATCTAAAATAGCTTTCATGGCTTCCGCCTGGGAAGGAAGTGTTTCTAATTGCTGTTCGTAGGGATACAATTTAGGGATACTAAATGCAGCTTCCGGATTTGTTTTTAGCATAACCCCGTACCAGTACAGGCTCTCTAACGTCCGCATGGAGGTAGTACCCACCGCAATCACTAGCTGGGACGGATCGAGCAGCTTCTCCAGATTTCCCCGTTGAATAACCATCTGCTCCGAGTGCATTGCATGATTTTCTACTTGTTCTTCTTTTATGGGTTGAAACGTTCCGGCTCCCACGTGCAGGGTAAGTTCATTAAATAAAATCCCTTTTTGTTGAAGTTGGCCCAGCACCTCATCGGTAAAATGCAATCCGGCCGTGGGAGCGGCTACGGCTCCGCGGGCTTTAGAATATACGGTTTGGTAGCGCTGTCGGTCCTCTTCGGTACTTTCCCGGTGAAGGTAGGGGGGGAGAGGTACTTTGCCCACTGCCTCCACAATCTCAGCAAAGGAAACTTCAGCATCCCAGTTCAGTTGTACCTGTTTATGCTGCCTATCTACCAAGTGAGCTTGCAGTACTTCTTCTCGATCATGTACACTGCCCGTTTGCTGTAAAACCTGCTCTGATTTCCACCGGCGCAGGTTACCATTCATACACTCCCATATTACTGGTCCAGGGGCGCCCATCGCCTCTGTGATTACCGTACTAGGGGCTACCGGATGTAGCAGTAGTATCTCAATCATCGCACCCGCACCCTGTTGAGTGGTAGGTTTACGGAAGTACAGCCGGGCCGGAATCACCTGGGTGTTATTAAAGCACAAACAGCAGTCAGCAGGTAGCCAATCCGGTAACTGATAAAAATGTTGATCGGTGATCTTATTATCCTGCCATACGAGTAGTTTGGATTGATCGCGTTGCGCAAGTGGGTGCTTAGCAATACGATCATCCGGTAATTCATAGTCGTAAGCCGATAACGATAATGCCGGTTCGGTCATAACAGTGGTTTATTTTGCCGCAAAAGTAAAGGATTTTTACTTCCAACGGTGATTATCCCAACCGACCATTGTAAATTGGTCGGCTATTATAAACCAACCCTATGAAACGTCTGTACTGTTACCTAACCGTTATTCTCGCACTGGCTTTTTTCCCTACGCAAGCTCAGTCAACCTACGATTCTACCTTATTTCAAGCATTAAACTACCGATTGATCGGCCCCTTCCGAGGAGGACGTTGTACGGCAGTAGCCGGAGTGCCCGATAAGCCGCTTACGTTCTTTATGGGTACTACCGGAGGCGGTGTCTGGAAAACCGAAGACGGCGGAGGTTCCTGGAAGAATATCTCCGATGGCTACTTTGAGGTTGGCTCTATTGGCTCGGTGGAGGTTTCGCTTTCCGATCCTAACGTAATTTATGTGGGTACCGGATCGGCGCCCCCGCGAGGCAATGTGTCCGCGGGTCGGGGTATTTACAAATCAACCGACGGCGGTGAAAGCTGGCGAAAAGTAGGATTGGAGAAAGCCGGACAATTAGGCAAAATTCAGATTCATCCTGATAACCCGGATGTAGTATACGTAGCGGCACTAGGTAATATCTTCGGCCCTAATCCCGAGCGGGGGGTGTTTCGCAGCCGCAATGGCGGCCAAAGCTGGGAAAAAGTACTATTTGTCAATGATAGCACCGGAGCTATTGATCTGGTGATGGACCCCAATAACCCCCGCATTCTGTACGCCGGAACCTGGCAGGTAGAACGTAAGCCCTGGACACTGATCGACGGCGGAATAGGCAGTGGTTTGTACAAGTCGACCGACGGCGGTGATAACTGGCAACGATTGGAGGGCGGATTACCCCAAGGAGTAATCGGTAGGGTAGGAGTGGCAGTATCACCGGTTAATTCGCAGCGGGTGTGGACCATTATGGAGCATATTGAGGAAGACAAAGGTGGTATCTACCTCTCCGAAGATGGGGGAAATAAGTGGAAGCGGATTAACCGCAAGCACGATTACCGGCAGCGGGCTTGGTATTATTCCCGTTTGTTCGCCGACCCTCAGCAGGAACATACAGTATACGTGCTGAACACCGGCTTCTACAAGTCGCTGAACGACGGAGCCAACTTTGAGCGCATTCCGGTACCCCACGGCGATAATCACAACCTGTGGATCAATCCTAACAATTCGGATATTATGATTCAAAGTAACGATGGAGGGGCGAATGTCTCCTACAATGGAGGGAAAACCTGGTCGACTCAGCGCAATCAGCCGACCTCGGAGCTGTACCGGGTGACGGTAGATAAGCAGTTTCCCTTACGTGTGTACGGGGCTCAGCAGGATAATTCTACCATTTCGGTACCTAGCCAGGGATTAGCCGATTTTGATCCCATTCAGGATTGGTACGCTGTGGGTGGGGGCGAAAGCGGTCATATTGCCGTGCACCCCGAAAATCCTGATGTGGTATACGCCGGAAATTACATTGGTATCATGACCCAATTGGATCGTTCGCAGGGCCACGTCCGCAACATTGAAGTATATCCCGAACTGAACGATGGGGTAGAGGGGCGCGATCTTAAGTACCGTTTCCAATGGAACGCTCCTATCCGCTTCTCACCGCATAATCCCGATGTGCTCTACTACACCTCTAATTATGTTCATAAGTCTACCAACGGTGGGCAATCCTGGGAGGTGATTAGTCCGGACCTCACCCAGAACATTGATAAGTATCTGGATATTCCCGGAGGACCCATTCAGCACGATAACACCGGAGTAGAACTGTACTGTACCATCTTCGCCTTTGAAGAATCGCCGCTGGAAGAAGGAGTACTTTGGGCGGGTAGTGATGACGGATTGCTACATCTCTCCCGCGACGGTGGACAGAACTGGGAAAATATTACTCCCAAAAATATGCCTATCGAAGGCACCGTCAACGCAATTGCCCCGTCACCTCATCAGGCGGGAAAAGCCTACGTTGCGGTGTACCGCTACCGGGACAATGACTTTACCCCTTATGTATTCCGAACGGATAACTACGGCAAATCCTGGAAATTGCTCACCGATGGTAAAAATGGTATTCCGGCCGATCACTTTGTGCGCGTAGTGCGGGAAGATCCCGACCGGGAAGGTTTGCTCTATGCTGGTACCGAGTTCGGCATGTACGTATCTTTTAATGACGGCGCTGACTGGCAGCCTTTCCAACTGAATCTGCCCATTACTCCTATCACCGACCTGAAAGTACACCGGCAGGACTTGGTAGTCGCTACCCAGGGCCGTTCATTCTGGATTCTGGATAACCTTACTCCGTTGCATCAATTAAGTTCGGAGGTAGCCCAAGCCGATGCCCATTTGTTTGAGCCGACTACTGCTTATCGTACTCAGATTAGAGGATACCGAGGGGAGAACGTACCGGATAACAAAGCCAAGGGAGCCGCAATCTACTATTCACTGGGCGAACCCCAGGATAGCATCAGTTTAACTATTTCTGATAACAAAAATCAGGTCATTCAGACATTTAGTAGTACTGAGGAAGACGATGGACTTTCGGCTGAAGCTGGTTTACAGCAATTTGTATGGGACCTGAAATACCCAGAACCTGATCTGATTGACGGAGCAGTAATGTCTATGAGCTATACTGGTGGACCAATGGTCGTGCCGGGTGTCTATCAGGTAACGTTATCAGTAAAGGGAGAGGAAATGAAGCAGCTATTGGAGGTAAAAGCTGACCCCCGCTGGGAAAGCACTACCGAAGATTTACAGGCACAGTTTGATCTGGCCCGATCGGTGCGGGATTCTCTCACCTCGGTACATGATCTAATTCGGAACATCCGTAGTCTACGTACCCAGGTGAAAGAAATTGCTCGCCGCAGTGAGGAGGCTGATTACAAGGTTGATTTAAAGAGCGACTGCCAGGATTTAGTGAAGAAACTAACTGATCAGGAAGAAGATCTAATTCAAACTCGCAGCGAAAGCTCCCAAGACCCAATCAATTACCCGGTGAAGCTAGATAATCAGTACAGTTACCTGTATACGGTAGTGCACTCGCAGGATGCTTACCCGACCAAAGGTTGCTACCAACGTTTTGAGGACTTAAACCAGGAACTAGCCCAACACCGACAACAGTTCATTCAACTGGTGGAATCTGATTTGAAGGCCTTTGAGCAAAAAATAGAAAGCGCGGGTATTCCCCGGCTGATTATGGCTGCATCGCCTTAACTTACTAATCGCATCCTTCAACCTGGCGGGTATCGGTAATCTGGATGATCTTCCAGCCATCGTTACTGAGATAAAGCTGAAAAGCATTTACACCGCAGTGGCTGAAGGTAGTATCCCGGTAAAAGCGGTAGGGTGTCCAGGCGGTAGCCAGCTTACCATCAACGTTAATCCGGTAGTCCAGAATCCGCTCATTCCAGACATCCTCACGGGGACTGCTGACAGCTTGCAAAAAGGTGGAAATAGGGGCTTCGCGCAGACTAGTTTTCTCGTCCTGCTCGGCTACGGTCAGCAGACGGGCTTCGGAAGCAAAAACTTCGCTCACCATAGTGCTATCCCCAGCTCGCATACCGTCAAAAAGCTGCATAATAGTACTTTTAACAGAATCTACCGCCGATTGGGCAATAGCTATTTGTGTAGAAAACATGATAAAAGCAGTAAAAAGTATTATTTTATGCATGATAAATCGTTTATCTATTGAGGTAAATTTGGGTAATTTTGCTGACAAAAGTGTATTTTAAAGAGTTTCTTTAGGCTAGTGGCGAATCAAAACCGGGAGTAGGATGTTAAGAGATTGTGATAGATCGGTGGCAATATTATTGCAGCGTTACGGTTATTCTAACAAGAAAAAACTCTACAGACTATTATGTTAAAATTAACCTATAGATGGATATTCACCCTTACGGCGCTATTAGCATTTTTGGGGTGTCAGGAAGATGAAGAGCTGGTGGTACCTCAGCCCGAGCCGGTAGCTGACGAGGTTCAACCCAATCTGGCTACGTTGCTAAGGGATACTACTTATCAGATCTTGAAAGAGTGGTACCTCTGGAATGATGAGTTACCGGAGGTGGATGTAGAAAACTACCAAAGTGCTGAAGCATTGCTTAATGCCCTGCGCAATCCGCTGGATAAGTGGTCTTACATTCAGGAAGAAGAGTCTTACGATCAGTTTTTCAACAGTGGTCAGTACGAAGGTTACGGCTTTCGGATGGCCTTCGATGAAGAAGATAAGCTGCGGGTTGCGTTCGCCTACCGTGATTCCCCCTTCGGAAAAATAGGGGCCGATCGTAGCTGGACGATAGATAAGATCAACGGAAAAACCATTCCGACCATTTTGGCGAGTGGTAGCGTTACTCAGGAGATTTCTAATCCTACCAACACCTTCGAGCTAATTGATGATGAGGGGAATAGAATTACCCAAACATTGACTAAAGAAACCATTGGTATCAATACGGTGCTGCATCACCAAATTTTTAATGTAATGGGCACTAAGGTAGGTTACCTGGTTTTCAATAGCTTTCTGGCTACCTCTATCGATGAGCTTAAACCGGTTTTCCGGGAGTTTAAGGAAGAAGGTATTCAGGAGTTAATTCTGGATTTACGATACAATGGCGGTGGCCGGGTAAATGTAGCGGAGTATATGGCAGCGAATATTGTCGGTAGCCGCGGTGCCGGACGTAATTTCATTGAATATATTTTCAACGAGCAACAGTCTGAACAGAACCAGTTTGTTCCGTTTAACTCCCCGGAATATTCTCTAGACTTAGACCGTCTGATTACGATCACCTCCAAAAGTACTGCTTCCGCCAGCGAGTTGGTAATCAATGGCTTACGTCCGTTTATGGATGTGGTAGTGATTGGAGACAATACCCATGGTAAGCCGGTAGGAAGCTTCCCGTTTAGATTTGGGGGATACGCCATCAGCCCTATTAGCTTTAAGATCGCTAACGACGATGGGGAAGGGGAGTATTTTGAGGGGTTCAGACCTGACTCATATATCTCCGACGACCTAAACCATAAGTTCGGCGATCTGCGAGAAGCCCGGTTGCGGGAAGCGTTAAACTTCATAGAAACTGGTATTTTCCTGGGTGAGACTGCTCGTCGGGAGCGGTTAGATACCGACCAACGAATTGAATGGAGTGGTTTCCGGCTGGAAATCGGAGCTTACTAAAAAATTGATTTCTTCATTGAAAGCATCGTTTCCGGGCGATGCTTTTTTATTATATTTATCGGATGCGTAAAATCTACCAGGCTTATTATTTCGCTATTGGGTTGCTTGCTTTAGTCGTTATTTCTTCCTGTAGCAGTGACAGTGATGTGACTCCGGAAGCTAATACCGTACTGGAAGACTACGAAGAAGTAGGCTCTTTTTCGGGGGAGCAACTAAAGGTTATTGCTGCCTTTAGTGGCTTCGGCGAATATCAGGATATTATTGAGTACGGGCTTACCCTCTACAAAATTACTTACAACACTGAGTTTCAAGGCCAGCGGATCCTAGCTTCGGGTATAGTAACCGTTCCGCAGGGCGCCGATCGATTTCCGGTACTGCTTGGTGCACACGGCACCATTAGCAGCGATGCAAATGCTCCCTCCAATCTGAACTTTAATCAGAACCGGACGTCAGGTTTTGAACTGTTTGCGGCTTTTGGTTTTATCAGCGTCATTCCTGATTATCTGGGTTTTGGAGCTTCTAATTCAATCGTCCATCCGTACTTCGATTACGAAGCTTCTGCTAAGAGTTCTGTTGACATGCTGAAAGCTACCCAGGAATTCTTGGAAGAGCAAGAGGTTGCTTTTAATCCTGATCTGTTTCTGACGGGCTATTCTCAGGGTGGCTACGTAGCGGTAGCCACTCTAAAATATTTAGAGGAGAATACGGATGAGCTACTTGATTTTGAGGTTGTAGCCACGGCCGCTGGAGCCGGAGGGTACAATATCCGACAGGGGATGGAGCTTATTCTAAATGAAATTACCTACCCGGTACCAGCTAATTTGGCTTTTTTGGTCTACGCTTATCAGCAAACCAACGGTTGGGATAGACCGCTCACCGATTTTTTTCAGGAACCCTACGCTTCCCAAATTCCTAACCTGTTTGATGGTAGTAATAGCACCGGGACTATCAACAGTCAATTACCGACCAATTTGAATGCTCTCTTCCAACCTAACTTTCTGGCCGCGATGCGCGATGGTACTGAAATTGAGTTTCTGACTGCTCTGGAACAGAATAGCATTCATGATTGGGCTCCGCAGTCACCCCTGAGGTTGTATCACGATATTAAGGATGAGGTAGTACCGGCTCAAGTGTCTGAAAGAACCTTTCAGGTGATGCGGCAGAATGGAGCTGAAGATGTGCTTTACTTTCCGTTTGACTTAGCACCAACGCACCGGGAAGCAGTGCAGCCGATGTACGTACAAACTATTCCCTGGTTTCTTACACTACGGAGCTTCGATTAGCGATCTGCAATGGAGGCTTCGTTGGGCATTAGGAACATGCTTTGATCGGGAGGAATTTCGTCTAAGGTAACGTTCCGGTATTCGGTTACGCTTCGTTGGTCCCCCAGCGAGCCATCGGCCCAGCGGTAGGCAACTGCTCGCAGAGGTACCTTTAATCCGTTCACGGACTGCCACGCTTCGTACACCCGCGCAGTGTAGCGGTCGCTGGGCGTTTGGGAGAAATACGTGACGGTATAGAGTAAAAGATGTAGTTGGTGCGTCTCCTGATTGAAATAGGCGATATACTCATCGTCGGCCGCATCTCCTACCTCCGGTTGATAGGTGATCCGCAGCACATCGTAGGTCTTGCCCTGAAACTCTCGGGGTTCTAGTTCTTCGTACTGAATACCTGGATCGGCCAGCACAAACGGCAGCGCAAAAAAGTAGAACTGCAGATTATGATAAAAACGGGCTGATCTTCCCGCATACGCTGAAGTATCGGGACTTACCCATACTTCCTGACCGTCGAATCCGATGGTGTACTGCTCGTTGGAAAGCAGTACCTTCCGGGTTTTGAGGGCAATTAACTGGTGATCTACCATATCTTCTCCCCGGTACAGATCGTATTCTAACCGTTCAAAGGAGTCCCAACGATCCAATCCACCGTGAGCTTCCAAAGCATTTTGCAGAATAGTAGGATAGGCACTGGATGATGGTGATTCATTTTCTGCGGGAGCTGAGTTATTGTTTGGAGATTCTTTGGAGGCACAACTGACTAAGAAAAAAATCAGAGATGCAGAGATATAGGGGATACTGGAGCGTAGAGATATCAAACTAATCTAGATTTGGAGATTCAAAGTTAGGTTAACCAGAGCTACTGGAATGGTCTTTTACTATAACCCAGCGGTCGTCAATTTTACGAAATAGTAGCGTAAAGTGGCCGCCAATTTCATCGTCTTGTCGGTCTAATGTCCACTGGCCGACCATATGATAGGCGTCAGCCGATAGCCGATCTAAGGTCACAACATCAAACGTGAGTTGGCCCATGGCAGCTAGGTCAGGGTACGTTCGCTGATAGCGTTGCAAGGTATTATCATAGCCGTAAATTACTCCACTGCTTCCAATAAACATTAGTGAGTCCGACTGCCAGTAGCCCTGCATGAAGCAATCCAGATCACCTTTATTCCAGCACTCCACCTGCTGATCCATAATGGAGTAAATAGCCGCCTGATCTTCGCTGGCGTTTTCGGACGAAGACGAGCAGGCAAATCCCAGAAGGGTAGTTATTACAAACAGGTAGAGACGATAAAGCATAAGGCGGGTAACTACAGCGGGCGAATTCGAATATTTTTAAACCATACCGGGTCACTGTGATCCTGCAGGGCAATATGGCCTTCCTTAAACTGACCGTAGCCGGGCATATCCTTAAATTTAGTTTCGGCCACTCGGGCATTCCATTCATCGGTCCATAAATCATACTCCACTACCTTCTGCCCGTTAAGCCAGTGCTCTACGTGCCCCTCGTTCACGATAATTTTTCCCTGATTGTATTCTCCTATTGGCTTTACTTGGGCGTTTTGGGGTTCATCCAGCGCGTAATTAGCGCCCGACAGCTGACTTTTTTCTAACTGAGCGTTGTGAATAGTTCCGTAGCTCTCGTCGTCAAGAAGCTGATATTCGGGACCAGTTTCGTAGGTACTGTTATATTCGTCGCTCTCCTGCACCAGATAGATTACTCCGCTGTTGCCCCCTTCGCTGATGCGCCAGTCAAACTCCAGTTCAAAATTCCCAAAGGTTTCTCTGGTAATTAGGTCGCCCGATCCGCCGGTGGTTTTCAGAGCCCCATCTTCCACTTGCCAGGCTGCACTATCGCTTTGGTAGTTACGCCAGGCCTCCATACTGGAGCCGTCAAACAGCATCATCCATTCACTTTCTTCAGTAGAAGCCATAGTTTCTGTGGGGACAGTCTCCTCTTCGGTAGTAGACTCATCATTCGAAGAAGACGTACAACCGAAAATTAGCGTTGAGCTTAGTAGCAGGAGAAAAAATATACGGAGCATACAGATCAGATTGTAGTAATGTATAATTGAGGTGGCAATTAAGGGAAAAAAGGCTTTTTCTACAATTCCTTTTTCTGTGCGGTGGAGTTTCTCTCGTTGATAAATACCCGGTAAGATTCGGTTATGGAAAAACAAAAATAGGCCGGAGTCAATTGCCTCGACCTATTTTGTCTACTTCAGGCACTGTTTACTGCTACTCTGGGAACATTTAAAAGCCAGTAATACCCGTAAACTCCCCTGCATCATAAGCAGGGTTTGTCACTGACTCTAAGAAGGTTAAGCGACCATCTTTGCCAATTTTGAAGATCGCAATCTCCTCGGTAGTATTGGCTATTTGATAAAGATAATTGTCGGCAATCTCGGCATCCAGAACGAATGACCCCGGTTCGGTTTCGCCGTCAATGCTTTCTAGTAGCTCCAACGTGCCATTGCTTCCTACACGGTAGCTACTGATAGTTCCGTCGGGAGTGTTAGCGGTATAGGCGTAGGCGTCATCTTCGCTGATTTCTACCCAGCAAGAAGCGGTTTGGTGGGAACCAATACTTCCTGAAATAACCTCTAGTTTACCGTTAACTAATTGGTAAGAAGTTAGCGCACCTTCGCCGGGGGCACCACCGAATGCTTCGGTTACTAAGAAAAAACCGTCAGTTGTAAAAGAAGCACCAAATGGAGTTGTTCCATTGGACTCTTGCTTGTACGGTTTACCAGGCCTTCCGTTAGCGTCAATGGGGAAGATCGTTAAATTATTGGTATTCTTCTCCGAAACAATCAGGTACTTGCCATCGGGGCTGAACTCAATGTTTCCCGCCACGGCATCGTCCAGATGAACATTGGAGTCGTCAATCGGAGCTAACCTTCCATTGGGTCGCACATAGTAGCCCTGAATACTACCGCCCTCCAAAGCATTTACTACGTATAACCACTTCTTGTAACTAGCTAAGCTCACCGGAGCTACTCCGCCCGAGGGGTAGGTATCTACTAGCTCTAATCCGTAATCACTGGTTTCTTTTAGTGAAGCCACATCGTTGCTTCCGGCATTTACGGCAAATACGTACTGATTGTCGTAACCCATAATGAGTGGGTCTTGGGTTCCCAGGGGGTCGTTAAACGTGGGTGCACCGGGAGGGTTGATATTGGTGCCCTGACCTCCGGTAGAAACTGGTCCGGTTCCTACGATGCTACCATCTTCCAGACGTTGATAGGTAATCAGTTCGTTTTGACCAGGGTCGTTCGTCATGGCGTAAATAGCACCTACTACTCTCGGCCCTTTATCATCGGGTTGATCTGAGTGAAACAGATCGAAAAGATCTTCTTTGGTACAACTGCTCATAGCCAGCGCTACAAAAACGATAAAGAGAAATGACACTTTGTTCATGGTTTTAAAAGTTAAAAGTGAATAATTAATGATTGATTTTTTACGTATTTGCTACTGATTAATAATTGTTTGATGGATTGTAATATTTTGATTTTCAAGTATTTAAATAATTTTTTTGCTTGCTTGCTTGCTTAGCCTAGCCGCAGCTTCGGTAACTGGGGTGAGTAATTAGTGAAATGCCTGAGTGAAGCAAGCGCTGATACGTCGCTTGATAGTGGTATCTGCATCCATATTTCGATGCCGCACCACCCCGGTGCGCGGGTTAATCTTATAATCCTGAATCCAATAATCATGATTCTCGGCCAGGGCTTCCAGAGAATCTGCTACGAAATGAATTTCTCGGTCGGTCAACGTAGGATGAAGCGACAGACGAATCCAGCCTGGTTTGTTAATATACACCCCGTGGTCAACAGCCTGACGAATACAGTTTGACTCTTTTCGGCTAATTCCCAACAGGTAGTGGCCATAGGTCCCGGCGCAGGAACAACCACCTCGGGCCTGAATACCAAAGCGGTCGTTTAGCATCCGAACTCCTGCACTATAGGATAGGCCTTCAACGTAGAAAGCTATAATCCCGAGTCGGTCCAGCTGGGTAGGCGCCAGTACATGCAGATTGTCTATCTGTTTCAGGCGAGGCCAAAGTAGGGCAAGCTGCTCTTGTTCGCGTTGCTCAATTTTTTCAACGTTCATATCATTTTTTAACTGTATACTCATCGCGGCCCGAATGGTCTGTAGTATCGCGGGAGTTCCACCATCTTCGCGTTCTTCAATGTCCTTGATGTACCACCTACCTCCCCAAGGGTCAGTCCAATCTACTGTTCCTCCGCCGGGGTGGTCGGGTACGGTGTTATGATAGAGTGCTTTATTGAAGACTAAAACTCCGGGCGACCCGGGGCCACCCAAAAACTTGTGAGGTGAGAAATAAATAGCATCTAAGCGTTCATCCTCCGATGTGGGGTGCATATCAATATTTACATAGGGGGCGGCAGCGGCAAAATCGACGAAGCAGTAACCTTGAGCCTGGTGCATAATCCGGGCGATAGCTCGGTAGGGAGTATGCACTCCAGTGACGTTGGAGCAGGCGGTGACCGCCGCTATTTTCATTGAGCGGGAGCGATAGGTGTGCAACAGTTCTTTCAGATGTGTGAGATCAACTAATCCTTCGGGAGTGGGACGAATCACTACGACATCGGCTAGGGTTTCCAGCCAGCTGGTATGGTTGGAGTGGTGTTCCATGTGGGTCACAAACACTACTGGGTGATCAGCCGGTGAGTAGTTTGATCTAGTTCGCTGCTTGGCAGCATTTTTTAAACCCAAAAGCCGTTGCAGTTTATTGATGCTGCTCGTGGTACCTGAACCACTTAGGATTAGTATATCGTCGGTACTGGCGTTTACGTGTTGTTTGATGATAGTTCGGGCTTCTTGGTAAGCATACGTCATAGCGGTGCCCGTGGTAGAATTTTCAGTGTGCGTATTGGCCATCCACGGCAGTATATCATGCAGTAAACGTTGTTCAATAGGTAGATAGCCTCTGCCACTGGCTGTCCAGTCAGTGTATATCAGAGGGATATTTTTTCCGTAAGGTGTGTCAAAGCACTGTTGAATACCAACAACATTTTCTCGAAAGGGAGTGAAATACTCCTCTAGGCTACCGGATAAAATGTGGTCAGGAGCATCTAGCGTATCTTGATCGGAATAAATAGAAGAGATTACCGATGAAATCATAATAGCTGATAATTAAGAGTGTAAAGTATGAGGCTGGTTAGCGGATGGCTACTTCCTCATTTCTGATATACACCAAAGAAATGGTGCCTTAGAAAAAATACTGTTATAGCATGTTGCAAAAGCTTTTAAAACGACATTTTTTCACTTTCAATTAAGTTCCAAGGGCTTTTTAATATGTTTCAAAAGCTCAAAACAGCCCTAAAACGGCCATTTTTTGGATGACGTTTGGTTAATCTGATCAATGAAAGTGAATTTGATTGTTTAAGTGAAGAGTAGGCAAAGCCCATCAACCTACTCATGAAGCATTAAGAAGATTGGTGTATGAGAGAACGAGCGGTAGCGCGGGTAAGACGTTCTTATTTGTTAACCAAGACCTTTGGTTGAGATCGAACTTCACTAGGAGCGTATCCGTAATGCTCGGCGAAGCGAGTTGAAAAGTAGGCTGGAGTACTGAAGCCGACCAGATAGCCAATTTCAGATATTGATAGATCACTGGTTTGCAGCAGTTGCATACTGTGTTTCAAACGAACCTGTCGGATGAAGGTGGTGGTGGATTCGCCGGTTACTGCTTTCAGCTTACGATGAAGTTGGGTGCGACTCATTCCGATGGCCTGACATAATTCATTTACGCCAAATGATTCGTCTGATAAATGCTCTTCAATGGCTGCGGTTGCTTGTCGTAGAAACTTTTGTTCGCGAGTTGGTAAGTTAGCGTATGCGCAAATATTGGCTTCAGTAGTACTGATGGTAGATAACAACTTTTTTCTAATCTGGATAAGATTAGTAATTCTTAGCAACAGTTCTCTCGAGTTAAACGGTTTAGTCAGATAGGCATCGGCTTGTACTTCTAGACCAGAGATCTTGGCTTCGGTACTACTTTTACCAGTCAGTAGGATGACTGGTATGTGGCTGGTACGGTCATCATTCTTTAACTGCTGGCAGACCTCGTAGCCAGTGATTCCTTTCATCATTACATCGGAAATAACTAGTTCCGGGATGTGCTGGTAGGCTAACGCCAGTCCCTCTTCTCCTTGCTTTGCTTCTAGTACGTGATACTGATGGCTTAACGTATCGACCAAGTACTTGCGAATCTCGGGGTTATCATCAATAACCAACAAGAGGGGAAGGGAGGTATCAATGGAGGAACCGCTATTTGTTTGGGTTTCATATTGAGCAGTTACAGCAACGATGGTATCCTCTACTATCCTTTGACTATCGACAACTTGCGTATTGCCTACAACGGGTAATGTTATGCAAAAAATGGTCTCCTCGTTCGGTACACTTTGCACGCTGATACGTCCCTGGTGCTGCTCAACTAGTTCTTTTACCAGAGCCAACCCAATCCCTACTCCGGCGGCACCCAAAGTAGAACCCTTGCTGGAATGGTAGCGGTTAAACACCTTATCAATTTGCTCGGCCGGAATACCTACTCCATTATCTCGTACTCGAATTTCTACTTCGTCTGGAACTAACTCCGTAATCTCCAGGCTAACGCTACCTTGGGCGGGAGTGAATTTGCAAGCGTTAGATAGTAAGTTGGCCGCTATTTTCTCGAACTGATCCTTATCAAAGCTAGTGATGAGTCGCGATGCGCTACTACTAAATCGTAAGTTGATTTCTCGTTCTTCGGCAAGTGACTCGTAGGCGTGTACCATACCTCGGAGGAAAGCGACCAAGTCTTGCTCAGTTTTATAAGGTGCAATGACTCCGGCTTCTATTTTACTGAGATACAGAATTTGGTTAACCAGTTGTAAGAGTCGGTTCGATTGTTTGCGGATCAGTTTAGCTTTTTGTCGGCAGTCATTATCTAGGCTACGAGTTAAAATCTGTTCGGTGCGTCCTTGAATGAGCGTTAGCGGTGTCCGAAATTCGTGGGCAATATCGGCAAAAAAGCGAGATTTAGTTACGTTTAAATCCTGCTCGTGGGATAATAATTCTTGTTGGTGCTTTTGCTTTAACCGGACGTTTCTGAATAGCAGCCCCGAAATGAGTAATACGCCTGCTAACAGACCGAGCGATACGTTGCGCTGCCACGACCGGCGCATTAAAGAGGCCTTCTGATCCGCTTGCTGATACTGTAAATTAGTGATTTCCCGATCTTTCTTTTCAGTTTCGTAACGGGTTTGAAGTTCAGAAAGTCGGTTGATCTTTTCTGCATTCAGTAGGCTGTCTTCTAGCAAGTCCGCTCGTTCGTAGTGTTTTAGTGCTTCAGCGAACTGCCCCGTTTCTTTGTAAAACTTGGCTAGCTCAGTTTCAAGATGAAGCTGATCATGAGGCTCGGTAGATTGTTGGCTAAGCCACTTCTCCGCCTCAGTCATCCATCGTTCGGCAGCGGGCACCTGCTGAAGATCGCAGGCCGTACCTCCGGCTCCGGTCAGGCTACGCAGTCGGGTAGTAGCACTTACCCGACTGGGGTCAATCCGCAAGGCTTGGTCGTAAAACTGCAACGCTTCAGGGAGCTGCTTTTTCTGTCGGTAGGCACTTGCCAAACTGTTTAATATGTTTGCTTGCTGGTCGGGATTATCAAGAATATCTACAATCTCCAAAGCTTGTTTTAAATAATCAATCCCCAGCTCCCACGATTGGTATTGGGTATGTAAATTTCCTATAGTTGCTAATGTGTTGGCAATGTAGAAAGAGTCTTGTTGAGACTGAAAGTAGGTTAAGGCTTGCTCATAGTAGGGGAGGGCTTGGGTATAATTACCTTGCGCTTGCTGAACCCGACCAATATCGACATAAGCTGCCCCCATTTTGTTAGTATCGGCAATAGCTTCCGATACCGAAAACTCATTCCAGTAATAGTGCAGCGCCTGCTCATAGTCGCCGTAGCTTTCCTGTACATGACCCAAATTGCAGAGCGCCAGCGTAAGCCCTACTGAATCGTTGATTGACTGATAGGTAAGCCGGGTACTATCGAAATAGCGTTGGGCAGCGGGCAAATTACTCTCTGAAAAATAAGCAACACCGGTCAGGTTGTAGGCTTGAGCCAGCTCTTTAAGGTAGTTATTCTTTTTCGCTATTTCCAGTGCCTGTTGACTTCGAATGAGTAGTCTATCGTACTGAGCACGATAATAATGCTGTTTCGCTTGTGCCAAAAGCTTTTTTACGGAAATAGTGTCTGAAAGTGCCTGTGCTTGTACAGCAGTGGTTATGAGTCCTAGGAGGAAGGACACTAAGATTCTGCTAAAGTTCATAGGAAGAAGGCTGGTTGTTTTCACCAATTTAACCAGAATTGGTACTAAATACTATTAGGGGTTTGAGTTTATGAGTAAATGTAGCCTAGCTGATGATAGTAAGGGAAATGTTGTTTATTGGATCAAGTCGCTAATAGACTCTTCAAAAATTATTTGTACACCTACAATAGATTTGATAAATTTGCGCTCCTATTCGCGGAAGCGAGGGGCCCTTAGCTCAGTTGGTTAGAGCACCTGACTCATAATCAGGTGGCCGCTGGTTCGAGCCCAGCAGGGCCCACTTCCTCAATGGAATTGCCGTCATAAAATGATGATATGATAATCAAGCACTTATGCGAAATTTATAAGTGCTTTTTTTGGCTACAATAGACTAAGGCTATACTTAAACTAGCCATTCTTGTTGGTAGATAGGCTATTATACTTGTTTGCTTGGACGATTGCTAGTATCTTCCCCAATAGGAAAGCCCAATGAGCTTTTTCTCAATAGTCGATTTACGATGTAAAACGTACTCTATCACTACACTACCTATCAGCTATGAACAACTTTTCCTGTAGCATTAAGCACACATATCTGCTTATATTATTCTGGTTTCTCAATGTACTGCTACTTGTTTTCAGTTTTTCGGTTCCATGCTTATCGCAATCGTTTAGTCTGGAGCAAGTTACTTCCTATCCTTTTCCTAACGAATTGACGACCGGGGGAGAAAACCGAATCGCTTGGGCGGTTAATGCCTTCGGGCTTAGGAACATTTACGTGGCCGAAGCACCTGACTATCAGGCTCGTCAACTTACTTTCTATCGAAAAGATGATGGTCAAGAACTATCGTCAGTGGCGGTTTCGTCCGATGGGCAGTGGGTGGTGTATATTCGCGGAGGAGATTTTGGTAGTAACTGGGATGATGAGCTTCCGGTAAACCCTACTTCCTCTCCAGTATCTCCCCAAGTACATATGTGGAGTATCCCCTTTGACGGGGGAGAGCCGGTATCATTAGGTGAAGGTATTTCTCCTGCCATCTCTCCAGATAGCAAGCAAGTAGCTTTTGTGAAGAACGATCAGATTTGGACGGTACCTATTGATGGGCAAGAGGAAGCGCAACAGTTATTCAGTGCTCGGGGTGAGATTGGATCGCCCGTATGGTCTCCCGACGGGAGTAAGCTGGCCTTCTGCTCCGACCGCGATGATCATGCCTACGTTGGTATTTACGAAAATGAAACCACGCCTATTCAGTGGATAGACCCTTCCTTTCATCTCGACAGCAACCCCCGCTGGTCGCCCAATGGTGAGGCACTGGCCTTTATTCGTCAACCCATTCGGGCAGGAAAACCGGACTCTTTATTAGCCGCTATTCCTCGCCTTTGGTCCGTAATGCGGGCGCAGGTCGCTAGCGGCAAAGTTCAGGAACTGTGGAAATCGCCCAATACCATGCGAGGCTCGGCTCCCACTACCCAGGGGAGGTTTAACCTGCACTACGTGGATGGCCGAGTTGTGTTTTTGTCTTATCACGATGGTTGGCCTCATCTCTACAGCGTAGATGAACGGGGGGGTGATCCCTTGCTACTCACTCCCGGCGACTTTATGGCCGAATATATTAGCCTCAGTCCGGATCGAGAATCATTAGTGTTTACGGCCAACACCGGTCCCGATGCACTGGATATCGACCGTCGGCATATCGTAAAAGTGTCGGTAGATCAAGCTGATGCCCAGGTTCTGACCCCCGGAGATGGTAACGAGTGGACACCGGTGATAACCCAGGATGGCGAAAGTGTGGTATTTATCAGTGCTACGGCGAAGCGCCCGCCTTTACCAGCGGTAATGTCGTTAGCTAATGAGAGCATAAGTCTCATCGGTCAGAGCCTGATGCCGGATGATTTTCCTACCGAGCAGCTAGTGGTTCCGGAGCAGGTAATTTTTGATGCCCCGGACGGGAAAAAGGTGCACGCTACGCTTTTCCACTCCTCAAATGGTGCGGCCCAGAAGCCCGCCATTATTTACGTGCACGGTGGCCCGCCCCGGCAGATGCTATTAGGCTGGCATTATTCCTCGTATTACTCTAACGCCTACGCCCTGAATCAGTATCTGGCCAGTCAAGGGTTCGTAGTGCTATCGGTAAATTACCGTCTCGGCATTGGCTACGGCTACGAATTTCATAAGCCGGTGGACGGAGGCTCCCGGGGCGCTTCTGAGTACCAGGATATTAAAGCCGGCGGAGAGTGGCTGGCAGAGCAAGCCTGCGTTGACCCGGAGCGGATTGGTATTTACGGTGGTTCCTACGGCGGCTATCTCACCGCGATGGCACTGGGGCGCGATTCCGAACTATTTGCCGCGGGAGTAGACATCCACGGAGTACACAACCGGGTAGGTGGCAGGTATAAATTTGCCGCAGGGGAGTACGAGCAGGCCCCCGACCTGAAAGAAGCAATGGAAGTGGCCTGGCAGTCTTCGCCGGTATCTTCGGTAGATACCTGGACTTCTCCGGTGCTTATTATCCACGGTGACGATGACCGAAATGTTAATTTTCATCAGAGCACTGATTTGGTAGGCCGATTAATGAAAAAGGGTGTTCCAATGGAAACTATGGTGATTGTAGACGATACCCATCACTTTATGAGGCATGCTAACCAACGCCGAGTTAACCAGGCAACCGCTGATTTCCTGATAAAACAGTTAAAAGCTGAAAAGGCTACCCCTTAGTGTTTTAATTTCCGTAGTGTCAGTGAAGTACTGCTTAGCTTATGATAAGTCAGCAAACCCTTCTAGAGTAGGCATGATAGTATGTGTTATCTGATAAGTCAGGCTACGTAGAATGCTTCAAATTAGGGAATTTTATATTATACACATATATATAAATGAATAATTATATAAAATATAAATAAATAAATAAATTAAATATAATAATATTCCATTTTTTTACCTACATTTGCTAGTATTACTATTATAACTAATTTTATTACATGATTCTAGTAGACAGCGCTCTAAAGCTTAGAGAAGATACAAATAATCCTATCCAAGTTGGGTTAATAGGTGCAGGGTTTATATCAACAGGTCTTGTGAACCAAGTTGAACGATATATACCTGGCATGCGAATAGCAGCCATTGCTAACCGAACAGTATCTAAAGCGTTACACTGCTTCCATCAGGCGGGAATTACAGATGTTGATGTTACTGATGATGTAGAAGTGGTTAATAAGAATATTCGGTCAAATGGTTATACCGTTTGCCAGGATTCGACTATACTCTGTGAATCATCTGAAATAGACATTATCGTTGAAGCAACGGGTACTATCGACTTTGCTACTCAGGTTGTTCTAACCGCCATAAAGTACAATAAACCTGTTCTACTCTTTAATCCTGAGGTAGATGCGACATTAGGTCCTATTCTAAAAAATTATGCGGATCAGGCTGGTGTGATTTTAAGCCAGAGCGATGGGGACCAACCAGGCGTAATTATGAACCAGTACCGCTTTGTAAAAGGTTTGGGACTGACTCCCCTCGTATGCGGTAATATTAAAGGTTTTCTAGACGTCTATAAGAACCCTACTGATATGGCTGAATATGCTAAGAGGGTAAAAAATAGTCCAAATATGATTACTAGTTTCACGGATGGAACTAAAGTGAACTTTGAGCAAGCCAATGTAGCTAACTCTACTGGAATGATTGTGAATCAGCGTGGAATGAGCGCTTATCGATCTACTGAACATATCGACGATCTTACTTCATTCTACGACATAGAACAGTTGAAAGAAGTGGGAGGAATTGTTGATTACATTGTTGGACCAAAGCCGAGCCCAGGAATATATGTATTTGCGGCTTCTGATGATCCGATGGTAAAGGACTATTTACGCTACTTAAAGATGGGTAGTGGCCCACTCTATAGTTTTTACACTCCATACCACCTGTGTCAATTTGAAATTCCAAATTCAATAGCCCGAGTAGCTCATTTTAACGACCCTGTGATGGTACCTATTGGAGGGCCAGTTGTAGAAGTTGTTTCTATTGCTAAAAAAGACCTACGTGCCGGTGAGACTCTCGACGGTATTGGCGGTTATTGTTGCTACGGGGAGTGCGAGAATAGCTCTATACGTAGACAAGAAAATCTGTTACCGATTGGGTTAGCCGATGGTGTTGTGCTAAAGAATGATGTTAAGCAAGGCCAGGCACTTACATTTGACGATATTGAAATCCCCGATGACCGGTTGACTTATCGCCTGTATAGGGAGCAGGAGGAGATGTTTAAGGAGTCTGTTAAAGCAGTTGTTTAGGCACGGTAGACAATAACGCGGAGCTCTCTAACAATCGTGCAGCCTGCTTAGCCGAAACTTCATGAATTTTTACTCTCAGGAGGCACATGGACAGCTTGTAGCTATCAGTTACAAGCTGTCCCAGTTGAACATCACATTGCTAAAGTTTTGGTTGCGGAGATCTTCGGGTAAAATAAAAAAGTTAGCAATTCCCGCATCTCCCCAATCAATGCCACCTTTGGAATCAATTTGAAGTAGTAAAATAGCCTCGGCAAACTCATCGATTTCAAAGCGAGGATCTTCCTGAGTGAAGTGGGCGTAACCGCCTATTTTATGCCCGGAGCCCTGAGCAAACCGCTGGTACTCACGCCGAACGGGATCGGCATCAGCCCCAAACTGGTCAAAGAAAGTGTGGGGAGCCTCGCCAAATACCTCATCAAAGTGAATATCTTCTGGCGACACTGGTGCTTCTTCTTTGGTGAATATTAACGAATACTTATCCTCGAAGGGCATGTCCTCAAGTACAGGTAAAAAGCTGAAATCGCGCTGCCGATTTTCTTCGTCAATTTCCTCAAAATACAGTACCCGAAAATTGCGTTGGTCAGTAGGTTCGTCCAAATCCAGCCCGTACATATCGTCATCAGCAATATAGAACTGCAGAATGCCTTTCTGTGGAAAATCTTGCAATTCAGGCAAGTCTTCACAGTTGATCTGCGCTAACAAAAATAGTGGATTTCCCTCTTCGTCAGTCGGGTACTCAGTGCCAATCGGCAAATAAGGCAGGCCGCCAAACTTACTTTGAACAACCGCAACATCTTCATCTGATTTAGCCTGGATGCGGATATACGGACGCAATGATTTTTCTACGGCGGAACGGTAAGCTGCCAACACTGGGGGCAGCGAGGAGAGTGCGGGATTCATGGCCTACGGGTAGACAAAAAGGATAGAATGGTAAGTTGATTACGATGACAAAGTTAGCAAAACCCTGGTTAAACTTCTAGGTTATGAATAGACAACCAGAAAAATTACTAACCCAATACCAGTACATACGTTAATTTGCCTTTTAAGATATACTTTCGCCGTATGAAACAAATATTTTTCACTCCCGGCCCAGCTGAACTTTACTTTACCGTAGAAGGCCACATCAAAAAAGCTCTAACTGAACAGGTACCATCCATTTCGCACCGTAGTGCCCGTTTCCAATCTATCTTTCAGGAGGCCGAAGAGAATCTTCGTAACCTACTTTCTCTGCCGAATAACTACTATATATTCTTTACCGGATCGGCTACCGAAATCTGGGAGCGGATTATCCAGAACCTGGTAGCCGAAAGAAGTTATCACTATGTAAACGGTTCTTTCTCTAATCGTTTTTATAAGATTGCCGAGGAACTGGGACGATCTCCCGTGATTCAGAAAGCTGAAGAAGGTAGTTGTGCGGTGGTTGATCCAGAAAAAATCCCCTCAGATATCGAGCTGGTAGCGTTTACGCAGAATGAGACAAGTACTGGAGCAGCCCAGCCGCTAGATGATATTTACCAGGTTCGGCAGAGCCATCCGGAGGCAATAATTGCGGTTGATGCAGTGTCTACGCTTCCCTATATTCCGTTGGATTACACCCAAGTTGATACGGCCTACTTCTCAGTACAAAAAGGGTTTGGTTTGCCGGCTGGCTTAGGAGTATGGTTGGTGAACGCCCGCTGTCTGGCTAAAGCCGAACAGCTAGCTCAGCAGCAGAGTATTGGTTCGTATCACTCATTACCATCGCTGCTCGAGAAAGCGAGGAAACATCAGACTCCTGAGACTCCCAACGTACTGGGCATTTATCTGCTGGCGAAAGTGGTGAGCGATATGCTGGGAAAAGGAATTGACGTCATCCGCAACGAGACTAAATTCAAAGCAGGTATGATGTACCAAACGCTGAGTGAGCATGACAATTTTACCCCTTTTGTCAAAAAGGCAGAGCATCAGTCGAGAACAGTCATTGTAACCGAAACCCGTAAGCCTGCCCAGGAAATTATCCAAAAACTACAAGAAAGTGGGCTTTTTTTGGGTAGCGGATATGGCCATTTTAAGGATAAGCACGTTAGAATAGCCAATTTCCCTACACACTCCCGCGAACAATTTATCCAGCTGATCGATAAAATGAATGCAATTTTATAACAAAATTTGCATAAAATTTGTAGTCATATAAACGTTTAGCGTGAATTAAAATAGACACAACGCTATACTTTATTACACGTATACCTATAAGGTGTTTAATAGTTTTTGACACTTAAGAAACATCGTTTACTTTACCAACGTTAACCACGCGAACCAACAGGTTCATCAACTATAAAGGAGGAGATAATTATATGCATCCTGTACGAAAAATAATGGTAGGGCTAGATAACACGGAGATGGATACTTCACTGATCCAGTTTGCTTCGTTTCTCGCCCGAACTGGCTCAGCTGAGTACGTTCACTTCGTAAATGTTATTAAGCGTACCCAGTTGCCCTCACCTCTACGCCGAGAGTTTCCTAACTTACTAGAGAAAGCTCAGATAGATCGGCGTCGGGAGTTAGAAAAGAACGTGATTGAGCACTTTGATCTGACATTGCCGGTTAAGGTGAAAATTTCGGTTGAAGAAGGTACTATGCCTTCCAAAGAGATTCTGAAGCTAGCCGACAAATATAGTATTGACGCAATTGTAGTGGGTCGTAAGAAAGACCTGAAGAACAGCAGTGTAGTAACCCAGCGTCTGGCACGTCGGGCTACCTGTTCGCTACTGATCGTACCCGAGCGAGAGTATACCAAAGTTAGCAAACTGATGGTAGCCACTGATTTTACTAAAGAGTCGGTAGCTGCATTAGAGGAAGCGGTGAAGGTAGCTCGTCGCGAGCAAGCATTAGGTAATCCGATAGAGATTATTTGTCATCACGCTTATCAGGTGCCGGTAGGGTATCACTACTCGGGCAAAACCTTTGAAGAGTGCGGCGATGTAATGTGCGATCACGCTCAGAAGAAATACAAGAAGTTTATTAATAAAGTAGATACCACCGGTATTGAAGTAACTCCTAGCTTTTCGCTGGTGAAGAACGATGATGTGGTAAGCAACATCTACGAAACTGCCCGCGAGGTCGGTGCCGATTGTATTGTGATTGGTGGTAAAGGTAAGTCGCCTTCTACCGCACTCATTCCAATTGGTACTACTACTGAGAAGTTAGTGGTGAAAGATACCGAGATTCCGCTGCTAATCGTGCGGCATAAGCACAAAAATGCCGGATTAATTGATATGCTTCAGCGTATCTAAAAATATGTTCACTAATACGTTTGTGAAGCCGTAGGTTCATCGGAGCCTACGGCTTTTTTATGATCAATAGGTTACCAATCTGGTAGGCAGTGCGCTCCAGATTTTCGACAGTATGCTGTAAAGCCTCGTCTAACGGTTGCGGTCGGGGACCAATTGGTAATATTGCGTCGTAGGTAGAATAATCCTCGGGCGAATAATCAGATGGTACGCTGCCTACTAGCATAATAACTGGCTTATTTTGCTCTTTAGCCCGATGAGCTACATAAAACGGTCCCTTGCCGCCCTGCGTCTGCTGATCTAGCGCTCCCTCGGTCGTAATCAGTAAATTAGCTTCTTGTAGATCGGACTCAAAGCCAGTTTTGGCCAGCAGGTATTCGGTGCCGTTTACCAGTTCAGCATTGAAGAATGCGTAGAGCGCAGCCGATACTCCACCAGCAGCCCCCCCACGAGGCAGATAAGCGATCTCTTTTCTCAGCTCCTCTTTTACCAAATCGCTGTATCCAAGGAAGTTTTGCTCAATCTCAGCTACTAATTCCGGCGAAGCTCCCTTCTGCGGGCCGAATACTTCAGCAGCTCCTACCAACGTATTGGTTACATCACAGGGCACGGTAACTTGACAGTTTGATAGTCGGCCATCCATTCCGCTTACATCTACAGCGTGCAAAACGGCTAGACCATCCGCTCCGCGCGGTATCTCGTTTCCGTTCTTATCAGTAAGCTTTCCGCCTAGTGCCTGAACTATGCCTAATCCTCCGTCTACGGTAGCACTTCCGCCTACTCCTACAATAATCTCTCGTGCCCCTTGGTTTAATGCTTCTAGAATTAACTGTCCAGTACCGTAGGTAGAGGTTTTTCTCGGATCACGCTCTTCCGCCGAAAGCAATCGCAGACCAGAAGCTTCGGCCATTTCAATCACTGCGGTTTTTCCGTCCTGAATCAGACCGTAAGCGGCTTTCACCGGTCGCCCCAACGGATCTTCTACCGTGGCGTACATCTTTCTCCCATTAGCCTGGGCTAGCATCACGTCGAGCATACCATCGCCACCGTCGGCAATAGGCTGGAGAATACAAGAGGGGCGAAGCTGGCTTTTTTCTAATCCGCGCTGAATGGCCTGAGCGGCCTGTACAGCATCCAGACTACCTTTAAAGGCATTAGGAGAATTAGGATATTCAAAACTGAAAAGATTTAAGGTTAGAATGGAATGAACCACTTTTTTACGAAAGTATCAACTGCTTAGAACAATTGAGCCAATTGTAGTTGGAAGGACTACATTTGCGAATCGTCTTTGGGCGGTCAGAGACTGTAATTTCTCCGGTTGAGAGCGGCTATTTCTTAAAGTATATCTCTACCATTCCGATAGTTTCCCGTAATATTGCAGCCAAACTAGGTAGGCTTACTATGAAGAAACTTTTACTGTTAGCGTTTAGCGCTATTTCCTTTAATCTATTTTTTACCCAGCGAAGTGTTGCCCAGCAAGGTGTCGCCCAACAAGATTCTACTCAAATTATTGAATTGGCTGACATAATTATTTCGGAAAACCGGATGCAGACCCCCTTCTCAGAACTGGCCCGTAGTATTCATCTAGTAACTCGAGAAACTATTGAAACTACTCCGGCTCAAAGCATCAACGAATTGCTGAGCTATGTGCCTGGCATGGATATTCGTCAGCGAGGCCCAGCGGGAGTGCAGGCTGATCTAAGAATTCGAGGTGGGACTTTTGAGCAGGTGTTGGTTTTAATAAATGGGGTAAAAGTGAGTGATCCACAGACCGGACACCATATGCTGAATCTGCCACTCGACCGCAACAATATCGAACGCATTGAGGTGCTGAAAGGCCCGGGAGCTCGGGTATACGGTCAGAACGCCTTCGCCGGGGCGATTAATATCGTTACTAAAGTACCAGAAAAACCAACGATCAATGCCGGAGCTTACGGCGGACAGTTTGGAACCTGGGGTGCCCGAGCCGGTATTGCAATACCGGGAGAACGCTACGGGCAGTACGTATCAGTAGCCCACGACCGATCTGACGGCTACCGACCTAACTCTGACTACGAAATAACCAATCTCTTTTACCAGTCTTACGCTAAAACCCAGATCGGTACGCTTAATTTTCTGGGTGGGCATACTATGCGTGAGTTTGGAGCCAGCGGTTTTTACGTGCCTGATTCCGAGGAATACGAAGAAGTTCGCTCCTCGCTCATCAGCGTAGATCTTGATACTAAAATTGGCTCCTGGGATGTGCGCCCCCGGCTGTACTGGCGGCGTAATCACGATGATTACCTATTTATGCGCAGCAATCCGGCGGTGTATAATAATATACATACCACCCAAGTAGGGGCTGCTGAGATCAATGCCACTCGCTTGAACAATTTGGGACTGACTGGTTTGGGAGTAGAATTTCGGCGGGAATTTATCGATAGCGATAATTTTAGTGGCGGTACCCAGCAACCAGCATTAGGTAATTGGCAGCGCAGCATTTTGGGTGTATTTGCCGAACACCGGTTTTATTTCTTCGACCGAATGGACGTTACTCCCGGTCTGTACATCAATTGGTTTTCTGACTTTGGCTGGAACTACTTCCCGGGGTTAGATGTCAGCTACGATCTCTCCCGCGAGTGGAAAGTCTTCGGCAACCTAGGCCGCTCCTTCAGGATACACACCTACACCGATTTATACTATGATGGCCCCAGCAACGTAGGAAACGATCAGCTACAACCCGAAGAAGCCTGGACTTACGAAGCGGGCGTTAAATACTTTGGCCAACACTTTTGGGGCCAGGCTAGCTATTTTTTCCGTGACGGATCGCAATTGATTGACTGGGTGCGTACCGACACGGAACAACCCTGGCAACCCCAGAATTATTACGATGTGGCCACTGAGGGGTTGGAGGTTGAAATTAATGGGCGATTTAGCGCAGAGAGTTTTCTCAAAACTGCTTCCATCAGCTATACCTACCTCAACGCAGATTTGGGGAATACCGAAGGGGTAGAATCCCGCTACGTGCTGGATCATCTCAACCATCAGTTTATTGCCTCACTGACTAATACCATTTGGAACAATATTCAGCTAAGTACCCGCCTTCGTTATCTCGACCGGATGACGCAGGAAGATTATTTCGTGCTGGATACCCGTTTGTTCTATCAAACTGATGAGTGGAACATATATGTAGAGGCCACTAATTTAACAGATACCGAATATACCGAAGCTGGTTTTGTAACTATGCCAGGAAGGTGGGTGCGAGCGGGAGTTAACGTCACCCTTCCGTATTAATGGGTTTAGGGCTGAGTAAAATAATGAGTAGCCAGGCAAAAACTCCAATAGACAGTAATGGCCCTACCCACACAATCCAGTTAAACTGCCCAATCAGGTAATCGCCTTGATTGTTGAACAGAGAAATGTATGAGACAATACAGATCAGAAATATATTGATGACGATAGTGAATGTACCAAACCAGTTGCTAATGCGCCTCTTGAACAAAGCCGACCGAAAAAATAGTGGCGAAGAAACTGGTACAGCTTCTAGCACTCGGTAGAACACCAAGCACACAACATTTACCAGCACGAATAGTCCTAGTGCCAGGTAGAAAAATGTTTCTTTGCCGATAAACTGGTTGGGGTTTCCGTTCAGGTCGGCCTGCACCCCTACTTGCGGTGGTACAAAGGCATAACTCAGCGAAAGAGCAATGAGAAAACCTAGGAAGGTAAACCCCCAGGCCAGTTTGATGAATTTATCTAGGTACGTAAACATAAACGGATGCGAAGTAAGGTATTTTTCTTAATCCTGCCGCAAAATTTCGGACTGGTATCGTAATTTTTCTTTTGCTAGAGAACCAAAAAAAGCTAGGTGATTGTTTCGGTATTACTATTATTAAACAACCTGATGTTCCACCAACCTCTCATTCATGGACATTGACCCGATTGTCTTATCTATTCCTATTTACTTTATTCTTATTGCGGTAGAATTGATTATCCAGCTAGCCCAAAAACGCGAGCTTTACCGCCTTAACGATGCCGTTACCAATATTAGTTGCGGCATTACTCAACAAATTACCAATCTGTTCTTTAAGGTAGGCGCAGTGGCGGCTTACCAGTTGGTGTACGAAAACCTGGCCCTATTTCAGATTCCGATTACTTGGTATACCGTAGCCATGTTGTTTGTACTGGTTGATTTTTGCTACTACTGGGCACATCGTAAAAGCCACGAAATCAATCTGTTCTGGGGTGGGCATGTGGTGCATCATCAGAGTGAAGATTATAACTTTTCGGTTGCCCTGCGACAAGGCTCGTTTCAGATTTTGTGGACATTCATGTTCTATCTACCACTGGCGGTGCTTGGTTTCGATACACTCACTTTTGTTACGGTTTCGGCTCTGGTCACTTTGTATCAGTTTTGGATTCATACCGAAACCATTGGTAAGCTAGGCTGGCTGGAATATGTATTCAATACTCCCTCCCACCACCGGGTACACCACGGCCGCGATCCTAAGTATATTGATAAGAACCACGCCGGAGTATTCATCATCTGGGACCGAATGTTCGGCACCTTTCAGGAAGAAGAGGAACGTCCCACTTACGGAGTAACCCAGCCGGTAAACAGTTGGAATCCCGTTTGGGTGAATTTGAAGCACTACGGCTATATGTGGAATCTGCTCCGGCATAGTCCCCGCTGGCGGGATAAATTGAATATTCTCTTCAACAAACCCGGTTGGCAACCGGAACATTTAGGTGGGTATATTGCTCCGAAAGTTGTCGATAAATCAGAACACCAAAAGTACGATGCACAGGGAGTGCATTCGGCTAATCTGTACGTATTGTTTCAATTTGTGTTAGCGTTGGTAGGAACTGCACTGTTTCTGTTCAATGCCGCTAATTTTGCGCTGATAGAAATGATCTTTTCCTCGCTGCTCATCATCAGTACGTTGGTAAGTTTAGGAGCATTACTGGAAAACCGCCCAAGTGCTGTTCCCCTGGAAATTATCCGGATGGCTTGCACCATTGTAGCGCTGTTGTACTTTACCCAACACGGCGGGTTCTACGGAGCTACGCTAGGTTTCTGTGTACTCTACTTCTTCGTATCTATCCTCTGGATATTTTCTTTTAAATCGCAAGCTCCCCGACGGGCCACGGTGACGGATAAACAGCTTCGGGTATAGCATTAATTTATGGGTTGTTTTAGGCTAATAAGTTTGCCAGAACAAAGTAGGCGAATGCCCGGTTAGTGAGTTGCTATGATTTACCTATCTCGTATGTTACTGGGACTGACGCTGGCTTCGTTGGTCTGCTATTGTAAGCCTAAGGCAATTGATATTCCTAACTTTGACGAAACTCTCTTCCAAGCTGACCGCATGGGCTGCAATGGTGAGCGGGCACAGATGAAAGAAATACTTACCCAGATTGATACGGCCTTCAAAGGGTTATCTCAAAAGCAAGTACAAGCTACCTTAGGTAAGCCTGACCGGCACGAACTGGCGCCCCGCAGCCAGAAATATTTTGTGTACTACATTGATCCGGCTCCTGACTGCCCTAACGGCATTGAAGAACCTTTCACCCTGCTCATCCGCTTCTCCGCCCTAGATCGTTCCACCGAAGTAAGCTTTCAGAATTATTAGATTGCAAATTGGAAAATCAAAAATTACAGATTAGAACTACGGGTAATTTTTTAATTTGCAATTACACAGCGACCGTCCTCAATTTTGCAATCGCACGGCGACCGTTTGTAATCTTCAATCTGTAATTTAGCCTCATGGAGCTCTTCTCACTTTCTCCGTTTGAATGGAGTCTGGTTATTCTGTGTGCCATGTTTGTAGGTATGTCCAAAACCGGAGTGATGGGAGCCGGACTGGTGGTGATTCCCGTACTAGCCGGTATTTTCGGCGGAAAGCTATCTACCGGCTTTTTGTTACCGATGCTCTCGGTAGCCGATATTTTTGGGGTACGTTACTACAATCGGCACGCGCAGTGGTCGTACCTGGTGAAGCTTTTTCCCTGGACGCTGGCCGGTATCGGGTTAGGCGTTTGGTTTGGCGACGTTATTTCCGACGAGCAATTTAAAGCGGCTATTGGCATTATTATCTTGGTTTGTCTGGCCCTGCTGTTATGGCAAGATCAACGAAAAGCAAAAATTAAGATTCCTGATTTCTGGTGGATTTCGGCAATTACCGGTATTGTCGGTGGGTTTGCTACTATGATCGGCAATGCTGCGGCTCCCATTATGGCTATTTATCTGCTATCCATGCGGTTGCCCAAGAACGATTATATCGGTACGGCCGCCTGGTTCTTTCTGATCATTAATCTGCTTAAAATTCCTCTACACGTTTTTATCTGGCATACCATCACCTGGAAAACCCTTACGTTTAATGCCACCATGATTCCCCTCATTGCCATTGGGGCAGTGCTTGGTTTTCGTTTAGTACGCATCTTTCCTGAACGAGTTTACCGAATCTTCCTCATCGTTTCCACCGCCATCTCTGCCTTCTTTTTGTTTTGAAAAAGTAAGTCAACAGAAATAACCACATCAACATAGCTAGGCTACCCAAATAATAAGGTAGTAGCAAACTGACCTTCTGCCAGGAAGTCGGGTACAATACGTTTTGCTTGCAGTAGTTGCTTATCTAGCATTATTTAGCTCTATTCTCGGTCAGTAAAACTAGAAAAAATGGAGTACCTACCTACAGGAATGTCTTTCTTTTCTTATTTTAAGAGGTAATTACCCACTACACGTAAACTTGAGTACTACTCTATTATACACGACTTCACTGCTACCAGGTACTTTTTTCAACCAGCAACCTGCAGAAGCTGATGAATAAATTTTTACCGGCACCTTGGGTTATTCTTTTGTTAATCGTACTTAAGCCTGGCCTCACTCCCGCCCAAGAGTCTATTGCCTATACCAACATGTATACGGCTAAAGATATTACGGTAGGTTTTGGCTCTTATGGCCGTATTGGCACCAGTTGGACCTTTGAGGAATCGTCGATAGAAGGGCGAAGACTGAACCTAAACAATATGGGGAGCATCGGCGGCAGAATGGAGGAGCAGGATTACCTGGAACTTGGCATGGCATTTCATATGAGGCCGCCCCAGCTAATTAAAGATTCTACCACCGTTAGTATTCAGTTTAGAGCTAATATATTTTCCCGTAGCCTTTCTCTATTCGGAAACAGCAATACGGCATCGGAAGGGGGGCTGACCATTGGGTTGCCTGAAATGTACCTAGAGGCCAGAAACATACTAACCAAAGACCTGAATAT
>ERZ1740058.286-NODE-286-length-42557-cov-6.683427_pt1 | contig 42557 bp, 37 predicted proteins | sample MGYA00581745_ERZ1740058 | MGnify/ENA primary metagenome ERZ1740058 (study PRJEB43018, sample SAMN04849742) | marine metagenome | isolation source: floating plastic debris | place: Pacific Ocean | collected 2008-08-30 | study: EMG produced TPA metagenomics assembly... | reverse complement strand
CACCTGAAACTTGCTCCGACGCTGATCGTACTCTACTCCTTCGGGAATTAAGCCAGCTTGAGTAAGATCAATTCGTTCCAGTAGTTCCCAATCGTAGCCTTCGTCCTCTAGATCATCCAGAAGGTCTTCCAGTAACTGATGACAGGAGGTAGAAAAAACTAGAACGCTTACTAATAGGATATTAAACGGTTTGAGCGAAATGTACGACAAAAAAGCGTGCATGCTGAAGGTTGGGTTCTTATTAAAAAAATTCTCTTCGTGAACTCAGGTTAAAGTAATATGTTAACTTCCACTTCAAATCGATTGTGGAAAACAGCACTATTTATACTTGGCTATTGGTTGGTATCGGCCTTTCGGTAGTCGCCAAGCTTTTGATTTATCAAGGTAAAAAAAGAGCGGGTAACATTATAGTAATTCCAGCCGCGTTCTGCTTGCTAACCGCTCTCATGTTCACCGTCACTGATTTTGCCCGGTTGTACGGACGAATACCGGAACAAGCGCTAAGTCTACTTGGTTTGGCTGGGGCAGTAGTAGTGATATTTCAGATTATGATGATCAGATTGAACAGGTCTTATTCCTCTCGCCAGATGGGTTGGTTTATTCCGATAATTGCAGTGGGATTAGGGCTATTTTTCTGGTTATGGCATTATTGGGTCTAGAGCAACCGGGTAGTAATTTAGGCTATATCAATACGGATGGATCAGGCCAGACAATACGTGATACGGGAGCTGAACCTCCCCCTGGGTTTTCCACCATCGTTTTCTCCTGAATAGTGCCCCCCATTCGTTGGTAAAAGGCAAGTGCACTGGTATTAGCCTCAAATACCCACAGGTAAAAGCCAGAAGTCTCATCGCGCTGATACACCCACTGAGCCGATCTCCGAATTAGCTCGGCGCCAATGCCTCTTCCTTGCCAGGCTGATGATACGTGCAGATTGTCTAGCAGGGCTCCGTGCTCTTCGTGAAAATCGGCGTAGGTACAAGCAAATCCGCAACGCTGCTCACTATCAGTAGCTACAATTATATGCTGGGTTTCTTTCGGGTGCTGAAATCGCTCCCGCCAAATGCTAAGCCGGTCGGCTAACACTTCCTGATCCAGATAGGCATCACGTAGTATGCCCCGATAGTGTTTTTGCCAGCTTGCCGCATGTAGTTGGGCTATGGCATCCGCTTCGTTCGGTAAAGCTTCCCGATAGGTAGTCATAGGTTAAAAATATAGAGTCAAGTTCGATCTTAAAAAATTTTTTTATTATAAAACCTTTTATTTTTCCTTTCGTACTTGATAGTAATACTATTATTTACTAAATTTAGACTATCATGATATTTTTTCTTAATAAGATCAATCGTTCACAACTAAATCAGCCGGAAAAATTGCAAAACGCACCACCGGTTGGTGCAGCCAGACGATATCAGCAAGCCAACCGATTGGCCGATATGTCAGTGGGAAGAATTCGCCGCTGGAATATGCCATTCCGGCGTCCATTTTTATTATAAATATTTTCTAACCCATAAATACAGTTGCCCATGAAACCGAGCATGTTATCCTACACCAAACTTATTCTGGAGAAGGTAAGCTTCAGCAAAGAGCTGTACGAAAGGGAGTACCGAAAGGCACTTAACCGGCTTTCTTCTCATGAGGCCCGACTGTTGGAGCAGTGGGCACGGCGGCGCAGGCAACAACTCGTGCCGGTAGCAGCAACTCATTAATGCCATTCAAGATTACGTTAATACTTTTGCTTACTGAATTGACCGGCATGCTACTGGCACGTCGGTCTTTTATTTTTTCCTCATCATTCCTTTACCACAGCTAGGTAAACCTATCGCTAAATTATTTATTGAGTGCCCTTTATTCCGATTCTAAAAGCGTCAGGGCAAGGTACTACTTTCGGATCTCGCTATACTTTTCGATTAGTTTGATCATGTCTTCCGTACTTTTACCCAGGTGCTCCGATATCTGTTTCATTTCATCCAAAGTAATTGCACTTCCCCGCGTGCTAATGTAGGTGTTAAGATTCATTGAGTCGGCAAACCAGTTGGTGATAATGATCATAAGCTGAGCCAGATTTGAGCGGCTATTCTGGATCTCCAGCGGCGGTTTAAAGAAAAAAGTAGTCACCAAATCGATGAATCCCACGGCTCCGAACGCTATGGCAAGTATGGTTTTGTCCTGAGCGGCAAACACAATAGAGGTAGCAATCAAGCCGATGCCAATAACAAAGGCCGCTATATACATCAGCATAGTATAATTGTAAGCCCGCCGGGCATCCTTCACCACGTCCTGAAGCGAGGTCTTAATACTTATGATGGTATCGTAGGTATTTTCTACATTTTTGGTACTGAACAATAGCGCCTGAATAGCGTTACTCGCTTGGGCCTGGGCTACTTCCTTACCCTGTTCAGTCTGCAAAACATTGCTTTTTTGTGCCTGAATAGAAAGGTTTTTAATCACTCCCAGTGTTTGAGCAATCTCATTCTTGTCTTTGGTATCAAACCGTTCGTCTCGGGGAGCAACAGTATCTACACTGGCATCCTCAAAGAGAAATTTATAGATGTAGTCGTAGGCTAGTTCTTTGTTCTTCATGGTGTAGTAGTAGCTGTTAGGTGATAGTACTAGTGACCGTGTGGGATTAAAAATACCGTTAGATCAGTGCTCCCTGATTATTATCTTACTTAAAGTACCTAATATTCGTAATTATTTCTACTTCAGACCAAGGAAAGACACTCATCTTTTCGGTATTCAGTTAGTGGAATAGCCTATTGTTAATCTACGAAGTAACTCCTCGCCAATTAGCCTGACTAGAACAACACTGCCCAATAATTGCCCCTTAAGATAGAAAAGCTCCGTAGGCCAGTAGAGCTACTATGCACCTACTTATCTATGGAAAAACCATATAGCCAGCAATAAGAAGAATGATGTAACGACCATCTATTTATTCAGTTAAATCTGCCTAAAATGTTACCTACGACAGATTAATTGGTAAAACTGGAAACCTTCTGGAAAAAGCCGCATCACTTTTGTACTAACCAAAAAAACCACAGAACGATCCCGAATGGTCAAAGTAAAAGAAGCATATTTCCTAAATCAAGTTGATGTTGCTGTTGATAATGCGTTGAGTACCCCCGAAATTCTCTCTCAGCTAGAGGTATACGGCTACGATGCCAAAAAAATCAAGCAGGGTCAGGCGATGCGCCGTGCACTGGATGAGTTGATGATGCAACAGGAAGATGCTCATTTAGCAGCCAAAGATGCTACCCGTGTACTGAATGAAGTACGACAGCAGGCCGAAACCATGTTCGGTACCCATCTTTCCATTGCTCGTATTGCTTTTCGGGATGATACTACCTTTTGGAATGCTCTTAAACTGGGTCAGGCCCGGGAACGTAACCTGCCCGACTGGCTTGTTCAGGTACAGCGGTTCTACACCCGTATTGTGGTGGTAGCCAAAGAGATGGAGAAGTACAATGTACCCCAAAAGGAGCTGATTGAAACCCGCAAACTTATTGCCCAGATCGGGAACTTGCAGCGCTTACAGAAAAAAGCGAAAGGTCAAGCTCAGATGGCTACCCAAGCTAAAAACATGGCAATAAACGACCTAGAGATCTGGATGCGACGCTTCATCCGCATTGCTCGCGTAGCTCTTGAAGAAAACCCCCAGCAACTGGAAATGCTCGGTTTCGTAGCTTCATAACCGTGGGCAATTAACCGCACGCCGACCGCAATGAGCAAAGAGCAGTGAACAATGAATGTCTGCTCGTAAATCTATGACTCGTTTACTTTCACAACTCTTTCAGAATTCAAAATCGGTGCGTCGAAGCGTCAGAAATTTCTTATCAGAAGGATTTAAAATCCGTCAGATATTTCATTCGGAATTTGTAATTATGAATAGCACGAGGCTACATTTCAGTTATCAGCGAAACGAGCGGTAGGTCAAATTTCTCCAGGCAGCTTCCAGCGGGCCTTGAGTAAATCTTCGCATCCACAACCAGCTTATGGCTAGTTGAAATAACCAGATACCGGCAACAATTGGCAGTAGCTCCGCCCGGGAGTATTGATTGTATTGACCCAGTCCGTAGCCGTAAAGGACCAGACCGCAGATTATGCTCTGCATGATATAATTGGTCAGAGCCATACGACCCGCACAAGAAACGGCATTATCCTTCCACCTTATCAGATATTTCTGATACAAACCGTTAAACAACAGAATATAGGCCAGCCCCAAAATCTCCTTCGGGAAGGTAAATAGCCAGCTTTGCCCCACACTGCTTACCGGCTGAAAGTAGTTAAATGTCCAGTGATAGTAGCGAACGTAGTTGACGGTTAGTGCTACCGCTAGTATCAGTAATGTAACCGGCCAGTAATACTTCACCGCCCGGCAGTCCCGGAACACGCCCATTTTGTACAGCACTATTCCGAGTATCATCATGATGAGTGTGCGGAACAGAATTCCCTGGTAGAAGACTGTACCCTTGTGGGCCTTGGTGTGCTCCGCATTGGCTACCCAGCTTTGGTAAATCGTAGTCCGCGGCACCCCTAATTCAGAACGATCGGGCTCACCCGGCCTGGTTCTTCTTTCCCAGCTTTCTATAGTTTTCTGGTCCACTTCAGTTCGATACTCCTCATTTAGGCTAACTGCCTGGGTATATTTGCTAAGCTGCTGCTGTGTATTGGACGTCCGCTCGTAAGCGTTGTACAGCAGCACCGCTCCCAGCAAGACTAACACTCCTAACAGTTGCCTAACCGTGAACGAGCGGAACGGAAACAGGAACAACCCGCAGGCTGCATAGTGGTACAGAATATCCCCGTTCCAAATCAGGTAGGCGTGCAGCAGGCCAAATACGAACAGCCACAACAATCGCCGAGCGTAAATATCCATTGCTCGGAGTCCCAGATTTTTACCTTCCAACCTTTCCAGGAAAATGTAGAAACCTACGCCGAACAGCAGCGTGAACATGCTAAAAAACTTGCCCTGCGCCAGAAAAAACACCCAGAAACGAACCGTATGATCCACCTCACTCACAAATCCATATTTGTACGGACTCCAGGGGTCAGGATAGGAGAACGATTCAATATTAATCAGCAGAATACCCAATACGGCCAGCCCTCGCAGAAAATCCAGCGAACCAATTCTTTCTGATTGTGCAGTAGGCTGAGGCATTAATTTCAATTAGCAGTGTACAATGACTAATTTCTATCGTGAATCACTTAACAGGAACTCCATTAGCATATTTGTCAATCCAGCGATATATAGCATTAACGATAATATTCGTTTCTTGTGAATCTTCATTTTCCAAAGGAGAATCCCAATCAGAATTAAGTATCACCATTGCCTTATAAACTCCATTATAATATCTAACATCAAGTAAAGGACCGTCTCCATAAATATGGCTTAGTTGCAAGATATCTTCTGTCTTTTCCGCGTTTACTAACCAATCCTCATTTTCGGTAAAGCCATAGGGATCAAACTCGACCTGCCATTGATTGATATTGCTCGATATTCTTTTATTACGAATCATATTACTATTTGTGTATTGCTCAGGTAATATATCCTCTTTGGTGAAAAATTCGTTAGTAGAGGGTATTATTCTTACTGACCAGCTATGTCTCTTCATTTTCTGCGCTTTTGCGGAGCTCTCACCTTACTTCTCGCTACCACCATTTCCAGTCAAGCTCAGATCTGGGATTTAACCACCAGGGTTTTTAATAGTGTTTTTAACGATACGGTTTCATCGGAGCGGCCCAAGTTTGTGGCCTACCCAACCGTTGCCTACTCTCCTGAAACCCGCTGGGAATTTGGTATCAGTGCACTCTACGTATACTACGCCCGACAAGATACCAGCAACCGACTAAGCGAAATTAACGCTTTTACCTTTTTAACGCTGGAAAGACAGTACGGCTTATGGATAGACCATGCATTATACTCGCACCAGAGCGACTGGTTTTTTCTGGGCCGATTGCGGTTTCAGCAATTCCCGCTACTATACTACGGCATTGGACCCGACACTCCCCCAGAAGAAATTGCTCAGGTAGACGCGAGTAGCGTTGCTATTCGCGAGCGAGTATTACGCAATGTAACAGGTAGTCTCTACTTAGGAGTAGAACTGGACTACCAGCAACTAACTAACGTAAATTTTAATTCTCTGAGCGATGAACCGTTTGATCCACCTCTCGGTAGCCAGGGTTCTAACAACTTTGGAGTCGGGGTAGGATTGGTGTACGACAACCGTCACAACGTGCTAAACGTGCGGGAAGGCTTTTTTGGCGAAACCGGCTTTCTCCACTACGATACTGGTTTTGGTAGTGACTTTTCGTTCACCCAGTTTTTTCTGGACGCCCGCTACTTCTACCCAGTCACTCGTAATCAGGTGCTAGCTGCCCAGTTCATAGGCAATAGCCTAACCGGCGATGTTCCATTTAACCAGTTGGCATTAATGGGAGGCGAGAGCATGATGCGAGGCTATTATCTGGGGCGTTACCGGGACAAGACTTTACTGGCTACCCAACTGGAGTACCGTTTTCTACCGTTCCCGTTTAGCCGGCGCTGGGGTGCAGCAGCGTTCATCAGTACCGGAGGAGTATCACCTTCGCCTCGGGAGATTAACCTGGGAGATTGGAAAGTAGCCGGTGGGGCCGGAGTCCGCTTCATGATTTTCCCGAACAAAGATGTATTCACCCGTATCGATGTTGCCTTCACTCAGGAAGGCATCGGTTACTATTTTTTTATTGGAGAAGCCTTTTAATTGACCTAATTAGAAAGAAAAGCCAGTTACGACGTTTAAGAAAGAAATTTTGGTGTTGAAATTATCTTGTAGGATAACATATCCTCTAGTTGTACTAGGCAATAAAAATTTATTTTGATTCTGATGAGCTCCAAAGTTTACGTTATAGCGAGCTTCTAAAAAAATACTGTTTCTTTTATTTAGCACGTAATTAAGTCCAATTACTCCTTCTACTCCCATTAAAGTACTCCCATCTAGCCAGCTTCGGGTTTCATCACTATTAAATCGCTTAGTTTCTAAGTCTATCAGGAAAGTAGCGACTGGGCCTAGTGCAAGTATTGGCCGTACTTTACGATTAATTGAAGTATAGCGCACCATAGCCGGAATTTTGAAATATGAATACGATAATGCCAGTTCATCGGTAGTATAACTGCTATTTCCATACCATGCTTCTGTTTGAAAAGAAATGTACTCACTCAAAAATGGATCTTTGAATTGCACAAAAGCGCCAAAAGTAACATTGGTACTGTTAGAAAAAGATGCTTCCATCTGATCTTGCAAATATTCTACATTCTTGAATGATATGCGCGATATACTGCTTCCTCCTAACATTCCCACCCGAATTTGTATGGGGGTTTTTTGCCTGGAATATGTAATACACTTATACTCGTCGCATACTTGGTTATGGTACTCTTCGGCAATATCAATAAGGTCGGCGTGGCTTAAACTCGTTGTCTCAATTTTGTTGGAGAGAGCAGGAGCATCGGAGAAAATATATCTGAGCGTTCCCTTATAATACTCTTTATGTTTCATATAATTCCGGCCATCACGATTAATCTCTACTGACTCGATAGTAAGAGGAACTAGTTGATTATCCTCTTTCATTATGTAATAATGATCGTCATTTCCATCCCGGCAGAAAAATATATCCGCAATGCCATCAATCAAATATTCTAAAAACACTGTTTTATCTTGCTCATCTATCTTCACCTGTTTGCTAACATAATATTTCCCTGGAGTAAACCGGTATCCAGCTATTTCATCAGGCGCGTAAGTGACTACCTTTGATTCTTGGCTATTTTTAAATCTACATTTTATGGCACTTTTAGATGCAGTTTTATAATCGATGAGTCCACGAAGCGTATCTTGCTGAAGCGTAATTACATAACCCTCTCTAAATTTCTCTTGTCCATAACTAGGAATTTTTGCTAACGTCACCGCTAATACACCAATTATTATAGCTTTTTTTGTGAATAGTTCTTCAAAACTTATGTACATATCTCTTACTGTAATATTTTTTATCGCACTTTTTATCAATAAAGTGCAAATATATTACATTTAGATACAAATGTGTATTAATCTTTAGAAAAATCACATAAAGATACTAAAGAATAAAAGCAGGTTAGTAACGGGCCGAGAAAATAGCTTGCGGAATTTCGGGGTGCTCGTCGGAGATGCGGTCGATGAGTTCCTGAGCGTTTTTGTTTTTGAGGCGGCGGGCAATCAGAGCATCAGTGAAAGCTTCCAGATGATTGTCTAACTGATAGTGATTAGTCGCTCGTAGCAGATATAGTTCGCTCTTACGGGGAGTGATTTTTAGTGCCCGACTGGCGTCTTTTACCGCTTCTAGGTGATAGCCTAGCTTCTGCTTCACCCAGGCCCGATGCTGGTAGGCCTTAGCGTACTTCGGATTAATCTTCAGCGCTTGATTTAGGTCAGATAATGATTGCGCGTATTCTTTACGCTTGGCGTGTACGTAGCCCCGGTTACAGTAAGCCGCAGCGTAATTTTTATCGTACTTTAGTGCTTGGGTAAAGTCCTCAATGGCCTGGCCGTATAGCTGTTCTTTAAACATAGATACACCCCGCTCATTGTAGGATTTGGCGTAACGATGAAAACGCTTCATGGCTTCGTCGTAACTCACCAGATTACCCTCCTCATCGTACAGATTATATATTTTAGATGCCCGTTCTACGAACAGCTCCTGCTCTGTCTTTTTATGACAGGCCCACAGCATAATACCGATAAGTAGGATTGGCCAGCGTTTCATTTTTCTGTTAACAAATTGGGAAAGTCAGGTGGTTCAACTTTAGTTAGCTAATATCTTTTTGCTTAGAATTAACCTGAGTTCGGTAATGATTGCAAATATCGCTTAAGGTACAATCGTGGCAGCGGGGATAGCTCCAGGTACAAACCCGTTGGCCGTATCGTTCATTGCTTTCATACCGTTAGTAACCCTCTCTCTTCGAAGTGGTTTTTGGCATTCGGTTTAAAAAAAAGCCGGATTAGGCAACATTTACGTGACAAGCCCAGTATATTCGTCTTAAAGTTTTTTATTCGCAAATTCAATTAATCATGAAATTAGCCGTAGTGGGTGCCACCGGGCTGGTGGGTACCGAAATGCTAAATGTGTTAGCCCAGCGCAACTTTCCGTTAGACGAATTATTACCCGTAGCTTCGGCCCGGTCAGTAGGAAAAACCATAGAATTTAGAGGAAAATCGTATCCGGTAGTAGGTATGGACGATGCCATTGCGGCCCAACCCGACATTGCTATTTTCTCCGCTGGCGGCTCAACTTCGCTGGAATACGCTCCTCAGTTTGCTGAGGTAGGCACCATTGTCGTAGACAATTCTTCGGCCTGGCGCATGAATCCCGCCAATAAGCTGGTAGTACCTGAGATCAATGCCCACGTACTTACTGAGGAAGATAAGGTTATTGCTAATCCCAACTGCTCCACTATTCAGATGGTAGTGGCACTGGCTCCACTACATCAGAAATACCAGATAAAGCGCATCGTCGTTTCTACCTACCAGTCGGTAACCGGTACGGGAAAAGCCGCGGTAGACCAGCTATTGAACGAACGCCAAGGAAAAGAAGGTGAGAAGGTGTATCCTCACCCCATCGATATGAATATTCTACCGCACATCGACGTGTTCTACGACAACGGCTACACCAAAGAAGAAATGAAGATGGTGAACGAAACCAAGAAAATCTTTGGTGACGATAGCATTCAGGTGACGGCTACGGCAGTGCGTGTACCGGCCGTGGGAGGGCACTCGGAAGCGGTAAACGTAGAGTTTGTCCAGGATTATGACCTGGTCGAAGTTCGAGAATTATTAGCCAGTACATCCGGCGTAGTGGTGCAGGATGATGTAAAGAATAATGTATACCCCATGCCTATCTGGGCTCACCAAAAGGATGAGGTATTTGTTGGAAGGTTGCGCCGTGATGAAACCCAGCCCAATACTCTGAATATGTGGGTAGTATCGGATAATCTACGGAAAGGTGCCGCTACTAATGCCGTTCAGATAGCCGAATATCTGGTTGCTCAAAATATAGTGAAGTCAGCCGTAGCGGGCTAATGATCAACGACGACCTGGCATTATTACAACAACCGCGCATTCAACAATTTATCCGCGAGCATGCGTCGGATGATCCGTATCAGTTAGTACTTCAGGCTAAACGGCACCCTGACATACCAGTCCAATTGGTGGCAGAGCAGATACAAGCACGGCAGAAGGCCAGGACTAAGCTACCCGAATGGTATCAGACTGCAGGAATTATTTTCCCTCCGTTGTTATCAATGGAACAGTGCTCTTCGGAAACCACGGCTCGGTTTAAAGGCAGTCTGGTTTCGGGCACTACAGCGGTAGACCTCACCGGCGGAGCCGGAATAGATACTTATTATCTGAGCCATTCGTTTGAGCAAATGCACTATGTGGAACAGAACTCGCTACTGGTAGCCATTGCTCAACACAACTTCCAGCGGTTGGGAAGCTCTATTCAAACCCACTCAACCACTGCCGAGTCTTTTCTAGCTTCGATAGGTGAGGTAGATTTGATTTATCTGGACCCTGCCCGACGGGGAACATCCAATCAGAAAGTATTTCAGCTAACCGACTGCTCTCCCGATGTAGTACAGCTACTTCCTAAGCTTTTGGATAAAGGAAAGCAGATATTGATAAAAACTTCGCCGATGCTGGATATTGAAGCCGCTCGACGGGATCTGAAATTGGTAGATCAGATTTATGTGGTGGCTGTGAATAATGAATGCAAAGAAGTGCTTTACCTTCTCTCCGCCCAGGCATCTGATTCTCCATTCATTCAAGCGATTGATCTAAACACCGATACAAAACCGCTAGAATTCAGACCAAAAGAAGAAGCTCACGCAGAGGTTGAGTTTGCTGAACCGCAGCACTACCTGTACGAACCTAACGTAGCGGTGATGAAGGCGGGAGCGTTTCGCACGGTAGCGCAGAAGTGGAGATTAGCTAAACTACATCTGCATACGCACTTGTACACCTCCCAAGAATTAATACCCGATTTTCCGGGACGTACGTTTCGGGTAGAGGCGGTAGTGCCCTACCAAAAGAAGAAAGTACAGCAGCACGTTCCCGAAGGAAAGGCTAACGTTACTACCCGTAATTTCACCGATTCGGTGGCCACGGTACGTAAAAAGTTGGCTTTAAAAGAAGGTGGCGATATTTATCTGTTTGCTACCCGAACCGTCTCGGCTAAGCACGTAATACTTATAGCAAAAAAATTATAGAAAATAGTTAGTAGTTGCGACAACTATATTTTAGATATTCCGTTATTTTAGTAGTCGTGACAACTAAATAATTAATACAAATATGCACACAAAAGAAATTAACAGTCGATTGGATTTTGTTTCAATTCAAGTGAGAGATATACAAAAGTCCGAGAAGTTTTATCGTAAGATTTTAGGGTTCAAACTCTCCAATTATCAGAACTCTGATGCGACAGTATTTCAAAATGAAGCGGGAGCAGTATTTGCCGTTCGTAAGCCGTTTGCTCCGTTATCAGAAAATCAACCTTTAGGGTTCGGAGTGAGTCTATGGTTTGGTTGGGTAGATAACATAGAGAGCTTAGAAACTTATCTCGAGAGCAAAGGTGTCATTATTTTGAAATCTCTTTATAATACCCCGTTTGGAAAAAGCATCACCATTGCTGACCCAGATGGCTACGCGATAACACTTCATCAGGTAGATTCCCATGAAAACTGACAAAAGATACTTTATTGCGGTTGCTTCTTTAGATCATGTGAAGGCCGGAATAACTGGTGGCTTTGCTCAAACCAACCACGGAAAACATGGCCCGATGAAAAGGTTGAACAAAGGAGACAAAATCATTTACTACTCATCTAAAGCAGAGTATGGTAAGCAAAAGCCTTATCAGAAATTTACAGCGGTTGGTGAGGTGATTGATGAACAACCATATATCGGGATTATGTCCGGAGATTTCCAGCCTTACCGGAGAAATGTTCGCTACTACTCTTGTAAGGAAGTCTCTATTCGCTCTCTATTAGAAAAATTATCGTTTATTCAGAATGTAAAATGTTGGGGTTATCCTTTTCGCCAAGGGTTCTTTGAGATTTCAGAACAGGATTATGAAACCATTACACTGATAATGCTGCATGAGCAAGAGTAGAAATATTTTTCCTTTTAAAAAACCAGAAGAAAACTCTGGCTTTCTACTTTGGCAAGTTACTATGCACTGGCAGCGCCAAATGAAGCAGGGGCTAGATAAGATAGGCCTTACTCATACGCAGTTTGTATTGTTAGCCGCTTTACAGTGGTTATCCCAAGAGCTGTCAGAGGTCAACCAGATAGATGTAGCAAACCATGCTCAGGTAGATAAAATGATGACTTCTAAAGTAGTTAAGACATTACTTGATAAGCAATTAGTGAAAATAAAAGCTAATGAGCGGGATAAACGGGCAAAACCACTAGTACTAACCCGACAGGGGAAAAAGACACTGGAAGATGCACTCGCTATTGTGAGGCGGGTAGATACCAAGTTTTTTTTACCATTACAAAATAAAGAAGGTGATTATCAGCATATTATGCGGCTATTACTAAAGGAGCAAGATTGAATGTTTTAATAATGAAAATCAAATACGCCCATACTAACATTGTTGCCAAAGATTGGCAATCACTAGCCAAATTTTACCAGGAAGCTTTGGGTTGCGTTCCGGTACCTCCACAACGGCAGCAGGCAGGAGAGTGGCTCGAGCGAGGAACCGGAGTGCCGGGTGCTTCGCTGCGAGGAGTGCATTTACGATTGCCAGGTTACGGAGAGAGTGGACCTACACTGGAAATCTACCAGTACGAACACATGGAAGATAAACTCACTCCGGCAGCTAACCGTCAGGGATTAGGGCACTTAGCTTTTTTGGTAGATAATGTATCGGCGGTAAGAGAGAACATTTTGCAATACGGTGGCCATGATCTTGGCCGGATAAGCGAAGCTAAAGTAGCCGGAGTGGGCACTATTACTTTTATCTATATGACCGATCCAGAAGGAAATATTCTGGAGATTCAACACTGGGCATAAAAAAAGCCGACGGCATTAACCATCAGCTCGGGCAATAATTGTTATTTCGAGTAATCTCTATCGCAGGTCTACTATTTCCACTCCCTGGTACTGGCTGGTATCAAAGGTGAACAACTCATCAGTGACACTGGCCTGAGGGTTGAAGTTAGCAATCTGATAGGTGTAACGAGTGCCATTCTTGTCAAAGATGCGCCATTTTTTCAGGGTCTTATCGTCTTTGGCAATGTGCAGGCGGATTTTAAAGAACTGATTATCGTTGTTCTCCGGCACCAAATCAACTACCTGGTACGATTTCCCATCGATAGTCTCATCTTCCAGATAGGTGTACTTAAAGCCTCGCTTGTAAGCATTGTAAATCTGAGTGGGGGAAATATCTCCTTCATCCGGACTGTAATCATCAATATTTACCTCATTTACTTCCTCCAGATAGGTCCAAACGGTGCTACCGTCGTTAATGATTTCCTGACCGCCCATTTTCAGGCGAAACTTGTCTCCTTTTACCGTAATTTCTCCTTCAAAATCTTCACTGATTGACTGATCAGAGTTTTCCATAGAATAGGAGAAATCGGATTCAAATGCCCCAATTTCCTGGTAGGCATCGCTCATGGCATCTAAAATTTCTTTCGCCTTGGGATCATACTGGGCTTGTACTGTTGAGTACTGAAACCCGACTAACACTACAGCGACTATTATTAAAATCTTCTTCATACAAATACAACTAATAGGATGTTATTGTGTTAGTCCAGACTGTTCAATAACTGTTCCAAACTGTACTCATCGCTGATTAACACTTCGCGGGCTTTACTGCCCTCAAATGGACCTACAATACCCGCCGCTTCTAATTGATCAATCAGCCTTCCGGCCCGGTTATAGCCTAATTTTAGCTTACGCTGGATAAGCGAAGTACTACCCTGTTGATGGTGCACAATCACCCGGGCGGCATCATTAAATAACTCATCCCGATTTTTCAGATCCACTTCTAGTACGTCACTGTTATCAGCCTCATCACCCAGATATTCGGGTAACACGTAGGCCGATTCATAGCCACGCTGGGAGCCAATGTACTCGCAAATGCTATCTACCTCGGGCGTATCCACAAATGGGCACTGAAGCCGAATAAGATCAGAATTGACCGAAAGCAGCATATCTCCCATACCCACTAACTGTTCTGCCCCGCCTGTATCCAAAATAGTGCGGGAATCCACCTTAGAGGTAACTCGGTAGGAAAGTCGCACCGGGAAGTTCGCTTTAATAATACCGGTAATTACGTTCACCGAAGGCCGCTGGGTAGCAACTACCAGATGAATTCCAATAGCTCGAGCGAGTTGCGCCAGACGAGCAATGGGGGTTTCTACTTCTTTACCTGCGGTCATCATCAGGTCGGCTAATTCATCAATAATTAGTACGATGTAGGGTAGAAAGCGGTGTCCCTCTTCCGGATTCAACCGACGATTAACAAATTTCTTATTATACTCACGGATGTTACGGCAACCGGCGTCTTTCAGCAGATTGTAGCGGTTGTCCATCTCAATACACAGCGAGTTAAGTGTGTAAATGACCTTTTTGGTTTCAGTGATAATCGCATCCTCACTGTTCGGAATTTTTGCCAAGAAGTGGCGCTCCAGCTTGTTGAAAAGTGAAAGCTCCACTTTCTTAGGGTCAACCATCACAAACTTTAGTTGTGACGGGTGCCGCTTGTAGATTAGTGAACTGATCAGTACGTTGAGCCCAACCGACTTTCCTTGCCCGGTAGCCCCGGCAATGAGTAGGTGGGGCATTTTAGCCAGATCGGCTACGAAAAGCTCGTTAGCCACCGTTTTCCCCAGTATGATCGGAAGTTCTTTATTGCTGCGCATAAACTTTTCGGTAGTTACCACCGAGTGCATGCTCACAATCTCCCGATTCTTATTAGGCACTTCAATCCCGATGGTTCCTTTTCCCGGAATGGGAGCGATAATTCGGATACCTAAAGCTGCCAGGTTTAGCGCAATGTCATCCTCCAGATTTTTGATTTTGGATATTTTTATCCCAGCCTCTGGCACAATCTCGTAGAGCGTTACGGTAGGACCAATAGTAGCCTTAATGGACTGAATCCCAATTTTGAAGTTAATCAGCGTCTCTACAATCCGGTCTTTATTATCCTCTAGTTCTTCTTTGGTAACCTGTACTCTTCCACTATGGCTATCATCCAGCAACCCCGGTTCAGGATAGCGGTACTTAGGTAAATCCAGGGTAGGGTCGTAGTTTTCTGACTTGAGCACTTTCTTAGCTTCTTCAGTATGCTCTTCTACTTCTAAATTATATTCGGAATGTGGGTTTTCCTGCGGTAAGGATGGGTTTTCTATATCCAACGACAGGCCAGAAGAAGCAGGTTTCTTAGCTTTTGGTTCAGGCTCTGGCAAAGCGGACTCATCCACTACAGCCTCTGGCTCTTCCTTCTCAAACTCAATCGAGGATTGAACAGCCGTTCCGGAGGAAGAATGATCCCAAGCTAGTGTTTCTTCTTCCTGTACGAAGTCGTAGTGAGAAGAAGCACCATCAGCCATTGCGGTCGCAGGTGCTGGTGAACGGTCTCGACTAAAGGGCGAAACCGGTTCCGGAAATGGCAAAGGCGAAGTAAGCCCGAAAAAGTAGATCACAAACACAATCAGGGCAAGCGCCAGTACGAGCAACGCACCCCAGCCGATTAAGCTATCGGTGATAGTGGCTAGTTCGTACCCAACTCCGCCACTGAGCATACTCCATTCTGAGAAATTCTCTTGATGGTAAGTCCAGTAACCTAACAACCAACTGATCCAGATCAGAAAGAAGATAACCGCCATAGCTGACTTGTGCAGCGGCAGCAATGTCCGGCGAAATACTAATCGTACCCCAGCGGCAAAGAGTAGCGGGGGAATAAGTAAGGAAGCCACACCGAACCAGCGGTATATCCACAGGTAGGAAACTACAGCTCCTACCAGCCCCAGCCAGTTTTCGGTTTCCTGTCCGGCTACCTTCCAGTTACTTTCCAGTACCGATTCTACCACACTTTGGTCGGCGGGACCAGTGAACAGATAGGATATTTGCGCAATAAACAAGTATAGTGAAGCTACGATAAGAAAAAATCCCAGTGCCAGATGAAACCGCGGATCACGCCAGACGGGGCGAAACGAGCGAGTTTTTTTACTGGTTCTGGTTTTGCCAGAAGATGATTTAACCCGGTTGGTCTTACTTGATTTTTTGGCCATACCCCTGAATTTCAGCTACAACAAAGACGATCAAAGCTACACAATTAGCTATAAGTTACATAAATACCTTCGGAAAGTGCGTTTAATCCGATTAATTCTATTTTATAACGGATGTACAGTTTTTGAAATTTTTTATAGGGTCTTATCAATGATTTTTTAAAAAATTGTGTTGTCCAATCAAATGCGGTAGTAGGCTGTACGATTGGAAGCACGGGGAGATTAATTGAATCTATCATAAAAAGGCTTATGCAACATGTAGACAAATCGGTTTTATGTACCAACAGCTTGGGGAAAATCACTGCACTTACCCCAGGAGTCGCTTACGAATTTACGTTCAAAAACGTACATTTATTGTTGACCGCTAGTCAAATTCACCAATTAAAGGTAGAATTAGAGCCTTTGGAAGAGCAAGACTGGTTTCTCACTTCAGAGGAAGCATTCACGCTATTGCGCTTTCCGTTCCTGAATTTTAGCCTTTGGGTCACTCGGCCGGAATTTAACAAACTACTACAACTTCTGTTGGAGGCCGAGGCCATGATGAAAGTACACCACTGGTTAGCTTTCCGCACCGAGCGCTCTCGCACCAATTAGTCTCTGGATGCAGTATTCAGGTGTTCGTGTACGTTGAGTAACTTTGAGCGCCGGGCGCTTGAACATATAAATTCTAAAGTAGCTTATCCACTGCTTCCATCGCCTTATCGTAGTCAGGCTCCTGCCCAACTTCGGGAACTAGCTCCGCATAAGCAATAGCATTGTTCTGATCCACTACAAATACTGCTCGAGCTGATAATCCTTTAAAAGCTCCATCGGTAATTTCAGTATTATATTGTTGCGAAAACTCACCGTAGCGGAAATCCGAAGCATTCACAATGTTTTCAATATTAGATGTTTCGCAGAAACGCTTCATGGCAAAAGGCAGGTCTTTGGAGATAACCAGTCCGGTTACTCCCGACTTCCCCCCTAGCTGCTGATTAAATTTGCGCGTTTCGGTAGCACACACCGATGTATCGAGGCTAGGCACGGCAATAAGCACTTTTACTCCCGACAAATCTGATAATTTCTGATCACTCATATCGTCTTTCACAAAAGTGAAGTCAGGGGCTGCGCCTGATGAAGGAATATCGCCTTTAATAGAGGCGGGATTACCACCTAATGTTACTGAAGCCATAGTTAGTATATTTTATAAGGTTGAAAGCCTAATTATACGTTAGTATCGGAGGTTTCCCTAACCGTTCAGGTGCTTTTAAGGTTATTCAGGAAAGATTGGTACAATTCTACCGAAAAAATCTTAGTTTAATGCAACAATTATGAGCACCGAATCTATTCAGCACCCTGTTCTCAAAAATAGGAGCTACAAACCTATCTTGCCAAAGCGCAAAGAGTGGCCAGTAGTGAAGCTGAGCCGACAGCGTAAGGAATTCATTGATACCGTAGTTAAAAATAGCATTACTAAACTTCTTGAACTGGCTCCCAATACCGACACACTGATAGAGGAGTTAGAAGCTACGCTCTACAAGGAGAAATATCGCATTCGGGAAAATCCCTGGGCGGTTGATCCGGATGACGACCGGGCTTTCTGGAGCTCAGCAAAAAAAACACTACTCGAAATATCCAGTCTTCAGGCCGATCATCATCACGAAGAAGCCCAGCGTAAGGCTGAAACATTATTGGAAGAGATTGTAGACCGTTATGCCAATGAAATTGCCAGCAATTTCCGTCCGTCGTACTACCGATTTGCCCGCAGTGTAGTCACCTTTGGGTTTGCCCGCCTGCTCAATGCCTCGCGGGTGAAAGGGTTTGGCTCTCTGTTTAGTAATCAATACTCGCTACGCGATAAAATTAGGATTACCGGCGAAATTGACCATTTGCGTAGTCTTGCTCAACGGGGCACCATTGTAATGGTTCCTACCCACTTCAGTAACCTGGACTCCATCCTGATCGGGTGGGTCATTCATGAGCTAGGTTTGCCACCTTTCATTTACGGAGCGGGGTTAAACCTGTTTAACATCGGCATTTTCGCCTACTTCATGAATAGCTTGGGAGCTTATAAAGTAGACCGACGAAAGAAAAATAATATCTACATTGAAACACTGAAGTCTTACTCCAGTCTGGCGATGCAGTGGGGTATTCATAGTTTATTTTTCCCAGGAGGTACCCGATCCCGGTCTGGGCGAATTGAAGATAAGCTAAAACTCGGACTGCTCGGTACTGCTATGGAAGCGCAGCGTACTAATTACCTGCGTAGCCAGCAAACCGGCGAGACGGCGGAGAAAATCTTTGTGTTCCCGGTAGTACTGAACTATCACTTTGTGCTAGAAGCTCCCAGCCTGATTCGAGATCATTTACAGCGAGAAGGGCAGGAGCGCTACTACATTGAGAACGACGAATACTCTCAGTCGTCCAAGATCATCAGTTTTTTGCTAAAATTCTTTCTGAAAGGGTCGGATATCTCGGTCAGCATTGGGCGAGGTATGGATTTACTGGGAAACTACGTAGACGATGAAGGCCACAGCCTGGATAAACAGGGCCGCCATATTAGTATGCGTGAATATTTTTGTACCGGAGAACAACTCACCCGCGATGAGCAGCGTGAGAACGAATACACTCGTATGCTGGGCGAATCTATTCTCCAGGAATACTACCGGATTAACCAGGTGTTTTCTAGCCATCTGGTGGCTTTTGTAGCCTTCCAGATTATTAGAAAGCAGCACCGGTCGCTTGATTTATTTAATTTGTTACGCCTCCCCGAAGAAGACCTGATCATCCCCTATAAACTGTTCCGTAAAAACTGCGAACGGGTACGACAGGCTGTATTTAACTTGTATCAGCAGGGCAAACTGGATATGCCTGATCATCTGACCGACCCGATTGACGATGTAATTACTCACGGTATCGATAACGTTGGGATGTACCACGCCAAACGGCCACTTTTAAAAAATAGAGAAGATAATATCATTATTCCGGATATAACCGTGCTGTATTATTATCATAACCGACTTGAAGGATACGACTTACACACCTTTGTTCACCCAAAGAAAAAGAAGTTAATTGACATTGCAGAATAGTCCTGTAGCCGTTATCGGAGCCGGGAGCTTCGGTACGGTGGTAGCCAACTTACTCGCTGAAAATAGTGACGTACTGCTGTACGCACGGCGGCCAGAAGTTGTAGAACAAATTATCCGAGAGCAGCGTAGTGCAGGCTATGCGGTACATCCTCACGTTCGCGCTACTAACGATCTGGCGGCTACCGTAGCCCAGTGTCAGGTAGTTTTTCCCATTGTAGCTTCCTCGGGTTTCCGGGAAACCATGCGTAGCCTGTCACCCTACCTACGGCCCTATCATATTGTAATTCACGGTACTAAAGGGCTGGATGTATCTGAAAAAGTAGCTAACCCGCTCACCCGCGAGCAGGTAAAAACGATGAGCGAGGTGATCCGGGAAGAAACTATTGCCGTACGAGTGGGTTGCCTCGCCGGGCCTAATCTGGCTCATGAGTTGGGCGAAGGACAACCCGCAGCTACCGTAGTAGCTTGCCGCTTTTAGGAAGTAGTACAAACGGGGCAGCGTCTACTCCGAAATAATCTGTTTCAGGTATACGGCAGCGAAGACCTCATTGGTATTGAACTGTGTGGGGTACTCAAGAACATTATCGCTATTGCTTCGGGAGCGCTAAGCGGTTTAGCATTGGGTGAAAACGCACGGGCACTACTAATCAGCCGAGGATTGCTGGAAATGATGTCTATCGGCAAAGCATTAGGAGCTAACCTAGAAGCTTTTATGGGGCTAGCCGGAGTTGGAGATCTAGTAGCAACCTGCTTTAGCACGCACAGCCGAAACTATACAGTAGGCTACCGACTGGCCCGGGGCGAAACACTTAGCCAGATTATCGAAGACTCAGAAGAGGTGGCCGAAGGAGTAAATACTACCCAGGTGGTAAAACAACTGGCCGATCACTATCAGATCACCGCCCCTATCACCCGTATGTTGTATCGCTTACTGTTTGAGGACTTACCGGCCCAGCAGGCACTCAGAAGCCTGATGAAGATTCCGTTGGGTGAGGGCGAGGATATGGGTCTGTACAAAAAAATAGCTACCTAATGTTAGATAGCTATTTCTTATGTTGATTAGCTTAGTAAATTACTGGTTCAAATCTACCAGCCGTATCTCCACCCGGCGGCTTTCTTCTGCGCTTACTTTTACAGCCTGGGTAGCACCGTGCCCTCGGGCTACTATGCGTCGCCGTACTACTCCTCGCTGATTAAAAAAGTTTAGTACTTCAATAGCCCGCTCGTTCGAGAGACGATTATTAGTTTCGGCATCTCCTTCAGGAGAGGCATATCCAGTAATTTCAATACCCAAATCCTGATGCTTCTTCAGAAGACCTGATAGGTTATTCAACATTTCGGTGTAAGAGTCGGCAATACGACTTTCTCCAACCGAGAAGTAAATTTTGTGCGTTTCTCTCAGTAGAGATGGATCGTAGTTAGACGTTATTGCTTTCTTCTCTTTTTTCTTGATTGCCTCCTTGGTCACATAGAATGTAGGTAGGGTATAAACGGTCTCGTTACCTACTTTCTTAGCAACGAGATTATCTTCGCCGGTTTCATCGTAATAGTAGGATACTCCAGCAGCCTCTAGCTTTTCTGCGTCAAGGGAGGCAAAATCTACATTTTCTATTGGATTGGTCTTATACATTAGATCTAGAAGGTAGTCGTAAGCCTCTTCGTCGGTAGAAGCGATGATCGCTTCCATCATATCAAATAAGTCCAAGCTATCATTTTGTACCAACATCGCCTCATTCGCTACTCGCACCGACTTTTCCTTAGTATTTTTAGTATCAAAGAAGGCATTCTTCACTGATATTTCCTGACCCACTATTACATCAAATTGCTTAATCGGCTTTAGTAAAATTTCCTGATACAATTCATGAAAGTGAGTCTGGTTCGGAATATTCACGTTTACCGTATACGGCAGATACCCCTCCGATTCAATGATCAGATCGTAGTTTCGGCCAGGAGGCAAAATGATCAGATAGTTACCGCTACCTGCACTGGGGCTGTAAACATAATCCAGTTTTTGATTAGCTTCTACGTCAACAACTTTAATCTTAGTCGGAATTGGCTGCGGATCGGTTTCACCCGCTAAAATTCGTCCTTTAATTAATGTCAATGGGATATTGGCTTCGTGCTCCGGCATTTCCAGGTAGTAAATATCCTGACCACCTTTTCCTCCTTTGCGCTCTGAAGAGAAGTACCCTGTTTTACCATCGGCGGTAAGCGTGAAGTAATTATCGTCAGTAGGAGTATTGATAGGATAACCCAGGTTCTCCGGGGTTTGCCACTTTCCGGCTACAAAGCTTGTTTTAAATATATCGTTTCCTCCCATAGTATTGTGGCCGTTAGAGGTGAAGAATAGTGTACGGCTATCCGGATGGATAAATGGCGCATCTTCATCGTATTCAGTATTTACGGTAGGCCCTAGGTTTACCGGTTTTCCCCAACTTCCGTTGGGCTGGAGTTCTGCTTTGTAAATATCCATTCCACCGAACCCATCTTTACGATTGCTGGCGAAGTAAATGGTTTTACCGTTGGGAGTAATACTGGCCGTAGTTTCCAGATAACGAGAGTTGATAGTATTACCCAAAGTGACCGGGCTAGACCAGCCCTTAGCAGTACGCTGAATGCTGTAGATACTTCCAGAGTTATTATCTCCGCCAATAAATACTAGCATTTCTTGCCCGTCAGGCGAAATTCCAGCCGTTCCTAGTGGAGCGTTAGTCTTAAGCTCTAGTGGCTGAGGTGTACTCCATTGTCCGCCGTTACTCTTTTCAGCAGTATAAATTTGTTCGGTTACCCTCCCTTTCCGCTCACGAACAGCGGTGTAGGCCATCATGCTGGCGTCGGCAGTAACCAGTGGGTTATATTCAGTATACTCGCTATTGATGGTTTCAAAGCTATTGATTACGATACTTTTCTTCTCATTAAGCAGAAATAGCGCATTTTTGCAAATCTCTAACTGGCGATTCACATTCTTCAACTCCTTCTTGTCATCAGCCGACAACCCCTTTTTGTAGGTTTCATAGGCTTTAATGGCGGGTTGAATCTGTATATCCCGATGGTAGGTTTGTCCTAAGTAATAGTACAAATCGCTCGGAATTTCAGCAGATGCTTGTTGTGCTTCGGCGTATCTCAGCAAGGGCATTGCTTTAAACTGATCGCGAAGATCGCTAGCATGGGTATAGCATACTCCCAGGCGGTAGTGTACCAGCGGATTGCTTACTCCATTATCTACTGCCTGTTGGTAGAGAGGGAGCGCCGCCTCATAATTTTTAGCTAAAAGAAAAAATTTATTAGCCCGGTCAACCAAGGCATCATCAGAACCTTGCGCGTGAGTGGCCATAGGTAACCAGGCAGTTAGCATCATTACCCAGGTTAGGTACCGAAGATATAATGCCGCACCTTCAATTCTAGTAAGGGTATTCATCATGTTCAGTGGTTTTCGATCAGTCCCTATAATCATATATCGCAAATTTGTGAATGTTACTAGCAGATAGTTTTTATCCAAAATTTGCCCGAAAGCTAGGGAGAATGTAAGGGGCAGTAAAAGCTACTTCTCAACAAAACGCAGGCATGTAACTTTTTGTAACACAACGTATTCGAATAAGTGGAGTGTTATAGTTCACAGATTGGGTATTCAAGATCATTCAGTTTAAACAAACGCACAAACATCTAAAAGCATTAATACCATAACACTGTAACACCATGCACAATAACACTAACTAGACTAGCGGGAAAGAACTGCTTGACGGCGAATGGCTCGTAGCCTTTGCAGCAGGGGAGGATGAGAATAGTGGAAAAAAACGTACCAGCGATGCGGCAGTAGATTACTCATGTTATGCGCCGAAAGCTTTTTCAGCGCTTTTTGTAGGGGACCACCGCCGTAGGTACTCGTAGCGTAGGCATCAGCCTCAAACTCATTTTTACGGCTAATTACATTCATCAGCAACCCGGTAAGGGTACTAATGGGTGAATACAAAATACCGAAGGCGATTAGATTGAGATGAATGGAAAGCTGCTGCCCCCCCAGAGCCTGGGAAAGTGCTTCGTTGAAAATAAGCAAAGACAAAATGTAGAGGGTAAATCCAATTTGGGCGATAGACAGAAACAGACCGGAGATAATATGCTTCTTTTTGTAATGCCCCACTTCGTGGGCAATTATAGCCACTAACTCTTCTTCGGAATGCTGTTCAATGAGGGTGTCGTATAGCACTACTTTCTTTTTACTGCCAATGCCGGAGAAAAACGCGTTGGATTTACTGGATCGCTTTGAGCCGTCGATTACATATACGTTTTCTATGGGAAAGCCTACCTTACGAGCATAGGCAGTAATAGCCTCCCGAAGTGAGCCGTCCTCTAAGGGAGTAAGCTCGTTAAAGAGTGGCACAAAAATACTGGTGTAAAACATATTAAGCAGTACCACAATGACAGTAGCTACTCCCCAGAAATAGAGCCAGAACTGTGCCCCCAGTTCCATTACCAGATACAGTAAAGTGCCTACAATCAACCCACCGAGCAAGGCCGTTAGTAAATATCCCTTCAGCTTATCAATAAAAAATAAGCGCGGCGTCATTTTGTTGAAGCCAAATTTATCTTCAATGATAAATGTCTGATAGAGTTGAAACGGCAGGTTGAGCAAATCGGAAGCTATAAAAAGTGCGGCAAAGTAGATCAGTGAAAGAAGAATAGGCTGCTCTATCCAGTCCCTCAGTTGAATATCAAGCCAGCCGAAAAAACCCGTAAGCAGTAATACTACCGATACAGCAAAACCAAATGTAGCCGTAATGGCACTAAACCGATCGTTAGTCTGCTGATAATCCAGCGATTTTTGGTAATGTTTTTCGTTGTATACTCCCTGAAGTTCATCCGGCAAATCATGCTTTTTGTTCTGCCGGTTTAGGTAATCCAGCACCCGTTCAATTACGAAATTGACGGTAATGATCGTTAGAATGATAAAAAGAATAAGTTGAGCTTCCATATTGCCAAACAAACCCCAAATCTACGGAGAATAGTTCTAAGTAGTGAGTGTTATGGTCCGAAGTGTTCAGGTATTCAAAGTTTCTTAAAGACCTGAACACGCTAACACTAAAATTTAGGGCAAGGAATTTTCATGATGCTGCGTGGCGGCTTACGAGGGTCGCGTAACGAGAAATGATATACTGCCGAAATTTCGTGAGCCCCACCACTCTGGATTCCCAAGCCGGAGACAGTGTAGTCAAAGCTATAACCGATGTTGATGTCCTTCAGGATAAACCCGGCTAGCAGGATAACCGACTCATTATTGGGGAAGCTTTCCAATTGAGGAATAGGCAAGCCACGGTACCACAAACCTACTACTAAAGGTTCATAGGTAAGATACGCTCCCAGATCCAGTTGATCGAAATTACCCTGTCGCTTATACTGAAAAGTAGGGGTAACGCTACGTTCCCGGCCTTTTTCGTCCTCTCCCCTTCGGCCAAAACCTGACGGAAGGAGCAGACGATAACCACCGTGCACCGAGTGTTTCATCTGAAGTGGGCTTACATCGCCAGTAAGCGACTGATTGGGAGTAGTGACGTGTGCGGCTGAATAACCGAAATAAAAGTTATCAGTGTATATGATCCCGCCCAGTGTCAGGTCAAAGAAGGATTTGCTCATCCCGGTGTTCAAGGTTTCTCCAGTAACCGGTGAGATAAGCCCAGTTTCGTTGAGCTGGTCGCCAAAGACCAGGCTGCCGAAATTTATATCACGATTCATAAAAGCTACCTGCACTCCTGGCCGAAAGGTAAGTTCTTCGGTCAGGCGCAACTGATAAGCGTACTGCAAGCCAATACTAATCGACTGCAAACCGGACAATCCCTCCCGATCGCCGGTGATAATAGCCCCTACCCCACTGTTGTAGTCTTCCAGAAAATGATCGAAATATACCGAAGCTGTGGTAAAATTGGCCTGTAGTGAAGGCCACTGGCTACGAAAGTTGAGCCCTACCCGGCTAAGTTCAGTAGAACCGGCAAAAGCTGGGTTGAGGTATAAAGGAGCGGCGTAAAACTGCGAAAACTGCGGATCTTGCGCTTGTCCTGTATGAGACAAGAACCAGAAAGCACTGAAGAAAAGTAAAACTACGCGTCGCATTCCCCTTAAGTCTATAATATAACCAGTCACCTGTTTTTCAGTAAAAGCGTATAAACAGCGAAATTATTGTGAAGAGTATAATTTTTCGTCTCTCGCCCAAAGTTATAATAATCCCAATAGGCTAAGTCCAATCTTCGGGTTAATATATTACAGAGACATTTATTTGTTACTTTTTGTTTTCTAGACAGTTGTTATCAAAAAATTCTTTTGAATTCTCGCTTTTGTACTATGGAGGACAACTCCTTTTCGGACAGAATACACTAAAAGCGAGAAAGCACGTTATTTGCTTACATTAGGCATGAAATGATTGGTTTTTTCGTTACTCTCGTAGATATATCTTCGCGTACCAAGCAAGTTAGGGCGATTATGGGGAACCGCAATATTATTATCATCAGTTTGCTGAGCGTAGCTATGCTTGGCTTCATCACTAGCACGACGGGGCAGGGCCGTTCGGACAATATCTGGATTTTCGGCGGTAACGGCGAAGGGCTACAGTTTGGTTACGGTGACGATACCCTCACTGATAATACCGTGGCCGCGCAGCCTTTAGGCACCAGTGGCAGCGCAGTAGCTACTGATCCCAACAACGGTGACATTTACTTCTATACCGACGGTAGTGTTCTATATGATGGACAAGGGCAGCTTATTGGGAATCTAAATGGTAACCCCAATCTTACTCAGCCCGCTCTCATTGTGCCGGTTCCGGGCGATGATGCAACGGATGGAGTGCGCGACTACTACGTATTTATAAATGATGGGGGAAACCTTTCTTATTATACAGTATCGGTAGATCTAACCGGCGGCGGTTATCCGGTAGTCAACGTAACTGGTGGACCAACAGCTACCGGTATTGCGGGGATGGCTCCGGGCATGACGGTAGTGCCCAGTGCTGATGGTAGTACGTACTACGTAGTAACTCAACAGGCGGGTACTGCTAACTTTCAAATTCTCGATGCTGCTACGCTTACAGTAACTCCAGTGCCTAGCGGTATTGCGGCTCCTTTTACCGCCAGCAATATGGAATATAATCCGTCTACCGGCCAACTAGCCGTAGCGTTTGGCAGCGGAGTTCACGTGTTAGGTTTCGATGGCACGACCGTGTCATTTAATGAAACCGTAGGTGCCGGTCAGAATGTTTACGATGTTGCTTGGTCGCCGGATGGCTCCAAACTGTACTATAGCACCGGTGTAGGTAATAATGTTTTCCAGCATGATTTTGCTGATGATACGTCCGTAGCTGTACCTGGTGTAGGCGGTGTAGCCAATTACGGATTACAGCAAGGTCCCGACGGTAGTGTTTATCATTTGTACGAAGCGGCCGATGGCTCTTTTCAGTTAGGGCAAATTATGATGGCCGACAGTGCTGCTTCTGTAGTAGTTTACGAAGACGGTTTATTCAACAACACTGATTTTGGGGGTCGTCAGTTTTCGCAAACTTCATTTGCTGCCCAGAGTGATTTAGCCTTCACCATTACCCAAGTGGGGCAGTGTACTAACAATCCTGTGCAGCTCGTACCTGAGTTCGCCCCTGGCACCCCCGAACCGGATAGTATCATCTGGGTATTGCCGAATGGTCAGGTGACCGGCACCAGTCCTACTTTTACCCCCGAAGAAGCTGGGGGGCAAGCTTTCGCTATTGCCTACTGGGGACAGGACTCTACCCTTCAGCAGGTACCACTCAACCTACAAGATTTTCAATTGCAGATTCCCATTGTGCAGGATACCACCATCTGTCCCGGTGATACCGCCACACTCTGTGCTGCCCCCGACAGTGGACAAGGACAAGGACAAGGCGGCGGCCAACAACCTGGTGGCGGGGGCATTAACTTGCCCATCGGTGGCGGGAGCGATAGCTGCGATCCGGGACAGTACACCTACCTGTGGAGCACTGGGGCCACTACCCCCGATATTGAAGTAACCGAAGCGGGTGTCTACTGGGTGCTGGTTTCTGATCCCCAAACTGGTTGTACTGCTTACGCTGAATCCAATGTGAGAGAATACCAGGTACAGAACCAGACCTACAACGTTTGGTACTTCGGCAACGGCGGCGGGGTAGACTTCAATAATCTCTACGACAACCCCAACAATCCTGACGATAATGGCGATGGGGAAGATAACGATGGTTTTGTGGTGGGCTTAGGCGACGGTAGCCTGAATGCCCCCGAAGGCGTAGAGGCTATTTCGGATGCAAGTGGCAACGCGCTGTTTTATACCGATGGTCGTACCCTATACTTTGTCAACGGTGGTAACCACACGGTAGTCACCGATGCGCTGGGTGCTCCGGTAGATCTGACGGAAGGTGCCCCAGCCGGAGCAGCCGCTACGATGGTCGGGATGGTACAGGTACCTGGCACGGACGCCTCCTATTACATCTTTACTGCTACCCCAGTAGAAGACGGGGGCTATGAGCTACGTTACGCCATCGTCAACCTGAACGGCTTGAACCCCGCTACTGGAGCACCTGGCCCGGTGGTCGTTTCTGACAACAATGTACTGTTTTCCCGCAGTACCGAGCGCATCACCATTCAGGGGGGGCGAGGTGGGCCGGCCACACTGCTGGTACACGAGTACGGCAACAATACTTTCCGGGCGTACCCGATTACCGATCAGGGGATTGGTACCCCGGTCTTCTCGTCAGTAGGTTCGGTACATGATCTGGATCAGGCGGAAGATGCCCAGGGCTATATGAAGTTTGGTGGTGATTCTACCGGCACAGTGGTCGCCGTCGCCATGGGCGATACGGTAGAACTATTCAACTACGATCCGGCCACCCAAGAGCTGAGCGATCCGGTTACTATTGACTTTAGCGGACGCGGTCAGCCCTACGGAGTAGAGTTTGCCACTGATTCAACTGGTAATACTGTACTGTTTGTCACCACTAATAATGGGATTTACGGGGCTACCATAGAAAGACCCGTGGAAGAAGGGGAAGCGATCAACATTACGCAGGTGAACGGTACAGGTGGCCGAACGTTCGGAGCCATCCAGCAGGGACCCGATGGACAGTTGTACGTAGCCCAACCGGGGGCGAGTAACCTGGCCACGCTCACTCCCGATCCGAACAACCCGGCCAACTCCGGCTTTAACGAAAATGGTCTGACCGATGGCTTACCCGACGGAGCCACTGCCGAGTTAGGATTGCCAAGTTTCGTTAATCAGGGAGGAAACTCTTTCCCTGAACCCAATATTACCGTAGACGATGCCTGCGTGGGGAACGAAACCCAGTTCTCAGCCCAGGGGCGCGACGATGTGATTGAAACCTACGACTGGGTGATTGTGCGCTTGAACGAAGACGGTACCGAAAGTTTTGTTGGCCTGACTGACTCGCTGCGCACTGAACAGAGCTTCAGCTTTGCTATTGATACGCTGGGTACCTACGAAGCCCGCGTTACCCTTTCTAACGAGTGCGATATTGATACCGTGCTAGTGCAGCAATTTACTATGGGTACGGCCCCGGAAGTAACGTTGCCCGAAAGTGTAAACCTTTGTAATGGGGGGGTAGAGCTAACCGCCGTTGATCCGGCCGATGATGACGGTACGCTGACCTTTCAATGGATTCAGCAGGGCGCGATTGGCGGGGGCAACCTACCACCGACCAATACGATTACAGCTACCGAACCGGGCTTCTACAATGTGACCGTACTGAATGCCGATAGTTGCGTGAGTGAAGGGGAAGTGTTTGTGGTGGATAACCGGCCACCGCTGGAGCTACCTGAGGATTTCACGCTCTGCCAGAACGAAGAGCGGGAGCTAGACGTGGAGATTCCGGCCCCCGGAGATCCCGGCTACGAATGGATTATCTTGGATGAGAATGACCAAGTGGTGGTAGAGAGCAATGAACCTGTGATTGAAGTAAGTGATTTGACCCCCAATCCGGGAATCTACCAATACACTGTAACCGTTACTGATGAAGTGGATTGTTTTATTCAGGATACGGTAGTGGTTACGATTTTGGAATCTCCGGCTTTAGAATCTACTGTAGTGGAATCTACTTGCGGAACTGACGATGGTGAGATTACGGTCAATATTACTAGTGACCCTAGCGAAACCTATACTTATACTCTTACCGATCGTGATGGTATTCAGGCTGATTCGGGCACCGGATTGACTTTTACCACTACCGGTTTAGGCGCAGGCGTGTATACCGCTACAGTGACCAATTCACTGGGTTGTACCACGACCGAAAATATTTCCATCAGCGATGCTAACGCTGATTTTACGGCTACTGCTATCGGCCAAACCGGCTGCGATGATACTGGAACTTTTGATATTGAGATCACCCCGGATGATCCAGGTACATTTACCGGAGTAAACTGGTCAATATTTGATGAAAATGGCGCAATCGTATTCAGTGGCACCAACTCATCAAGCTTGAACTTCACTATTCCTGAAGCAAACCCTCCTGCTGGAAACGGGCTAACTCCTGGTTTCTATAGCGTAGAGTTTGAGAGCATTCCTGGACAGTGTATACAAGCTTTGGACGATCTAGAGATTCCTGAGCCTGATTCGGTAGATTTTGACCTACCCGGTTTACGAGTTTTCTGTGAGCCTACCGAGGTAGCCGCATTAGATCCGAACACGGGTGAACCACTGAATCCATTAGAATACAGCTTTTCGTGGAGAAATATTACTGGTGGAACTACTGGGAATGCAGGATTATCTAGTCAGACAGAAAATCCTACGACTATTAGACAAGCTGGAACGTACGAAGTAGAAGTAGCTCCACTTGATCCAAACGATCCTCGATGTCCAGCGATCCAAGAAGTAGAAGTCACGTTTGAGACTCCTCCTACCATTCAGGCCATTGTGGAGCTGGAAGACAATAGTTGTGAGCTGGGCGAGAAAGTGATTGGGGTAGAATTTGTTGATCCCGATGTGGCTACTGCTGGTGATCTGATCTATGAATGGCAGGTAGAATTAGAAGACGGAACCGTACAGACCAATATTGGAGCCACCCAGAATATTACCGTTACCCGCACCGGCGATTACTCGGTAGTAGTACGGCGACGAGGAGGAACCTCCAGTTGTACCATTGCCAGCAGTCCGTTCCCGGTCATCGTGAATCAGCCTATTTCGGTGCTGATTCTGTACGGTAGTGCCTGTGCCGATGGTACGGATATTCCGCTAATTGCCCGGGTTACTACCGATGGTACCGATAGCGTACGCTATGAATGGTACGATTCAGCCGGCACTCGTCTACCAGCCAGTAGTGATACACTGCTACTTCGCCCGGATATGCCCGACGGAGAGTACCGCGTAGTAGTTACTCAGTTGGTAGCTGGAGCTGAAGGTTGTACTGCCGAAAATGCGGCCAGCGTTACCCGCAATCCAGTTCCAGAAACAAACCTGGGCGCCGGGCCATTTGTTATTTGCCCGCAAGACCCTAATCCGGAGGCTAACTCAGTACTACTGGAAGTAAGCCCAGCACCTAATATCGTCTGGACGACGCCGCTGGGCACGTTTACCAATACGGTTACCTTACCGGCTACTCAGGGAGGAATATATACTGTAGAAGTGACGAATGCTTTCGGTTGTACTACCATAGATTCGGTGGAAGTAATTGAAGATTGTCGGCCAACTATTGTGGCTCCGAACGCTTTCCGTCCGGGTGGAGTCAACAGTGAATTTTTCGTGTACCCCCGTTACGTGGCGGCCGATGACTTTGAGGTCAGGATTTATAATCGTTGGGGGGAGTTAGTGTTTCAGTCGGATAACCGGGATTTTCGCTGGGATGGTACCTACAATGGGCAACCAGCACCATTGGGTTCATACCCTTACGTGATCACCTTTAAATCGGATACTGACGATACCGGTGAAATACTGGAAGAACGGGGTGGAGTGATGATTGTCCGCTAGGTAAGATTATGCTTTCCTGATGGCCAGAAAACGCCGCTGAACAGTCAGGCTGACTCTATAAAGTAGAGCGCCGAGTGGCACGGCTATCAGTAGCCAAACACCAACAGCCGCGAGGTTGGTCGTCCAAATTTGCTGAAATAGCTTCCAGGTTTCATTTTCTACCATTGTCATAATTTCTGTTGCCGAAAAAGGCAAGGGCGGTAATTGAAATAATAGTCCACCTAACCACAGAAAGGGTACAAAGAGCACTAGTTGCAACGGAAACACAAGGTAGAGAATACCTAGCACTAAGGCTACATTGAGGCGCCAACGAATCGCAATCGCCGTGGCGACTGGAGTGATGAACCCGTAAACAGGAATAATTCCCAAAGGTACGGCTAACGCAATAGCCAGCGAAATCTGGCGCGGGCTTCCCCCCCGCGAGAAGAGCTTGCGCAGCTTGTTTACTAGTTTATGGTGAGTTCGTGGTTTCAATAGTACGAATGGTCCTAAGCTAAACTCGCTAACCTACCATAAGTTCATCTTTAGGCAGTTTATAGTTACGGGAAATATCGCGAGTACTCAGTGCCACGGCAAAAGTGAGTGTGCCCACCCGACCTAAAAACATGGTAACGATCAGCACCAGTTTACCAACATCGGATAACGAAGAGGTAATACCTCGGCTTAAGCCTACTGTACCAAAAGCAGAAACTTGCTCAAACGTAAGGTCCATCAAACGCAAATGAGACTCGGTGATGCTCAGAATAAAAACTCCAATCAGGTTGATAGCAATACCATAGAAAAATATGGAGAGTGCCTTGGATACAATCTCACTGGGAATATAACGACGGCCAATCTCCACCCGTGAGTTACCCCGGCTGGTAGCTACTACCGAGGCCACTAGCAGAAAGAAGGTAGAGGTTTTAATGCCTCCGGCGGTAGAACCAGATGAACCGCCAATGAACATTAGAAACATCAGCAGCACCATTGCCGGAGTGGTGATCTGCCCAATATCTACCGAGTTAAATCCGGCGGTGCGGGCGGTAGCCGACTGAAAGAAACTAGTGATTACAGCTTCGGTGAGGTTCATCTCGGCCAAGGTATTAGTCCGCTCGAGCAAAAAGAAACCTACAGTACCCATCAGCAAAAGTATGATCGCAGTATTCACCGCAATTTTGGTGCTGAGCTTCCAGTCAATCCAAGGGTTTGCCATACGCTGCCGCAATTGCTGGGGCGAGAAAATATTGTTCAATGGCGAAAACCCCAGTGAGCCCAGTACAATTGCCACGGCAGTAACCGCGTGCAGTAAGTACATATTACGAATCACCGGCTCGTGATAGCTATCAGTAAACAGCGTGAACCCAGCATTGCAAAAAGCCGAAACCGCGTGAAAGAGCGAATAAAATGTTCTTTCGCCCCAATCGGCAAACGGATAATCTCCCCACAAATACTGCATCACCAGAAAAGTCCCGCCTTCAATCAGTATGGTCAGCAAAATAATTCTTTTGAGCAGCCTTCGGGCGTTACTCAGGGTTTCGCCGTCCAGGTAATCAGGCATCAGTCCTGCTTGGCGCACTCCTACTTCGGCATTAAGAAAAGTGGCAAAAAAAGTGGCGAAGGCTAGCATACCCAACCCGCCAATCTGAAAAAGCACCAGAATAATCACCTGCCCCCGAATGGTAAAATCAGTAGTAGTATCAATCACCGATAAGCCGGTCACGCAACTGGCACTGGTCGCCATAAATACTGCGTCAATCAACCTTAGCCCATCCGATTGGGTAGTCACCGTAGGTAGCATCAGCAAGCCGGTTCCGACCATAATGAGCAGCAAAAAGCTAATGACAAAAGCGGCTGAGGGACGCAACTTGACTTCGGCAATCCTCAGCAAGGCTCGGGCGGCTTCAAAGAATATAAGCAGCAGTAAAGATCCGCTGACCGTAGTTTCTGAGTAGAGCCGAGCTTTGTCCGGGCTCAGCGACGGAAACACGTACTGAAAGGTCGTATCCCAGAACAGGCAGAGCAAAATGCTAAACGCAGCCAGTAGCAAAACCCCAGCTTCCCAACCTGAATCCTTAAGGAAGGAAAATCGCTCGAAAGTAAATATCCACCGAACTAAATAGCTCAGAATAAACACTCCCAGAATACCTATCGAACTACTGGTGAACCACTCGTGAATCTTGGACGAATGTTCGAAACCGTAGGTGTAAATAATCAGCCCCACGCCTATCACGGCGGCGGCCTGTATCACGACCAGATTGATATTCAGTACCTGGCTTCGGTAACGGTACAGGCGATCAAGCCACGGTTTTGACTTAGCGTTTGATGCCATTAGAGAGAAAGATACTGAGTGGCCTCCTCGAGCAACCGCTGCGTATTGATAGGAACTACTCCGGTGTACTCACACACAATACCTCCACCCAGATTGGCCAGAGATGCCATGAGCGGATTGGGCAGTTTAAGCGCCAGACACAATGCTGCAATACTGATGACCGTATCACCCGCTCCCGAAACATCCGAAATCTGCCGAATGTGGGCCGGAATAAAGGTGTAATCATTGGTATCGTCTACAAATACTCCCCGCTCTGATAGTGTAATTAGCGTAGTTTGATGTTGTAGTAACTGTCGCAATCGATCTGAAGCTTCACGAATGGCTGGCTCTAGTTCGTATTCTTCCTGATGCAACGCCACTGGCTCCTGCTGCAATCCCTCTTTTAGTTCTTTCAGATTGGGTTTAAAGAGCGCAGCTCCGCAGTAGTGCAGAAAGTTACGTCGTTTGGGATCAACTGCCGTAGGAATTTCATGCTGGTCGGCCTGCTGCTGCACCCACTGAATAAGTGATTCGCTTAGCACGCCTTTATCGTAATCCTGAAAGATGACTACGTCAGCTTCATCCAGCAATGGCTCCATCGCTTGTCGCAACCGATGCTGATCATCGTCACTAATGAGATGGCTATGTTCGGCATCAATGCGTAGCATCTGCTGGCCGCCACCAATGATCCGCTCCTTTACCGTAGTAGGACGATCCGAACTACGGACAATGCCCGCCGTAGTAATCCGGTGCTGTTCCAGTAGCTGATCAAAGGTATCACCGTAAGTATCGTCACCAGTAATAGCGCACAGTAGTGGAGTAGCTCCCAATGACTGGATATTCAGGGCAACGTTGGCGGCCCCACCCAAGCGGTTTTCTCGCTTCTTTACATTAATAATGGGTACCGGAGCTTCGGGTGAGATACGGTGAACGCTACCCCACACGTAAGCATCAATCATAACATCGCCCACAATCAGTACCTTCAGTCGGCTGAACTCCTCAAATAATTCAGAGAAAGATGAATAGCGGGACATTGTTACAAAGGAGAGCGAAAACCGGAGGCTGGAAACCGATTATATTTTCCGGTCTTCGGACTCTGTTGATTAGTTTAATTTGGATAATGATTCTTTAATGCGACGTATCGCCTCCTTTAGTTGCTCATCCGAAGCGGCAAACGACAGGCGAACGCAGTTGGGAGCCCCGAACGCCTCGCCGGTGACCAGTGATACGTGGGCATCATTCAGAATGTACATGCAAAGATCACTGGCATTGTTGATGGTGGTATCTCCATCAGACTTACCGAAATAGTCGCTAACATCAGGAAACAGGTAAAAGGCTCCGGTAGGCACGTAGGTCTTCACGCCAGGCACATCTTTCAGTAATTCTAGCACCAAATCGCGACGGCGTTGGTAGGCAGCCTTCATTTCTCGCGCGGCGGTCATATCACCTTCTAAAGCGGCAATACCCGCTCGTTGAGCAATACTATTAGTGCCGGAAGTAAACTGGCCCTGAATTTTTCCGCAAGCTTTGGCAATCCATTCCGGAGCGGCAATGTAGCCCAACCGCCAGCCAGTCATGGCAAATCCTTTAGAAAAGCCGTTCACGGTAACAGTATTGTCGTACATACCCGGCATAGAGGCAATGCTTACGTGCTCATCCTGAAAGTTGATATGCTCGTAAATCTCATCGGCTACTACGTAGATATTTGGATGCTTCCGCAGCACTTCGGCCATAGCTTCCATCTCAAAACGAGTGAAAACCGCTCCGGTAGGGTTGCAGGGAGATGAGAAGATAACTGCTTTGGTACGGTCAGTAATCGCCTCCTTCAGTTGTTCAGCACTAGCTTTAAAATTATTTTCTAAAGTGCCCATAATCGGTACTGGCACTCCTTCAGCCACTTTAATAATCTCGGCGTAGCTCACCCAGTAGGGAGAGTACACCACCACCTCGTCACCCGGATCAAGTAAACACAAAAACACGTTAGCGATAGACTGTTTGGCTCCGGTAGAAACTACGATTTGATTGGGGGTATAACTTAACCCGTTATCGCGCTGGAGCTTATCGGCAATGGCCTGCCGTAAATCTAGATAACCAGGCACAGGAGAATAACCGAAATATTTACCTTCATCGATAGCTGCTTTAGCCGCTTCCTGAATATGCCTGGGCGTTTTAAAATCTGGCTCACCCAGGCTCAGGCTAATCACATCAATGCCTTTGGCTTTAAATTCCCGGGCCTTCTGGGCCATCGCAATGGTGGCCGACTCTTCTAACTTCTGAATACGTTGAGATAGGGGTTGCGATACGGCTGATTCCATGATAAATGATTGCTTAAGTGATAAACGGGGGCAAAAGTACATAAACTTTTCAAAATGAAGAAGGGTAAATGAGTGACAGAAGATGGTTAACGCTTTAGAAGTATATAACTTCTTTACTCTTGTTGCTGTTGTCCCTTTTGTTCTGAGTCGAAGACGAGAAACTTTTTGTAACTTCCAAACGTAATAGTTATGCAATGTAAAAAATCTGGGGCCGACCGGATTTGACAGGATGAGTGACTACGTGTGTAAGCATGCAGGCGCATAGGGTGCGCGCCTTGACCCCTGAGCCCTAAACCATACTTGGCGAATCTAATTACGCCATGGCTGCCTAATTTTAGTCCAGTAGACTAAAATAACGGGCATAATCGGTTGAGCGAATCGCTCCCGGGCCACATTCTGCCAACCGCTGTTCCGCTCGGTTGGATTACGGAGTGTCGACTCAGTGGAACTAGCTAGAGCAGCACTGTGATGCTCTAATGAAACTCTTAGCAGTTACGGTTGCCCGCAGGTGGGCTGTTTACCTTAGGCAACCCGACAACCTAAAGAATAGCTAAGCATGTAGAAGATACGATAGTGGCCTTCTCTGGACGAGGGTTCGAATCCCTCCGGCTCCACAAATTTTATTAAGCAGTCACAAAACCCTTTTAATTTTAAAAATTAGAGGGGTTTTTCTTTTCAATCTTTTACAATATTCATTAATATTCGTAGATCATGTGAACATTGCAGTTTGCTTTTTACAATTTTCAACGGGTACCAAACTTGTTTACAAAATGAATTACAACTGCTATGAAATATTCCTCCATGACTCTCAAGGTAAGGCTCGTCTTATTTTTGCAATACTTCAAATTTCTTGGGGTGAATTCTTTAAATAAAATTAATCCTAATGTCACTGTTTTATACTAAAAATTCCTCACAGCTTTGTGGACTGATTGAGCGTATCACGTATTGTTATACAGTTTCATTCATTTTCTATACTCAAGTAGTTTCCCTTCCAATCATCAATCAAATATTGAATAGTATCTAAATCGTCAGGTGGATAATATTTGAGACTATTTAATGCATCGCTCATCTCTCTTATTTGCAAGGTTGAATCATCACTTCGCCACATACTAAACAAATGAGAACGTCTTTCGTATTCCCTCTTGAACCCACCCTCTAGTAAGCCAGGGAAACCTATGGCTAGTTGGAACTCTGAGATAGGTTTGTAGAAGATAAAACCGGTGAAAATATCTGAGTAGGTGTAATTATGAGGTTCATAGGGGTAGAAGTCGAACGAATCTTTTCCAAAAGGGGAGTTTTCGAAATTAAACCCAATGTTTGGGTTTCCAGCAATGTCGAAGGCAGCATCCCATTTACCATTTTGTAAAGGAATATCAATTCCTACGTTAGCTTCTTCAAGTGTCTTTACATTATTGATCAGGACATTTGCAACTCTTCCAGGATATGTTTTAAATAGAAAATTTCCACAAGAGGGCTCTAAAGAAAACGAGTCATTGAAAGCATGGTGGAAATTTAGAATCATTAACGCTTTTATTTCTTCTCCATTCTCTTTTTTCTCTAAACTATCAATATCGTTAATGATATTGAAGGCCATCAAACTGTCTTTAAGCGGTCTAAAACGATAATTTCGTTTGATATCATCAAAGTTTTTTGTTGTCGTCCAATCCATGGATAGGCCAGAAGGGTAAACCCTGATTTTTTGATCCATCCTAAGGTTCTGATTAACATCATAGATAGCTGCCAAGAAATAACTATAATTGTACTTTTCCCATAATGGAAAGTAGTATATATTTCGTTGGATGTCTCTTAATTGCTGATATTTCTCTTCCTCGCTAAGCCCCTCAGATAAAATGAAATCATTAATTCTACCTTGAAAGTTATTGACGCCTATTTCTAAAAAAACATGACCAACATTTTCTTTGAAATATGGATCTGAGATTATTTCTATGAATAAATCATACTGACTGATGTCGCGATGATCTCTTTCACAGAGCATTACAAAATCATATTTCTCAAATAAATTGATTACATATTCTTTTGCAGAAGGTTTGTCGTACTCATCAATAAAATTTACATATTTTGCGATACTCGATTTTTGGCTACCTCCTTCTTTACTATGATTCCCACAAGAAACAGCCAACAAAGTAATTAAAACTAAAATTAGTTTTCTAATATAACCCATGTCCTCAATAACTATGATTTTGTTTAAATTTATTGAAAGTTGCCTTGATGATATTTACTCTCAAGGCGGTGTGTAGCTATCTTTTTCATTATGAGATTAGCCAATGGTTTCTCTTCTCCCCGAAATATCTAGCAACCAGATAATCATGTCTGGATTTAAATCATATTCCGCATTCTACGGATCTTAGTATTGTAGTACCGGTTATTTTACTCTATATGATGATGCCATCCCTTCATAACAAATGAAAGGAGTGATTGATAGCCTTGCTATTCTCTGTTTGCTCACATTTTAACTTATATCTGGGGGTAATATAAATGAGCAACCCTAAAGGTACAATAAGATTTTTGAATGAATGGACAAAAACGCGGCCACACTGTAATTACCAGCCGCTATAATTATAATATTGACTTTTTGACAAACACCTTCCTCACGGGATATGTAGATTTGCACTCAATTTAATTCAATCACTTAATATTTTGGGAGTAATTAGATACTAACTATCTATGACGCGGACGGAATTTTTACAGATATGCGGAGCCGTTGGATGGGGCTTACCATTCCAAAACTTGTTCGCTCACAGAAGTAACTACCGTTCATCGACTCGCCGTGGTAACGTTGTCATTATTGGTGCTGGGGCTGCAGGACTAACGGCTGGGTACATTTTAAAACAACAAGGTATTAGTTTCAAAATTTTAGAGGCTAACACGAACTACGGCGGAAGAATGAAGGTTCTTGATAATTTTGTTGATTATCCAATCGGGCTGGGGGCCGAATGGATTGCCTCCGGCACACTTCTCTTCGACCGAATAGCTAATCGACAGGGTATTTCTGAACAGATTGCTACTGCTGGCTACACACAAGACGATGAGTACGGAGTTTGGTACAACGGCAAGCTCGTTAGAGGTAATCTGAGCACATTAACCTACCGGAGGTTCGTCAATAGCTCTTGGTTCGGCTTCTTTGAGAAGTTTATTGTTCCCGAAATAGCCAAAGACATTCAGTACCAACAAGTCGTACAATCGGTGGACTATGCTGGGAATAAGGTATTAGTGAAAACATCAAATACTGAGTTCGTAGCTGATCAAGTCATTGTAACTGTACCGATAAAAATACTGAAAGAAGGAAAAATACATTTTAATCCCGCATTACCTAAAAAGAAGTTGGAAGCTATCAATGAGGCAGTAGTTTGGGATGGTCTGAAAGCCTTCATTGAGTTTAAGGAGAAGTTCTATCCTGCATTTGTAGATTTTGTCATCACCCCGGCAACTGACGGTCAGGTATCTTATTACGATGCGTCGTTTGGACAAGATAGTGAGCGAAGCGTGCTAGGTCTATTTGCAGTAGGTGAGCCAGCAAAAAGATACGGTATGTTGAATCATAACGATGTGAAAAACTATATCTTAGCCGAGTTGGACGAGATATTTTCAAACCAAGCTACTCCCAACTACCTACAGCATATAGTCCAAAACTGGTCAAAAGAACCATACATAGAAGGAGCCTATATCAGTGATTACACAGATGTACGCGTAGTACGGGCGTTACAAGCCTCAGTTCAAGATAAAGTATATTTTGCCGGTGATTGTTATACTTCAGGCAAAGATTGGGGTAATGTGCATAATGCCGTAGAATCGGCTTGGTCCAGCATAAAGGAAATATTAGACTAAATGCAAGTAATAACCCTCATGAAACGAATACTTACACTACTTACCCTATTAGTAACTAACTGCTTATTCGCTCAAAAGATTGATAAGCACACCCTGTGTCAGACCTGGTACTTAGATAAATACTCGGATGAAGAGGAATACTATCTACCACCTAAAAAAGAGGAGGGTGATTACATGACTTTGCGAAAAGATATGACCTACGAGGCTCAGTCGGAAGGGACACTAAGTTCGGGAACTTGGATGCTTAACACGAATGGTAAATATCTAGAGCTAAAGGATGGTAATAGGAAAGTAGAGAAGCTATACGTTTACTTTGCCTCGGATAAATCGTTAGTCGTTGTATATGATGTAGATGAATACCGTATCTGGGAAGTGCATTATGTCTCATCTAAATAGGTTTTTTACAATGAGACTGAACAGCCTGGTTTTATATCTACTAATATTCGCGTCTTCTAGAGTTTTCAGTCAGGAAACCGTTGCCCTCAGGTCAGTAGCCTTCAAACCACCTACCGATGATGTTTATGTGATGTCCGTTCACGACGAGCGCACTAACCGTCACCTTGGGATGCATAAAAACCTAAATGGAGATAAGGTGACGCTGTATATGGACAAAGGAGCTGAACAATCTGTTGCAGACTTCTACGAAATTTCCATGCCCCACCGACTGAGCGGACGCCCGGTTCTCATCAAGATTAAGGAGCTAAATGTACAAGAATCTAAAAGAAGGATGAACAGTTTTATTGCCCGCGTGGCTAGGGCACACGTAGAACTTGTTTTCCTTGAGAAACATGCTGGTGAGTGGAGCGAGGTCTTTACGATTCGGCATAATGAAGACCAAGTTTTTGGGCTATACGATAAGCAGAATTTGTACAATACGCATGAAGAGAGAATCAGGGCAGCTTTAGAATACTGTATGCTGGCCTTTCTACACAACTATGAAGAACCAAAAAGCCTCACAGAAAGCCATTTCGATATATCCAGCGGACGACAAAAGATTAATCCTAAACTAGGCCAATGGTTTAATTTGGTAACGGCTAAAGTCTTACGTAGCACCTACTTTGAGGGCTACGGTATAAGCTATACGGGGTTTGTAGATAGCAAAAAGGGACTTATAAGGCCGTACGAAACCTCGTTTGAAGTAACCTGGGCAAGACGAGACGTGGCCGAAGAAAATGGTTTTAGGGATGTAAATTCATTCGTATTCAGGCCGGAGTTATATTTTTTCTACAAGAAGATCACTCGCGGTATCTACGCTTCAGTAAGTGCTAATATACCAGTTGGATACGAAATTCTAGAGAACTTTGACGGAGATAATTCTTTCAATTTTGTGATTGGCGCCGGAGCAAGTCAAGGTCTACGAATAATTCCCTGGGAAAAGCGCGGACTAGTGATTGGGGCAGATTTTTTTCAACAGTTTGAAACCTCGAGGGTCTACCGATTCGATGTAGGAGTTGAAGTAGTAGTAGGCATAAATTTTTAAATAATGTATCATCCTAGGCTATACGGAACCCACTACGAAATGGGATTAAAATACGGGAGACTTCTCTATGAGAAAGTAAATTTCCGTATTCCAATAATCTCAGAAGAAAAGCGGACGTTCGGGTTGGCATGCTACGAGCAGTTACCAGATTTCTATCCTGAATTAGTAAAGGAAATAGAAGGCTTTGCTGAAGGTATTCAGGACAGAGCCGAAAACTTAGGAGCATTTCTACTGAGTTTAGGCATCTTTGACACAACCGGACAGTGTAGTGTATTTGCCTTTAGAAACAAAGAATCCGTAGTAGTTGGCAGAAATTATGATATGCTGTACGACTTTAAAAAATTTACCGAAAGCAGCCTCGTTGCCCCGAAAGATAAGTTCTCTTACATCGGTCAGTCGGATGTATTTATTGGCCGCTCAGATGGAATCAACGAAAAGGGATTGTTCATTGCTATGTCGTTTGTCAACGGAACAAAAGTACAGCCAGGTATAGGTTTTCATTTTATCATCAAGAAGGTATTAGAGAATTGTAGTACCACGCGGCAAGCGATAGAAATAATTCAAACCACTGAGGTGTCTTCCGCCAATAATTTTATTATCGCTGATACATCGGGCGATATTACAGTTGTAGAGTCAGCCCCTCAAGGAAGTCAAGTTAGAAGTTGTACCCAGAGTAAGCCGTTTGTTTTTGCAACCAACCAATTTGTAACGGAAGAAATGAAAGCATTTGATAACGGCGGTACTGAGTGGAGTAAAAGCTCAGCGCGGTACGATGAATTGGAGGAACAGTTGTCCGCACTCAATCAGGTTGATCTCACAGACGCCAAAAAAATACTATCTAACAAGTGCATTTGCTTACGCCTACGTAAAGAGCAGTTTGGCACAATATGGTCAATAGTTGCTAACCTAAATGCTCTTGAGATAGAAAGAGCGGAGTCAGCACCGAATATCAATAACTACCAACCTGAAAAACGCTTACACTGGTGGTTGAAAAAAAGAACGTAGGCATGTGCCAATACCTATGATATGAGCGGTGTGAACTATCACAACGGACTTCTCCGTAGTATTTTCACCATCGCTTAATGCTTAACAATAACTGATTGATTCTGTACATGAACGAGCTCTTATCATTACCGGAGAAAGAAACGCTATTACACAGCTTACGGCGGGGCGAAGAGCAGGCGTACCGTCAGCTATTTGAGCAATACTACGTTCCACTAACCGCCTTTGCCCTTCGCTACCTAGGTGGCCAAGATAGTGCTAAAGAAGTGGTTCAAAACACATTTGTAGTATTGTACCAGAGACGTA